>Ga0187864_10000030_pt1 | contig 153827 bp, 133 predicted proteins | sample June2016WEW_11_4_FD_132985 | JGI IMG/M metagenome (GOLD analysis project Ga0187864, IMG submission 132985) | Peatland microbial communities from SPRUCE experiment site at the Marcell Experimental Forest, Minnesota, USA - June2016WEW_11_40 | ecosystem: Environmental > Terrestrial > Soil >... | reverse complement strand
TTCGCTCCACAGTTCGCCTTCCATGGCTCGCTCCTTCCTTGCACATGGAGAGCGAGTTTGAGGCGAACTGCTTTTTGCGCCAAGGATTTAACGCATAGATCAAAAAAGTTCGGAATACCGGGGAGAGGGGATGAGCGAGTCAACATACGATTGCCCTGTTTCTTAACCGCGCTGGCGCCGCGGCGATTTGCTTACGGCGGACGCGTGCTGTATTTTACGTCTTTCCGGGCAAGAAGACTTGGGGCGGTCGCTTCGGGGCACGCCCCCGAGCTCGGAACCCGATGGAGCGGGCATTTGGATAAGAAAGTGCTACTCACTTTCTTAACGGCTCGCGGCCGAGCGGCTGCGGGCCTCCCATCGCTTTCAGAGCGATTCGATGCGGAGCGTCGGTCAACTCTGCGATCGGCAAGCCACTGGCTCCATCCAATGTCCCGTCAGGAGACGACAGCGTGATCTTCGATAGGCTGCTGGGCATGTTCAGCATCGACATGGGCATCGACCTGGGCACATCCAACACGCTAGTCTGCGTTAAGGGCGAAGGCATCGTGCTCAACGAGCCCAGCGTCGTCGCCGTCAAGAAGGGGACCAACCGCGTCCTGCAAAACGGCAACGCCGTCGGGCTGGTCGCCAAGGAAATGCTTGGCAAAACCCCCGGCTCGATCACCGCCATCCGCCCCCTGAAGGACGGCGTCATCAGCGATTTCGAGATCACCCAGGCCATGCTCGCCTATTTCATCCGCCGGGTGCACGGCCGAAAACATTTCATCGGCCCGCGCGTGGTCATCGCAATCCCCTCCGGCATCACCGCGGTGGAGCGCCGCGCGGTCTACGACAGCGCCGAGCGCGCCGGGGCCCGGCGGGTCTATCTGGTCGAGGAGCCCATGGCCGCCGCCATCGGCGCGGGCCTGCCCGTCATCGAACCCACCGCCAGCATGATCCTCGACATCGGCGGCGGAACGACGGAAGTGGCCATCATTTCCCTGGCCGACATCAGCGTCTGCGAATCCATCCGCGTCGCCGGCGACGATTTCGACGAGGCGATCCTCAGCCACATGAAAAAAACCTACAACATGGCCATCGGCGAGCAGATGGCTGAAAAGATCAAAATCGAGATCGGTTCCGCGGCGTCCACCGGCAACAGCGAGCCGACCATGGAAGTGCGCGGGCGCGACCTGATCAGCGGCCTGCCGCGCAAAACCAGCGTCACCAGCGAGGAAATCCGCGAAGCCTTGCAGGAACCCATCACCCAGATCATCGACGCCGTCAAACGCACCCTGGAGATGGCCGAGCCGGAACTCGCCGCCGATCTCGTCGAGAACGGCATCACGATGGCCGGCGGATCGTCGCTTTTGCGCGGCCTCACGACGGTCATCAGCAACGCCACCGGCCTGGACGTCAGACTCGCCGAGGATCCCCTCACCTGCGTGGCGCGCGGCACGAGCGTTTACCTTGAAAACCTCGAGCTGTGGAAAGAGACGATGGAATCCGACGCCGACGAGGGCTGACCAATAGCCAATGGAGGCGCGAGCGATGTCCCTTCGATTCAGCCAGACTTTTTTCGCCCTGATGGTCCTCAGCTTCTTCAGCGCCTTCGTTCTGCCGCAGCGCCTGACCGACCTGGGACGCACCCAATTCGCAACGCTGCTGATCCCCATTTCTCGGCCAACCTACATCATCGCCAGCGCGATCCGCGCCCATTTCGTGCATGAACCGTCCGAAGACACCCGCCCGGCCCAGGCCATCGAACAGGAAAACCTGATGTTGAAGCAGCAAAACCTGACCATGGCCGCGGAGATCGACCGGCTCGCGCAGCGCGCCGGCGAACGCGCAAGGCTCGGCGGAATCGAAAGCCTCTGCGGCCGATTTGAGGTGGCCGGAACCGATAGCGATAACCACGAAGGCCTGACCATCACCGGCTCGGGGTTGAGCGCGGTCCATGTCGATCAGCCCGTGCTCTCTTCCGCAAACGTGGTCGATTTGATCGGCCGGATTGACCGCGTAGGCTCATTGGCCGCGCATGTCACCCTGGTCACCGACGCGGGATTCACCGTCACCGGGCATTTCTTCTCCGTCTCCGCCGGCGGTGCCGCGGAAAATACAAACTTGATGGCGATCGTTCGCGGCCAGGGCAACGGCAACATGGTCATCAGCACCCTCCCCTTCGAGATAGTGAAAAGAAACGTCCGCGTCGGCGATTGGATTGTCCTGGCCGACGACCGATGGCCCCAGCTTCATGGCGTTCGCATTGGCCGGGTCGCCTCGATTCGGCGGCTGCCCAGTCAATCGCTCTTCGCCGAAATCGGCCTGGCGCCGGAGACGAGTCTCATACACCTCAGCGATGTGTGGGTCATGACCCGCCAGCAGTAAGAATCCCTCGAATATGCGATCGCTCAGCTATTTTCTCCTCGCCTACATCACCCTGGGTTTGCAGGCGGGGATCGCGCGGGCGATGCAGTGGAACACGGCCGCGCCAAATTTCGTGCTCCTTGCCGTGGTTTTCATCGCTCTGAGCGCCCCGCGCGACACGGCCCTGCTGGCGTGCTTCGGCCTGGGCGCCATGCAGGACCTCGCCTCCGGCGGGAGCCTCGGCCTGTTCGCATTCTCCTACGGCCTGGTTGCCCTGTTCATCGTGGCCATTCAACAGGCCGTCTATCGCCGGCATCCGGTGACCCATTTCGTGCTGGCGATGATCGCGGGAATTCTGATTGCCGTGATCCTGGCGATTCATGGCTGGCTTCGCCCTCCCGGGGCGCAGGTGCTGCCGCTGTTTTACACCGCGGTCTATTCCGCGATCCTAGCCCCGTTTGTGGTCGGCGGCCTCCAGCGCATCAGCCGGGTCTTTCGCTTTCAGTCCGCTCGGCGCAGAATGTAGCGATCGATCCGCGGCCACGCATCCGCGTGGCCGCTCCTTCGATTGGCGCATGACATAACCGGGGACATCCCAGGGATGGGACATGTTCGAGCGGCGACTCAAGGTTTTACTGTCCATTCTTCTCGTGGCCTGTGCCGCCCTGGCCATCCGCGCGGCCCAGATTCAGCTTCTCCAGCACGATCTTTGGCGCCGGCAAGCGGCGGAACTCATGAAGCGCGGCGAGTTCATCGAAACCACGCGCGGAACGATCTTCGATCGCAATGGCGTTGAGTTGGCCGATGACGCCCCATGCGTTGACGCCAGCGTCGATTTTCGCGCCACCACCGACGAACCCGATGATCTATGGATCAAGGAGCGAGCCACAAAGAACCTGAAAAGCAGTCTCGGCAATCAGTTCAGGACGCTTTCCAGAGCGGACAAGGAGCGACTTGAGGGCGAGGAGGAAAATCGAATCCGCGGCGATATCGCGGCGATGTGGGATGAATTGGCCCTCGTCAGCAACCAGACCCCCGATCAGATCGACGACATCCGCCACGAAATTGTCCGTCGCGTGGAGATGCGCAAGCGATACATCTGGTGGCGCAATTACGAAGAAACCGCCGCGCGATCCGAGCGCGAAAATTCCACGAGCTGGTATCGGCACTTCCTGCTTGACAGCGCCCCGGACGAATCCGCGATGGATCAATTCGAAATCGAGGTGGGCGAGGAAACGTCGCCGCACATGATCCTGCACAATATCTCGCCCGAGGTTCAGGCTCGCCTCGCCCGACAGCAGGAGCGATTCTTCTGCCTCAGCCTCGTGCCCAGCAAATATCGTGAGTACCGCTTCGGCCGGGTGGGCTGCAATGTCCTGGGCTATCTGGGGGCGGTGGGGCCCGAGGAGGTCACTTTCGACGCGGGATTCACCGATGGCCAGTTGCAACAGTATTGGTCGGACGAAGCCGGCCAGTATTGGCTATTCGATCTGCTTGGCCGCTACGGCGTTACCGCCTTCCGCGAATTGCGGAAATACTGGCCGACCGATCTGGCCGGGCGCGCCGGCATCGAGGCGCTGTGCGAGGAAACCCTTCGCGGCACGCGTGGAAAGATCGAGAGAGTCGCCGGAACCGATCCCCCAACCGGAACCAATCGCGTCATCGATCAGATCGACGCCGTTCCCGGCAGAAACGTCTCGCTTTCCATCGATATCCTTCTTCAGCAGGACATCGAAAACGAATTCGTCAAAACCCGCGTCCACAGAAATAGGGAAACCGGAGAGGTCCTGGAAACACGCTACAACCAGCACGGCGCGGCCGTGGTCATCAAGGTCGATACCGGCGAGGTGCTGGCGCTGATTTCCAATCCCGGCTACGACCCCAAGGACCTTGCAACCCGATATGCCGAACTCGCGGGCGATGAACTCAATCAGCCGCTGCTGGATCGCGCGACGCAGATGGATGTCGTGCCCGGCTCCACGGTCAAGCCGATCATCGGAAGCGGCGCCATCACCGAGGGCATCATGACCTCGCGCGACAAAATCCAATGCACGGGCGAACTGCTGATCGACGGCAAGCCCCAGCCCTACGGACGCTGTTGGATTTATTTCCAATGTCCGCCGCAAGGTCGGCCCATCAGTCACGGCATACCAGGGGCCGGCGACCCTGACATCGGTCCGGATAACATGTTGACGATCTCCGACGGGATCAAGGACAGTTGCAACGTGGTCTTCGAAACCATCGCGCTCAGGATGACAATGTATAAGCTGTCAGCTTGGTTCGACAAATTCGGCCTCGGGCGTCCCACCGGCATCGGCATCGAAGAAAACCCGGGCATGATTTACCGGCCCACCGATGCCAACAAGATCCTCGCCCAGACGCAGACCTGGTCCGCCGGGATAGGCGAAGGCCACATTCAGGCCACGCCCATCCAAATGGCCAATGTCGCCGCCACCCTCGCCCGAGACGGCATTTGGATGCGCCCTCGGTTGATTGCCGCTGGCGACCTTGGCCGCTTCACCACGCGCCCGTCGGTGACGCCGGGGCCGGATGTCGTCGATCTGCATCTCTCCGCCGATGCGCTCCAGGCGGTGCAAAAGGGAATGCGGGAAGTCTGCTCCATGGACGGCACGGGTTCGGCCATCCTCCCGGAAAAGCAGGATCCTCTCCTGAACCAGGATCCCATGCGGCAAATCCCCATCGCCGGTAAGACCGGCTCGGCGCAAACCGGCAAGCTCATGTCATTGGTCGAGCGCGACGCCAGCGGAAAAATCACGGGCATTCGGCAAGTGAATTTCGGCGATCCCGGAACCCAAGGTTGGTATCTTCGTCCAGACTATCCCGATCATCCGGAAAAGCACCTGGCCCATGGCTGGTTCATCGGCTACGCGCCGGCGGATCATCCCCAGATCGCATTCTGCGTATTCGTGGAATATGGCGAAGCAGGCGGTCGCGTCGCCGGGGCCATCGCCCACGATTTGCTTGTGGACTGCGTGAAACGGGGTTACCTTCGGGCGGCGAAATGAGGAGCCCTTGGCCCAGCCTCCGTCCAAGCCTGATCCATCCCGTCGGCCGCCGACGATTCCATATGCCGGCGGCTCGGCGCCGGTCCGCGCCGTCTCGGTGACAGCGCCTCCCGCGCCACCGCCGCCGCCCCGTCCCATCTCGTCCGCCGTCAACCGCAGAAGCTGGACCGAACCCGTTGTCCGCTCCTGGCTCCTTGCCACCCTTGCCCTGGTCGCCATCGGCGCATGGTTCTTTACCCAGCAACTTCTGGCTTTCCGCAGCGAACAGCGGCTCATCGCCACCGGCGCGATCGTCACCGCCACCGTCATTGAGGTCAACGGCGAGGCGCGCGTCGGCGCCAAATACCCCCCGGGATTGCCTTGCACCTTGAAGTTCGATTGGCAAGGCCAAACCATCAATGCCTACGGCATACTCTCCTCAAACGAATATGTGACCGACGGGCAGAGCGCCGTGTTGCGCGTCGATCCGAATGATCCGACCGTTTGGACCGATCGCCACCGGCCCGAACCGCTGGAACAGCGGATCATCGCCGGCGCCGTCGTCATTCCCGCCGCCCTCATTACCCTGGCTGCCGCCCTGATGCTGAGGCGACGGCTGCTCGCCATCTGGCGAGACGCCGAGGCCGTGCTTTTCTCCGTCGTCGATACCCGCCACTCCGCGCTGGCGCCGCTTTCACATACCCTCCGTTGCGTCTCGGCAACCGGACGCGATCCAACTATCGTAACCGTCTATCTTCCCACCAGGTTTCCCAGGCCGCAGACCGGTGAAGTCCTCTGGCTCATTCACCGCACCGGGAAGCCCAAGTTCGCCATCGTTGCGATCGCGTACGAGTGAAAGATGCCCCCGAGCCCGTCGGATTCCGCCCATCGATGTTATACTTCGCCCTTCCGCTTGACCGAGGATTCCCGACCAATCTCGCGGCGCTTTGGGTGGCTGGCCCTGACCGCCGCGGCCGTCATGCTCGCCCGGCTCGCCCTCTCCGTCGGCGTATTCAGCCCGACGATTGATGAATCCTCCCACATCGGGGCGGCCGTCTCGTTGATCGAGGCGAAGAAGCTCGTCGCCCCAGGCTCGCACCCGCCGCTGGCGCGGCTCGTCGCCGCGATTCCACTCTGGCTCGATGGCGCACGCCTTCCCCAATGCCGCGGACAAACCACCATCGGCACCGAAGACCTCGGATACGCCCTCGGAACGCAAGTCCTATATCACAGCCCCAAACCCTATTCCACGCTCCTCATTCACGCTCGTCTGGCGATGCTCCTGTTTCCCGCCATCGCGCTCTTGTATGTATTTCTGTTGGGACGAATGCTGCTCGGCGAGCCCGCCGCGACGCTCGCCGTCGTCTTCTTCAGCGTCGATCCCACCCTCCTCGGTTACGGCTTTTGGGTTGGCAATGACATGGCCTCATGCGCTGGGACCCTGGCCGCCACCTACCACGGTTTGCGATGGCTCGCTCAACCGACCTGGCGCCGCGCGGCCATCGCCGCCGTGGCAATCGGATTGGCGGCAGCGACCAAATTCTCCTGCCTGCTGGTGATCCCGGTGATCCTCCTGCTCGCCCTGGCGCGAATATCGCCGTGGCGCAAGCTGCTGGTTCAATTGCCCGCGATCGCGGCCATCGCCTTGGTGACTTTATGGGCCACGTATTTGTTCAACATCGGCCCGCTCAGCGATCAGGCCGGCCTTACCGCCGTGGCGCATCCGGCTACCGACAACGCCGCGGCACAGGCGATGCGACAGCAATGGCAGCGCGTTCCACGATGGGTGCGCGATACCCCGATTCCCATGCCCAGCTTCTTTCTCGGCCTCGCCCGCCTGGCCGCCCACAATCGCTACGGACATGCCGCCTACCTCAACGGCCAGGTCAGCTCGACCGGATGGTGGTACTATTTTCCCGAAGTCCTGGCACTGAAAAGTCCGCTGGGATTCCTGGCCGCATTGTCGATCGCGATCTGTCTTTGCGTCTTTCGCCGGCAATGGCGCCAGTGGCCGACGCGCGCCATTCTGATTCCATTCGCCGTTCTTTTCGGCGCCGCCATGGCCGCCAAGCTCGACATCGGAATCCGATACATCCTGCCGGCCATCCCGTTTCTCTACCTGTTCGTCGCCGGGCAATTGGCCCGTCCCCGCTGGATCGTGCTTCTGGCCGGCCTGATTCTCTGTAGCGCGATTGAAACCGCCGCCGTTCATCCCGACTACCTGAGCTATTTCAACCTCGCCGTCGGCGGACCGGCCAACGGCGACCGCTTCGCGCTGGACACCAATCTCGATTGGAACCAGGATGTGTATCGCCTCGCGGACTGGATTCGCGCCAACCTCCACGGCAGGCCGTATGCCATCCGACTCAACGGCCTTCGCAACAAGCCGCTGGTCGAAAAACTCGGCCTCGACCCCAAATCCCTCGACGCCTCGCCGCACGGCAAAATCCTCTTTATGAGCAAAAGCGATCGCCTGATCAACGGACGCCTCTCCTGGCTTTCCCAGCGTCAGCCGATCGCGCGCATCGGCTATTCGATTGACGTATATGATCTGACAGGCCCGCCGCGGCCAAACGAGCCGGATGACGTGCCCGCGCCCGATGAGTTGGCGCTTCCAACCAATTGAGCGACACCCCAATCAGCCCGTCTCTCCGGTGTCGGCGGTCCAATCACCGGCGCGCCAAGATTGCGGCGCAACCCGGCGAAGAACATAAAGATTCACATCACCCATCACCGATGGGCCGGCAAAAAGACGGAACGGAAGCCACAGCGGAAACAGGCAGGCCATCTTTAATGGACCGAAAAAGCTGCCGACGGTCTTGGCCGCGACGATGCCCAGCCCGACTTCGGACAGCAGGTGCCGCAGCTGTGCCTCCGGCAGCGGCGAAACGTGGTGATTGTACTGGTATTGCACATCGTCGAAATAACGCAGCGTCCCGGTGAGTAAAAACCGAATTCGCCCCATCCACTCCGCGATGTTGGGCGTCGTCAGAAGCAACAGGCCGTCCTCGTCCAACAACTCGCGCACTTGCGACAGAAAATGCCGGGGAGAATCCAGATGCTCGATGATTTCAATGGCGGTCACCAGCGAAAATCGCCGCCCGAGCGCCTTCGCGAAATCGGAGTTCAAATCGATGGCGAGCGGCGTAAGCTCGGGCACCGCGAATTTCTTCACGTCCAATTCAACGGCCGTAATATCCGTGAAGCCGCCGTCGCGGAGCCGCGCCAGCATCGCGCCCGACCCCGACGCCAGATCGAGAACCGGCAGCTCTTTTGTGCCCAAATCCCTCAGCATCGCCATCGCCGCCTCGTGCGTGCCCGGCGCGCAGCGCATGACCAATCCGCGATAACTGCCGGGTTGCCGACGCCAAAGTGAACCGGACATGTTCCCTTTCGGTGTACCCAATAGACTAACGAACCGTGCCTCCGCTTGTAAGCTCGACATCCGCCAGGGGCGCACTCCTCCTTTCAACCCAAAAAACTTCGCCTCCGCCTTGGCGATCTTCGCGCCCTCGCGGGTATCTTGTGCCGTCGATGAACCGCCTCTGGCAACAGCTCGCCATCGCCACCAACTGGCCCGTATTGGCCGCCGTCGCCGTCCTCTCCGTCCTCGGCGTGATGAGCATCTGGGTCGATTCACCCGCCGATGGAACCAAGCAACTCGTCTTTCTCGCCGTCGCGGTCGGCATCTTGTTCCTCCTGCAAACGGTTAACTATCTGATCCTCGGCCGATACGCCTGGGCGCTCTATTTCCTCAGCCTGATCCTCATCGGATACACCCTCCTGGGCAGCTTCGCCGACAACCGCCTCCCCGGTGTTCGCGCCATCAAAGGCGCCTGCTGCTGGATCGCCTTCCCCGGCGGCGTCAGCTTCGAGCCTTCCGAACTGATGAAAATCTCCTACATCCTGGTCCTGGCCCGTTATCTCCGCTTTCGGGACAACTATCGCACGGTGCGCGGCCTGCTTACGCCGTTCCTGTTGACCCTCCTGCCCGCCGTCCTGATCCTCAAACAACCCGACCTCGGCGTGGCCGCCCTGTTCGTCCCAACCCTCTTCACGCTTCTGTTCGTAGCCGGGGCGAAGGTGAAACATCTTCTGGCCATCGTCGCCCTCGGCGCCGTGCTGCTCCCGCTGCTGTGGTTCAGCGGCGATGAGAACATTCCCCTGTTCAAACACCTGCCGTCGATCGTTCAGAAATACCAGCGGGCCCGCGTCGCCGGCCTGCTGAGCCACGATCCCAAGACCCTCCGCCAGGCCGGTTACCAGCAACTGCGCGCCCTGACGGCGATGGGTTCGGGCGGCCCGACCGGCAAAGGCCCCGGCGAAATCCCCGTCGGCCACGGCGTCCCCGAGGCCCAGAACGACATGATCTTTGCCATCATCGGCGAGCAATTCGGCCTGGTCGGCTCCATCGCCGTGCTGGCCGCCTACATCGTCCTGTTCATCGCCGGCATCGAAATCGCCTCCGCCACGCGCGAGCCGTTCGGCCGCCTCGTCGCCGTCGGCATCGTCGCGCTCCTGGCCGCACAGGCGATCCTGAATCTCAGCGTGGTCATGCGCCTGTTTCCCGTGACCGGCGTGACGCTTCCGTTCGTCAGCTACGGCGGCAGCAGTTTGGTCGCCAGCTACATCGCCGCCGGATTCCTGCTGAACATCGGCCAGAACCGCCCGCTGGTGATCGCCCGCGATTCGTTTGAGTTCGATTGAAGGTTGGTCATTCGTCATTTGTCCCTGCCGAAGGTCCCGATTACATCGGGGGTCATTTGTCAGCAGGAAACGGGTTCAAGGCACCGGCGAGGCGAAACAAAAACCACTTGAAAAACTTGGGACAGAACCAGGCGGTCCCGGACTGGAGTCGGGCAAATGTCACACCCTATCTCAAAATATCCCATTTAGGGGGGGAGGGGGGTGGGCGCTTCGCGAGAGGGTGGAACAGGAGAAAGTTGAGAGTAGAAGGAGTGCGGGTCGTGGAGCATGGGCTTAGCATGGTGATTTGGCATTTCATGGAAGCAGGCGAAGTAAGCCGGACCGTGGGCGCAGGGACAACACAGTGCTGCCCCGTTATCCCAAACTAATACCTAACATTGATTCGCTTTGCAAGGGAAAAATCTGGGATTTTTTGGGACCGACCCGCCTTCATCGAATGCAACTGCGCAGCGAGTCATTTTCCGCTGAGAAAGCGGCGGAGGGATTTGATTGCAAGGGAATCGATGGTGTTTTAGGCGCGAGTTTGGCGTTCAAATCTTGTCACGTCGAAATGGAGTTGGAATTCCGAATGTCCCCAATCCGGTCACCATAGCTTTGCTTCTGGCTGACCTGCGGCAAATGAGGCTGAAAGGCTGTGTAAAGCGACCGTTCTTCTGATGATATAGGTCAATTTAACTTGACATAATGTAAAGTATACATTACAATAAAAGTAAGGCATACTTTACCTTGGGAGGCACAAATGAATTCTCAGCAAAAGCAGGCTTGGTTAACGGTGGCTTTGGCGGCGGTATCGGTTGCGGCCTTTGGAGCGCTGTGGCCAGTGGTGGGGCGGTATCCGGCGATAAGCGCCTTTGGCCTTTTCGGATTCAGTGGCCTTGGGCCGTTGTTTTACAGGAAAGACACCTTGGATGAGCGCGATCGAACCATCGCACGTCGAGCGGCCTTAGCGGCGGGCATGATCTCCTACGGGGTTTTCATCCTTGGGTGCATGGGCATTTGGGGGATCGTGTACCAACTTCGGGGCAGCCAACAGGTTTCCGTTCATGTCTTGCCGCTGATCACCGGGGCCGGCGGATTTGCCTTTTTCCTTGGGTATGCCATTACCGTTCTGGTGATGTACGGCGGTCGCTTGGAGGATGATCATGGCTGACGTCACGAACAACCTTCGCCGGCAACGGTTTGAGCATGGAGAGATCACGCAGGAGGAAGTGGCCAAACATGTGGGCGTGAGCCGTCAGACGATTATCGCCATCGAGTCCGGGCGCTATACTCCATCGTTGGGCTTGGCCTTCCGGCTGGCCCGCATGTTCAAATGCCGCATAGAGGACCTGTTCTCACTCAAGGAGCCGGAGTGAGCCGAATGAAAGGCGAATTGTGCTGCTTCCTTACTTCATACCCAGCTTTCTTCCGGAGGCAAGTAAAGCGAGCGATTCGCGAAGGCGTTTCTCCCGTGTCTCCGGTCGGATGGCGGAATGAATCCACCCCACAAAGTGGCGTCGGTAAGTGGGCGCCAACTGCTGAAAGAAATTCCAGGCCTTGGGATTGGCCTTCAAGGCTTTGGTGATGTAGGCCGGCAGGTCGGAGATTGCAGGACGCGGCGCGTATGTGCTAGCGGTTGGCGCGGCTGCCAGCCCCGGCGCGGTAAGAAGGCCGGCCGCCTTGAGTTCCATCCAGCGTTTTCGATTGAGGTCCGACCACTTGCTGGTAGGCCGTCGCGGCGTGAACTTGCGGGCGTATCGGTCGTCATCAAGGCGTTTGATGAGGCTATCAATCCATCCGAAGCACAGCGCTTCACGAACGGAGTCTTCATAGGGGATTGACGCCACTCCCGTGTGATCTTTGTGAAACGCGAGCCAAACACCCGGACTAGATGCGTGATGCTTTTTCAGCCAGGTTCGCCATTGTTGGCGGTTGCGAATATCCAAGGTTATGAGTTTTGTCGGCATGTCGGGCCGGCCCTCCTGGGCTCCATTATAAATCGAGAGATGGAACCGGGACGTGAGATGGAACCGGGACGGTGAGATAGAACCGGGACGGTGAGATGGAACCGGGACGTGAGCACTTTCCATCGCCCAGTAAAGCGCTCACGTCCCGGTTCCATTCATCCCGGTTCCATTCATCCGTCCCGGTTCCATTCATCACGTCCCGGTTCCATTCATTATTCAGTCGCCAACCATCCACGACTTTCGGTTATGGGTCGATAATACTGCCTCGGCGCTGCTGGTGTTCAATTCTTCGCAAAGGGGGGGAATTGACCGCAAAATCACGGATTCACGTTGATGTTGCTACGAAGCATATCCGTTTGGCGCGATCGGGGATTGTACGTGAAACTCTGGACGTGTCCGTCAACCATGAGGGCGTTGAGCTGGGTGTTGCCCATGTGCCGAAAGCGAATGTTGCCGTCGCCGGCGGGTGCGCCTATGGCGATGCAGAACTGCTGGGTATCGGTGTTGGCATATGCGGCGTTGCCGGATCCGTCGGACGGCAGAATGTCAACGGGCTGGCCGGCATTAATCGCTCCGCCGGGATTGCCGGAAAAGCCATAATCATCCGTCAGGAAGGTCGTGCCGTGGGGGTTGGAGTTTGAATCATTGGCGAATCGCCCGCCGTCGATGCGGAAAGCGACGGGAACGGTGTATGGCACGTTGAACCCGCCGCCAGTCGGCTGCCAATACAACGCCGCGTCAAAAATCAGGCAGATTTCGGAGCTTCGCTTGATGTGGGCAAGGGTGTAAGGCAAATCGAATCGATTCGTAATGGGGTCGGCCGGCACTGGATTTCTTGCGCTGCCCGCCACCTCCGTCCAAGATTGCATCCAAGGCATCAGCCGCGGATGGCAAACGTATTGGGTCACGGTCGCGCCGTCGACGGTGAGGATCGTTGGAAGGTACGCCGCTGTCGGACACATGAAGACCCGCCGAACCGCGCTGGTCATGGTCTGGGCGTTGTCATAAGCGTTGCTGCCGCCTCTGCCCATGTACGGCTGAATTAAAATCGACCAGAAGGTTAGGGGAGACGCAGGACTAAAGTTTTTGCCTGTGTTGGGATCCCAATTGCCCGACCAGTACCCCATCGGCAGGATGCCGTGATTATCCCCGGCATACATGATGATGGCTTGGCCGATCTGCCGCAGGTTTGATTGGCAGGCGATGCTGTTGGCGTTTTCGCGGGCGCGCTGAAGCGCTGGAAGCAAAATCGCAATAAGCACGCCGATAATTCCAATGACAACCAGAAGTTCAACCAGGGTAAAGCCGCGCCGCTGATCGTGGGTCGATCTCTCCACGAGAATCTCCGAATTCCGGCCGTTCACTGGGTCGCCTGTCCGTTGGCAAATCGAAGTGCAGTTGAAAACGACTACTCAATGATAACCAAACATCTCCCGAATTACAAGAAGAAAATCGTCATATGGATTGAGGCGTTACCTCCAAAGCTAGAGGAGCTATAACCGAAAGTCGTGGATGGTTGGCGACTGACTAAAAGCGGAGAAATAAACAGGGACGGCCGCCGGTTTCATCGGTCCCTCCGGCTCACTGTTCAACAATGGACGGCTGTCCCTGTTTTCTGGGGGCAGGGAATTGGCAAAATCAAATTTCGATTGGCCGGGTCCCTATTCCTTCAACACCACCATGCTCTTGCCTTCGACCAGCATGTCGTAAACCATCGCGATGTCGTCGGTGTGGAGACGAATGCAGCCCATGCTCGATTGCTTGCCGATGCTGTCCGGATCGACCGTGCCGTGAATGCCGTAGGAGAGTTTTCCCACCGCCTGGCCTTCGGTGCCGCTCAGGCCGATCCAATATCCGCCTAGAGGATTTTTGGGATCGTCGGCGGGGATGACGCCTTCGCCGCGCGGGCTGTAATACGTCGGATGCTTCAGCTTGCGGTGGGGTTCCACCATCCATGTGCCTACCGGTGTTGAGTCGTCCTTGCCTAGACCCACCCTGTAGGTGGTGACGTACATCGAGCTTTTCTCGCCCGGCAATCCGCCGAGGTACAGGTCCATCGTGAATTTGTGTTTATCGATCACGGCGAAGAAGGGGCCTTCGATGACTTTGATCGTCGCCCCGGCGCGGAGGTGCATGGGGTCGATGCCGTTGATTCGGCCGATCATTTCCCACGTGCAGTCGTGGGCCAGGGCGATCCTGGTGAGGCTGTCGCCGGGTTGCACCACATAGGTCCCGCCATACGGATCGTCCGCGAACCTATGACGGCCGAAGATGACGGTCTGATTGATCTGGCTGATCAACGTCTTGACGGACGCGATCTGGTCGTCGGTCAGTTCGCCGCCTTGCAGCGCATCGTTCAATTGGGCGCGGGCGCTGAGGAGCCGACCGTTATCGATGTCGGACTGTGCACTGGAAATGATGGAAGAGACCGAGAAGCTCGGCTCGGTCGCGGCGGCGGGCTGAAAGGCGGCGGCTTCGGCAATGTGGGCCGGCGCGTCGATCATCGGCGGCGAAGTGGATGGTGCAACCTCCGGTTGCGTGGCCGGCGTGGGGTTCGCCTCGGGCGCTGAATCAGTGCTCAGCAGCGGCGGGGGCGGAGAGGCCGAGCCGGCGCCGGGATGGTTCATTCTGTAAATGAACGACAAGGCGGCGGCGGAAAAGCTCAACAGAAGGATTACGATAAAGAGGCGACTGACGCGGCGGGTTTGGCGACTCAAGAGAACCTCCATGTTCTCGCAAAGACTGGTGCGCGGGTATTACGGGCTGATGCAGTTGGTCGCAAAGCGCCGAATCCCGCGATCAGTACAAAGCATACTCAGCTCCATGTCGTGGTCAAGCACCGGAAGCTCGGGAACGATCTGCTCTTCGAATCCCATGCCGCAGGAAATCCCGATGAAATCCGCCAGGGCCAGGAATCGGTCGTAGAACCCCATTCCGCGCCCAATGCGATGGCCGTCATTGGTGAAGCCCAGGCCGGGAACAATGACCAGGTCGATCATGTTGACGGGGATGGGTTGTCCGCTGACCGGCTCGCGCACGCCGGGACCGGTGGTGGTGATGTTTGTCTGGAGGCTGGTGATTTCCACGGGGAGCATTCGCCGCTGGTCCCAGCTGACCTTGGGGACGACGACGGTCTTTCCGGTTTGCCAACATTTCAGAGCGAGCTGAGCGGTCTCCAGTTCATGCGAGGTGCTGAGATAGAGCATGACCACGCGGGCGGCGGCGAATTCCGGGCTGGCGGTCAGGAATGCCGTCGCCGCTAGGCTCTTGGCCTGGCGCTGGGCGTCCGTCATGGCCGCCAGCTTCTCGCGAAGTTGGCGGCGTATATCGCTTTTATCGGCCGTGTCGGCCATGCAAACCCTCTCGCATTCGCATCCCGCTCTCGCATCCGGGCTACTTCATCTCCGCTGGGCCCTCGGGTGGGGAGTTGGCTGGGTTTCCCGGTTCAGCCCGCTGCTCCATCCTCCGCCCGATCTCCGCCTCGTAGCCTCGGTTCACGGGATTATAATATACCTTATCGACACCAAGATAGTCTTGTCCGACAATTCCGCCGGGAAAATTGTGGGAGTAGAGGTACCCCTCACCGTGGCCGAGGCGTTTTGCCCCCTGATAATGCGCGTCCTTGAGGTGTTTGGGGACCGGCAGGGTGCGGCCCTCCTTGACGTCCTTGGCGGCCTGCCAGATCGCCATTGCCGAGGCGTTGGATTTTGGCGCGGTGGCCATGTAAATGACCGCCTGTGACAGCGTGAGCTGGGCTTCGGGCATGCCGATCTTTTCAACGATATCGAAGGCCGCGGCGGCAACGGAGATGGCGCGGGGATCGGCGTTGCCGATGTCCTCCGAGGCCAGGATGGCGATGCGGCGGGCGATGAAACGCGGGTCTTCTCCCGCTTCGAGCATCCGTGCCAGCCAATAGACCGCCGCGTCCGGGTCCGAGCCGCGCATGCTTTTGATCAGGGCGCTGGCGGCATCGTAATGCTCATCCCCCATGCCGTCGTAAACGATCGCCTTCCGCTGGATGGATTGCTCGGCCACGTCCAGATCGATGCGGATCGCGCCGGCGCCCTCCTGCTGTTGGGAGAGGACGGCGACTTCCAGGGCCATGAGGGCGCGGCGGGCGTCGCCATCGGACTTGGTCGCCCACAGGTCGATGGCGGAATCTGAAATCTCAAATTTCAGATTTCCAAATCCGCGCTCCTTGTCGGAAATCGCGCGGCGCAGAAGAAGGCGGATGTCAGGCTCGCCCAGTGGAGAGAATTGGAAAATCTGGCTGCGGCTGACCAGCGGAGAATTCACCGCGAAAAAGGGGTTTTCCGTCGTCGCGCCGACGAGGAGGATCAAGCCGTCTTCCACGTCGGAAAGCAAGATGTCCTGCTGGGCGCGGTTGAAGCGATGGATTTCATCGAGGAACAGAACGGTGCGGCTTCCGCCGGCGGCCAGGCGTTCCTTGGCCGCATCGAGAATCGCGCGCACTTCCTTGACGCCGACGGACGAGGCGTTCATCTCGACAAATTCGCTCTTAGTGTAAATCGCGATGAGTTGGGCGAGGGTGGTCTTGCCGGTTCCCGGCGGCCCGTAAAAGATCACGCTGGTGAGGCGGTCGGCTTCGAGCATGCGGCGCAGCAGTTTGCCCGGGCCGAGGAAATGTTGCTGGCCGACGAATTGGTCGAGCGACCGCGGTCGCATGCGAATCGGCAGCGGCGCGACGCGGGCGAGGTTCTTCTGTCGGGATTCCTTGAATAGATCCACGATTGAATGATAAGCGACAAACGGCGGGCGACGAACCAAAAAAGCCGAAAATTGGCCGCATGCTCGGTGAAGCCAAATTCTGTGGCACACTTCACCACGGCGCGGGTCGATCGCAATTTTTGCCGAAGGGGGCCTACGCGGCGATCGGCTTGTAATGCAGCCGAAGCAACTGCGATGCATTCAAAGTGGTAAGGCCATAGGCGTGGCCGTCATCGTCAACAAACTCTACCTCGAACACGTCCGGAGCATATACGAACACCACCGTGCCGACCTGCCCGCGGACTAATTTCAACTGCGGCAAGTCCACCGTCAGTGCCACGACGTCGAGTTCGCGAATCTGCTGGTCGCTCATGCTTCTCACCACCGTTTCGCCTGCTGGGCCACCTTCATCGGCAATCCGAACAAATCGATGAACCCGCGAGCCGCCGTCACGTCGTAGCCTTCCATGCTGAAGCTGGCCAATTGCGGATCGTACAGGGTGTGCGGGCTGGTGACGCCGGCCGCGGTGGCGCGGCCTTTGAACAGCTTCACCTTCACCTGCCCAGTCACCGGTCCTTGCGTGTGATCGATGAACGCCTGGAGCGCTTCGCGCAGCGGATGAAACCATTGTCCGTAATACACCAATTCCGCATAGCGGAGTGAGACCTGCTGCTTGTAATGGAACGTGTCGCGCTCGACGCAGATTTGTTCCAGGGCCTTGTGGGCCTCGTACAGAATCGTCCCGCCGGGCGTTTCGTACGCGCCGCGCGATTTCATGCCGACCAGGCGGTTCTCGGCCAACTGCGTTTGACCTACCGCGTGCTTGCCGCCAAGCTCGTTGAGCGTCGCGATCAATTCGTGGCCGGGCATTTTCTTGCCGTCGACGGCGACGGGATTGCCGTGATCAAAATCGACCGTCACGTAGCGCGGCTCGCTCGGCGCCTTGGAGACCGGGACGGAGATCAGCCACAGATCGTCCTTCGGCTCGTTGGCGGGGGATTCCAGATCGGCCCCTTCGTGGCTGATATGCCAGAGGTTCCGGTCCCGGCTGTAGATTTTCTTCTTGCTCTGTTCGACGGGCACGCCTTTCTTGTTGGCGTAGTCGATTGCGCTTTCCCGGTCGCGCAGGCCGAAGGTCGGGTCCTTCCACGGCGCGATGATTTTCAGCTCGGGGGCCAGCGACATATACGTTAGTTCAAAGCGCACCTGGTCGTTGCCCTTGGCGGTCGCTCCGTGGGCGACGGCGTCGGCGTTGGTCTGGCGAGCGACTTCAACCTGATGTTTGGCGATGATCGGCCGTGCGATGCTGGTGCCGAGCAGATAGTCATTTTCGTAAATCGCGTGGGCGCGGAGCATGGGGAAGCAGAATTCCTCGGCGAACTCCTGGCGAAGGTCTTTGACGATCACCTCATCGGCGCCGCTTTTTCTCGCCTTGTCTTCGATGCCCTTGAGTTCATCGCCCTGGCCAAGCTCGGCGGCGAAGGCGACGAGTTTCACGCCGGGATAACGGTCCTTGAGCCAGGGCAGAATGACGCTGGTATCCAGGCCGCCGCTGTAGGCGAGGACGATCTTCTTGGGCGCGTCGGCATTTGGGGTTGACATGGATGCACTCCGCAAAGGCGAACAGTATATGACTTGGCGCTAGCGACGCCACGGCCGGATGGGGCTTTGGAAGGTCTCAAGCAGTCTGGCCGAGATTTGAATCGTCAGAACTCTCCGTCGGCTTGCTCATCAGGATATGTTTGATCAGTTCCAATCGCAGGGTGACCTGATCCATATCGGCCGGCCGCTTGGCCGGGCGGGTCGAGACGCATTCCATGACGAGATTGGACAGTCCCGGCGGAACCATGGGGTTCAGTTCCACCGGAGTTTGAATCGTCTTATCCAGCAGAAAGCTGTTGTCGCCCTTCTTGTTGACCGTATACAGCGTGGGAATGTTTGTGCCCGTCAGGGTCCAGTAGATGGTGGCTCCGAGATTGAAGACATCGGTTTGAACGCTGATGGGCCGACGGGCGACTTGCTCGGGCGCGATGTAATCGGGGGTGCCTTGAATTCGCTCCTTGACCGTTCCGATTTTGCACCCTTGGCCGAAATCGATGATCTTCACCGCGCCTTGATCGCTGCGGAGAATGTTGTTGGGCTTGAGGTCGCAGTGGGCATATCCCAGGGCGTGCATCGCCCGCAGGCCCTGGGCCGTCTGGATGAAGGTATCGACAATCGCGACCATTTCCCGAGGCGGCCGGACTTCCAGCGGGCGGCCATCGACCAATTCCATGAGCAGGAACGCCTCTTTGGGCTGCATCAAGAAGTTGCGCGTGATCTTCAGGTCGTACGATTTGCGAAGGTTGGGATGGGTGAACTGGCGGGAGATTTCGAACTCCGTTTCCATCTGTTCGATGAAACGGTCGTCCTTTTTGTTATGGCGCACAACGTGCTTGAGGGCGTAAACCTGGTGCGTTTGGGGGTCGCTGACGGCGTAGATGACGCTACGCGCACCGTCTCCCAGACGCTCCAACACTTCATATTGGAGGAGCTTTTGAGCCATGCACAGCGGACCATCCCGGGCAACGTTATTTCCCGATCCCGCTGGATGGTCGGTGGGAAGAGGAAAAAGCCCAAGGGTGGGGATAACAGGGAAAGATAAAAGCGGCCGCCTTGGTGCGAAACGTTGCCCGTGAAAAACTATTTACTTAACGGGATAGGCTATGTAAAGAACGTGCAAATAGCAAGCGGATAATTGGCTGGCCAAGGCGCGGCGGCGGCGGGCTTTACGGCAGAATCTGATCGCGAAACGCCGTGATTGGGAAATACCGCCCGACGCTTGAAGGGGACGCCGTGTCGCTCAGCAAAATGACCTTGTCGGCCCCGATGCGAAACTGGCTTTGGAGCGTGCTTACCAGTTGCGTCAAGCGGCGAAGCTGAACGGGCGTCGGCATCGAATGATCGAAATCGCCGACGATGCAAATGCTGATGCAACTGGGTTCGATATGGTCAACCCCCGGCGGGGCGGCGGCGGGCTGCTGATTGTTCCATCGCGGGCTTACCTCAAGCTCCCCGTCCTGGCAGCCGTTGCCGTTGCCGATGATGAAATGATCGCACGCACCCGAACCGGGCCTGGCGAGCGTGCCGGCATTGCCGGCGGTTGTCGCGGACTGATGGACATAGACGAATTTCCATTGCTCCGGCTTGGCGGCGACGGCGGTCTTGAAGATTTCGTCAAGGAACGGCCCATGCTCCGAGGCGGAAAGGCTGTTATATCCCTCGGCTGCCAGCGGCGGCGGCGCCAGCGCCAGCAGCAACGCGCTGGCCAATGACAAAAGAGCCACAAGGCTGGTCAGCACAACGACTTTTCGCTTGGATTGCATTTGGCGCGTCCGATAAAAAGGGCCGGGTCAAGCCTCTGCAACTTCATCGGCACATGCCCGTCAATCTGTTGCGAAATTTTCAGCCGGTTGCGCGAAATGTTGCACGGGCGGCGAAAACTTCACGGAATTCGGATAGCGTGTCGCCGGCGTAAGCGGACTTGGATCGGAACTCAGCGGAGAAGCGCATGAACACGCTTAGCATCTGGCGAAGGACCGTTGCCCAAGGCGATGTCACCTACATCTGGTCGCGGCAAGGGCACTTGCCCGCCGGCTTCTTGGGCTCGTCCCTTGGCCCAAAGACCTTTACCCTGGACGACTCGATTCCCCTCAAGCAGTTCAGCTGGTCAGACACCGGTTCGTGGAGAGACCCGAATTATGCGACGGGGCTGAACGTGCCCGCCGACGCGCCACCCGGGATCTACCATTTGCACATTCAGGGTCAGGACACGGGAATCGCCATCACCGTCCGGCCGCGACCGGCCCCGAATCCGCCGGTGGTGGTCCCTCCCTCCGGCCGGGCGGACAGCGCGAGCATTCAGGCGGTCTTGGACGCGGGCCGGAGCGTTCGCCTGTCGCCGGGGGTATATACCATCGACCGCACGATCACGGTCCCGGCGGGCGCGGCCGTACGCGGAGCGCATCGCGATGCGACGATCCTGATCCGCACCCCCAGCGACAAGGAATACGGAGCCCGCCTCTTCACCTCCACGGGAGACGACATCGCTTTCAGCGACTTCACAGCCGACGGCGTCTTCGCCCCCGGCGCCATGCTGTTCCATAACTCCCCCGGCAGCAACCGGTGGGCTGCCTTCCAAAGACTTCGCCTGCGCACCATGACGACGATGTTGATGACCGCCCCCGAGTCGTTGGTTGAAGACGTCGAATTGAAAAACAGCGGCGGGTTCGTCGGCGGCGATCATGCCATGTGGAAAAACATCTCTTTCGAGGGAAGGTGCGCCTTCAACGATGAATGCATCGCGCAAGGCGATCAGTTCGCCATGATCAATGCCTCCTGGCACAACACGGCCCGTGGGTTGATCTTGCGCAAGGGACCCACCAACGCATTTTTCAGCAGGCTCGTTTTCGATGGAATCCAGTACGCCAACAATGGCGACGAAGTGATCGTGGTCGAAGATGTCGGCCTGGGGCTGCAAGGCTGCATGTTTTTGCACATCCGAATCCGCAATTGCTCGGGGCCGACGATTATGTTCTGGGGTACGCCGGCCAGCAACAATTATTTCCGCGGGGTCCAGGTCGACGGCGGCCAGGGGATCGTCTTCTGGCCGAACGGCAAAACGCAGACGAACAATTTGTTTGAGGACGTCGAATTGCGAGGTTGTATGGGAATAAAGCTCGGCGGGGCAACCGGCAACACGTTCAAGGGATTGGCGATGATCAGCCCCCGCCCCACCTGGTCCAATCAGGCATATTACGATCCCCGGTTTTATCCGCGGATCAGCAGCGCGATCCAGGGAAGCGAAGGGAATGTTTTCAATCCGGTGACGATCATGGATTTGCCCGAGGGGTGGAAGGCGATGGACTAGGCTGTGCCCCTGCGGGGAAACCAGAAATCCGAAACCAGAATGACGAATCAAATCCGAAATCCGAATGACGAAGCAACCTTTGTTTCGGATTTCTGGTTTTCGCCGCGTCTCAGGGTTGCAGGCCAGTTCTACTCAGCGAATCCTTTCAACTGCGCCTCGCTGACCGTAACAAAGACGCCCCGCGTGGCCGAGGCGATTCTCGCCAGCACTTTGTCGCCGGGAACGCCATTGACGGCGAAGCAGTCAATTTTCGCGTTGGAACGGCCGCGCAACTTCATGACCTGATCGACCAGTGAATCGTCCAGATCGCCCGCTTTTGCCGTGATGAGCATGATCTGACCCGGGTCGTCGGCAAGAGCCCTTTGCAGCGATGGCAGGGGGTCGGTGCTGCCGGCGGCGGTCACATCCTGAAGTCTCTTGCGGGCAGCCTCGATGTTGTCCTTCACCGCGAAGGCCGGCTGCCGGGCCGTTGGATAGGTTTCCGTTTGCGGGTTCCAGAAGAGGACCTGGAATTGGCGATCCGGTCCGAGCGATTCGATCGATTTGAACATCGCGGATTCCATGGGATCAAGCACCTCAGCCGAGCTTGAGCCGTTGTCCATCACATAAACCACGACCGGTTGGTTGATGGGCACGCCGCAGAAGCTTGGCTCCTGATGGGCGGGATTGGCCGCGGCGGAACGATCGGGAACGGCGGAATCGGCCTCGGGGGCGGAGCTGCCTTTGGGGCTTGCCGAGCCGCGGAAGACGAGCACGAGAACGACGACCAACAGGACGATGATGACCGCCGCCGCCAGGCCGAGCAGCGGCATCAGATTCGTCGGACGGGGCGGGGGCGAAGGCGGCTGCTTGCGCAATCGGCTGTCAGACAGTCCGCTGCTTTGGACGACATCGGCCAAGTCGTCGAGTCCGCTGCCGCTTCCCGCTCCGGCGCTGCGGGCCTTGTTCTCGAAAAGCGTTTTGGAACCCTTGGCCGCGCCCGCGATCGCTTTTTGCGAAGAGGCTTTGGCGGGGACGGTTTGAATGGTCCCGCAGAACTGGCATCGGCACACGCCGCCGGCGAAGGCATCGTCAATGCTCAGGACCTTCTTGCAGCTTGTGCAGGTGATGTTGATCATGAAAGCACTACGGCTGCCGCCGACTTACGGCTGCCGCCGACTTACGGCTGCCGCCGACTTACGGCTGCCGCCGGCTTACGGCTGCCACAGATAATAAAATCCGCCGGGCAGCCAGTTGCTCATCGGCAGTTTCAGGTTCATGCTGTTGCTGTGAGGCTCGGGGAGGGGCATCTCGGCATAAATCGAACCGCTGTACCCATACGGCCGCTTGTACATCACCACCTCCGCGCCCGGAGCATCGGCCATCCGGCGAGCCATATCGATGGCGTCGTCCAATCGCCCGGTCTGGTCGGCCAGACCCAGCGTCACGGCGTTTTGACCGCTGAAAACCCGCCCATCGGTTACCAGGGCCAGGGTCTTGGCGTCTTTGATTCCACGGCTGGTGATGACGACGTTCTTGAACCGGGCGTAATACTCATCGACCATATCTTGCATCACCGCGCGGGCTTCGGGAGTCAGATGCGTGTACGGCGAGGCCATGTCTTTCAGCGGGGCGCTCTTGATCGAGACCTCGCGGGCGCCGAGCTTCTCGAGCGTATCCTCGAACTCGAATGACTCGAAAATCACGCCGATGCTCCCCACGATGGACGTGGGGCTCACGATGATCTTGTCGGCGCCGCAGGAAACGTAATAGGCGCCGCTGGCGGCGACCTCCTGCGCCGAAGCGATCACCGGTTTGTGCGTCTTGGCCTTGAATCGCAGCAGGGCGTCGTACATCGTATCGGAGGTCGTCACCGATCCGCCGGGAGAATTCACCCGCAAGATAACCGCCTTGACGGCATCGTCATCCGCGGCCTGGCTCAGTTCCTGCACAAAGAGGCTGAGCGGGTTTTCCGACGGCTGGAGCAAACCCCCCGTGCGGTCGTCGAGCAGCATTCCCTCGACTTCGATGATCGCGATCTTGCCGCCGAATGCCCGCCCCTGGGCCACGGAAACCTCCTGCAATTCGGAAGTGTTGGAAACAGGTGTGATCAGCAAGCTGGGACTACCGCATCCCGCGGCAAGCAACATCAGGCACAAGCAGGAAAACAGTCGAATGTACAAATTTCCTCCGCTGTCGTGGGATATCACCGTGAGTCAATTAGGATACGATACGCTGGGAGATTCTATCTGTGGCCTATCGCGTGAGCAAAGCGCAATTCAACGAACTGGTCGAGGCGGCGTTGCAGGAGCTGCCCGAGCAGTTCGCCGAGTTCCTCGAAGAAGTCCCCGTCGAAGTGCGCGATCAGCCGGACGCATCCCAGCTTCGCAAGGCCCGCGTTCGCCGCGGTGGGCTGCTGTTGGGGCTTTACGTCGGCCGTCCGCGGACCCGTCGTAGCGTCGAAGATTCCGGGGCCCTGCCGGACGTTATCTACATCTTTCAGCAACCCATCGAGACCGTTTGCAATAGCGAAGAGGCGCTGATTCGCCAAGTGCGCGTGACGGTGCTGCATGAGATCGGTCACCATTTCGGTCTGAGCGAAGAAGACCTGGAACGACTTGGCTATCGCTAGTTAATGTTTTACAGTGAGTTATCGTCGATCGGGAGAAATATGCACTTGACAAAACCTGCCACAAACCGTTGATTTTACGATGGTTGCTGTCCGTTCGCTTTTTGGGGGTGCGCTCGGCCTTCCTTTCGGTTGCGTCTTGAGCTTCAAGGGGCATCACGTCCGTTGGCTCGACTCGCAGCAGCGCCGCCAGGGCTTGGCCCGGCGACAGAGGAGCTAGACGGACTGGATTGCCTTTGCGACCGTTGGGGTTTGTATTGTGCGGTTTGGTGGGCATGGGGGTCATATAGCACGCTGTCGGCTGGGCGTTGCCGGTAAGCTATGATTTGGTACTTGATCATGTCTACACTTGGCCCCGAGGCTGCCCGGATCTTCCGGATCACTCACGTCAACAATGTGCCGTGGATGCTTGACCACGGCCTGCATTGCCAGACCAGTGAAATTGTCGATCCAAACTTTGTACCAATCGGGATGGCGGACTTGATTGAAAAGCGGCTCGCGCGTCGCGTAACAGCAGGGCCGCGTGGAATGCTAGGTGACTATGTTTCCTTCTATTTCACCCCGTGGTCGGTCATGATGTCCAATATCAGGACGGGCCACAACGGCGTCACCAAACGCGCCAACGATGAGATCGTTATTCTTGTATCATCCTTGCGCAGACTGGAAGAGCTTGGTGCGCGGTTTGTTTTCACGAATGGGCACGCATATGTGGAAGAATCAGAGCATTTCGATAGTTTGTCCGACTTGGACAAAATCGATTGGGAGCTGCTTCAGAGCCGCGACTTTAAGCGAGATCCCGAGGACCCGGGAAAACTCGTTAGATATCAAGCGGAAGCACTCGTCCATCGACACGTGCCGATCAGTGCATTGTTGGGAATCGCGTGTTACGATGAAATAGTAGGGAAAAGCATAAGGTGCCAAGCCCATACACGTGAGATGTCGATCAACGTAAAGGCAATCCCGAACTGGTATTTTTGATATGATTCAATTCAAGAAAGGAAACCTGCTTGAAGCCAATGTCGACGCCGTTGTGAATAGCGTCAACACGGTGGGAGTGATGGGCAAGGGGATCGCACTGATGTTCAAAGAGCGATTCCCCGATAATTTCAAGGCATATGAGGCCGCATCAAAACGTGGCGACGTGCAAATCGGCCGGATGTTCGTGACAGCGGCAACGGAACTGTCTGGCCCGAGATGGATCATCAATTTTCCCACGAAAAAGCACTGGAGGCATCCGTCGAAGGTGGAATGGATCGCCGAGGGCCTGAAGGATTTGCGCGCCGTGATTGCGGAAAAGAGAATCCGCTCAGTCGCGATTCCGCCGTTGGGCAGCGGCAACGGTGGTTTAGATTGGAGCGTGGTTCGGCGGCTGATCGAGGAAGCGTTTGGTCAGTTAAAGAACGTTGACCTGATCGTTTACGAACCCACGCAAAAATACCAAAATGTTGCAAAAGGGCGAGGTGTGGAAAGACTAACGCCGTCCCGCGCACTTATCGCGGAGATGATTCGGCGGTACGGCGTATTGGGTTTGGAGTGTTCGATCCTTGAGGTTCAGAAACTCGCGTGGTTATTGGTGAGGGTTATTGATCGTCAGCGGCTCAAGAATCCCCTGACACTGAAGTTTGTAGCGGAGCGGTACGGACCGTCTGCGCATCGCCTCACGCACCTTCTGAACGCCCTCGATGGAAGTTACCTCCACTGCGAAAAACGCCTGGCCGACGCTTCGCCGTCGGACACGATTCGATTCGACGACGAGCGACGGACGGCTTTAGCAGCCTATTTTTCTAGCTCCGCTGGGGGACCGTTCCTTGGCGTGGTGAGAGAGACGGATGAACTCATTGACGGGTTTCAATCCCCGCTTGGGATGGAAGCTCTTGCGACCGTAGATTGGCTGATCTCGCGCGAGGGAGCGGAACCGACGCTAGTCGGCATAAGGAAGGCCCTAAAAAACTGGCCAGGCGGACCCACTGCGGCTGAACGGAAGCAGAAACTGTTCACCGATAAGCTGCTTGATGCATCGCTGGAACGTCTGCGCCGATTGCGCGGAGCGGATTGATTTTGGCTTGTTTGGCCAAGCATATCGTTACGCATCATTATGCGGCCGCCGGGCTTTGAACCCGGATGGGGCGAACGCGACCTTTAGGCTTGGTCCGCGCGCGTGTAAATTTCACATCCAGCGGGTTTTCCATTGGACAGGATCGCTCTGGCGGCTTATTTTCAAGGATTCGAGCCGATAGGTGAAGGGGTGCATAGGATATAGCGAACGGTCTCTAGATCAGGAAACCAGGATTCATGACATTTGCCAAATGGATGAGGCGAGCCGTGGCCACGGCGGCAGTGCTGTCAATTTTGCCTTTTGCAGTCGCGGATGATGCCAATCACGCCGCGGATGACGCCTCTCACCCCGCCGGCGACGCGCTGCTGGCGCGAACGGTTCCCTCCCATACGGCCAAACCGTCCTTTATGGAGGTTGGGATCGTCAAGGAATGGCTCGTCAAGCCGGACTATGAGGTCAGGAAGGGCCAGGTTTTGGGGCGCGAGGATGCCGATGTCGAGGAGATGCGGCTGAAGTCGCTGCGGATCGCGGCCAATTCGACGGCGGCGATCGAAGCCGCGGAGGCCGAGCGCGACGCCAAGAAGGTCGAGTACGAAAACAAGCAAAAGGGCTTCGAGCAGCAGGCGGCCAGCGCAACGGAAGTCGAGGAGGCCAAGCTCGATTGGGAGCAGGCCGAGGCCAATGTGAAATTCCGGCAGGTTGAACACCTCAAGGCGATCGCCGATGCCGACACGCAGGCCCTGGTGATCGAGAAGATGAAGCTGTTAAGCCCGGTGGACGGGACGGTCAAACAGATCAACATCCAGGAGGGGGAGATCGTCGATCCCAACAAGCCCGACGGCGCCGTGACGCTGGTGACGAACAATCCTCTATGGGTGGAAGTGAAAGTCCCCTCCTTGCAAGCGCAAAAGCTGAAACAGGGCAACATCGCATCGGTGGCGTACCAAAACGAGTCCGATAAATGGCTGACGGCGACGATCATCTATCTCGACCCCGAGGTGGATGCCGCCAGCGACAAGCAGACCATCAGACTAGAATTGAACAACGATCAGAACAGGCCCGCCGGCCTGTGGGTAAACGTTCGGCTGCCGTCGGATAGCGGCAGCCATTGACTCTCACGAACCGAGCGATGGCGAAAGCTTTTGTTGTTGCCCGTGTTATCGGACTTTTCAATTTCTCGATGAATTGAAAGGCCGGGAGTCGAAAGCCTCTTTGGGAAATTGTTGTCATAGGCAGGTGAGACGTGGCGTCTGGAATCGTGGAACCTCAGAATTCGGAAACCGCGTTGTCGACCCAGCAGGGGGCGGCGCGGTCGCGGCTGGTGCAGAAGCTGCTGACGGCGTCCGACAGCCTCCCGCAGTTCATTGAGGACCTGCTGAAGACTCAGGCCGTCGTGGTCGCCGGCACCGAGGCGGCGGCGTTTCTGGTGGAAAAGCATCAGGATCAGACAGAGCCCGCGCTTCGGTCGATCGCGCACATCCGCGCCGATAACAGCAGCCCCGAAACCCGCGCCGCCGCCATTACGGCGTTTCAACAGATCATCAAGCCCTGTCTCGAACAGGGCAAAGATGGGGCGATCGAACTGCAAACCGGCGAGGTCGGCGTCGAGCCGCAGTTCTGTCTCGTGACCCTCCTTCGCCGCGAAGGCGAAGTGATCGCCATCACCGCCGTCATCACTCGCTGCATGAATACCGAGCGGGCCCAGCAGCGGCTGACGTCGATGCTGCTCGTCGCGGGTTATTTCGATCTCTACACCCTGCGCCGCCAGAGCGAACAATCGCAAATCGTCGCCCAGTCGCATCAACACGTGCTTCAGCTTGCCACCGCGGTGGCGACGGCTGAAGGGTTTGAATCCGCGGCGATGAACCTCTGCAACGAATTGGCGACCCGCACCGGCTCGACGCGCGTGGCCCTGGGGTGGATCAAGGGCGAAGACGTCAAGGTCAAGGCGCTGTCGCACACGGAGCAGTTCGACAAGCGGCAGGAACTTATCAAGACGCTGGAAAAGACGATGGAGGAGTGCATCGACCAGGAGGAGCCGGTCCACTTCGATCCCAAGGGCGGTGGAACCGAAAACGTGAGCCGGGCCGCGCAAGAGCTGGCCCGAAGCGAGGGCGGAAACGTGGTGCTGACGCTGCCGCTGCGGCGGCGGGCCGAGGTGGTCGGCGCCGTGACGCTCGAATTTCCGCCGGCCCACAAGTTGTCTCCGCAGGCTTCGACGGGATTGGCCGTCGCCGTCGATTTGCTCGCCCCGCAGCTTTATGACCGATACCAGAACGACCGCTGGCTCATCACCAAGGTGGGGCTCAGCGCCGAGGAGTTGGGCAAGAAGATCGTCGGCCCGCAGCACACGCTGGCAAAGGCGCTGGGCGTGCTCGGCTTGGCGGCGTTCATTTTCATCTGCCTCTACAAGCCGATGTACCACGTCAGCGCGCCCTTCCAGTTCGGCGCCACCGATAAGCGCAAGCTGGAAGTTCCATTTGAAGGGCAGATCGACGAGGTCTTCGTCCTGCCGGGCGACCTGGTCAAAAAGGGCCAGCAACTGCTCACCATGAAGACGTACGATCTGAAGCTGGAACTCAACGAAGCCAACGACGGCATGCAGAAGGCCGCGGCCGAATATCGCAAGGACGTTTCCGACGGCAAGGAAGCGGAGGCGGAGATGGCCCAGCACATGATGGATGAAGCCCAAGCCAAGGCACAATGGTATCAGGACCAGATTGATCGCGGCGTGATTCGCGCGCCCTTTGATGGCGTCATCTTGTCCGGCGATCTGACCCAGGAGCGAAATGCCACCAAGAAACAGGGGGAAGAACTGTTCACCATCGCGGCGATGCCGTCGGCCTCCGGGTTGCGTGCGGAACTGGCCGTCGGCGAACGGGACGTTCAGGACCTTAAGGAAGGGCTTCACGGCGAATTGGCGACCACCGCGTTGCCGACCGAGAAATATCCGTTCACCATTAACCGCATCGAGCCGCTTGGCCAAGCCAAGGAGGGCGACAACACCTTCACGGTGTACGGGCATCTGGACAAGACATCGGCGACCTGGCGTCCGGGCATGGCCGGCGAGGCGCGCGTGGCCATTGAGCGTCGCCCGCTGATCTGGATCTGGACGCACAAGTTCGTGGACTACCTGAGATTCAAGTTGTGGATGTAATGCCCACGGCGCCGCCGTGGGTCCGCCCCACATAATTCATGCTCCAGCTCCGCCCCACCTTCTCCGAATCCTGGTACCGCGTCGCGGAACTGAAGCCCAAGCTTCGCGCCGGGGCACAGATTTCCCGCCAGTTTTATCGCGGCGATCGCTGGTATGTGGTCCGCGATCCCGCAGGAAATCAGTTCCACCGCCTCAGCGATGCCGCCTATCGCTTCGTCGGGCTCCTCGACGGCCGCCGCACCGTGGAGGAGGCCTGGGAACTTGTCGGCGGCCAGCTCGCTGACGACGCACCCACCCAACCCGAGGTCATCCACGTTCTCAGCCAGCTCTACGCGGCCAACCTGCTCGAGACCAACATCACCCCCGATGCGATGGTCCTTCTGCGCCGGCACAAAAAACTGGTGCAGCAGAAGATGCAGAACCGGCTGATGAACGTCCTGTTCCCGCGGATTCGCCTGTGGGACCCGGATCGATTCCTTTGCCGCTGGCTGCCCGTGGCTCGAGCCCTGTTCAGCAAGCTGGGGGCGGTGATCTGGCTGGCGGTGGTGCTGTTCGCCCTGTCGGTGGTGTTGCCGCAATGGCAGCAATTGAAAACCGCCGCCAGCAACACGCTCGATTTCACGCACAATATCCAAAACATATTCCTGCTCTACGCCACGTTCGTGGTCATCAAGTCGGTGCACGAATTGGGCCACGCCTTTGCCTGCCGTCGCTTCGGCGGTGAATGCCATGAATTGGGGATCATGCTTCTGGTGCTGGTGCCGACGCCGTACGTCGATGCCTCCACCGCCTGGTCGTTTCCCAGCAAATGGCAGCGTGTTTTCGTCGGGGCCGCGGGGATGATCGTCGAGTTGTTCGTCGCCTCCATCTGCGCCATCGTCTGGTGCGCCACCAACCACGAGGCCTATCCGCTCTTCAGCCAGCTTCTCTACAACGCCATGTTCGTCGCCAGCGTGTCAACCGTCATCTTCAACGCCAACCCGCTGCTCCGATATGACGGCTATTACATTCTTTCCGACCTGCTGGAGATCCCCAACCTTCGCCAAAAGAGCACCGAATACGCTCTGGGCTTGATCAAACGACATGTTTTCCGGCTGAAGCTGCCCAATCCCCTGCCGCCGCTCGGCCAGCGGGCCTGGCTCCTCCTCTATGCCGTCGCCAGCAGCATTTACCGCGTCTTCATCGGCATCATGATTGTCGTCGTCGTCTTCACGAAGGTGCCGGTCCTCGGCGTGCTCATGGCCATCGGGGGCGTCATCACCTGGGCCTGCGTGCCGGCATACAAACTGGTGAAATATCTGGCGCTGGACCCGGAACTGCACCGCAAGCGGAGCCGGGCGGTTTCGTTCAGCGTCCTCGTCGCCGCCGCCGCCGCCTTGCTGCTCTTCCAAGTGCGCTTCCCCGTGCACGTGGAATTCACCGGAATGGTCCAGCCCGATGATCCGGTCGATTCTTCCGGCATAGTGCGGAGCGGCGAGATTAAATCATCCGGCGAAGGCCGCGTCATTGCCGTCCTCGCCACCGATGGCCAACTGGTCCGCGCCGGCCAGCCGATCCTTCAGCTTGACGATCCCGCCGTCCGGCGCGATTTGGCCTTTTACAACGCAAAGGTGCGCGAGACCGAGGCCAAAATGCGCCAGTCCCGCGTCGAGAACCAGAACGAGCTGATGAAGGACCAGGCCGATCTGAAGGTATGGCAGGAACAGCTTGCCGATTCGCAGCGACGGCATTCGGAGATGACGATCGCGGCGCCGTTCACGGGCCGGCTGGTGGCGCCAACCCTTCACGAATTGCCCGATACGTTTGTTCAGCGCGGGCAGGAAATTGGACGAGTCGCCGTGCTCGACAGGCTGGTCGTCAAGGGAGACATCGACCAGCAGGATTATCAGCTCATCGGCCCGCTCAAGGGCATCAAAGTTGAAGTCCGCCTGGCCGGCATGTTGGGCAGGAGCATTTCCGGCGGCGAATTGACGCTGCCGCCCGCCGCCGTGATGGAACTGGCGCACCCCTCCCTCGGCTCGCGCGTCGGAGGCGATCTGCAAGTCGATCCGCGCGATCCCAACGGCCTGCGGACGCAGGTCCCCACCTTCGAGGCCCGCGTCAAGCTGGACAACCACGATGAAAGGTTCTTCGCCGGCCAGCGGGCGTACGTCCGGCTGACGGTGGACCATCGCTCCCTCGCCTGGAAGTGGACCAATAGCTTCCTGCAACTGCTCCAATCCCGCGATACGGGAAGGTGGCTGTAGGCATGTCCGCGGTTTCGGATGATCTCTGGTCGATTTTTGATGCCCGCCGCGTCAAGGCCCCCGAGCTGAAGGGACTGGATCAAGTCTTCGGCGGGGTCGTCGGATGGGCGAAGAACAAGCGGCGCGTGCTGCCCCGGCTCGTGGTGCAGGCCGAGCGGATCGAAAAGCTCGAGCCGGAAATCCACGATCTGGGCTCGGAGCGATTCCGCGAGGCGGTTGCGGAGTCGCGCGATTTGGCCCGCCTCGGCCGGCTCAACGGCGAGGCGCTGGACCGGGCCCTGGCCATTGCCCGGGAGGCTGCGTTTCGCGCCGTGGGGTTGCGGCCGTTTCCCGTCCAGATCGCCTGCGCGCTGGCCATGCTCGAGGGCCTGGTCACGGAAATGGCCACCGGCGAAGGCAAGACCCTCGCGGCCTCATTGACGGCGGCGATTTGGGCCTGGCACGGCAAGCCGGTGCACGTCATCACCGTCAACGATTATCTGGTTGCGCGGGATGCCGAGGAGATGGGCCCGACCTACCGCATGCTGGGGTTGAGCGTCGGTCATGTCATCCACGAAACGACGCACCGGGAACGAATCGACCATTACCGCCGAAACGTCGTTTACGTCACCAGCAAGGAAATCGTCGCCGATTTCCTGCGAGACCAGATCGCCCTGGGGTCGATGCGCTCCTCCACCCAGACCGTGGTGGGGATGCTGATGAAGGGCCCCCGCCCAAACCAGCTTCTCGTCCCGGGATTGTGGAAGGTGATCGTGGATGAGGCGGACAGCCTGCTCATCGACGAGGGCGTGACGCCCCTGATCATCTCCGACTCGCCGGAGGCGGAGGGGAACACTTCGCTGTACGAGCGGGGCGATTCATTGGCGCGGCAGTTGGAGGCGAATCGGGATTTCAAAATCGACTGGACGCTGCGGCAAGTGGACCTGACCAACCGGGGAGAAGAGCGGCTCGATGCGCTGTCGGAACACGATGGAGGGTTTTGGAAAGGCAAGCGCCGCCGGGAGGAATTGGTCGTGCAGGCGCTGTCGGCGCGCCACTGCTTCACGCGCGGGGAGCACTATCTGGTGAGTTCGGACCAGAAGGTGCAGATCATCGACGAATTCACGGGCCGCGTCCTGGCCGACCGCTCCTGGCGCCACGGGCTGCATCAGGCCATCGAGGTCAAGGAAGCCGTCCCCGTCACCGCCGACAAGGAGAACCTCGCCCGCCTCAGCTTCCAGCGGTTTTTCCGGCAATACCCGCTGATGAGCGGCATGACCGGCACGGCCTGGGAAGCGCGCGGCGAGATGTGGCAGATTTATCGCCGGCCCACGGTGCGCATTCCGACCAACAAGCCGTGCATCCGCGTGCAACTGCCGCTGCGCATGTTCGACACGCTGGATGCGAAATGGCAGGCCGTTGTGGCGCGGGTGTGCGAAATTCACGAGAGCGGAGCGCCGGTGCTGGTCGGGACGCGCAGCGTTCTGGCATCCGAGGAACTAAGCCATCGGCTCGCGGCCGTGGGCAAAGCGCATCGCGTCCTGAACGCGACTCAGACCGCGCAAGAGGCGTCGATCGTCGCCGAAGCCGGCCAGGTGGGGCAAATCACCATCGCCACCAACATGGCGGGGCGAGGAACGGACATCAAGCTGAGCCGGGGCGTGGCGGAACTCGGGGGCCTGCACGTGCTGGCGACCGAGCCGCACGGCTCGGGACGCGTGGACCGGCAGTTGTTCGGCCGCGCCGCCCGGCAGGGAGATCCCGGCTGCGCCCAGATGTTCGCCAGCGCCCAGGACGATCTGCTGGTGCGCCATGTTCCGCGCCTGCGGCTCAGTTGGCGCGCCATCGGCGCCGAGCGGCTTATTGCCCTGGCGCAGGCGCGCGCGGAGAAGCTTGCGCGATTCAACCGCAAACAGGTGCTGCGAAACGACGATTGGATGGATCAGTCATTGCCCTTCTGATCTGAAATCGTCAAACTCCCGCCCGATGACGCCGATGCACGCCGATGCCATGGGAAGCCGGAGTGACGAGTTGCCCAGTTCCAATGCCGACGCGCATCATCCCCTCGTTTACGTCCTGCACAGCAGCTCGATGTACGGGACCGAGCGCATGGCGCTGGCGACGGCCAAGGGATTGGCGGGAAAATTCAACACCATCTTTGTCGGACCGCGCGGACCGGCCATGTGGGAGGCCGAGCGCCTCGGCTTTCCCACCCATTATTTCCAGACCACCAAGGCCCTGGTGCAGGTGATCCGGCTGTTGCTCCGGCAATATCCTTCTCTCACGTTCGCCTCCACCTTGCCCAGATACTCGATATTGTGCAAAGCCTTGAACGTCGTTTACCGACGAAACATCAATCATATTTACGTGATGCACGGCAGTTGCGACGAGGAGAGGGATTTCGGACGAATCAGATTTCTCAATTCGTTCGATATCAGGATTGTGGCGGTTTCCGATTACGTCAAGCGGAAGCTGATCGAGCACGGATCGCGTCCCGATCGCATCGAGGTGGTGCCGAATTTCCTGCTTCCCGAACAGATCGCCGCCATGGGGCGGCGGGGGCCGTTCTCCAGCGGCGTGCACAGCGCCCTGTGCGTCTCGCGAATCGAGGAGCCCAAGCGATTCGACGTGCTGCTGGATGCGATCGCCCGCCATCTGGAACTTGGTGATTCTCCCATCGACGTCGCCGGCGGCGGCGAGAGGCTCGAGCATTTCAGCCGGCGGGCGCGGATGACTGCCCCCAATGTTAAGTTCCTCGGATTCGTGGAGGACCTCCCGCGCCGCTATGCCCAGTCCGATTTGCTGATCCATCCCTGCCCAACCGAGGCATTCGGTCTGGTGGTGATCGAGGCGATGGCGGCGGGCATTCCCGTTCTCGTGGCCGACGAGGGGGGGCCGGCGACCTTGGTGGACGACGGCGTCACCGGCTTCAAATTCCGCTCCAACGATCCGGACGATCTGGCCCGGCGGTTGATCGAATTGCGAAATTCCGATCCGGACCTGCTCAACCGCGTGACGGCAAATGCCGCCAAAGCCCTGGAGAAGAATCTCTCGGCCGCGGCGTCCCTCGAGCGATACCGGCAGGTCTTCGCCCCTTCCCCATAGACAGGTCCAGCATGCGACATCCCGTCCTTTACGTTCTGCATAGCAGCCAGCTCTATGGCACGGAACGAATGGCGCTGGCGACGGCGCGGGGATTGGCCGACGAATTCGAAACCATCTTTATCGCACCCCCCGGCGCCGCCCTGGTCGAAGCGGAGCGGTTGGGATTTCAAACGTGCCGGTACCGCACCAGCAAGGACTTGGCCCTGGTTCTGGGGCCGCTGCTGAAGCGGTATCCCTCTCTGACATTCGTGGCAACCGGGCCGCGATATAACCTGGTATGCATCGCGCTGAACGTGTTCTACCGCCGGCGGATCAAGCAAATACAGATGGTTCACGGGGGCGCGGGCCTCCGGAAGGATTACGCGCGAAAGAAGGTTCTCAACCTCTTCAATATCACCTTTGTGGTCGTCTCGCCGTGGTCAAAGCAGATGTTGATAGACCATGGAGTTCGCAGGCCCATCCATGTCATTACCAATTTCCTTGCCCCCGAAATGGCGGCCAAACTTCCGCGGAGAGCGAAATATGACCAATCGGGGGTCCGCAAGGTGGTGCTGGTTTCCCGCGTCGATCCGGTCAAGCGGCTCGATGTGCTGCTGGACGCCCTGGATCGGCGCCCTAAGGAATTGGACGATCTGTCGTTTCGCGTTTTCGGACTGGGTCCGGACCTCGAAAAGCTCCGCGAGCGCGCCCGGCGAACGCACCCCAACGTGCAGTTCGCCGGTTTCAGCGATAACGTCGCCGCCGAGCTGGCGGGCGCCGATCTGCTGCTGCACACCTGCCCGATCGAACCGTTCGGCCTGGCGATCCTGGAAGCGATGGCGGCGCGGGTCGCGGCGTTGGTCCCCGACCAGGGAGGCGCCACCACGCTTATCGACGACGGCGTCAGCGGTTTCACGTTCCGAGCCGACAACCCCGATCATCTGGCTCAGCGCCTTCTCGAACTGAAGCAGGCGCCGGCGGAACTGCTCAATCGGATGGTGGCAAATGCATCTGCCAAAGTGGATGCCGAGTTCTCCGCCAGCGCTGCCCTCCAGCGTTATCGCGAAGTCTTCGCGCCGGACTGAGTTTAGCCGCGACCCGAAGGGGAGCGCGTTCTTTGGATGCTCGAGAATCGCGAACGCTGCGGGTGAATGCAAAACGCTCTGGCAGTATCATTCCCGCGCTCGATGCCGAGTCCCACCCGCCATCCTTTGCTCTACATCCTGCACAGCAGCAAACTCTACGGCACCGAACGCGTTGCCCTGGATACGGCGCTGGGACTGGCCGATGAATTCGAGCCGATCCTGTTCGGGCCTCCGGGCCCGGCGATGGACGAGGCCGAAAAACTCGGCTTCGAAGCCCGCCGCTTTCGGGGGTGGAGACAATTCGCCAAGACGCTCCGGCCCTGCCTCGCCCGATATCCATCCTTCACATTCGTGGCCACGGGAGTCATGCACTCGGCGGTTTGCCTGATGCTCAACGCCCTGTATCGCCGGCGAATCAGGCATTTCCACATCGTCCACGGCGGCTCAACCGATCGGGACTCCTACGGCCGCAAAAAATGGCTGAATCACACCGGCGTGAGGATCATCGCGGTTTCGCAGTGGACCAAGCAAAAGCTCATCAGCTATGGGACGAGCGCGGACTTGATCGACGTGGTGCCCAATTCCCTGCCCGACGCCCGCGTGAGCGGCTGTCCCCGCCGCGGCCCGTTCGACCGGCCCGGCGTCCGCGGCGCGATCATCGTCTCCCGGCTCGATGCGATGAAGCGCGTCGGCATTTTGCTCGACGCGCTGGATCAAGGTCCTCGTGAGCTTTCGGAGATTTCATTCACGATATTCGGTCTCGGTCCGGAAATGGATCCGCTGCAAAAGCGCGCCGCCGCGACGCACCCGAACGTCCGCTTCGCCGGCTTCAGCGCGGATGTGCCCAATCAAATGGCCGCGGCGGATTTGCTCATTCACACCTCGCCCGAGGAGCCGTTCGGATTGGTGGTGCTGGAAGCGATGGCCGCAAACCTGCCGGTGCTTGTCGCCGACGCCGCCGGTCCCGGCGCGATCGTCGAGGAGGGCGTCAACGGATTCAAATTCCGCCCGGAGGATTCCGCGCATCTGGCCGAGAGATTGTCCGAACTGCAACACGCCCCGGCCGAGCGGTTCAACGCCGTCGTCGCCGGCGGCAGGCGGACGGTCGAGGAGACCTATTCCGCGCGGAAGATGTTGGCAAGATATCGGGAGCTTTTTTCCCCCGCGTAGCGCGTCAGAACGCGCGCCGTTCACACCATTTCCGCCGCGATCAGGTCGTCAAGCGTTTCCCGCCGGCGAATGATCCGAAACTCACTTCCATCCACCAGCACTTCCGGAGCGCGCGGGCGATTGTTGTAGTTGCTGCTCATCGCAAACCCATAGGCGCCCGCCGTGAAAACCGCCAATAGATCGCCGCGACGCGTCGGAGGCAGCATTCGGTCCTTGGCCAGATAATCCCCACTTTCGCAAATAGGCCCGACCACGTCGACGATCTCGCCGCCGGGCGGCTCGAATGCCTTGCTGCGCTGCGGCGGGATGCTCTGCGCATCCGGCTTCACCGGCCAGATGTGGTGATATCCCTCGTACAGCGTCGGGCGCGTCAGATCGTTCATCCCCGCGTCAACGATGACGAATTTCTTCTCTCCGCCGGTTTTGCGGTAGAGCACGCGCGTCAGCAGGATCCCGGCATTGCCGGCGATATATCGCCCCGGCTCCAGCGCCAACTTGTAGGGCTTGTCCTTCAATAACGGAATCAGCGCGCGGGCGTACTGGGCCGCGGGCGGCGCCTGATCCGGCCGCTCGTAATTCACCCCGAATCCTCCGCCCATGTCGAACCATTCGATGCGATGCCCGTCGGCCGTGAGGTCCTCGATCAACTGAACGATCTTCTCGACCGCCTGCACATGCGGCTGGATTTCATAGACCGGCCCGCCGATATGGATATGCACGCCGGCGATTCGCAAATGCTTGAGATCGCGATATTGCGAAAAGACTTGCCGGGCGCGTGCGATATCGACGCCGAATTTCGTCCCCTTTTTTCCGGTCGTGGTTTTGACGTGTGTCTTGGGGTCCACGTCGGGGTTGACTCGCAGGGCGCCGATGGCCGTCTTGCCCAGCGAAGCGGCAACGCGATCGATGTTCTCGATCTCCGCTTCGCTTTCGAGATTGAACGCGGCGATGCCGGCGTTGATGCCGTCGGCGATCTCCTCGTCGGTTTTGCCGACGCCGGCGTAGATGATCTTTTTCGCCTCGCCGCCGGCCTTGAGCGCGCGGAACAGTTCCCCGCCGCTGGTGACATCAAACCCGCTTCCCTCCTGGGCGAGCAGCCGGCAAATGTGGATGTTCCCGCAGCTCTTGATCGAATAGCAGATGGTGGCCTTGAGCGGCGCGAAGGCATCGGCCATCTGATGATAGTGATGCAGAAACGTCGCCTTGGAATAGACATACGCCGGCGTGCCGACCGCGCGGGCGATTTTTTCCGCCGGGACGCCTTCGCAGTGCAACTCGCCGTTTTTGTAGTTGAAAAAATCCATGGTTCGGGCAGTTTAAGTTAAAGAGCCGGGGCGTGTCGCCCCGCTCCGGGCCGACACGGGTGGGGCTGTTTTCCGCGTGCATTCTAGTCGCGACCGTTCGTTGACGCGAAACTACGCTTCATTCAGCAGAGGCGTGAGGTACTCAAATGCCTGCCTGGTCACGCCGGCCGCGGTGGTTTCGTAGGGGTACAACTCAACCGTGACCCAACCGGCGTAACCGATTTCATCCAAAGCCGCGAAAATCGCGCGGAAGTCGATCGCCCCCTTGCCGGGGGTCCGATGCTGGTGGACGCGGTTGGAGCCGATGTCTTCCAGGTGAACGTGGGCAACCTCTCCCGGCATGGTTCGGAGGATTTGCGCCGGATCTTCACCGACGCAGAATAGATAGCCCATGTCGCAATTCATGCGGATTTTCGCCTCTTTTGGGAAAAACGTTTTCTTGAATTCGTGATATTCGGCGGCAGTTTCGATGAACAGGACCAGCTCCGGCTCGATGGCGATGGTGAAGCCCAGACGCTCGGCCACGGGAACAATGCGCATCAGCGCGTCGGAAACCCGTTTTGCGACAGTGGATAGGCGTGCGGAACGTCAGCCATCAGTTCCACCCCCGAATACCCAGTCTCGGAGATGCAGGCGATCGCCTCTTCAAGCGAGTTCTTCCTGAAAGCATTCGTTGAGAAAACTAGGCGAATCATGGGTTTAAGGATGGCTGCCCGTCTTGTATTTTTTGCCAATCTTCTGTCCCGATAGTGCCATTGTCCATCGTTTACAAGTCTACGGTGGGATAGTTATTTTAACCTGAAATTGGTCATTTCTTAATTTTGATCGCGGAGGACGAATGCGGAATTACGATAAGGGACGACGTTTTCAGCGGGGTCTGTGGTCGGCTTGCTTGGTTGGTGCCCTGGGAACCATCGCCAGCCCGTCAGCCCAAGCATCCGACTATTATGTCGATCAGAGCTACGGGGGGACAAACGGCGCCCCGTACACCACCGGCGGCGTTACCTATGCGGGAGCTTACAATAGCATTAATGCTGCTCTTGGCGCTACCGGCGTCGGCTCCGGCGCTTCGGCGACGAATCCGAACCGAATCATTTTCGCCCCCGGCGTCTATAACACTGCCGCGACCACCGGCGTTTCACTCAGCTACAGCAAGAACAACGTCGATCTCATAGGCCTGGACGGAAACTCCAACGACGTGATCATCACCTCGACGCTCGATTCCAGTTACAACCCCGGCACCGGCACCCTCGGCACCACCGGCAGCGCCTCGCTCCAACTCAAAGGCAGCAATATCGGCGCGGCAAACATCACTTTCGCCAACAGCACCGATACCCCATATATCGTCCACACCGCACATCAGGCCGTCAGCCCCACCGGCAGCTACGCGACCGGTCAATCCCAGACCGCCAACTCGCCCGCGGTTGCGTTGCTCTTGCAGGGCGATGAGCAGGTCTTTAGCAACGTCCAGGTTCTCGGCTACCAGGACAGCCTTTACACCAAGGGCGGCCGATCCTACTTCACAAACTCCACCGTCAGCGGCGACGTCGACTTCATTTTCGCCAACGGAACGACCCTCTTTAACAATTCCACGATTAACCTGGACGGCGACCACTCCGGCGGCGATATCACCGCCGCCAGCACCGACAAGCGAACCTCCAACGGACTGATCTTCCTCAACTCCACCGTCACCGGCAATTCGGTGAACGGCAATCCTGCCATCGATCCCATGAACGCCGCCAACGCCAGCGGACCGGCCGCGAACTCCATGTATCTGGGCCGGCCCTGGGGTTGGACGCAGGCCGGCGGCGATGCCAGCACCGTCTTCGTCAACACGAAAATGACCTCTTCGATCAAGTCGGCCGGCTGGCTGGCATGGGACTCCACCGAGACCACGGCCACCAACAACAAAAACGGAGGAAATCCCGCGGAAGACAGCCGCTACGCGGAATACAACAGCACGGATTTGCTCGGCAATCCGCTGAATACTTCGGGCCGCGTTACATGGTCGCACCAACTGACGGCTTCACAGGCCGCGGCGTACACCGTGGACAATATCTTCTCCGAGTCATATCCATGGTACGGAGATGGGTATCCCTCAACGGACGCGTCGAATCCGGGCACGGGGTCGGCTAATCCCACCGATCCCAACTATAGCTGGCCGGCGTACTGGGGGGACCGAAACTCCAATAACGAAACCGCCAATGATACGGTTTCGGCGACATATCCGACTCCGGGCAATCCCAGCTCTTACAGCGATCCATCCTGGACGCTTGGAGGAGATTGGGATCCGAGCGCGCAATTGGCAACGCTCATTCTCCCCGAGCCCGGACCGGCAGCGCTATTGGGTGTGATCGTGTTCGCGCCGCTGCTCCGCCGGCCGCGGCGAGGCTCACTTGCCCGGTGAATCGAGTTGATCTAAAAGTGGGCAATGGCCCTGACGTATCAGAGCAGCGGGGTGGACTACGGCCCGCTGGATGCTTTCAAACGAGCGTGCCAGCGGGCTGCTGTCACTACCGCGGGGGCGCTGAAAAGTCACGGCCTGGCCGAGCCGCCGGGGATTCGCGGTGAAAGCGCCTATCTCATCGAAACGCCGGATGAATTCCTCGCTCATGTCGAAGAAGGCTTGGGGACCAAGAACCTCGTTGCCGATGCCATGCTCGAGCTGACTGGCAAGAGCCATTACGCCAACATTGGGATCGATACGGTTGCCACGATCGTCAACGATCTGGCGACGACCGGGGCGAGCCCCATTTCCGTCGCCATGCACGCGGCGGTGGGGGACACGGCCTGGTTTGACAACGCGGCCCGCGCCGAAGATTTGGCCCGCGGATTTGCCGCGGGATGCCTCCGCGCAGGCGCCGCCTGGGGCGGCGGAGAGACGCCGGCGCTCGGGGGAATCGTCGATCCCAAAACCATCGTCCTGGCCGGCTCGGCGTTTGGCCGGATTCGACCCAAATCCCATCGCATCCTCGGCGACATTGCCGAAGGCGATGCGATCGTTTTGCTGGCCAGCACCGGGGTGCAGACCAACGGCCTGACGCTTTGCCGGAAGCTCGCCCAGCGGCTCAGCCAAGGATATCTCACGCCCATCGGCGACGGCCGATCCTACGGCGAAGCGCTTCTGGATGCCTCGGCGATCTATTGCCCATTCGTGGCCGAATGCCAGCGGCGGAATCTCCGGCTGAAATATGCCTCCCACATCACCGGCCATGGCTGGCGCAAGCTCATGCGGCTCAATGAGCCGTTTGTGTATCGGATGACTTCGGCGCCCCCCGCGCCGGCGGTCATGCGGTTTATTCAGGAGCAGGGCTCGGTTGATCGGGCGGAAATGTACGCCACCTTCAACATGGGGGCCGGTTTTGCCGCATATGTGGCCGCCGGCGATGTTCCCCAATGCTTGGCCGCGGCGCAAAGCGTGGGCATCGAGGCCTGGCCAAGCGGCACGGTCGTCAAGCAGGGCCGGCGAAAGGCCGTGGAGATTGAATCTCTTGCCATCGTGTTCGAGGGGGATAGTCTTCAAGTGCGGTAGGCGATACTCTGTGCCATCTCATGAGCAGCCAGCGATTCCAAATCACTCAAGAATACGCGGTGAACGTGCTTCAGTTTATTCTCCCCGTCACCATGGACACCCTGGAGATCGACAGCCTGATTGAAGCGGTGCTGAAAAGCCTCGAAGCCAAGGGCAGCGAGCCATGGGTGGTGGATCTGACTCAGGTGGGGTACATGGGGAGTTCCATGCTCGGATTGTTCGTCAACATCCGCGAGCGGATTCGCCAGGGCGGCGGCACGCTGGTGTTGTGCGGAATATCGCCGCAGCTTCTGCGGATATTCAAAACCTGTTGCCTGGAGCGGCTGTTCACCATCGCCAAGTCGCGCGCCGACGCCCTGGCGCTGGTCAGCGGGCGCTGAAAACCCGAAATCCGAAACCAGAAACCAGAATCAATGACCAAAACCAGAATAACCGAAATTGGCCTTCGTTTCGGATTTCTGGTTTCGGGTTTGATTCGTCATTCTGGTTTCTGGTTTCGGGTTTCAGATCCGCGGGATCGAAATATTCCGGTTTGGCTGCCGGCGGCGCAGTTTTTCATCGTGCACGCCGATCGCCCCCGACTTCCGCTGAATTGATCTCTTCAGGGCTTCTGTTTTTCCAATTTCGGTTTGCCGGCAATAATGCTCCAGCCACTGGTCCCGCTGCGAATCGGTGATCGCCAGCTCGGTCGTGCTGTACCAGAATTGGGCCAAATCCTTGACGATCCATCGGCGGTGGGCGAGGAGGCCGGGCAGCGGACGCACCCGGGCGGCGTCGATCAGGCGAAGATCGACCGGCTGATCCTTCTCGCAGCGGGCCAGAAAATGGCACAGATAAAGATCGCGATGATGAAGACCGGCATTGTGCAGGAGAGCGCTCAGATCGGCCGTCGGGATCAGCAGCCGATCGAATGACAGGCCGGATTCGACCAGCTTGTCGGCCGGCGTGAACCCGGCCAGGTCTTCGGTGGCGATAAAACTTCGCCCGTCGTCGAGGATGCCCCAGGCGGCCACGGCGGCGGCGGGAATCCCACGCTCATGGAGCATGCGGTATCCCTCGGCTTCCTCCCGAGCGGACGCTGCCTTGGAGGGGAAGCGCTTGACGTGCAGGCGAATGACCCCGGGCGACGCCGGGATCTCCCAGGTGCAATTCTCGCGGTCTTTAAGTCTTCGCCACGGCTTGATCGCCGGTTCCGTAAAGATCATTTCCGCGCTGAAGCCGATCTGACTAAAAATGCGCCGGTATGGTTCGGCAATGAAAATCACGTTTTTACCGCGTCCGGTTGAGGGAATCGGCTGATGCCGGGCTTGAAGATCACCTTTCCATCGACGACGACCAGTTCTTCGTCGAGAAAAAGTTTGACCGCCCGGCTCAGGACGTCCGCCTCCAGAGTAAGCCCCTTTTCCTTGACGTCTTCCAAAGTGTCCGTCCCGACGTTGATGTGGAAAACGTCCTGGAGGATGACCGGGCCTTCGTCGAGCTGCTCCGTGACGAAATGCGCCGTGCACCCGTGCACGCGAACGCCGCTTTCGTACGCCTGTTTGTACGGCGCCGCGCCGGGAAAATACGGGAGCAGCGACGGATGAATATTGATGATCCGGCTGCGAAAAGCCGTCACCACCCGCTGGGGAAGAATGCGCATGTATCGCGCCAGGACAATCAGGTCCGGCGCGGCAGCCGAAAGACTCTTCAGCAGCCAATCAAAATGCCGGTCCGGATCGTCCGATGGATGATAGAAGAACGGGCATCCGTTCTGCTTGGCGAGCGGTTCCAGGTCGGGATGATTGGCAAAGACTCCGACCGGCGCGCCGCTGGCGCGCTGCTGCTTGAGGTCCTCGAAAAGCCGATTCAGGCAGTGCGGCTCTTTGCTGACGAGGATGGCGACTTTTTTGACGCGCCGCTCGCTGTGGAGATGGACGCGCACTTCCATGTCGATCTTCCGGCCCAGTTCCAGCAATCCGGTGATGAGTTCGGATAGGTCGGTGGAAAGGTCCTTGAGATCGACCAGCATGTCCATCAGGAAAAAACCGCGGACGACGCGCTGCTCGATGTCCTGGATATTGATGCCGCGCTCCGCGACATACGTCGCGAACTGGGCGACGACCCCCTTTTGGTCCTTGCCCAGAACACTGATGACGGCCAGAAGCGGTTGCGGCACGGGAAACTCCTTTGCGACGATTCTAAAGCGGAATCACCGTGATGGCACGCCGGCCGACAGAATTTCCAGGTTATTACGCGCCGATTCGTTTTGCGGGTCCATTTGCAGGATCCGCTTGAACTGATCGATGGCCAGATCGGGCCGGCCGATTTTTACGTCGGCCAGCCCCAGGTTGTTCATCGCCTTCCACACCTGCGGCCCCCCCTGGTCAATGGCCAACTGGTATTCTTCGATGGCTTGGTTGAATTCGCTTAAATGCATGAAGGCATTGCCAAGATTGTAATGGGACCCCGGAAGCTTCGGATCGCGTGCCATCGCTCTTTTGAAAAAGGGGATGGACTGCTGGGCCTGCCCGCTGTGTGCCAATTGCAGGGCGGCCATCTCGTTGCCGTAGGCGCTGCCCGGATCAATCGCCAGCGTGTGCGCGACCAGAGCCGAGATGTCTCGCCAGGTCTGAAGCTGAACGGCGGTGAGCCAGGCAAGTGAGCAGGCAAGAATGACCGTGACGATTGCGCCCCCCGGCGAAGGAATGCGTTGCAGAACCCAGGCGACGAACAGCGCCAGACCGAGCATGGCGAGATACACGTAGCGGTCGGCGACGGTGGAAACCTCCTGCTGGCTGAAAGGGATCAGGCCCAGCACTGGAAGCAGGGCGGCTAGCCCGATGGCGGCGGCGACCGCGGGCGTGCGATGCGCCCGCCATATCCGCCAAACCACGATCGCGATCAGCACCGGGATCAGTGCGTTGAGGATCCACTGATGGTCGAACCCGAGGTGCATTGGCGAGCGGGCGTAATCGACGGTCAGATGCACCGGCCAGACGGCGTGTCGTACATAAAATCCCAGCGCATCCAGAGCGATTAGCGGCCGATGCGCCGGATTGGCCCCCATCGCGGGCTGGACCTGGCCGGCGATGAGGCCAAAGAGGACGGCCATGCCGAACCATGGGATGAGCGAAAGAATCACGCGTTTAGCGGGGCGGCGGACAATTCCAACATCCAAAATCGCCGCGATGAGCGGAACGACCACGGCGATCGGCTTGGAAAACAGGGCCAGCAAAAAGAACGCGGACGCCAGCCAGTACGTCGCCCATCGCCCGCTGCCCGAGGCGTCGGCGAAGCCGAGCCAAAGGCGAATGGCCGCCAGGGACAGGACGCCGGCCAGGACGTTGTTGGTCTCCGCGACCCAGGCGACGCTTTCGACCTGCATGGGATGCAGGGCAAAGACCACCGCTCCGCCAAACGCGGCCAGCGGTGATCCGACGCACCGCAGGAGGATCGAAAACACCAGAGCGGCGGCGGCGGCGTGCAGGAAAAGCTTCACCACGTGAAAGGTCCCGGGGCCGGCGGAATCACCGCCGAGGGATTTCACTAACCACCAGAGGCTGTACGACAATGGCGTGTAGAGATTTTCGTACGGTGCAGTCCAGAATTGCGCCAGGCTTTTGGCCGTCGGCGGATGAAGCAGCGGGTTGTCCACGAGCAGGTCGGAGTCGTCCAGCCGGACGAATTGGAATCGCCCGACCGGCGCGTAAACCGCAACCACGATGACCAGGAGAATCGTGCAGAAGATGGCGCTGGTGGCTCTGCGCGTCATCGGATTCATCCGCCCCGTTGAGCGGGAAACCGGCCGGTGTGACCCAGCGCGTCGCGGAGGGCTTTGACGAGGTCCTCGCCGTCGCCTTCGGCCTGAAAACGGATGGAGACGATGCTCGGCCGGGTGTTTTGCACGATCGGGGCGATGGAAACCACATCAAACTGTCCGCCGCGGATCGCGTCGAGCACATCCCCGGTCTCGTAATCGCAGACCACGAATTCGCCCACTATTTTCACCTTTCCGCAGGGACAGCGAAAGAAATAGAACTTGGATGCGATCCCCGCGGAGATGGGGATCTGTCCCATCTCGGATTCCAAATCGATGTCGCTTCGCGGAACGATCACGGCGAAGCTTTCGTCGGAAGGAATCTGCCGGCCGTGCAGGCTTTGCGTCAACTGCCGCCAAGTATCGGCGGTATCGAGTTGGCTGGAAGGCCGAGTTTGCGGCGAGGCAATATCCGATGCGCAGCCGCCTGCCGACAAAACCAAGAAACATATTCCAAACCCAATTGCGCCAGGACGTTTCATCATTTCCTCATTTCTTCCCGAGAGCGCGCTGGGCCTCGAAGAAGTCGCGCAGGAGTTGGCCGCACGAATCGGCGAGAATTCCTCCGGCGATTTCAACGCGATGGTTCAGCCTCGGATCGTCACACAATTGAAAAAGAGTTCGAACCGCGCCGGCCTTGGGATCGTCGCAGCCGTATATCAGCCGTCCCACGCGGGCATTGACGATCGCCCCGGCGCACATCGGACACGGCTCAAGCGTGACCGCCAGCGTGCAATCCATCAGCCGCCAATGCCCCAGGGTCGCGGCGGCGTCGCGCAGGGCCAGGATCTCGGCATGGGCGGTGGGATCGGCGTCGATATTTCGCCGGTTGTGGCCGCGCCCGATGATCCGATCGCTCGGGCGGTGCAGCACCACGCAGCCGACGGGAACCTCCTCCATCGCCCCAGCGGCGGTGGCCTCGGCGATCGCCTGTTGCATGAGGCTGCAATCGGTCATTGGACGGGAATGACTTGCGTGACTTCCGGAACGCGGTCTCGAAGATTTCGTTCGATGCCCATTTGCAAAGTCATATGGCTGCTCGGACAGCCCAGGCACGCGCCATGAAAGCGAATCTGCACGACGCCCTGCCCGGTCACGTCGACCAGCTCGATGTCCCCGCCGTCAGCCTGAACCGCCGGACGGATCAGGTCGATCACGCTCTGAACCCTCTGGCGCAGGGTCGGTTCGCTAGGCGATTTGGGAGCCATGGTAGCCATAGGCATCGCCTCAATTATAGACGCCCGTGACGGCAGCAGCAAATTGCGACAAACAACCCCCCCCAAAAAAAACCGCGGCGCCGCGGTGGGGGCGATTCCACCATCAAATCGGCGGCGCGTTGGCGAGCGCATCCCGCGCGCCCAGCAGAACCTGGATCGTATGCCCCGTGAAAAACGCGATCCCGCCTTCCACCGGCTCGATCGCAAAACTGTCCTGAAGAATCGAAAGATCATACGTGAACAACAGCGCCCCGGACTCCTTGTCGGCAAGGCCCTTCACCGTGCGATTGAAGAAGTTCAGCGTCAGCCGGCTGCCGGCGCGGTTGCTCACGGCCAGCGGCTGCCCCGGGTGATCCACCATGACCAGATAATCCTTTCCATACAGCAGTTGTTCATAATTCGTGGCCTTGATCGGATCGTCGCCGGTTTCCCAATTCTCGCCGGGGGGATCGATTCGGCATGCGGTGAGATGGCGCGGGCTCAGTATGAACAGATAATTCCCGGAAATGTGAAGCGTGACGTTCGGGCTGGTGGAACCGGTGGGGAAAACACCGCTGAAATCGCCCCGGCCGCCCGGAGCGTGATACTGCCACGCCTGGGCCGTGTCCGTGGAGAAGATGCGCACGCCCGTGCCGTTGTTGGCGACGGCGAACACCCGCCCGCCGTGAATCAGCAGTTGATCCGGCTGATTGCATCCCTGAAACATCAGCGATGCGTTGGGAATCGGCTCCGTGACGAGCTGTGCCGGCATGTCCCCGTCGGAGATATTGGCTTGGAATAAGTCCGCGATGCAGAGCTGATTGGGCAAGGTGTAGGCCAGCGTTCCATCGGCCGCCAGGGCCACGTTCACCGGAACAATTCCACTGTCGAGAGCAAACGATCTTCGGCCGATCGGCTCGCCGCTGAAGGAGTTGAACGCCTGAAGTTGAACGAGCTGTCCATCCTGCACTCGAACGACCGTGAAGTCATCATTGGCCAATAGCGCGTCGATCACCCCCGCGACGCGCGTTTGCCAGACCACCCGGCCGGCACGGGGGTCCACCGCGAAAATCCGCCCGGCATTGGTTACCACGATCACGCGGTCCCCAAGGGGCTTCACCTGCACGATCTGCTCGAGTTGGGCGGGCTGCGGGGCCGCCGCGTCGGCCGCGGCGATTGCCGGCAGCGCGGCGATCTCTATCGACCAGCGGCTTCGCCCCGAATAACCGTCGATGGCCGCGATCAAATCCTTCGTCCACGCCAGAAGATTGCCGTCGGTCCAGGCCGCCCCCAGCGGCGAAGAGTTAATCGCCGGGCAACTGAACGACGGCCCATTCCCGGCCACCGGATAGACGGACAGTCCGCCCGCGCCGGACCAGGCGACGATCCGGTCATTGCGCGCGAAGCCCTCCAGCGGAACCACCAGCGCATCGACGCCGGCGATGGTGTCGTTCGCCAACGGCGGTTGGAACGGTTTGGCGCGCCGCCCGGTGGCGCGCAAAAACGCATCGGATTGGGCGTGCGTCGGAATATGAAGGTCGGGCAACGAATCAAGACTCGTCTTTACGTTATACCGAGCCAGCGCCTCGCGGGCGCTGGACAGCGAGATGTTCTGGAGCGTCGTCCCGTCCGGCAGGACCATGGGCCGACGCAACATGGCCCCCGGCGAAATGCTCGCCGCCACGGTTAGCCGGGAGACCGCGACATCCGTGTGGCCGGGCATCTGGAGATAGTTTCGAGCCAGCGATTCCAAAACCGCCGCCCGGCCCTGATCGTGCAATCGCAGCAGGAGCTGACGGAGCACCTGCGTCGCCATGCGCGGATTCCCGTCGGATTCGTAGGAGTCGGCGGCCGACTGCATCGCATCGGCCGCGACGCGGGAATCGGGAAAAATCCGGGCGACGTTGAGCAATTGGTCGGGATCGCCCGCTTCCCTGGCCTGTCGCAGGGCGTCGGCGGCCGCCTGCTCGAATTTCTCATACGCCTGCCGCCCTTCGGGCGTCGCCAGGATTTCGGCGATGGCCTTCTCCGCCACGGCGCCGGCCGGGCCGAGCGTCGTCCCCTGCGCATCGGGCATGGGATACGCGCGCCAGGCCGGATCGGCCAGGATTTGCTGATACAGGGCAATGGCCCCGCCGGCATCCCGGTCGGGCTCGGACCAATCATGCTCGGCCCGGGCGATGCGATAAGCGACCTGTTGCGCAACAGAGTTCGCCGCGGCGCGGGCCAGGTCGAACATCCGCTGGGCCTGCCGGGCGGACTCCGGCCCCTTGGCCAATCGTTTGCCAAAGCTCAGCGCGTCGAGAAAAGCGCGATCTCGAAGCGGCCCCGGGCGCAGCGACTGCTCCCCGCCCAACAACTCAAACGCCTCTTCCAATTTGGCCTGCGCGATGTCCGCTTGCGCGGCGGCGAACATCACCTCGGCATAATGCAGTCGCGTCTCCGGATCGGCCGGGGCCTCGGCGATTTCCCGATCCAGTTTGGAACGAGCCCGCTGAATGTCGGTATAAACCGCCACCTGCCGGTCGCCGGCGATGATGACGTGATCCTCCGTGACCAGGACGTTGCCCGGCCCTTCCTGCCCCTCATCCCAGCCCGTTTTCGGAAAAGAGCTGTTGAGCGAATCCAGCGAGCCCGTGCCCAGGAGAATTCGGCGAAGGCACAGCTGGGTGGGAAGATAAACCGCATCCGCCGTGACGAACGCCCGGCCGCGAACCTGCGGCGACTGATCGCCCGCGTCGGCGCTTCGCCAATAGCGCGGCGTGAAATCCGCCGGCTTGTCATGCTCGATGCTGCGCCACGGGACCTGCCAGACCTGCCGCGACCCCGCCAGATAAATCAGATCATCCTTCACCGCCAGCAGCGTGTCGGGAACATCAGGACTGTAGGGGACATTGGGATCGCGCCCTTCCTGGAGATCGGCCAGCGCGATCTGCTGGAGGAGATTTCCGCTGCCCGCGTCATAGACGAAAAGATTTTCGCTGTCGCTGGGGAGAACGAACACCTTGGAGTCCTCCACCACCGCGGGATTGTAAGTCCACGGAACCGTCGCCGAGCCGGGCCGCAGCATCGGCTGGTTGAAGCCCACGGGAATCGGCGAACTTTGCGTGCGAGGATACACGTCGAGCCAGTCAATCGCTCCGGTATACGCATCCAGCGAAGCCACCGCCCCCAGGTTGGTGACGACGAAGAGCCGGCCGCTGGCGTAGGCGAGGTGCGAAACCGAATCCGAATAAAGGATCGAATCGTCCGCAAAAGCGCTGACGTTCATCTCGCTGCTGGAATTGGCGATGAACGACGCCCAGTGGAATTGCCCATTGGCAAGGCCGTAGCACAGGACGTAACAATCCTCGAATCGCCCGCGCGAGCTGTGCGCGATGATGTAAAGATTGTCCCCCACGATCAGCGGCGAGCCCCCCATCTGCAAATCGCGCAGCGCGCTTTGCGCTTCGGGCAGGCTTGGCGGCGAGGTCGTCCAGATTTCCTTGCCGGTATTGCGGTCCAGACAGACCAGGCGGGACTCCTGATCCGGCACCATCGGCGATTGGGCGATCGGATCCGACAGCCCCATCACCGCCGTCACGTATTTGTCGTTGATCGTGACGCACAATTGCCGGCCCAGCGGAACGGGCGTGGCGGTTCCCACCAGCGCGTAGACGCCGTTTTGCATCGGATAGGTGGTCACCCACGCGGGAAGCGGGCCGCCGCTGTCCAGATCAAGGGCGTAAATCCGCGTGTTGTCCTGAAAAAAAAGCTGCCCATGATCGACGGCCGGCATGATGCCCAGACCCGCGCCCCGCTTTCGCTGATCTTCATCGGTCAGCTCGATCTGATGGCGCTGCGCCGCATCGGGAACCTGATTCCAATTCGGCTGCGGCAGCGGGATGGAATAGAGACGCGCGCCCGGCCGGACCGTGGAGGAGGAAACTTTCGATCGGCTGGCATCGCCCCCCACGCTCAGCCACGAATCGCTTGCTTCCCCGCGAACCAGGTTCGCCCCCGCCAACTCCTTTTCCAGCGAATCCGCCAGAAGAACGTCCTGACCCCGGATCGTCCCGGTTGCCTGGGGAAAATTGCGGCGAAGCTCGTCCAGGCAGCGGCCGGCGTCGTCCCCCTGGCCCGCCAGCTTTTGCGCGATCGCCGTGCGATACAGGACCATCGGCCGCTCGGCAATCAGGTTCGGATGCCAATCCAACAAGCGCCGTCCGGTCTGCGCCACCGCCGCGTAATCGCCCTGCTCGAAATAATCGTCCATCAGCCGGATGCCCGCCGCCTTCGCCGACTCCGTGGGGAAATACAAAAACAAGACCTGCTGAAGCTGGTCCAGGTCGTCGGCGCCCGCGGCGGCCAGCAGCTTCGCGGCCTCCGTTTCGTATCGGCTGCGATAAACCATCAGCCCGTCGCTCGGCCATTTGCACAAAGATTGGCGGACCGTCTCCGTGACCGACACGTATCGGTTAACGACATGCGTCTGCGGGTCCTCGCCCGAAGGGACGACCCGATCGGGATATTTCTCCAGGATCTCCTGATAAACGTCGGCGGATTTGCCCCATTCGTGCAGCCGTTCCATGCGCCGGGCCAGGGCCAGTTTTTCCAGGGCAATGGCCGAATCCCGAACATAAACGCCGCCGGAGTCATCCGGCGCGTCGGCCGCAGCTTGAGGGAAATTGCCCGGCTGCATCGGAAGCTGCATGACTCGGACTTGGGCGAAGGAGGGGGAGCAGAGGAAAATCAGACAGGAGAGGTAAAGGCACGAAGGCACGAAGGCACGGAGGCACGAAGGGAAAATGCCGGAAAGGTTACGTGACATAAGCGTATTCGTCGCGGGTTGGCTTGCTTTGCCCTTCGTGCCTCCGTGCCTTCTTCCCCCCAATCTTATCCAAAATATTTGCCCCAAAGCGGAGAAAGTCTTTGAATTTCCTCACGTGGAATGCGAGACTTTTCCGACCAGATCGCCAGTTTCAGGGCCTCGCGAGCCGGGCATGCCAATAGCGGCGATGGATCGGCGGCAATTCGCTGAAGCGCGCGGCGGATCAGTTCCATCGCGCTGGCCGAGGCAGCCTGAAGATTGCCGATGATCTCCTGAAGCAACGCGGCCGGCTCGAGCGGCTCGGTCTTTGCCGGCGTCGCCCCCGGCGCGGCGGGGGCTGACGATTTCCACGAATCGTAATCCGTGACCATCGACACCAGCGCGTAGGGGATTTCGGCCTCGCGCGCGAGCTTGGCTTCGGGCATCGCCGTCATCCCAATCAAATCCCCGCCCCACAGGCGGTGCAACAGGCTCTCGGCCCGCGTGGAAAAAGCCGGACCCTCCATGCAGACGTAACAGCCGCGGTCGTGTACCGTCGGCGAAGGGCCCGCGGCCCCTTGCTCGATCAGGATTCGACGCAGGATCGGGCAAAAAGGTTCCGCGAATTCCACATGCACCGCCGCCCTCTCAAAAAAGGTCCCAACCCGCCCCGAAGTCTTATCAATGATCTGATCGGCAATGACCAGATCGCGCGGCTTGAACTCCTGGCGAAGACTCCCGCAAGCCCCCGATGCGATGATGTGCGTGCACCCAAGCTGCTTGAGCGCGAAAATGTTGGCCCGAAACGGAATATTCGTCGGCGGAATCAGGTGCCCCGGCCCATGCCGGCTCAGAAGCAGCACCGGCAATCCCTCCCAATCGATTTCAACAACGGCATCGCTCGGCGAGCCGAACGGCGTTTGAATGTCATGCCGTCGGCCTTTATCCGCCGGCAAAATCTGCCCAAGCCCGCTGCCGCCGATGATGCCCACTTTGATCTGACTCATGGCCGCAAAGGATAGACGATTTTACGGCCGCTCACTACGGCCAACGGCGTCAGAACATGCGCCTTGACCCGCCGCTGATCGAAAATATCCAGCGCCGTCCAACCGCGCGGCAAGCGGCGCATCGCCGACGAGCGAGCGATGGCGTTCCTGTGGTTTTCTTTGCTCGGCGCAGGAAGAACCGAAACCCCGGCGGGCACGCTGTCGTCAGCGGGTTCGCAGCAAAAAAAATTAATTTCTGCCGCGGCGTAGGCAAAAATCTTTAATGGCGAGTCGCTCGGGAAATAATACCACCTCCTGGGAAATCCGTCTGAGGATGTTCGCAAATAATTGAAATAGCATATACTTATGCAGCGACATAGCCGCCGGTTTCCCATATTCACATCCCGGTAAGGGCGGCCGGGCGTTTGCTTAATACCATTTCGCGCAATTGGAGGGATAAAAAGCGCAAAGAAAAGTGTTGCTATTCGGGAGCAAAGGTCTAGCCTGACCTTGGTTTTGGGCGGGCGGCATTGATTCACGTCGGTTTTGTTCCGACATTTACCAAGTCGTCCGCGTCGAATTCGGCGCAGATTTTAGGGTGATTTTAAGGTTGTCGGAATGGATTTGGATCCTCTTCGCTGGCGGAACTTGTGAGGGAAAGGAGAAAGAAGATGCTTGGCAGATTAAATCGGATAAATCGCAAAGCTTTCCTGCTCGCGGCGGCGGCAGGCGGCGTCCTAAGTATTATCAGTGTCGCCGCTAATGCGGCAATCATCACGGGCGACACCGTAAACGGCAACGGCAACGGCACGGCAAGCGTGTCTATTCTCGGCAACGAAATTGTGATCCTCGGCAAGAACTTTACTGCCGTGGGGCCGATCGACATCACTTTTGATACCCAGAACAACGGCAGCACAACCAGCTATGTAATAGTGGGCGAAGGGATAGCGAACGACGTCACCCCTCCGGTGACGTTTACGGACTATCACGAGCAGCTCGGCTCAGGCACCGATGGTAACTTCCTCCTCACCAACACCCCGGTGAACTTTGCTGGGCCCGACAACAACAGCGCCTTCACGGTCATGACGTTGGCGCCCTACACGCTCGACATGTCTCAGGGGAGCGTCGCCCCCCTCGACACGTTGTCCGTCGGGTTTGACCTGACGGTCCCGGACAGCGCGGCGAGCACGTTTACGCTCCGCCAGTACCCCACGGTTGTTCCCGAGCCGGCTTCCCTCGGCCTGCTGGGCCTCGGTTCGCTGGCCCTGCTCGCACGCCGGCGTCGCGCCTGAAACTTACCCAACATTCGGAATTCACCAGCCTCCACCAGCACTGGGGGCTTTTTATTGCGCACCCGGTTCAGGGGTCGGGAAGATTTTTTAATGAGCCTCTCCTCATCCGTCCCGAGGGCTCATCAGCTCCCCTTTCGGCCGATCGCCGCCGCCAAGGCCCGAGCAATCAATTCCGATCGGCCCCAGCCCTTCTGTCTGGCTACTCGGTCCGCGTGCTTCACCAGACCGCGCTCCAGGGTAATGTGGATTTTTTGCGCGCCTTTACCCACCCGCGGGCGACCGCGCCGTCGCGCCCGTCGTTCCTCCCTGCGCTGGGTGGCCGTCATCGGCCGCGCCTTGTCCGCGATAAACTCCTGGTCGAACTCCCGGGTAGCCTCAGCCAGTTCGGCCTTGTTCATTTCCCAGTATTTCTTTGTTGTTTTGCTCATCTTGTTCTCCTGCGGTATCGCCGTTTTTCCGAATCCGTGAGCGGCCGGCAATGAAGCACGTAGGCCGTCCCATCTTCGTCCAACACGTAGATGACCTGCACATACGCTCCGTGGCGCGTCTGTCCGATCACCAATCGTTTTCCAAGGCCCATGATCTGCGGGTATGGAGCCCTCGCCCGATCCACCACCCATTCCGCGTCGGCGGGCGACATCCGATGGTCGGCGATGTGCCCCTGGTTCCAGTCGTTCCAACGGTATCGCACGCCAAATAAGATAGCCACCAAAATCGCGATGTGTCAACCAACATCACCCCGGCCCCCCGACGGCCCCCCGCTCGCGGGACAGCGCGGGCGACAGGCGGCGATGACTTGGTTAGAATTCTTTCGCTCGTGTCGCACCTCTATCCCATTTTCCTGGATGTGTCGCAGCGGCGCGTGCTGATCGTCGGCGGAGGGGTCGTCGCGGCACGCAAGGCATCCGGAATCCTGGCGGCGGGGGGGAAATCGGTTCGGGCCGTCGCCCCCAAATTCGTGCGCGAGTTTCCCAAGGAAATCGAACGAAAAGTCGGGGATTTCGAGCCTGCTGATTTGGCCGGGGCGGAGTTGATCTTCGCGGCAACCGATTCGACGGCGGTCAATGATGCCGTCGTCGCTGAGGCCCGTCAGCGGGGGATTTGGGTTCAGCGCGGCGATGGGGAAGAGGATGAGCCGGGAGATTTCATCTCCCCGGCCCTGCTGCGCTGCGGGCCGATTACCGTCGCGGTGTCGGCCGGCGGCTCGCCGGCGCTGGCGGCTGGGCTCCGCGATGCCCTGGCGGGAAGCGTGACCGATGACTGGGTGAAATTGGCGGAGGCGATGAAGCAGCTTCGGCCGCGCATCAAAGACAGCGGTTTGCCGATCTCGCGCCGGCGGGAGATTTTCCGGGCCTTGGCGACGAACGAGGCGGCGGCGGCCCTGAAGTCCGGCGGAATGACCGGATTGCGAAACTGGTTGCGCGGAAGGTTCGCCGATCTGCCCGACTTGGAGACCGAAGGATGACCGCTTCGATGCCTCCCAATGCGGGCCAGTTCGCGCTCTTATGGGGGGCGGTGGGGTTGCTCGTCTCCGGCGGCGGGATGTCTTTGGCCCAGTTGTGGAAGCCCGGCAACGCCCTGCGCCTGGCGGCCAAGCCAATGGCCTATTTTGCGATTTGTCTGGCGATGGCTGCACTCGTTTGGCATGGCTGGAATCGCCGAAGCTGGCTGCCGGTGGAGGATAATTTTGAGGCCCTGGTGGCGCTGGCGGTGGTGCTCGTGGGATTCACGCTTTATGTTCAGCACGCCAAGCCGATCCCCGGCCTGGATTGGTTCTTGATGCCGATCGCGGTGTTGATGCTGGCCGCCGCCGGACTGTTTGGAGAGATCAAGCCGGGCGCGTATCAATCGGATGAACTGTGGCGGCTGGCGCATCGGATGAGCACGTTCGGCGGGGTCGCGGCGTTCGGCGTCGCCGCCGGCGTCGGGGCGATGTATCTCATTGCCAGCGCCAGGCTCCGGCGAAAAAATCTCATCGGCGCATCGCCCATGGGAAGCCTCGAGCGGCTGGAGAATCTGACCCATTGGGCGGTCACCTTCGGCTTTGCGCTGCTGACCATCGGAATTGTCACCGGCCTGATTAAGGTCCTGAAACAGGGATCCAATACCCAACTCGGGCCGCATTGGATGACCAGCCCGAAAGTGATTCTGGCCTTTACGGTGTGGGTGGTCTACGCGATCGCGCTGCATACGCCGATCACGCCGGCCGTGCGAGGCCGGAAATCGGCGATCCTGAGCATTGTAGGATTCGTTTTGATATTCGCGACGATGCTGGCGGTTCTATACATGCCCGGCGGGCGGTGAAGGTCCATGCAGCGATTGATAGTCGTTGGACTGAATCACATGACGGCTTCGCTGGATCTGCGCGAAAGGCTGGTCTTTACGCCGCAGCAGCGGAAAGACGCGCTGGCGGCCCTTCGCCGGCAGTTCGAGCAATGCGAGGCCGTCCTCCTGTCCACCTGCAATCGCGTGGAGCTGTACGTGGCCCGGCAAACGCACGGCCATCCCAAGCAGTTGGAATTGGCCGAGTTTCTTGGCCAAAGCCGGGGAGTGAAGCTCGAGGAATTCCAATCCAGCCTGTACGAAAAAAGCGAGCGGGATGTGGTGACGCATTTATTCTCGGTGGCGTCATCGCTGGATTCGATGGTGCTGGGGGAAACGCAGATTCTGGGACAGGTGCGCGAGGCGTACGATGCGGCGCGCCAGGCGGGCACGGCCGGGCCGATGCTCCATCCGCTGTTCCAGCGAGCGGCGGCGGTGGCGAAGCAGGTCATGAGCCAGACCACGCTCGGCGAGGGCCGGACGTCCGTCGCCACCGTCGCGGTCGATTATGCGCGGCGCATCTTTGACGTCTTCTCCGATAAAACGGTGCTAAGCATCGGGGCGGGAAAAATGGCCCGCCTCATGCTGACGAACCTGGCCGCCCTCAAGCCCCGAAAGCTGCTGGTGTGCAACCGCGATCGGGCCAAGGCCGAAGCCCTGGCAAGTGAATTCGGCGGATCGGCCGTGGCGATGGAAGACTTGGCGGACCATCTCGCCGCGTCGGACATTGTCGTCAGCGGCACCGGATCGAGCGAGCCGATCATCACCCGATTGTTCTTCGAAGTCGTGATGCGCCGGCGACGGTATCGGCCGGTGTTTCTGATCGACATCGCGGTGCCGCGCGACCTGGCCGGCGATGTCGCAAAGGTCGAGAACGTGTATCTGTACAACATGGACGATTTGCAGCAGGCGGTGATGGCGACGCGAAGCCAGCGCGGCGCGGCCGCCGAAGCCGCCGCCAAAATTGTCGAGCGCGAGGTCCACGAGTTTGTCGCGTGGAATCGAGCGCGGATGATGGGGCCGCTGATCGATCAGCTCTATCAAAAATTCCACGCGGTGGCGCGGGAGGAATTGGGGCGGATCGTCGGAAAACTGTCCGTGGTCTCGCCCCAGGACCAGCGGCAGTTGGAGGAGCTTACGCGCCGAATCGTCAATAAGCTGCTGCATGATCCCGTGCAGGCGCTGCGGGAAAGCGATTCCGATCATGCGCCGATGTCACAGTATCTCCACGCGATCCAGGAACTGTTCAAGCTGAATTCGGACGGCGAGTCAGCAATCGACGGGGCGGAAGGCAACGCCTCCGGGCATGACGCGTGACGCACCTTTCACATCTCGCGCAGAGGCGATTGCGATTGGCGCGGCCGTTTTTCTGGCGATTTTTTTCGTGCTTGCCGGTCCGTCGTGGGAGCTGGCGCTCTATCGCCTCATGCAGGATGGGGGATGCGCGATTCTGTGGCTGATTTCCGTCGGGGGAATTGGATGGATGGCCTGGAGAGTTCTTCGGCCGCGCGAATTGTGCCTCGCCAGTCTTGCCGGCGCGACCTGCGTGGCGCTGGGAATTGGAATCACCAGCCTGGGGATTCTGGGCTTGGGACTCGCCGGCTGGCTGAATCAGTGGTGGGCATGCGGCATCGTCGCGAGCGGGGCGATAATTGGCGTGAGCGTGTTGTACGTTTACGGAAGAAATTGGAATGTGGCGCCCTGGCTGGCGGAACCCGCGCGATGGGGAGCTTCGTGGATCGCCGCCGCGGCGGTGGCGGGCGTAGTCATGCTCGCGGCGTTTTTCCCACCGGGGGTTCTGTGGGGCGATGAGCCCAATGGCTACGACGTGGCCGAGTATCACCTCCAGGTGCCGCGCGAATGGTACGAAGCCGGCCGAATTATTCCCCTTCATCACAACGTTTTTTCGTATTTTCCGTTCAACGTGGAGATGCAATATCTGCTGGCGATGCACCTGCATGGTGGATCGAGCGGTCCGTGGGCGGGAATGTATCTGGCCCAATTGATGCACGCGGCGATGTGCGCGGCGGCGGCGTGGGCGGTGTATGGTTTGGCCGGCGGCGGCAAACGCGGGATTGCGGCCGGGCTTTTGACCGCGGCCGTTCCGTGGACGGGTTTGCTCGCCGCCGTTGCCTACAACGAAGGTGGGATGCTGCTGTTCGGAATCCTGGCCATCGGATGGGCGATTCGAGCTGCCTTGTGGCGCGAGTTTCTCATTGCGGGAGTGCTGGCGGGTTTCGCGGCGGGAACAAAGCTGTCGGTGGCTCCGCTGATTCTTGTGGGCGTGCCCGTCATCATCCTGATCGGACGCCGCATCGCGTGGAAATCTCTCCTCTCCGGATGCGCTGTTTACGTTTTGACGGCGCTGCTCGCGCTCTCGCCGTGGCTCATTCGCAATTGGAAATGGACCGGCAATCCGGTGTTTCCCGAGGCGATGAGCGCTCTCGGCCAAGGGCACTTCAGCGATGTGCAGGTCGAGCGATGGCGCCAGGCGTATTGGCCGGACAAGGATCATCGTTCCGTTGGCGGACGGATGTCGGCGCTATGGGGCCAGGTCGTGGCCGATTGGAGATACGGGTTTGTATTGCTGCCGCTCGGTGGCGCGGCCGCGGCGCTGGCGCGAAAAAATCGAGCGGCGGTTTGCCTCGCCATCCTGCTGGTCATGCAGACGGCATTCTGGCTCTGCTTCACTCACCTTCAGAGCCGGTTCATGGTGATCGCCATTCCGCTCAGTGCGTTGCTGATCGCGCAATGCCAAGGACGCACCTGGATCGCGCTATCCGCCGCGGCCGCGATGGCGTGCTTTTCCGCAACCATGCTGATCCACAAGATGGAACGATACCGGGAATTGGACCACGACACGGTGGCGCTCATCGGCCGGGAGAATCTGCAAGGCTTGCGCCTGCTCGACACTCGGCAATTGAAGGGCGGACAATCGGTCGATCTGGTCGGCGACGCGTGCGCGTTCTGGTACCAGATTCCCATGTCGCAGTTGCATTACAAGACCGTGTTCGACGTGGACACGAGCGAGGCGAATCAGTCGATCGAGCAGGCGTGGCTTGCGGGAATGCCGAAAGACGCGCTGGTGTGGCCGGATTTGGATGAGCTGAACCGATTCGCGCGGACGTACTACGGGATAAAAGCGGTGAAAGGCGAAACCCGAAATCCGAAATCAGAATGACGAAACGGTCTTCGTTTCGGATTTCAGTCATTCGGATTTGATTCGGCATTCTGGTTTCGGATTTCTGGTTTTCCAGCAACCTCAGGTCTTCGTAAACCGCTCCAAACTATCCGATCAGGACCAGTTGGCCTCCGCGCCGGCGCGGGTTGTGGGGGTGGCCGGGATGCGGAGGCGAGCATGGTCCCAGAGCGACAATGCGTCCGGCTCGAGAATCCATCGATGCGACTCGAACCAGGCGAATGCGGCGTCAAAACGAACGGTGGCCCGGAATAGATCGTTATCACCCAATTGAAGCAGGGCGAACGCCGAGACCAGCGCGTCCTCCGGCATTCGGCGGATGGGGAGTTTCGGCCAGATTCCGGCGGGTTGCTGGAGGGTGGCCAGATAGCCCATGCCGCCTGCGATGGCCAAGCCTTCGCCGTTTTGCAGGGACAAAGCCCGGAGGCACAGGGCCGTGCTGGCGACATCGCCCCAGCCGCCATCGGATTTCTGCGTGGCAATGAGCGTGCGGATGAGGCGGGGGCAGATCGGGGCGTGGGGGCTGTGAAGCTCGTCGAGCCGAACCACCGCCAGGGCGGCCGCGGATGCCATGGAGGTGTGTGTCAATTCGCCAGCCGCGACCGCTTCGACCCGCGGGGCAATCAATTCCTGAAGCAGCCGGTCGTACTTCCGGGCGTCCCATAATCTCTCGATGTACCGTACTGTGAGCATGACATCGCTCCTGTGATTGGTGTCTGTTAGGGTAAATAATACCTAACAAATAGCGTATGTCAAAGGGAAAATCTGGAATTATTTTGAGAATCTTCCTGAACGCCCCAGTGGCGGTGGTCTAATCACACCTATCTTTTGATGGGCGGGCGCTTGGCCGCTGTGGCCGCTTCATTTTGCGTTTTTAAGTCCCTTTATTTCGAGCCGAGAATTGCGCTGCGGCGGGCGCCGCGATACACCCGGGCCACGGCCAGAATCGCCAAAAGAGCCAGCGACTGCCATGCCGCAGCGGGAAGCGGCACCGCGCCTCCGCTGGTTCCGCCGCCACTGGTTTGATTGGTGAGGACGATGGAGAGATTGTCCGCAAAGCCCGTGTCGTATTTTCCGTCGTAGTCCACGTTATTCATGGGATCGAAGACGCGCGCTTCCAGTGCCACCTGAAGGATGCGCGTGCCGGCGGGCAGTTTCCCCGTCGAGTCCTGCAAGAATAGCCCGGTTTGATCGCTTCGGCCCGAAGCATCTATTCCGCCCGCGATTGAACCGCCCAACTCCGTAAAGTCGGTCTGGCGAAAGGCAACGCCAAGGAACATGTTGTCGTCGCTGCTGCCCACGCCTCCGAACCAGCCGCTGATATCATAATGCACGGTGCCGGCGTCGATCTGGGTCGCCAGGGACGAGACATCGACATTTTGAATTGCGATCGGCCCCTGAGGCGTCTGGGAACTTACGATATCCGGGCCGCCGGCAAAGAAATTCTTTCCGGGATTGGTCGGCCCAGGATCGGCAAGGGACAACAAACCGGGAGCGCCATATTGGACGACGGTGATATTGCCCGACGCGCTCCATCCGGGAATAGGTTCCAGGTCGTTGCCCGTTGCCGAGCCGATTCCAGACTCCGCGTCGCCATTGACAAGCAGGTTTGTGCCGAACGATGCCGCGCTTGCGGACCGGCTCACGCCGAGCACTCCGAAACACGCCGCGAAACACGCAACGACCGAAACCAGAAACGAGATCCTGTTGCGCGAGAAGGCAGGGCGCAAAAATGCCGCGAACGATACCTGGGACATAAATGCCTCACTTCAGGCGATCATTTGAGAAAGGTCTGTGTTAGGCCCCGGCCTTTTTGTGCCACCCAAGAAGCGCTAACTCAGTCAGGCAAACCTAACGAAGATACCCGAACCCAGCCTGCTTACGCAAGGAAATTTTTTCTTGAAGACAGAAAGCGTGGCAGCTTAAAGCTTTGCGCACATCGGCCTATAAACTCTGTATCGTCATGGCCCTATGATTTAGCAGTTTATGGACAGAGTCGACCATGGCTTGCGGAGAAACCTCCGCGTGGGCTTTAGTTTGTCAGATCAACTTATCCGCGCGGAGATAGTGGTCTCCCCTGTGTACGGCGCGGACGCGCTCCCTTCGGGTCGCGGCTAAACGGAATGGGGGGGTTCGACAATCCTGGGCGTTCATCTAGAATCGCAATTTCGGGCACAATCTTTGGTGAAGCGTGTGAATACTCTTTTCAAGTATACGCTGAAAAACGTGATCTTTGGGATCACGCTGATGGTCCTGATCGCGGCGTACATCGCCATCGGGTCGGGCGTGCCGTCGGTTCGGGAATACTTTGAAATGAACGAACTTCAGTTCTTCAACGCCTGGCCGCTCAAGGCGCTGATGCTCCTCTTGTGCCTGAATCTGGTGGTGGTGACGACGAGTCGCATTCCTCTTACCCCGCCGCGCTATGGCGTCTGGTGCATCCACGCGGGAATCATTGTTCTCATCACCGGCACGGCGCTCTACTACCACCTGAAGGTGGAGGGCAAAACGCTCATTCCTCTGGGACATACCGTCAACGTCTTTTACGATTCCGGCCAGCGGGCGCTCTATGCGCGGGCGCTCAAGGGGGAAACATACGGCATGCATCCGCTGCCGTCGCTGCCGCGGTATGGATCGTACGATGATGCGCACGATCCGGGGCGGCTGCGAAGCAAGGACCTGAGCGGGATCAGTTCATTTATTCCCCTGGGACTGCCGTCGAATTCTTCCAACGAGCTTTCAAGTTGGCTGGGAGTATCCCAGCCGGTGACGCTGGATGTGATGGGGTATTATTCCTATGCCGACATCGTCGAGGATGTGGTGGACGATCCGGCTTCCCCCGCGGTCGGGGTGGAAGTGAACGTAAACGCCCCACGTGCCCAGGGGGCCTCGCGGTTCATGCTGAGGGCGACGGATCCCACGGCTTCGCATCAATTCTTCGGTCCGACGGAACTGGAATATCGCCAGGTGTCGCCCGATTCTCTGGCGGCAATTCGCGAATCGGCGGACCGGCTGTTCGAATTGTCGGCGGCCCTGCCGGGTGAGCCTCCGCGGAAATTGGATGTGGGCATTGGAAAGCCGGCGGAGGTGGGCGCCTATGCCCTCACGGTGGAGGCATACGATCCGGCGTTCCAGCTATTCGGTTCGGACCAGCGCGCGGCGGCGCTGACCCTTCACATCGTTCACAAGACCGCCGGCAACGCCAAGGAATTTTGGCGAATGATTCTGATGGATCGGGCGCTACAGACGGATTTCAAAATGGACCCGGCGACGACGCCGCCGTTTGTGAAGGGGAACCGCCAGAAAGAGCCGATCGACCCGGACCTCGTGCTGGGATTTCGGGTGACGGATGCGGCCGCGTTGTTGCCGACCTCCAGCGACGACAAACACATTCTGCTGACGGCGGGGGATCGAACGCTCCTGGATATTCACGCGACGTTTGCGAACCGGGCCGAGGTTCGGGATTTCACCGGCGGCGGGGAGATCGAGCTTTCGCTGGATGGCTCGCCGGTGACGGCGCAGGTGCGGCGAAGGGATCATTTCAGGGTCCTGACGCATGTCGAGCCGACGCCCGTGCGCCAGCGCAACAAGGACGAGGATGAAGCGGGATCGAAACAGGTCGCGGTGGTGCGGGTGAGGTGCGGGGACTGGTCGCAGGACGTGGTGATTCCCTGCGATTTGTATGCGGCCCCGGATCCGATGCTGCTGGAGCCGATGGTGGCCTGGACGATGGGCGTGGTGCAGGTCCCCGGCGCCTCGGCGCCGCTGCAATTGCAGCTGGGGTACACTGCTCTGGCCATGCCGGCCGCGCTGAAATTGCAGAAATTCGAGATGATTCCCTATCCCGGCGCACAGGCGGGTAGCGGGATGTTCCGGGATTTTTGCTCCACGCTGGTGATGACGGATGCTTCGGGGCAGACCGAAACGGCCAAGGCGAGTTTGAACAGTCCCATCTATTTCGATCACGGAAGCTGGATTTTCTTCCAGGCCGGCTACGATCCGGATGGTCAATCCTCCACGATCGGCGTGGGGAATCGGCCGGGGGTGGGCATTATGCTGATGGGATGCATCATGATCGTGTCGGGATTTCTGTACGCGTTTTATGTCAAGCCGATTGTGATCCGGCGGATGAAGGCGGCGGCAATCGCCAAGGGGAACGGAAAGATGCAGCTCATGGCGAGCGGAACCGGAGCGGTATGACAACGCGCAAAATGCCCACGGCGCCTCCGTGGGTCTTGGCTTTGCTGTGGCTGACGGTCATTTTGTCCGCCCCTCCCGCGCGCGGCGAAGATTTTTCTCGCCAACTCGATCTCTCCCCACTCCGCACCTTGGCCGTCCAGCACAACCAGACAATGAAGACGCTGGACACCTTCGCCCGGCAAGCGATCTGGCAAATCACCGGACACGAAAAGCTCGACGGGCATGAGCCGGTTTACACGCTCCTGGATATGTCGTTTCATCCCGATGAGTTTGTCAGCCGCGACATCATCAAGATCGTGAACGTGCCGCTTCGGCAGGAATTCGAGAATCTGCAATCGATCGACGATGCGGAAAAACAGCGGATTACCAAACAGGGGACCGTTTCCCTGGCATTTCTGGAAAGGCCGGAGGTGCAGGCGCTGCTGGTGAAGGTGCAATCGTCATCGCTGGCCAAGAGCAAGGCGATCAACCAGGTGATGTCGGCGCGGGCGGCGATGGAGGAGATTTGCCAATTGGAATGGGGATTCATTCCCGCCGCGATCGTGCCGCCGGGCGATTCCTCGGGAGATGGACTCTGGCATCGCCCCGTGGAAATGATCGGGGCGGTCCCGGAACTTGCGGCATTGCTGAAGCAGCACGGCTCAGCGGCCCCGGCGCCTCCCGAGGGATATCAAGACAAACAGCAGATTCTTTCCAGCATGTTCAGGGCGACCGGAAGCCTGATGCGCGGCTGGGACAACCGGGATGCCGCCCTGGTCAACCAGAGCGCGCAAAACCTCGCCGAACTGATGGAGCAGATCAACCCCGCGGCCTATCCATCGCACGCCAAGCGCGCGGCGGAAGTCATTTACAACCGCCTGACGATGCTGACCATCCCCGGAGCGATCTTTTATTTCGTGGCGTTCGTGCTGTTCCTATTGTGCGCGCAGGCACAGGTGGCGAAATTGCACCCCTGGGCGCTGGGGTTCATGGTCATCGGACTGCTGGTGCATTCGACCGGGATCGGAATTCGCTGGTGGCTGGTGGGGGGGATCTTTCCGCCCATTAAGAACGAATTCGAGAGCGTCATGTGCTCCGCGTGGTTCGGGGCGGTGGTCGGGCTGGCTCTGGAACTGCGCAAAGGGCGCGGGTTCTTCGGCGCCGCTGCCAGCTTTGTTGGAATGCTCTCGTTGATCGCGATCTTTGCCGCGCCATTCGTCACCGACCGCCAGATCGGCGGTGAAATCGGGCAGGTGCAGGGAGTCCTCATGAGCTACTGGCTCTACATCCACGTCACGATGGTCACCGCCAGCTATTCGCTCATCGGCATGGGATTCCTGCTGAGCGCGTGGTGGCTGGCGCGGTATTACCTGAGCGGCGGCGCCGCGGCGCCGGCGTCAGAGCGAACGTTTTTGACCACGCTGGATTTATGCAATCTCACGGTCCTTCAACTGGCGTTCTGGATGCTCGGGGCCGGCATCATCCTCGGCGCGATCTGGGCCGACCAAAGCTGGGGTCGGCCCTGGGGATGGGACCCGAAGGAAACTTTCGCGCTGGTGACCTGGATGGTTTACCTCATCGCCGTGCACGTGCGCGTCGTGACCGCGGACAAGGCCTGGTGGACCGCCGTGCTCGGCTTCGCAGGATTTTGGGTCATGCTCTTCAACTGGATCGGCGTAAACTTCCTCCTCGTGGGATTGCACAGCTACGCCTAAAGCCGCCGCCTTCACGCGGAATCGACGGCGTAGCTCGCTGTTGAAGGGGCCAGACGTTCATCCACCAGTGCCTTGGCCTCGAGCAGCGTCGATGTGGCACAGATGTGCTTGTGCTTGCCGGGCTGGCTGACGAGGAATCGCTCGATCGTGTCCTCCGTTAGATCGCTGACGAAAACCTGGTGAACGATCGCGTGTCCGCGGTAAATGTGCGTCCGCTTGATTGGCATGGGTCTCCCGTTAATGGCAACGCGAGGAGGATCGGCCGAGGCTTGAGATCCCTTGATGGAAAGCGCAGGCATTTGCGGCCCAAACAGGGCGTCCGCCAGCCGTTTAAGCCAGCGATGATTCCGATGATTCCTTTGCCACGAGTTCGCCCTGGGAAGATGGGATAAGAAAAGCGGTCCGGGCCGCAAAAACAGCCTGTTTTCACGGTATAAACATCCCTTGGATTCAGTCGATTATTGCTGGAAATGGGCTAACAGGGCCCGTGAAAAATTTCGCGCAGTGCCGCGCTCGAAAGCCGTAACAAGTTTTCTGACTCCAAGTTTCGCGAGTACATCAACGGCCGAAGCAGCTCGATGACGCCGAATCATTTATTTTGATCGCGCTATGTCGCCAGGGGCGGATTTATGTTTGTCGGCGAGCACTATGAACGATATCATGACGTGAAATTCTTTCTCCATGCGAGCCCGCGCATCCCATTTCGGGCTTGCGTGACCCGCCGCGCGTGAGATATCTTCACGGAGATGAATTGGAGCGAATCGATATGACGAGTCCGACGCCAGAAGCCACTGAAGACTTCATTCCCGCGGCAACCGACGCTCGGCTGCGTCCTCCGCCGAAACTCAAATTCAACGGCAGCGACCGTTTTCTGCGCGAGCTGCGCAAACGCGTGGATGCGTACTTCGAGCAGACCGGCCGGCCTCGCCGCGATTGCCCCCAGATGTACTTCAAGACCGCGACCATTCTGGCCTGGTTCTTCTCGGCCTATTTCCTGCTGCTGTTCGTCTCAACGAGCTGGTTGTCGGCTGTGCCCCTGGCGGTCATCCTCGGGCTTGCGGTGGCGGCGATCGGTTTCAACATTCAGCACGATGGCGGGCACAGGGCCTATTCCGAGCGTCCATGGGTAAACAAAATCATGGCCCTGTCCCTCGATATGATGGGTGGAAGCTCCTACCTCTGGGATTGGAAACACAATTCGATTCATCACACCTATCCGAACGTCAACGGCCAGGACGACGACATCAACCTGGGATTCCTGGGCCGCCTCTCGCCTCAGCAGAAACGCTACTGGTTCCATCGCCTCCAGGGCATTTACCTCTGGCTTCTGTACGGATTCCTGGCCATCAAATGGCACCTCGTGGACGACTTCCACCAGGTCTACACCGGCTACATCGGCGGGCACAAAATCCCGCGGCCCAAGGGTAAGGACCTGGCCCTCTTCATCGCCGGCAAGGTCGTCTTCTTCTCCATGGCATTCGTCATTCCGATGCTCCTGCATCGCTGGTGGGCGGTTCTGGGCGTTTACGCCTTGGCGGCGTTTGTCAGCGGGGTCGTTCTGAGCGTGGTGTTTCAACTCGCCCACTGCGTGGGTGAGGCGGATTTCCCGGTGCCTGTCCCGCTTGAAGGCGGCGGCGAGCGCATGCAAACCGAATGGGCCGTGCATCAGGTCGAAACCACGGTGGATTTCGCCAGGGGCAACCGGGTCCTTTGCTGGTTCCTGGGCGGGCTGAATTTCCAGATCGAACATCACTTGTTCAACAAGATTTGCCACGTCCATTATCCGGCGATGTCAAAAGTCGTTGAGGAAGCCTGCCGGGAATTTGGCGTGCGCTACAGCGCTCACAAGTCATTCTTTTCGGCGGTGAAGTCCCACTTCGACTTTCTGGTGGAGATGGGGCGTCCGCCGGCCATCGCGCCGCGAATGCCGGCCGCGTGATCGAGTTGTCGCAGTGGGGTTGGCGCCGGCTCCGGGCATGAGTCTACCAGGAGACCCCGTCTTGCGCGAATGTAGTAAGTGCAGTTATAGCGCGGGCGTGTGGCTTAAGTAGACGTCATCCGTGGATGCCGCCTTTTCCAATTCCGGCAATTGAGTGCGATATTTACAGAGAACCGCCGACAATTGGAATGCTTTTGCATAGCGCGGCACAAAACGACCGGGATTTGCCCAACATCGAAAAAGCCAGCCCAGGGTCCATTGATCCGCCCAATCGGGAATCCGCACCTGATCTCCGGTTAGAAAACCGATGGCGGCTCCGATGCAATGAATCGCCGGTTTGGATGCGCAATGTCGTTTCAGATAAAAGCCGAGTTTCTCTTGAACGCCTCCGCCCACGCCAATGATCACGTGAGCGGGCTTGGACTGGTTGACGATTTTGACTAAGACGTCATCAGCAACATTGTCCGCATACTTCGGAGCCACATAAAAATCTTCCCGTCGAACGGGATGACCTTGAGCCATCAGCCAGTAAATACAGCGCTCCAGGGAAGTTTGTGTCGGCATAATCCAGAGCGCCGCCCCCGGCTGCTGAAATTCCGGCCGCGTAAGAAGAAGTTTGAGATACTTCAAACCCGAAACCCGCTGAACGCTATCCCCCATCATCATGTTCCAGAACCTAACCATGAAGCCGCTGTCAGTAACCACCAAGTCTGCCCCCAACAATGCTTGACGATACTCGCGGTCACGCATCAGTTCGAGCAATGCCGGCGCGGCTGGCATGACCACGAGGCCGCCGCGCGCACCGATTTCAACAGCTTTCTGTGCATTGCCGACGAAAAATCGCACGCCAAGAATTTGGCGGTAAGCGCGATCCTTGGTAGTGGGACGATTAAGAGTCATCCAACGGTTGTAAGTTCCGTTCTTGCGGAATTTACGAACTGGTTCCGGTTTGAGAGGCCATTTCTTGACGTCCTCTGCTAACCGAGCTAGCTCGTCAGCGTTTAGCCCCACAAGGGGCTGAGATATTTCGGCGCATTGACCGGCATTTCCCATATGGCCCTCCAGGGACGAATATCGTCGGCCATTTCTCGTAGCATAACAACGTTTGGACCTTGGTCAAACTTTTTTCTTGTTTTGCGACCGCCACAAGCGCTAAGATTTGGAAAGCTAGGCTCTCCATTTTGACGCTTCCGACCCTTTCCCAACTACGCGCGAACAAACGGCCGTCATCGCCCCGGATTTCGGGCTTGAGACTGCCACCCATCCGAAGGGTCTCCTTGCTGCCCATTGGGTTCTCCGGACTTCGTCTCCTCAACGTCGAGAGAAGCTGCATTTGCGCGGTCACTCGACAATTCATTATACGTGTGGAGTCCACGGCCATCCGGGAAATCCGGGTTTATTGAACGAGTCGTCCCAATGCGGCCGCGCCGCCTGCGGCGTTTCGATTCGGCAATTCCATCGGATCGAGCGTGATCCAGCCGGTGTATCCTGCGGCTTCGAGGTCGGGAAACGGTGACATCCACCGCGTCTACCACAATTCCTCATTTCATGCTCTCACCGCAAGCACAGCTATCCGAAACGGTGGATGTCACCGTCTCTCACCTTTTCCACCTTTTCTCACCATTCTTTGTTTCGCCGTTTCTTCCTACACCTCTTCGTCAATCCAACGACCAAGCTGAGTGACGGCCATGAGCGCCGCCGCGAGCCAGGAATGCGCAGAAACGCCAAACACGGCGCTCAGGGCTGTTGGGTCGAGCACCTGGTTAGGCGGCTCTTTCATGCCGTCAATGAATCACCAATGACCGATAGCCGGCGAGAAATACTTTAACGGCCAGCCAAGCGAACGCAGCCGCAGACAGCAAAGCAAAGCCGCGAATAAACCGGACGCCCAATCGGCGCCCTTGGGCGCTGACTATGGCAACGAATAGAGACCACAGAAGACCGCTGCAAAAAAAACCACAGAAGAACAGCCACGTCCGAGCGCCATCCGCCTGCGCTGTTGTGGCAATAACTGCTCCACCGATGCTGGCAAACCATACCATCGCAGAGGGCGACGCGAGGGCTATGCCAAATCCTTGCACAAAACAAACCGCCGCTGTCTGTTTGTCCGCTTTTTCCGCGCCGCTTAACGCCTCAATCTTTTCCGGGCAGAGGAAATCCCGAAACATCTTCAAGGTAAAATACATCAGGATAGCGCTCCCACCGAGCCATAAGCACCAGCGTACCGCTGGAAAACCCAATAGCGCGGATACCCCAAGCAAGGCGAGAATGGCGTAGAACAGATCGCCAAAACATGAACCTGCTCCAAGAGCAAAGGAACAAACCGCCCCTGCTTGAACTCCGGCGCGCATCGCAGCGACGTTGACCAACCCCAAATCCAAGCACAATGAAAGCGACACCAAAAAGCCTGACCAAAAAAGTTCCATGACAGACACCGGAGCCTTGTGTTTCCTAACAATGGTTGGACAGTCTGTCTGATCCGGCAAAGGCGGACTGTCCGCTTCTGTCTAACCGGCGGTACGTGATTGTGGGCTGCTCTCAACTCATTGTCCAACCTTGCATTTCCGCTCGGCACGCCAGGGGGAAACGGTGGATGTCACTTCGTTTTTCTTCGCCGGACTTCGTCTCATCAACTTCGAGAAAACTCCGCATTTGTGCGGTCAAACGACAATTCGTTATATGCGGCGTTCACGGCCATCCGGGGAATCCGGGCTTATTGAATAAGTCGTCCCAATGCGGCCGCGCCGCTTGCCGCGGCGGCGCTTCGATTCGGCAATTCCATCGGATCGAGCGTGATCCATCCGTCGTATCCGGCCGCTTTGAGATCGTTGAGCATTCGCTCCCATTCCACCGAGCCGTGACCGACGGCGGCGGGCTTGGTGCGCCGGTCGGCGCCCAGCAGCGCATCCCGGCCGCGCACGTGGCGAATCGCCTCGCCCAGGCGAGAGAAGATTTCGTCACGATCCCAATCGTCGCGCAGAATCGCCACGGGATCGAGATCGATGCCGAACCACGGACACGCGGCGACTTTCAAGGCGCGCTCGAGCGCGGCGAAGCCAGCCAAATCGCTGCGCAGCGCGAGGATGATGCCGTGCCGGTCGGCCCGGCGGCCGAGTTCGGCCAGCGCGCCGTCCACCGATGCCGCGAATTCTGGATCAACCTTCGCCCCAATGTTTTGCGCCTTCTCCCGCCGCGCCGCGGGGACGAGGATGTCGCCCGCTATTTCAGGGGAAATTGGCGATTGGGGCTTTACCGCCGCTGGCGGGGCGGGAAGCGGGCCCACGTCGATGCAGACCAGTGAACACTCCAATCCGGCCGCGGCTTGCAGGACTTTTTCGATGCCGTCCAGCGCGGCGTCGATGTCAGCGCCGGCGGCCAGGCCGTTGGCCCCGAGGTCGAATCGCAAACCCGCCAGGTCCAAATCTCTGGATCGGAGAATGGAGCGTACTTCGCGGCGGCCGCTTTGCGACAGGCGCGTCAGATCGAGTTCCCCCAGCCGAATATCGAGTTGCAATGCGGCGAAGCCAAGGCTGCGGGCGGACCCGGCGGCGGCGCGAAGATCATGTTCAATCGCCGCGGCAACGATTCCCAGCCGTTGCGTCTTGACGGACGATCCGCTCATTTCGCCGCCGCCAGCAGCGATCGCTTTTCCTTGATCTGCTTCAGAAGCGCCTTGTGCGGATCGGCAAACTTCGCCGCCCCCTCCGACATCAGCGTCTCTTCCATCTTCTGCTGATCCACCTTGGCGTCGATCTCGTCCAGGATCGCCTTAGCGGGCATCTGGTCCACCCTGCGGCTATAGCTCTTGTGAAGCTTCTCCACCGCATCGTTGGTGGCCGGAGGATTGGTCTGAATGTCGCTGCCCGCCAGCGCCTCGACGTATTTGTCCGCCGGCTCGCTCGGCTTCTTGGTTCCCGTGCTGGCGAAGATGATTTCCTGTTGCAGCGGCAGATGCTTGTCGTTCCAGAACTGCTGATTGAGCTGCCACAGACGCTTGGCATTGACGATGCCGACTTGTCCCTGTGCCGCCGCCGACAACGTGGGCACGTTCTTTTCGGTGTAAACATCGACTCGGCTGACGAAGATGCTGTACACGCTCTTGAAGCCCGCCAGGCCCGTCTTGCGGCGCTGCGCGCCGCGCCAGACGTTGTCGCGGGCGATCTTGTACTGCCGCTCGGAGAAAATCAGCGTGACGTTGAGCGTGACGTCCGCGGCGGCAAGCTCCTCGACCGCCGCCAGCCCCGCGGCAGTCGCCGGGACCTTGATCATCCGGTTTTTGTGTCCGGCGGCCCATTTCTTGCCCAGCTCGACATATCGCCGCGTGCGCTCGGCGATGGATTTCGGGGCCAACTGAATATCTTCCAGCAGCGGATCGAGTTCAAAGCTCACGTATCCGTCGTTGCCGCGCGTTTGCTCCCACACCGGACGGAACACCGCCTGGGCATCGGCCACAAGCTTGTCGGTCATTGCCCACGCCAGCGATTCGTCGCCGGGGTTCCGGTCCATCAGGGACGTCAACATCTCATCCTGCGAGCCGGACTTGAGGATGTCCGAGACGATGATGGGATTGGAAGTTGCCCCGGTGGCGCCCAGGGCGCGGTTGCGGCGAACCAGCTCCGGTTCGATGGAATCCAGCCAGAGTTTCGTTCCCGTCGCGATCAATGATTTAAGAGACATATCGCTTCTCCATGATTTGGGGGATTGTATTCCCTCGGCGCGGGAAAGACATTGCAAAAAATCGGCGCCGCCCGGACGCCCGATTCGAAAAATTGCGTGGATTGGCCGTTCACATGCCGTTGTTGTCCGGCTGCGCCGGCGGGGCAGCGCCGGGGCCGCCGCGGCCCGCCTGATTGCGCTGCGTGGCTTTGAACAGCAGCGGCCCGACGACGTTGTCCATCGTGTCCTGGTCAATGGCGATCACGACCTGCGAGCCATCCACCTTCGGCTTCATGGCGACGGAAAGCTTGCCGTAATCTTCCGCGCTGATATTCCCGCGCTGCGCCGGATCGTCTTTGCCGGCCTGAATTTTCTTGTTGACGAGGTCAACCAGCGCGGCGGCCGAATCGGCATCCTTGCACTGTATGGTGCAGTTGCCCGATGCCTTGGGCGGCGGGGAGACGGAGATGGAAACCCAGGTGACGGCATCCCATTGTGGATCGGCAAACGGAGGCTGCGAGCCACCGGGGCCGCGGCCGGCGTTCATCATCGCCGCGATGAACAGGTTGTTCCGGAGCGACGAGGGCACAAACGCCACCCGAAACGGCGCGTCCCCGCCCGCCGACAGCGCGTCAGACAGGTCCGGACGCGGTTCGCTCGAATGGCGTCTTGAGTTTCTCCAGGCCCGCCCCGGTGGACAAAACCATCGAAGTGCCGACCACCGCGGTCATCGGTTGCATCCGCTGCCTCTGCGCGGCTTGGGGATCGTTCGCGTCCGCCGGCGGCGGATTGCCTCTCGGATTGAAAATCTTGGCCAGCCCATCGGGATTGGCCCCGTTCAGCGGAATGACCACCCCGCCGGGTTCGCCCTGCATTATCCCGCCCAGCGAAACAACGACGTATAGGTCCTTTCCGCCGGCCGCCTTGAAATCGGAGATCCATTTTCGAGTCCCGGCGATCTTGCTCTGGGCGCTCTTTTCCGCGCGGGCTTTTTCCGCCGGGTCGGCGATGTCGGCCGATGCGATGGCCTTTTGCTGCCAGGCGTCAATCTGATCCATATCGACGGTGGAGGTGTCAACATAGATCACCCCGTTGGTCTGCGAATCCACGAACGGCGCCACGGGATTGTCCGCCCGGGCGGCCGATTGCGCGCAAAGCAGCGACGCGATCGTCAGCGACAGAATCGAAGAGTAAATCTTCTGCAAGAGAACCTCCTCGCGCGAATGTTATTTCGTAGAACCCGTCTTGCCCGGCATTTTGCCATCGGCAGGTCGTTTGGCAATGGGCAAAAAGAGGATTACGGCTGCGTTGTCGGCTGGGTCGTCGCGGCGTCGTCCGGTCCCCGCTTGGCTTCCCAATCGCTTTTCGTCGGCTCCTGGTCCCCGAACTTCACTTCCAGCGTCCCTTTGATCGTGTCGCCCTTCAGCTTGCCATCGTAGTTCACCGTGATCGTGTCGTCGTTAAACGGCCGAATGACCGTGAACGAAACATTCCCATCCTTCACCTTCCCGTCCCTGATGTCGAACGACTTCTGATCGAATCCATCCAGGAAAACGCCGGAAAGCTTCTGGCCGTCCTGCGTGAGCTTCGCCGACATGTTGATCGAATCGCCGTTGGGAGTTTGGATCGCCCATTTCCACGAACCCGAGGCGTCGGCAGCCGGCGAATCCCCCGCCAGGGCCGGCCCCCATCGCGTCACCCAAGTCAAGAGCATCGCCATCGCCGCCAGCCAAGCCGTCGTTTTTCGCATGGGGTCCTCCATCCAGTTGTAAATAGAAGCACACAATTCTCGAACCCGCCGTTTAGCCGCGACCCGAAGGGGAGCGCGTTCTTCGGATATTCAAGAATCGCCGCCTATTTATTAGCGGATGAAACTCTATTCCTCCGCCCGCCATTATGCAATTCTTATCCTGCGGACTTTCCATCTCCGCCGGCGAACTGAAAATCCTTCACGTCCAATTCCACGCTGCTGCGGCCGTTGAATTCGTTGATGCACGGCTCAACCGCGAGGCGAACCGCGGTGTTCGGCGAGAGCCGATCCACCAGATCGCCGCATTGAAACGCGATGCACCGAATCGTCTGACGTTCCTGCTTGATCGTAAGCTGGAGATGATCGCCCGTCTTGCCCACGCGGCGCGGCGGGGCCGCCACCGTCGCCGAATCTATGCACAACAGCGGCTTGCGATTCCCGTGCCCGAACGGCGCCAGCCGCTGTAGCTCCCGCACCAGCGGCTCGGTGATTTGCGACAGATCGGCCATCGATTCCAATTTCAACTGCGGCACCAGCATCTCCTCCGTCACATTCGCCGCGGCATATTCGCAAAACGCCCGCCGAAAATCATCCAGCCGCTCGGCCTCGATCTTCAGCCCCGCGGCCATTTCATGCCCTCCGAAAGCGACGAGATATTGCGAGCAACTCTCCAGCGCATGAGCCAGGTGAAATCCGGGGATGGATCGCGCGCTCCCCTGCCCTTGCCCGCCATTCAGCGAAACCATCACCGTCGGCCGGCAAAACCGATCGACGATCCGCGACGCCACGATCCCGATCACCCCCGCATGCCACCCCTCGGCCCCCAGCACCAGCCCGCGGCTGCGATCATCCGCCCAACCGTTGGATTCAATCTGCGCCAGCGCTGCTTCGAGAATCTGTTTTTCGACCGCCTGCCGGTCGCGGTTCTGGCCTTCGAGATACGCCGCAATCTCCCGCGCTCGCGATTCACTCGCGCTGGTCAGCATTTCCACCGCAAGATTGGCGTGACCCAGCCGGCCGCAGGCGTTCAATCGCGGGGCCAGAAGGAATCCGACGTGATAGCTGTCCAGATTTCGGCCCGTGAGGTTCGCCGATTCGATCAATGCGCGGATGCCGGTGAGTTTGCTTTGCTGGAGTCCGCCCAGTCCGAAATGGGCCAGCACGCGATTCTCCCCCACCAGCGGAACAACATCCGCGATGGTTCCCAGCGCCGCCAGCGCCGTCGCTTCGACCAGAAAATCCCGAAATGATTCGCCAACGCGCGCCGCCCCGGTGATCGCCTGCCCAATCGCCCAGGCCAGCTTGAACGCCACCCCCGCCCCGCACAAATTTCCATTGGGATACTTTCCTTCCGGCAAACGCGGATGCACGATGCCGAAACAATCGGGAAGCTCCGGCGGATCGCCGTGCCAATCGTGATGATCGGTGATGATCAAATCCACGCCGCGCCCGCGGGCAACCTTCGCCGGCTCAAGCGCCGTAATCCCGCAATCCACCGTGACGATGACCCGCGCCCCATCGTCGATGATCTGTCCCAGCGCCTCGGCATTAAGCCCATACCCCTCATCAATCCGATGCGGAATATAAGTCGCCACCGCTCCGCCCAGCAGCGTGATGGCATGCCAAAGTATGCTCGTGGCCGTAATCCCATCGACATCGTAATCCCCATAAACAACAATTTTCTCACGATCGCGAACAGCCTTGGCGATTCGCTCAGCCGCCGCCGGCAAGCCCGGCAAAAGCGAAGGATCAGCCAGCGTCAGCAAGCTCGGCTTCAAAAATGCCTGCGCATCGTCGAAGCTGGATACCCCGCGATTAAGCAGAATCTGCGCGATCAGCGGCGAGATTTTAAGTCGCGCCGCCAACTCCGCAGCCGCCGCCTGCGGCGGATTGATCTGCCAACGCTTAGGACGATACATCCGTGCGATCCTCGAAGGTGATCGAAACGTCCGTGAATCGGATGCGATGATCTTATTGCCGCGCGGCGGGAGGTCAAAGAAATGAGGGAATATCGCTGGGAAGGTTTCACGGGTGTATCATGTGTATCTCAAGGAGAACTTTGGCCACTTCAACCGTCATAGCCAGATCGTCCCGCCGCAAGGCGCTCCAGCGGAGACCCTTCAGGGCTGCCGAGTTCTTTGCTGGAATCGGGCTGGTCAGATTGGCGCTGGAGCAGCACGGCTGGCAAGTTGCCTTTGCCAACGATATCGATCCCGATAAGCTCGAAATGTACAAAGCCAACTTTGGCGTCGATCACTTCAAGCTCGGCGACATCCACAATCTTTCCCCCAACGATATCCCGCCATGTGACCTATTCACGGCCTCGTTTCCCTGCAACGACCTGTCCATCGCCGGCGCCTGGGAGGGGCTGAGCGGCAAAGAATCGTCGGCCTTCTGGGGCCTCATTCAGATACTCAAGGATATGGGAGAGCATCGACCGCCCTTGGTAATGCTCGAAAATGTTGTCGGATTTTTGCAGTCACACGGCGGCAAGGATTTCGAACGGGCATTGTTGGCTTTGAACGATTTGGGCTATTCCGTCGATGCATTTATCCTGAACGCTATCCACTGGACGCCGCAGAGCCGCGCCCGGCTTTTCGTTATCGCTAAGAGCGGTAAAGTTGACTCCTGCGCACGGATGGCGATGGACAGCGACGCCCGTCCCGACTCACTCGTCACTTTCATCAATACACACCAGCACATTTTCTGGGACATCCGCGAATTGCCGAAGTTTCCAAAGCCGACAAGGGCGCTCAAAGATATTGTCGAAGATCTCCGCGACGATGATCAGCACTGGTGGAGCCAAGAGCGGGCAGAGTATTTCTTTAGCCAGTTTAGCGAGCGCCACTTAATGGCCGCACGCCTGATGATGGGACAAAAGACGTGGCGGTACGCTACCGCGTTTCGGCGCGTAAGGTACGGCCGCAGCATGGCCGAGCTGCGCACTGATGGCATCGCTGGCTGCCTCCGTACCCCACGTGGCGGTAGCGGGCGCCAAATTCTGTTTAAGGCCGGCAAGGGCAAATATCAGGTTCGCCTATTGACCGCCCGCGAGTGCGCCCGACTTCAGGGCGTGCCTGACAGTTACAAGATCGACGTACCGCTGAATCAAGCGCTGTTCGGCTTCGGCGATGCCGTCTGTGTTCCAGTAGTAGCCTGGATTGCCAAGCACTATCTCACTCCGCTTGCAATCGAAACCGTTGCGGCCCCGAGCCTTTTCGCCGCTGCGCCAACTAAAACAATTTTCCGGACCGCTTGATGAGCAGTGCTGCGCGGATAGAGAAATTCCCGATTTGGCTCGACGAGCACATGGTGCAAGGACAGCGCAATGTCCCCGCCCGATTGCTTACGTTGCTCGGGCTCTTGGAGCGGCTGCGTGAAACGCCCGCCTTGGATCTCGACAGCCATCGTGCTCCTAGCGGCATGCAACTCATCGAGCACAACGGTTCCATTGATGCCGCGCTCGCACGATTCAACGTAGAATCGCCCGTGCAGGAAAAGGGAAGGCGCGCAAACAACCTAAACGCTTGGGCGCCACCGTTATTCGAATGGCTGAAGAACAGCGGTTTTCTCAGCCTCACGCCCGAGCAGCGCGGAGAGTTCATCACGGCAATTCAGTCCGTGGCGTCTGCGCGCCTCGTCACCATCAACGAGGATAAGCCACTAATCGCCCGCTACAACAAGGGTACATCAGTCGCCGTCATCGCTGATTTACTTGATCAAGCGCAGGCGAAAAAGCGAGCTAAGGACGTTGCCGAATATCTCGTCGGCGCCAAGCTTGAACTTCGCTTCGGAAATGGGGTCGTCAACGCCAAGAACGTGAACACTCCTAGCCTGGCCCAGCTCGCGGATTTTCGCATTGGGAACACCGCCATCGAAGTTACAACCGTTGGAAGCGCCGACAAATCACACCTTGACCAGGTGAAGAACATCCTGAAAAACACTGGCTTGCAGGTTTGGCTACTGACGAGATTGACGGATCGTGAGAAATGGCGGAATGCCGTCGATGCCGTCTTCGGCGCGCAGGCGGCTCGAATCGTGGTTGCGGACATCGAAACTTTCGTGGGCCAGAACATGGCTGAGATCGGGAAGTTTGAGACGGAAGAGGTGAAGGCAGTTCTTGCTAAGCTCTTCATGCGTTATGAAGAGGCGTGGCTCCCACCCGTCGGAGCAGGCGGTTTGCGTATCGTGGACCCGGAATCGGCTTCGGAGCCGTGATGCTTACCGAGCTCCGGCTGATTGAGCATCACGCATCCAGTGCGTGAGTGCTTCGCGTGCCTCGCCTTCATCGAGGTCGGCAGACATCGACGACGCGATGTACGTTTCGATATCGTCTTGACATTCCGGCTCGAAACCACCGCTCCATTCGAGGAAATCAGATTTGAGAGATTCGAGTTGTGTAGCCGTCATGATGACTTTATTTTCGCAGGCAGCGCCGCTGCTCCCAAATTCGGAACATGCCCGAACATTTCACTAAGACCGAGCGATCACGAATCATGGCGGCGGTGAAATCGCGGGACACCACGCCGGAACTAATCGTCCGGCGCTTGATTCACCAACTAGGCTATCGCTTTCGCCTACACCGACGCGACCTTCCCGGCACTCCAGACATTGTCCTCCCGCGACTCCAGAAGATCATCAACGTGCATGGATGCTTCTGGCACATGCACTCCTGCCAGCGCAAACGCAAGGCACCGGTCAAACATGCCGCCTACTGGCGGAAGAAGCGGGAAGGCAACGCCGCCCGTGATCGCCGGACTATCAAGCTGCTCCGGCGTCATGGTTGGCGTGTGCTCACGATCTGGGAATGCCAGACCCGTAATTTGCTTGGACTGTCGAAACGCCTAACGCGTTTCCTTTCCCAGTAACCGGTGGGGAAAAAGAGACATCGATGGTCCCTCTGTTTCTCTCAGCCCCCTACGCCTTCGCACCCCTTCCTCTCGTACCGGCGACGCGAAAACGCCGGCATAAAAACAATCTGCACGAGGTCCGCACAAATGGCGATCCCTCGGACGAGCCAGATTCGCCGGGAAAGAGATCGATCAACCAACCTCAACTACCATAACGGGTCCCTTTCCGGTCCTTGTGCCATGTTACACCTCTTCGCCTCCGCCCAACCCATTGCCGGCCCAATCACCCGCAAGACCCTTCGCTGCCATGGCTTATACCAGGCTAGTAAGTTAGCATATGCTAATCAAAATCGAAAAAGTGTAACGTTTTGTAACGTTCTGTATCATTTGCCCTAAAACTGCCTCCCGCCCACGCCCTAAAGAGGGAATCAGGCTCAATCGCTTATACTTCGCAGCGAGCAGAGCTTTATCGTGTCGGAGATTGTCCTGACAACCTTGAACGCCCGATACGCCCATGCGGCGTTTGGGTTGCGATACCTCATGGCCAACCTGGGGGAACTTCAGCCGCGGGCTGAAATCCTCGAGTTCGACATCAATCAGAAATCGACCGATGTCGTCGAAGCTATTCTGGCCGAAAACCCGCGAATCGTCGGAATTGGGATTTATATCTGGAACGTGATGCCGGCCACGCAGGTGATCGCGGAACTGAAACGCCTGCGGCCGGAGATCGTGATCGTCCTCGGCGGGCCGGAAGTCAGCTTTGAAACCGATCAGCAGGAAATCTGCCATCTGGCGGATTACGTCATCACCGGCGAAGCGGATTTGGCGTTCGGAGAATTGTGCGAAAAGCTGATGAGCGGGTCGCGGCCGGAGGCGAAGGTGATCGCCGCCGGTTATCCGGATTTCTCGCGGCTCAAGTTGCCGTACGATCTTTATGACGACCGCGATCTTCAGCAGCGCGTGGTTTACGTCGAAGCGTCGCGCGGCTGCCCGTTCTCCTGCGAGTTTTGTCTCTCGTCCCTGGATGTTCCGGTCAGAAATGTCCCGTTGGAGGATTTCCTCGCGGCCATGCAGCGCCTGCTGGATCGAGGTTTGCAACGGTTCAAGTTTGTCGATCGGACCTTCAATTTGAACATTCACACCGGCACGGCGATTTTGGATTTTTTCCTGAAGCGCTATCGGCCGGGAATGTTTTGCCATTTTGAGATGATTCCCGATCGTTTGCCGGAGGGGCTGCGGGAGTTGATTCGGCGGTTTCCGGCGGGGGCGTTGCAATTTGAGGTGGGGATTCAGAGCTTCAGCGACGAGGTGTGCCGGCGGATCAGCCGGCGGCAGGATGCGGAACGTGCCGAAGAGAATTTGCGATTTTTGCGCCAGCAAACCGGCGTGCACGTGCATGCGGATTTGATCGTGGGTTTGCCGGGCGAGGACGTGGCCAGCTTTGCCGCGGGGTTTGACCGGCTGGTGGGGCTGGGGCCGCAGGAGATTCAGGTGGGGATGCTCAAGCGGCTGCGGGGCACGCCGATCGTTCGGCACGATCGCGAATTTCAGATTGTTTACAGCCCAAACCCGCCCTACGAGGTTTTGCAGACCGGGGCCATCGATTTTGCCATGATGCAACGGTTGCGGCGGTTCGCGCGATACTGGGATTTGGTGGCCAATAGCGGGAATTTCCTGGAGACGACGCCGCGGCTTTGGCGGGACGGGTCGCCATTCGCGCGATTTTTGCACTTCAGTGATTGGCTATTTGCGCGTGCGGGGGCGAGCCATGGGATTGCCCTGCGGAATCTTTCCGAGTGGGTTTTTGACTATTTGACGGTGGAGTTGGGGCAGAAGGCCGGCGAGGCGGCGGCGGCGGTCTGGCGGGACTATCAGCGCGGCGGGCGAAGCGATCGGCCGCGATTTTTGCTGCAACATCTTCCACCGGGAGCGATGAATGTGGACAGGAAAAAGACCGTGCGGTTCGGCGCCAAGAGGCAGATGCGCAACTTGGGCTGAGTGAAAAAGTATTGGCTTGTGTTGGCCGGCGTTCTTGCCAACGGGCGGCTTTTCCTGCAATATTCCATGGAACCGCGGAGGGCCTGGGCGTTGATGGGCGAACAGCGGTGGAACGGGATCGGGATCGTTGGCAACCTCTGCGAAAGGAGCGCATCTTGCGTCTGTCTTCAACCTCTGGAAAAAAACTGGTGAGCGGAGCGTTCTCGGCGCTGGTGTATGTGGCGCTCTTCGGGCTGTTGTCTGGTTGCGACGGGCCGTTTATGAACGATTTTCTCAATGCCGGCGAGCCGAAGATTTACGGCGATTGGCACCACCCGCTGGTGGTGCCGGTGTTGGACACGCTGGCCAGCGGCATTGAGGAGCCGGATACGGCCTTCTCCAGCGCGACAGACATCGAGCCGGCCGATCTGGTGCCGGATGTTGCCGATTACAAGATTGGTCCCAACGACCTCGTGAACATTTCGATTTATGATTTGCTGGGCGAGGGGACTGGGGAGCAGGTAAAGTCGGTGCGGGTAACGGAGACGGGGATGGTCAGTCTTCCGTTCATCCCGCCGGTGAAAGCCGACGGCCTCACGGAACGGGACCTGGAAACGGCGATTTCCAAGGCATATGAGGATGCGAGATTAATTCGCAACGCGCGTGTTTCGGTGACCGTTTCCGAGGCACGGGCCAGGACGTTTGCAATTCAGGGGAACGTGGGCGCGCCTGGGGAATATCAGATCACACGGCCTGATTTTCGGATGTTGGATGCCATGGTGGCGTCGCGATCGCCGTTGGCGGCGATGGGGGTGAATTACGCGTATATCATTCGGAAGCCGCCGGCACCGACGGCGTCCGGCGGCACGCCTTCGACGCCGCCAACGATGCCCGAGGGAGGCGGCGCCCCATCCACTCAGCCGGGAGACTTGCTGGCCCCTCCGCCGATGGCCCCTCCGTCCACCGGCCCCGCCATCCCGCCTCCGCAGGGACGGGCGAATCCCGCCGATCGGGCTAGCCGGCCGATGGCGATGGAGAACGTTGCCCAGCCGGGTTCCACGAAGATTTTTAAGTTTGATGATGTCGAGGCGCCTTCCGACATCCGGATTATTCGCGTGCCGATCGACCAGTTGCGGCAATACGGCGAATTGAAATACAACGTGGTGATTCGACCGAATGACATGATTATTATCCCCGACCCGGTGCAGGGGGTTTATTACATGGGCGGGCACGTATTGCGAATGGGGGTATACAGCCTGTCGGGCCAGAAAGTGACGCTGAAGCAGGCATGGATTTCCGCGGGCGGCGCGGACGACTTCGCTTTTCCGTATCGAACCGAGGTCGTGCGTAGAATTGGAAGCAACCGCGAGGTGTGCGTCCGCATTAATCTGGGTAGTATTTTAGCGATGTCCGAACCGGATATTTACCTAAAACCGAACGATGTCGTTTATGTTGGCACACACTTTATCGCTCCATTCCTGGCTGCGCTCAGGAGCTCGTTTCGGATAACTTATGGAATGGGCTTCCTTTACGATCGAAACTTCTATACGGGCCAAAACTATTTCTAGGGACGGAATTAATTGGGCGGTTCTTGCGACGGTTTAGTCGCAAGCGCATTCAGATGATATAGGTTGTGGCAAGTCTCCCTCGCTAGGACAGGGGATGGAGGCTTTGACCCGCTTGTGGTTACCGGCCGTGGGTTTCCGGCGGGTTTACATTTTCGTCGGTCGGCGTGGCCGCTAGTCCCATGAGTCAAACACAACTCAGCGAGGAGAGCTATCTTGGCGCGATGGTTGCCGGCGCGACCGGCGATGCGCCGGACGCCGCCGCCGATCCCATCGTCATGGGACTCAAACGCTCGGTGTGGATTCAGATCGGGGTGATATCGGCTCTATTCGGGGGATTATTCTGGCCGAATCTTCGACGACTTTGGGACAAAACCAATCCATTTTACGGTGAGGCCAACTGGGGCCATGCCATCTGCATTCCGGTGATCGGACTGTATTACCTTTACGTAAACCGAGAGAGGCTGCTGAGCGAATCCGTGCCGGGCATGGCAACCCGGAATCGCAAGGCCAGGCGCGTTTGGGGGCTGATGGCAATTGCTCTGGTTCTGCCGCTGGTGCTGGTCCGGGAAGAGGCGTCCCGGGAATTGATCCCCGTGGTGGCGATCGTGACGGTATTGCTGGCGGCGACGGCCGGAGCCAGCGCCTGGCGCGGCGCCGACGAACTCATCGACCGAGCCGATCAACACTCCGCCGGATGGTTCGGCATCTCCATCATGCTTTTCGGAATTGCTGTTTTCCAATACGCGATTTTTCCAGGCCAGAACGACTTCCTGAAGGACTTCGGGATGGTGATCACGCTTTTTGGCGTGGTGCTGGGGCTGGCGGGATGGCACGTGATGCGCCTCGCTTGGTTTCCCATCGCGTTTTTGGTTTGCGGTCTTCCCTGGCCCGGTTTGGTCTACAGCAAGGTTGCCGGCCCGTTGCAGCAGTTGGCGGCGAATGTCGCGGTGTGGACGCTGCAATTGACGGGCGTTGAAGCGTCGGTGGGCGGGACGAAGATTTCAATGATCGGGGGCGACGGGAACTGGCGAACGCTGAACGTGGCAGAGGCCTGCGCGGGAATGCGATCGCTCATGACGTTCATTTCGGTGGCGGCGGCGGTGGCGTTTTTGTCCCACCGGCCGCTCTGGCAAAAGCTTATCGTCGTGCTGTTTGCTGTCCCGATCGCGATTTTCTGTAACGTGATGAGGGTCTCGGGCCAGGGGCTTCTGGACCGGTACGTGAGCCATGCCCTCTCGGAGAATTTTGCCCACCAGTTCGTGGGTCTGATCATGTTGATCCCGGCGTTTTTGCTGATCTTGCTGGTGGGATGGGTTTTGGATCAGATTTTCGTGGAGCAGATTGACCGCCGGGTGGTGGCGATGGCGCCGAAAGTGATCACGCGTTCGACTGCGGCGGCGTTGTCGGCGGCAAAGCTGCCAAAGACGGCGCCGCGGAGTCTGGCGGCGGTCAGGGCGGCCGCCACGCCGGAAACAGACGCTCCTCCTAAGCGGCCGCAGGTGAAGCCCCCGCCGCCGGCAAAGCCGGTGGTTACGCCCGTGAAGCCCATGGCTTCGGTGCCAAGGCCGACCGGGTTGCCTCGTCGGCCCATCAACGACCGGGGAATCAAAACCTTCAGACCGCCGCCGCAGGCCCCCCGGCCCCTCTCCTCGCCCAAGCGAGGCAGCGGCAACGGCGATTCCAACACCCCGCGGGAGTCACCATGAACCAAGGCAAAGCAAAACTACCCTCTGGACTTGTGCAGCCGGCGTTTGTGGTGGTGGCGGCGATTCTTCTGTTGTCGATGATTGCATTCAACGGCTTTGTCTGGAATCTGAAGCTGCATTTCAAGAAGGACTCGGTGGCCCAGCGGCAGGAGTTCCGCGAGATACCGGCGCTGATGGGGCATTGGCTACAGGTATCGCAGGACGACAAGCTGGATAAGGAGACCGAGGACATCCTCGGAACGGAACAATACATCTACCGGGATTACATTCAGGTGGATCGGGCCGGCGCGGACCTGGTGAGTTATCTCGCGGCGGGGCTCAACAAAACCGCGGGGACGACGCAGCCTTCGGATTCGGATACGGGTGGAGATCTCGCCGGCGAGGCGGCAAGGACGAAGTTCAATCAGTTGCCGTTCGCTGCCCAGGTGCAAATGATCAACAATGCTCTCAAGGACAAGACCCCGACCCAGCGGAAGCAAATCGTGACCGAGATCGAGATAAAGGGTCATTTGGGCGACACCACCCACGTCGACGTGGTGCACCTGGGATTGACGTATTACACGGGATTGGTGGACACGGTGGCGCACATTCCCGACCGGTGCTACATCGCCGATGGATATGAGCCTTCGAGCTACACGGTGCCGACGTGGAACCTTGGTTCAGACGCCGCGGGCAAGAGCTTTCTTTTGCCCGTGCGGTTCATCGCCTTCGAGGACTCGACCGGCACCAATCGCGTTTCCAAGTGTGTGGCGTACGTGTTTCACACCAACGGGCACTATGAGAGCGATCCGCTGGGTGTGCGACAAACGCTGGAAGACCTGACCGAGCGCTACGGATACTATTCGAAAATCGAACTGATGACCCTGGGCCAAAATGGCGATGCCGCCAGTTCTGCGATGTCGGAGTTTCTCACGGTGGCTCGCCCGGAAATCGAAGCTTGTTTGCCTGACTGGAGTAAGATAAAGCAATCTCATTGATGCCGATGGCCTGCCAAAGCCAGTGGCGGGACAGGCGGAAATGTCGGAATTTTGCAACTTTAGGTCGAGGTAAGACATACAACGGTTGCCCATTTCGTTCGTGGCGTCCGATTCAGGCCTCTGAAACAGGCGGAGTTTAAGGGCATATTCATGGCACGACGGGTCAATACGAAATTCCTGACAATCCTCCTTCTGATATTCATCGGAGTGGTTGGGGCGACTTTCCTGGCGTTTAAACTGCTGGTTCGTGAGCATCCGGACCACTACGTCGCTTTGGGCCAGCAGGCGCTCAAAGACCACAAATGGTCCGAGGCGGTTGAAGACTTTGCCAAGGCGGCACGGCTGGATCGCAAGGACCCCAGGCTGCAAATGCTGCTGGGCCAGGCGCTGGGGAACACCGTGCAGATCGATCCCCAGGCATCGAGGCAGCAGGTGGCGGCGTTTCAACAGGCCCTGGAGATCGATCCCAAATACCTGCCGGCGCTGCTGGCGCTGAGCGACTTTTTCAACAGGGCGGCCGGCCAAACGCCGGATGCAAGCCTTTACCGCAGTGCCATCGATTACACCAATCGGGCCCGAGCGCTGGACCCCAGTGATGAAAACCTGGCGTCGTTGCCCGACCGGCTGGTGATCCAGGAATGGGTTGCCAACATGGAGGTCGACCAGAAGGATGTGGACAACGCAGAAAAAGAGCTGGGCCAGCAATGGAAGTTGCATCCGGAGAACGCGGAACTGCCGTATGCCATCGCTTTGGCCAAGATTCAGCAGGGACTATACCTTGCGGCCGAGAGCGGGCCGCAGTTGCGGTCGAAGGAAGTGGCGGCCTTTTACGACCAGGCGATCGCGACGTTCGCATCGGTTTTGACGGGGAAAGACGGAGGATCGCAGGACCACAACGCGCTGATGCACTACCGCTTTGCGCAGGTGCTGGCGCGTTTATCAACCGTTCAGCAGTCTTCGCCGGACCTGATGAAGACGGATCTGGATCGCGCCTCGGCGGAGATTTCGCGGGCGCGGGCGCTGGTGAAGCCGGACGACCCGAGATTTCTGGAAGTCAACGAGTTCGCTGCGGCCCTGGCGCAGCAACGCAACGACCGAGCCGGCGCCTTGGCGATTTATCGTGCCCTGCCGTATTCGACGCAAGGCCGCCTGGACCTGGCCGACCTGCTGGGTCGTTCGCCGGACACGCGCGTCGAAGCCGTCAAAATATTGAAATCGACCTTGGCCTCGTTGCAGGATGATCCGACTCATGTGGTATTGGGTGGGATGCGATTCCGGCTGCTGCTGACGCTGGCGAATATCCAAGTCGGGGATTATTTGACGATGCCCGATTCGACGGCGAAGACGGCCCTGCACGACGAGATAAAGGCGAACCTGGACAAGCTGGATCAGGCCGCAACCTACAGGACTATTTTGTCTCTAAAGGAGATCGAGGCGCGCTTCCGGTTGCATTCGACTCCGGAGGAGGAAATGGCTGAGGTGCAGACGCTGAGCAAGCTGACGGCGGACGATCCTGCCGCCGCGAAGGATCCTTATGTCCAGGCCCTGCTGGCCGAGGGATACGAGGAGACCAACCAGCGGGCCACTGCCGTGACGGTTCTGAAGGGCCTGGTGCAGGGTTTCCAGCATCAAGGGCCGGCCTCAAACAAGGAGATGGAAATTCAGGTCAGGAAGAACCTCGTGGGACTGCTTTTGACGGAGCAACCGGATCAGGTGCCCGCGCAACTGGATGAATTGGAGCGGATCGACCCGGGCGATCCGGGGCTGAACCTCGAGCGCGTTCAGTGGTTGCTGTCGGACCCCGAAAAAAACAAGGACGAGATCGAAAAGCTCTACCGCCCGATCGGCGAAGGCACGCCTGCGTTGACCGCGACCAAGGCCAGGGTGGCGCTTCAGATCAAGGATTACGACGACGCGATTCGGCTGCTCAAAGCAACGCTCGCCAAAGCCCCGAAGGATGTGACCGACACCCTTCTTCTGGCCCGGGTGTTGTACGCCCAGGGGAAGCAGCCGGAGGCTCTGAGAACCGCGACCGACGGCCTGGCGGCCAATCCCGGCGATCCGCGCTTGAGACTGCTGATTTCCGCCCTCAAGGGTGAAAGCCCGAAAGTCTTGCAGGACCTTCAGGAGGAACTGGCCAAGGAGAACCCGGACAAGGTCCAAGGTGAATTGACGTTGGCGGCGCTGGCATCGAGCCATGGCGACGCCGAAACGGAAGAAGCTCACCTGAAGGCGGCGGAGAAGTTGCAGCCGGATTTGCCCCGAATTCAGGACCTGCTGTTCAATTTCTATCTGGGGAACCACCGCTATAACGACGCGGCCAAATGTATTCCGAAGCTGGCCAAGGCGGACGCCGACCGGGCTGGGGGCGAGTTTTACCGGCTTTCGATTGCCGAAGCGCAGCAAGACCACGCCGGCGCGGAGGAAATCGCCCGCAGGCTGATTCAGGACCGGCCGGAATATTCGCGTTCGTGGCTTGCGCTGGGAGATGTGCTCCAGCAGGAAGGCCAATACGACCAGGCGATTCCGCAGTATTTGCAGTGCCTCCAGAAGCAGTCGAATGTGCCGGAGGCATACACCGGTTTGGCGCGATGTTATTACGCGCTGCACAAGCCCGACGATGCCCTGCACACGATCGAGCAGGGCATGACTCGGATGCCGGGCGACGTGGCTCTGCGGGAAATGAAGCTGACCCACGAATTGAACTACGGACAGCCGGCCGACGCCGTGGCGGAAATCCAGGCGGAACTGCGGCTGAGGCCGAATCAGCCCGACTTGTACGCGGCGATGGCGGATGTGGTGTTGCGTTACGCGGCGATCTTGCAGTCCAACCACCAGTCGGCCGATGCCATCAACCAAGCGCAGCAGGCGATCAATGCCCTGAAAGAGCCCCTGGTGAAATGGCCCAACGAATCCGAGCTTTACGTCGCGATGTCCGAAGCGCAGTTGGCGGCGAGGCAACCGGAGGAGGCGCTGAAAACGCTGGAGCGCTGGGCAGCGCTGGATGCCTGGAGGACACGGCCCGATCCGTATGTCGCCCTCGCGGACTTCTACGAGCGGACGGGCAATCCCCAGAAGGCGGAAGACGAAATGCACACGGCGATGGCGCGATCCGGCTACGCCGTGGACATGCAAATCCGCATGGCGAGCATGCTGGCGTTGCATCAGAAGTACGACGATGCCCTGCAACTGCTTCGCGCCGTCAACGCCGACAAGCCGGCGGTCCGCGAGAAGGTCGTCCAGATCCTGCTGGTGGCGGGGAAACTCGACGAGGCCCAGGTCGAACTGAAAGCGGATCTGGCCAAGCATCCGCCGGATTCGGAGCTGCTCCTTCAGGTTTGGGCGCTGGCGCTGTTCGAGCATGGGCTGAATAAGGACGCGGTGGACCGGGCGACCGAAGCCCTGGCGGAAAATCCAAAGGATCAAACCGCGCTGTTTTGTCGGGCGCGAGCGCGGCTTCGGATGCAGCCGCCGGACCCCGCCGGGGCCCTGCAGGACCTGGATCTGGTGCGCCAGTCCAACCCCAATAATATTGAAGTGCGGATGGACATGGCCCAATCGCTGGATCAGTTGAATCGGCCCGAGGACGCGCTCAGCGAGGTGCAGGCAGCCTTGCGATTGAATCCATTGAACAGAGATGTCCGCCTGAAACTGGTGGGGATGTATGTGAACAACCCCCATCCGAGAATGAACGAGGCCCTTCGCCTGCTCCAAGAGGTCGAGGCGACTCCCCCGTTCGACAAGGACTCAGCCGTCTTTCAGGGGGAGGCGATGATTCTTAGCGCGGTGGGCCACGATGCCGACGCCCTGGCGAAGAGCGAAATCGCCCTGCGGATTTCGCCCGACGATCAGAACATCGCGCGGACCAACATCCAGATGCTTCAGAAGGTGCAGGATTTTCCAGGTGTGATCAACCACTACGCGTCCATGAGCGACAAATGGAAAAAGAAGTCATGGGCGCTGTGGGATTTGGGCATGGCGGAAAAACGGCTGAATAACCCGCAGGGGCTGACAGACCTGAAGAGCGCCCTGGCGGCGGCCGTGACCGAAGACGATCCGCGCCAGATCGACCAGGTGGCGCAGAGCATCACCGACGAGTTCAGTGCCGATGAGGCCATCAACGCGCTCAAGCCGCTGGCCAAGGACAATTTGTCCGCCAAGCTCTCGCTCGCCCATGAGTATCAGGCGAAGGGCGATGACACTTCGGCGCTGGCGACCATCGACGACATCATGGTCCATTTCGATAAGCTCAGTCATCGCGACCAGGCGAACACGCTGAACAGCGCGGCCATCATGTATCAGTTGGCCAAGCCGGTGCCGCTGGTGGACAAGGCGTATGACGCGTATTTGCATTGGCTGAAGTTGGAACCGACCAACCTGGAGGCGCTGAACAACCTGGCGTGCCTGCTGGCGGACAACTATTCGCCGCCGCGGGCCAAGGAAGGGTTGGATTATGCCAACCAGGCGGTGAACGAAATGTCCAGGCTGGGCCGGACCGAGCCGCGGTTGTTGGACACGCAAGGTTGGCTGATGATTTTGAACGGATCGCCCGAAGACGGCGTACATATTCTCAACACGGCAATGACACAATTCGAGCCGTTTCCAGATGAGTATCTGCATCTTGGCGAGGGCTATCTGCGGCTCGAGATGCCCGATCCGATGCAGGCCGAAACACAGGCAAAGCTAGGCCTGCAAACGGTTAACAAACGCCATGCCGGTAATGCCGACGCGGCGATTCGTTCTAAGCTACAAGATTTGATTAACCGATCAGAAGAAATGAGGCATAAGCAATAACCTCGCGTCCCATAAGCAATTGCGTTAATTTGCATGACGAGGAATAAGAGTTGAATGCGCCGATGCCAGATGCGAAGATAAAACGGATGGAGACGGGCGGGCGCCTCTTTTCCGATGGTTTTTTTGTGGAGGGCAAGTGACGCGTAGCCCTGGTCGTTCACGGGAGCCTACGCCGTCTCTTTAGGAGTGTGTCGTTATGACAACGTTACCGCAGAAGGCGGCACTGCAGTTGCCGCGGCCCGCCGGCGCCTCTTTGCCGGTCTCGATCGCGCCACATGTAATCATGCCTCAGGGCGTGGCCGCCGGCAATATGACCGGGGCGGATGTTTGGCGCGTGATCCGTTCCAATTCCTGGTTGATCCTCCTCTTGTTGGTTGTCAGCAGCGGCGCCGGCTTCGGAATCAACTACTGGCTCAACAAATACCATCCCCACTACACCGCCGAAGGCACCGTGGTCGTTCTTGATCCGGCTGACGCCCTCGTCCCCGCCGGGGCGCTGCTGTCGCGCGCCCAAGCCAGTCCCGTGAGTCTTCCGCTGGAAATCAGACAGCATGCCACGATGCTCAAGAACCGTTCCCTGCTGACGCAGGTCTTGCAGAATGCCAACAGCGATGTGCGCAACACGGCGTGGTACAACCGCTTTCCCACTCCCGAGGAGCGTAAGCAGGGTCTGATAGATGACCTGGAAGTCACGTCCTCGCCTGATTCGAAGCTGATCCTGGTGAGCATGACCGACAACGATCCCAAGTCCGCTCAGATCATCGTGCAGTCCCTCGTCGATCAGTACATCAAGAACCAGGACGAAAGGAGTCAGGATCGCCAATACAAGGAGCACCAGAACCTGGAACAAGAGGAAATTGCCGAGGAAGGCAAGCTGAAGCTGGTCAATGGCGATATCTCCGACATTCAGGCGGAGCTGAACTCCGACGGCGTGACCGGCACGATGAACAAGATCAACGCCAAGGATCTTGAGCTGGAGGAACTGCTTAAGGAATTGCAGGTTCTGAGGCTTCAGGAGCAGACCGACGAGGGCCAGTACCAGATGATGATCTCGCAGATCAACGGGGGGCAGGATCCGCCCGAGGTCTCGGACATGATCTACAAGGACCCGGAAGTGCAGCACGACCGCGAGATGCTCGACAATGCCGAATTGAGCGCGGCAGCGGCTGCCAACGGCAATATGTTGGCCGGCAGCCCGCAGTTGATGGGGCTTCAAAAGAACGAGCAGATATTTGCGCAGAAGCTGGAGAAATCCGAGAATCTGGCCCGCGAACGCTACAAGACCCAGGTGGTTGAAGCGCTGCGCCAGAAATTGTCCACCACCAAGGGCGAGATCGAGATAATGGGGAACAGCATCAAGGAGATCAACGGCCAGATGGCTCAGTTGACGACCTGGATGGAGCAGCTTCTGCAAAAGCAATCGGAGCAGGAAGCCATCAACACCAAGCTCAAGAGGCTCAACGACGAACTGGAGGAGATCGCGACGTTCAACGTCAGGAACGATCTCGCCGGCGTCGAATGGGCGGCCCAGCCGGAACTTCCGGAAATTCCAAGCTTCCCCAAGCTGGCCGTGACGCTGTCGATGGCGATTTCGCTGGGATTGATATTGGCGCTGGGCATTGCCTTCCTGCGCGAGTTCATGGATACCTCGATTCGTTCGCCGCGCGACATCAGCCGGGTTGGCAACATGAACCTCCTGGGCATGGTGCCGCACGAGGACGACGATCCGCAATCGGCCGGAGCGCGCCTACCGGTGGTGATCTTCGAAGCGCCGCATTCGATGATGGCCGAGCAGCTCCGCCAGGTGCGCACGCGGCTCCAGCACAGCTCATCGCTGGATACGACCCGCAGCATCCTGATCACCAGCCCATCGCCCGGCGACGGAAAATCAACCATCGCCTGCAACCTCGCCTGCGGCCTCGCCCTCAACGGCCGGCGCATCCTGCTGGTCGACGCCAACTTCCGCAGGCCGGAATTGCATCGCGTCTTCAACCTCAGCAACGATCAAGGCTTCTCCGACGTGCTGAACAACCTGACGGTGTTCGAGCATGCCGTCCAGGAAACGCAGGTGCCCAACCTGTTCATTCTCCCCAGCGGCCCCAAGCCGACCAACGCGACGGAACTCGTGGAGAGCCAATTGCTCGTCGATTTCCTCGAGCGCGCCCTGGAGGAATTTGACCACGTGATCTTCGACAGCGGACCGCTGCTGTTCGTCTCCGAGACGGTCGGTCTTGCCCCGCATGTCGATGGCGTGGTCACCGTTGTCCGTGCCCGCGTCAATACCCGCGGCGTTCTGTCCCGCATGCGCGACACGCTGCGGCAGGTCAAAGCCGAGCACCTCGGCGTCGTGCTCAACGCGGTCCGCGCTCAGGGCGGCGGATACTATGGCCGCAATATCCGCACCTACTACGAGTACCAGAACGGCGGAGGCCGGGCGGCGTAGGTCGCATCGACCCATCATTTGAGAAAAAGAGAGGCGGCGCCGAGTGAAAATCGGCGCCGTTTTTTTATGCGGCGGTCTGACCCTTCGACGCCGTCCACTGCGCGCAGTTAGACTGTGCGCCGATGAGCAACGATGCAATGGTGCTGTTGCCCTCGCCGCGTCGAGTGAAGCGGCTGGCGGGTCATTCCAGCGCGGCCGTGGAAGAGAACATCGATTCGGCCGTTGCCCGGCCGCAGGGGTACCAACTTTCCATAACGCCGGCCAATTGCAGCCTCGTCGCTCACGATGCGGCGGGGATTTTTTATGGGCGCCAGACGGTTGCCCAGCTCAGGCGGCAGTTTCCCGCCGCGCTGCCGTGCCTGGAGATCGAAGATTGGCCCGACTTCCCCGTGCGCGGCGTGATGCTGGATATCAGTCGCGACAAGGTGCCGACCTTGGCCACGCTGCTTTCGCTGGTGGATCGGCTGGCCGAGTGGAAGATCAATCATCTCCAACTTTACGTCGAGCACACGTTCGCCTATCGCGGGCATGAAGAAGTGTGGCGATCGGCCAGCCCGATGACCGCCGAGGAAATTCGCCGGCTCGATCAGTTCTGCAAAGCGCGGTTCATCGACCTTGTGCCGAATCAGAACAGCTTTGGGCACATGGAGCGTTGGCTGCGCCATCCGCGCTATTTGCCGCTGGCCGAAGCGCCGGATGGGGCCGATACCCCGTGGGGATTTCGATGGCCCGGGCCGTTTAGTCTTTGCCCCACCGATCCGCGCAGTCTGGAGTTGCTCGGCGATTTGTATTCGCAGCTTTTGCCGAATTTCTCCAGTGCCCTGTTCAACGTCGGCTGCGATGAGACGTTCGACATCGGCCAGGGCCGCAGCAAGGACCGGTGCCTCAAACGCGGCGTGCATCAGGTGTATCTCGAATTTCTTGGCCGGGTGAACGATTTGGTCCGGCGGCATGGGCGGCGGATGATGTTCTGGGGCGACATCATTTTACGCCAGCCGGAATTGATCGGCCCCTTGCCGCCGGATGTGATCGCGCTGAACTGGGGCTACGAGGCCGATCATCCGTTCGACGCCGAGGCGCGGCGATTCAGCCAAAGCGGCGTGGAATTTTACGTTTGCCCGGGGACCAGCAGTTGGTGCAGCATCGCCGGTCGCACCGACAATATGCTCGCCAACCAGCGCGCGGCGGCAGAGGCGGGATTGGCGCACGGGGCGCGCGGATATTTGAATGCCGATTGGGGCGACTACGGACATTTGCAATATCTCCCGATGAGTTACGCCGGCCTGGCTGCCGGAGCGGGCATGAGCTGGTGTTTGCAATCGAACCGGGATTTGCCTCTGCCGCGCATGCTGGATGTGCACGCCCTGGCCGATGCGGCCGGCGTGATGGGCGCGGCGGCCTGTGAGTTGGGCAATGTTTACCAGGCGGTGGGGAAGATCATTCCCAATCGATCGGCTTTGTTCAACATTCTCGTGCCGACATCCGCTCACCGTGATCCCATGGACGGCATAACGCAGACAGGCCTCGAAGCGGCGGAAGCGGCCATCGACGCGGCGATGCGAAATGTTCATGCCTCGAATATGCAACGGGAGGATGCCGCGCTGATAAAGTCCGAATTTGAAAACGCGGCCGCGATGCTCCGCTTCGCCTGCCGAAAAGCCGGAGGCGAAAACGGCGAGCGTCTGTCGGACGAACTCGAACAAATCATCCAGCGCCATCGCCACTGTTGGCTGGCGCGAAATCGGCCGGGAGGATTGGACGAGAGCGTCGGGTGGCTGAATGCAGAACGACAAATGACAAGTGACAAGTGACCAATGACAAATCTTTCATTAGCCATTCGGCATTCGTAAGATGTCTCCATGTCCGAGCGCGTGACGATCGTTGGCGACGGGGCGATGGCGACAGTCTGCTCTTTGCTCCTTAGCCAGGGCGGGCATAGCGTCACCCTTTGGGGCGTGTTCGAAGAGTCGATCAATCGGCTCATTCAGAACCGGGAAAATCAGCGGCTGCTGCCCGGCGTGAGATTGCCGCGGAACGTTCAACTCACGGCCAACGACGCGGAATGTTTCAAGGGATGCACGCTCATCCTCTCGGCGGTCCCGACGCAATACATGCGCAGCGTCTGGAAGCGCCTGGCGCAACATGTGCCCGTCGGCGTTCCGATTATTTCGGTGGCCAAGGGCATCGAGAATCACACGCTGTTGCGACCCACGCAGATCATCATGGAATTGGTGGGGCGCGGCCGGGGGCTGGCGGCGCTGTCCGGACCGAATATCGCCGCGGAACTGGCGCGATATCTCCCGGCGACGGCCGTGGCGGCCACGGAGGATGCCCAACTCGCACAGCGAATCCAAAATGTGTTTTCGACTCAGTGGTTTCGCGTCTATACCAATTCCGATGTGATCGGCACGGAGTTGGCCGGCGCGACCAAGAACGTCATCGCCATCGCGGCGGGGATTCTGGACGGGCTGGCCGCGGGAAATAACGCCAAGGCCGCGCTGGTCACGCGCGGGCTGGTCGAAATCACCCGCCTGGGCGTGGCCATGGGGGCCCAGGAATTGACCTTCCAGGGATTGGCCGGACTCGGCGATCTGATCACCACCTGCGTCAGCCCCGAAGGGCGCAATCGCACCGTCGGCGAACAAGTCGGCAAAGGCCGGAAACTTCAGGATATTCTGGGGAGCATGGACAGCGTGGCCGAGGGCGTGCCCACGACGCGCAGCGTGCGCGAATTATCCATCCGATACAACGTGGAGATGCCGATCACCGAGGCCGTGCACGCGGTGCTGTTTGAGGGGATGGATGTGATTCGGGCCCTGACGACGCTGATGACCAGAGAAGCCAAGGCGGAATGAGGCGGAAATGCCGACTGCCGACTGCCGAATGCCCGATGGCGGGCGCGGCGCTCGGCAGGTAGAATTTCCGGGAAGAACGGGCGATTAACTCAGCGGCTAGAGTGCCACCCTTACAAGGTGGAAGTCACAGGTTCGAATCCTGTATCGCCCATTGAAGCCGCTTCGCTTCGCTGCGCTCCCGCGATCCGTCATTTCGATTGCACTGCCAGGGAATGGAAGCACGCAACCCCCAGCGCGATCGTGCCCCACATGACGTTGCCGTACCATGCGAACATGTCTCCAAGTGCCGTGTAAAAAAAGAAATGATCGAGCAGGCCGATGACGATCACGCAGGCCAGCATGCACCAGGCGGCGATGCGGTCGTGGTGTTCGATGGCCATGCGGGCCACGAAGAAGCCGGGAAGGATCAAAATCCCGAAATGCGTTTTGTGCGACATCGGAGACAGAAGCAGCATCAATAGCATTACCAGGGCGAATTCGAGCCCGGCGATGCGGGCATCAGAGGGGCGGCGGAAGGGGCGGCCCATGGCCCAGGCGGCGGCCGCCAACAACGCGATTTCCAACGCATAGACCAGGAGCTTTAGAACCTTCGGCGGGAGGATTTTCTTGTTGTAGGAGATGTTGAGCTGGCCATTGGCGATGGACCAGCCGGTGGTGAAGAATCGGTGGGCTGCTCCGGCGATGGATTGGTTGATGGTGACATCGACGTACCACGCGCCGACATCCCCGCTCGTGGGTTTTACGATGCGGGTGTACCACTGGGTGAGCCAGATGCCGTGAGGGGCGCGATGAATGGCGTCGGGCAGGACGTTGAGGGCGATGGCCAGGATGATCGTCCAGGCGGCGGCGAACCAGCGGCCGCGCCAGGCCAGGTACGGAGCCAGCAGCAGGGGCGGGCCTTTGAAAGCGGCGGCCACGCCCCAGGCGCTGGCGGCAAGGATATCCCGTCGGTTTTGCCAGGCAAAACAGCCCCCAACTAACAATGCGTCGATCAGGATGTCTGTTTGTTGATGTCCGAAAACTCCCTGAACGTATCGCATTCCGGCGCTGAGGCCGAGGACGCAAATGGCCGCTTCGGCCGGGGTCCAGCGGCCCCGGTTGAGGCGGCGCCCGCCGCTGATTCTCCAACTTACTTGCCAGAGCGTGGTCAGGGCCGCGACTTGGACGAGGAACCAGCAAATCCGGCTCAGCAGGGGGGGGAGGAAGGTGAAGGGAATGGCGAGAATTGCCTGAAATGGCGGATACGTGAAGGGATGCAGCAGTTGGAAAAGTTCGGGGCTGGGGCGCGTCGAGGTCACAACCGGGGCGGCGTAGATGTCGCCTTTGCCAATTAATTGCCGTGCGGCCCGGACGAAAACCTGGTCCCATTCAGAAGAGTCTTGACGGGAGAAGGCGAATTGCAGACCGTTGCCCAGGAGGTAGATGATGGCTACGAGAAGGAAGGGGTTGGCGATTATCCATTGGCGGAGGCGTTGGGGAGGAGTAGGCTGCGGGTTGGAATTCACCGGCGGCGAGGTCATGAGACGAGAGGTTTGTATCGGAAAGGCGAAGGGGTGACAACAAGCCCGGGGGTCGGATCGGCGCGGGTTAAGGTCTGCCGATTTTGGCGCTGGAGGTGGTCGAGTCCGATAAGAGGCCGATTAATTTGCAATTCCGCGTGTATTCCATGAAACATTGCGCGATAATCAGGCATTATTCCTTTACCGTCGATTGGGCGGGTCTGATGTATAGATGGGCCGATGGGATTCGCTTCTTGAGCACAAGTGGCTGGTAAGGAGTTCATTATGGCCAGCGAGAATAAGAATGATCGGATCGCAGCCGTGGTTCGGCGCGTGGCGATGGAGGTTTTAGAGCCGCGGACCCTGTTTTCTTCGGCGGTGACCGTGTTGACGCCGGCGGAAGTTCGATCGGCGTATGGGTTTTCGCAAGTCTATTTCACGGTTGGCGGCACGAAAACGGGGGCATGGGGGGCGGGGCAAAAGATTGCCATCGTCGACGCCTACGGCGATCCCACGATTTCCAGCGACCTGAAATCCTTCGACGCGGCCATTGATTTGGGCAACGGGGATGCGGCGGGGAATTTTGTATTGTCGGTGGCCACGCCCGAGGGCACGCCGGCGACCAATGGCGGGTGGGCCCTGGAGCAGTCGCTGGACGTGGAATGGGCCCACGTGATTGCGCCGCAGGCGGATATCGTGCTGGTGGAGGCCAGGTCGTCCAGCTTCACTGACCTGATGAACGCCGTGAATTACGCCAGCTCTTTGACCGGGGTGGTGGCGGTTTCGATGAGCTGGGGCGGGTCGGAATTCAGCGGCGAGCAGAGTTACGACAGCTATTTCACCACGCCCGCCGGCCATTTGGACAGCTCAGGCCTTGCCGGTGGGATCGTGTTTGTTGCCGCATCGGGGGATAACAGCGTTCCATCGTATCCGGCCACGTCAACCAACGTTTTGGCCGTTGGCGGGACGGTGTTGTCCGCGGACGGCTCGGGGAATTATCTCGGTGAAACAGCCTGGTCGAACAGCGGCGGCGGGATCAGCACGCTGGAGCAGAACTATTCGCCGGATGTGTCATATAACGCCGGAACGCCGTACATGGTTTACGACACCACGCCCTACCAACGCCAGTCCGGCTGGTTTGAGGTGGGCGGGACAAGCGCGGGAGCGCCGCAGTGGGCGGCCCTGGTTGCCGACGCGGATCAGGGTCGGATGATGTTAGGCTTTCCGTCCCTGACCGGATCGCAAATGATTGGCACGATGCTGGGTCTGCCGGAGAGTGATTTCAAGGACATCACCACGGGGAACAACGGCTATTACGCCGCTGGGCCGGGCTTCGATTTGGTGACCGGCAAAGGCTCGCCGATTGCTCAGGACATAATCTCGGCATTGGTCGTCGAACCGATCACAACAAACGCGAGCGGTGTGGCCTATACGCCGGCGCTGACCGGATCGGTTACAGCGTCGATCATCCCCGTGAGCACCGGCCGGCTGCCGTTTGCCGCAGCCTCGCGGCCCGACACCTATTCCGCCGTGATCGATGCCAATCCGGGAACATTCTCGGCGGCATCCCAACTGCCGAACTCTCTGGACAACTGGCAGCAGGATGCGTGGAGCTCGCTCGATGGATGAATCGAGCATTCCGCTTTGAAGAGCTTGAACGACAGCGGCCGACGGATGATGGCCATCCGTCGGTTTTCTTTTATAATGATCGGTTAAGGACTTACCCTCGTGACACAAACCAGTGCGACATCATTGAGCGTGTCTTCTGTTTCCGGTGGCGGGAGCTTTCTGCTTCGGCGGCTTCATTCCCTGACCGGCCTGGTTTTCGGGGGATATATCATCGTCCATCTGATCGTGAACGCGACAATGATCCAGGGCGGGACGGGATCGGCCAACACCTATCAGCTTCAGGTGGACAAGATTCACGCCCTGCCGTTCCTCTGGGCCGTGGAATGGATTTTCATCTTCCTGCCCATCATCTACCATTCGGTTTACGGGATCTGGATCACGCTCGGCGGGCAGCCGAACGTGGAGAAGTATCCCTACGCCAGGAACTACTTTTATCTCGTCCAGCGGATCAGCGCGGTCATTATCGTCCTGTTTTTGTTGTTCCACGTTCTGGGGATGAAGGGGATATTGGGCCGGTCCTTGGAGTTTGTCCCGGAGGATGCCACTCGTAGCACCGCCCGCCACATCAACTCCAGCCTTTGGGTGGCCTATTTTGTGTATCCAGTGGCGATCATCGCCTCGTGTTTTCATCTGGCCAACGGGTTTTGGACGGCGGCAATTACCTGGGGGCTGACCATCACCGCCGCCGCCCAGCGGAGATGGGGATATGTTTGCGCGGGGTTGTTCGTTTTCACGCTGCTTTGCGGGTTTCTCGCCCTTGGGGCGGCCATTCACGACAGGGCGATGATCGTGCATTAGGATAATGACATGGATCCGAAACGCATTGACGATTTTGCCGCCGGTGGCCAGAAGCTGCGAAACGCCGTTGCCGGGCTGACCCGCAATGAGCTGCTTTGGGTTCCGCCGCCGGGCGCCGGCATCGGGCTTTGGTCGATTCAACAAATCCTGCTTCATCTGATGGATGATGAGTTGATCTGGTCCGCGCGAATGAAGGGGATCATCGCCGAGGAAAATCCCCAGATCCTCAGCTTCGACGAGGCCAAATTTGCCGCCAACCTGTTTCCCGAGGCGCAGGATGCCGAGATCGCCGTTCAGATCCTGGATTTGAACCGGCGGCAACTGGCCTCGATTTTGCGCAAGCTGTCCGATTCAGCTTTCGCTCGGACGGCCCAGCACCAGGACCTCGGCGTCATCACGCTCGAGCAAAGCTTTCAATGGACCGCCGAGCATCTCGACCATCACATGCGCTACATCGCCCTGAAGCGGGACAAGCTGGGCAAACCACTGAAGGGTTGATGAATGTCGACAGTGGAAAAAAAAGTCATCGTGGTCGGCGGCGGTCTGGCCGGGCTGGCGTGCACCGTGAAGCTGGCCGAGGAAGGCGTCAACGTCGATCTCTTCTCGATGGTCCCGGTCAAGCGCAGCCACAGCGTTTGTGCCCAGGGCGGCATCAACGCCTGCAATGATATCGCCCGCCAACAAGGCTACAGCGAGTGGATCCATTTTGATGAGACCGTCGTGGGCGGGGATTTTTTGGCCGATCAGCCGCCCGTCCTCGAAATGTGCAACTGGGCGCCGCGGATCATCGATCTGCTGGATCGCATGGGCGTGCCGTTCAACCGGACGCCGGAGGGGCAGCGCGAATTGCGATTGTTCGGCGGATCGCTGATCAAGCGCACGTTCTTTGCCGGAGCGACCACCGGGCAGCAGTTGCTCTACGCTCTGGACGAGCAGACCCGGCGATACGAGGCCGATGGGCTGGTCAATAAATACGAGTTCTGGGAATTTCTTTGGCCGGTGATTCACGACGGGCAATGCGTGGGCATCGTTGCACAAGACATGCGGACCATGCAAATCCGCCCCTTCCGCGCCGATGCCGTGGTCATGGCCACGGGGGGATGCGGCCTGATCTTTGGGAAATCGACGAATTCGGTGATCTGCACCGGCGGGGCGGCCTCGCGTTGCTACCAGGCGGGGGCGCAATACGGGAATCCCGAGTTCATCCAGGTGCATCCCACCGCCATCCCGGGAGAGGACAAATGCCGCTTGATCAGCGAATCCGCCCGCGGCGAAGGCGGGCGCATTTGGGTGCCCAAACGCCCCGGCGACACGCGGCCTCCAAACTCCATTCCCGAATCCGAGCGGTTTTATTTCCTGGAAGAGCGCTATCCGAAATACGGCAACCTAGTCCCACGCGACATCGCCACCCGCGAACTCTTCCAGGTCTGCGCGGAAATGAAGCTGGGCGTCGGCGGCGGAAACATGGTCTATCTGGACCTCGCCGATATGGTCAAGAAAATCGGGCGGCAACGCATCCTCGCCAAGCTCGAGGGGATCCTGGAGATTTACGAGAAGTTCGTCGGCGTCGATCCGCTCGACGAGCCGATGAAGATCTTCCCCGCCGTCCACTATTCCATGGGCGGTTTGCGCGCCGGGTTCAAGAAGGACGAGAAGACCGGCGGCCTGAAGTTCGGCGATCCAGCCAACATGATGAGCAGCATCCCCGGGCTTTACGCCATGGGAGAAGTGTCCTTTGCCTATCACGGGGCCAACCGCCTGGGGGCCAATTCGCTGCTGAGTTGCATATTCGACGGGCTGTTCGGCGGACGATGCGTGAAAAATTACTGCACGGATGTCGCGGCGGTGGCGGCGGCGGATGTCCCGCAGTCGGTCTTTGACGCCGCCGTGAAGCAGGAGACTGATCGCCAGAATTGGCTGGTCAACAATCAGGGTGATGAGAATCCGTATCTTCTTTGGCAGGAGATGGGTCGGTGGATGACCGACAACTGCACGGTGCTGCGGCACAACGAACGCTTGCAGCAGACCCTGGAGCGCTGCCAGCAGTGGAAAGAGCGATACCAGCGCGTGAAGCTTTCGGACACGGGGATGTGGACCAACCAGAATTTGAGTTTTGCCAGGGCGACGCGGGACATGATCGTGCTGGCGGAGGCGATTTTGATGGGGGCGCTCTCCCGCAACGAATCGCGCGGGGCCCATTACAAGCCCGCATTCCCCAAACGCAACGACGAGGAATTTCTCAAGACGACGATTGCCCAGTACGACCCCGCCGGCAATTGCCCCCGGATCAGCTATGACGCGGTGGACATCAGCCTGGTGCCGCCGCGGATGCGCGAATACGGCAAAAAGGCGGATTCTCCGGCGGTGGCCGCGGCTAGACCGGAAAAAGCGATGGCATGACGGCCAGCGAGGCAAATCCAGGCGCGGCGCCGCGCGTGCCGCTGCCCTGCTGGGTGATTCTGGCCGGGCTGCTTGCCCTGGGGGCGGGCCTTCGCTTCTATCAAATCACCAAGGTCGGGCAGTGGCCCGATGAATTCTGGTCGTCGGTCCATCTGGCGACGGGACGCGGCACCGAGATTTTCGATCTGCCCACCGGCGCGCTGATCGATCCGCCGCCGCCGACCCTGCTCGCCGGCTCGCCCGCCTGGCCGCATATCTGGACCCGTCTGCGGGACGTCGTCCATCCCCCTCTCTATTTTATTCTCCTCCGCTGGTGGATGGATCTATTCGGGCCGGGCGATTTCTCGACCCGGACATTTTCGGCGCTGGCCTCGCTGGCGGGCGCTTGTGTCTTGTTCGACATCCTCCGGCGAACCAGCGGCGCCCATGCCGCCCTCCTGGCCGCGGCGCTGATGGCCATCTCGCCCCTGCAAATCAATTTGAGCCAGGAAACGCGCTCCTATCCGCTGCTGGCCCTCTTCGGATTGCTGGCCTGCCGGGCGATGGTGCGCATCGAGCGCCAAGGCGCTTCCGCCGGGCGATTGATCGGCCTTGCCGCCGCCATGACCGCCACCGCCCTGACGCATTATTTCTCGCTCGGGGCGCTGGCGGGGATGCTTTGCTATGCCGCGTTCCATCTCCGCGCCGCCGACCGCCGAAAAGTGCTGGCCGCCATGTTTGCAGCGGCGGCTGTCGCTCTCATCTGCTGGGGCCCGTTTCTGTGGCAACAGCGGCATGAATTCTTTGTCCAGCAGTCCTGGTCGTTGGAGCCCACGGGCGATCGGAGCGTGACCCTGATTCGTTTGGCGGCAATGCCGTCGGCGCTGCTCTATGGAAAACTGGCGCCGAGGATGGCATGGATCGGGCCTGCCGTCGTTGTATATCTTTTGCCGCTGGCGCTGGTTCGCCGTGCCCCTCGCTTGATGCTCTGGTGGTTTTGGGTGGCGGGAATCATCGCTTCGCTGGTGATTTATGATGAGATCAATCGCGCGCGTCTGCTGGCCACTCTGAAATATACCTCGCTGGCCTCGGTGGGTGTGTACGCCCTGTGCGCCACGCCGCTGCCCGCGCCGCAGTGGTGGCGCTGGGCGGTGCCCTACATGCTTCTGGCCAGCACGATCTTCGCTGCCATCGAGCGCATTCAGGAGGGACCCCCGGAGGAAAATGGCGATTGGCGGGGGATGGCGGTGGCGCTAGATCGCATCGCCGCGCCCGGCGATGCCCTGGTCTTTTATCCCAACAAGTTCTGGGGTTCGCCGGGGATGTATTATCTGGCGTTTTCGCACTATGCCCAGGATTCGCGCCGCCCGGTGATGTTCCTGAATCAGCCCGCCGATTCCCGTGCGCTGGAGCAACTGGCGAAATATCCGAGTGTGTGGCTGATCGGGCCGTCGGCCGGGGCGGATGGGCCCAAATATTTGCCGGGACGGAGAGTGACCTTCAGCAGGGGCTTTCCCAACAGCGGCTCGATCGCCGAACTGGTCAGATAAACAAAAGCCCACGACCCCGCCGTGGGGTTTGGCTCGCCTATTTCCCCGCGGGCACCGTGGCATTCAGGATTCCCATCACATCCACCAGCACCGGGGCGGGACGCGGCGTTTTGTCCCCCATGTGGAACAGCCCGAAAGAGCCTTGCAGCAGCACCTTCACGTTCGGGGCCTGGCCTTGGAAACGAACCGTCACGTCCAGCGGTTGCAGAATGTCCTTTTGGTTGTTCAGGAAGATTCCGTAGGGCGTGTCCTGCTTGTCCATGCTGGAGGAGCGATCGACCCACGTGGCTCTTGCGATGTCCGATGGGTCGGAAATATCCGCCAGCACCATCACCAGATCGTAGGAATTGACCGTAGCCTTGCCGGTGAGGACCTCGCGCGGATCATCGCTGTAGAGCCGCGCCGTCACTTTCCCGTTTTTGGAGCTGAGCCGTAGGCAAGCGGCTGGGAACCACTGCTGCGAGCGGCCGATCCTGAGCGCCGATGCGCTTGGCGCGGTGGTGGGGGACTCGGCGACGCCGGACTGGCCCGGCTGACTCAAGCCGACCGCAGGTTGAGTCGCCGCGCCACTGGCCCCGTGGTCGGTCGAGTCATCCGTCTTGGCGCAGCCTACAATCAAAGCGAGGCTGCAAAACCAAGCCAGCGTGATTCGCGTGCATGTCATTGCAAACCCTCCCATCGTCGGCAAACATGCCGGAAGAAGAGCCGGCCGATGCCGCAATTATAGCATAGCAAAATGACCAGTCCCCCTCCCGAAGAAACCGACATTCTCTGCGAAAACTGCGGATACATGCTTAACGGCCTGGAGCCCTCGGGCCGCTGCCCGGAATGCGGCGCGGACATCGATCTCAGCGTCTCCCAGCGGCTCCGCAAGCCTCCTTTATGGGAGGTTATCGGCGATCCGCGGCCCAAATGGCTCCGTTTTTTTCTCACCACCGGCCAAATCATCTTTCGCCCCAGTCGGTTTTATCGCACCAGCACCTCTCGCGGACAAATCGAGCCGGCACAAAGTTTTGCGCGTATTCATTGGCTGATTTCATCCGTCCTCCTGGGCCTGGCCGCCTGGGCGCATTGGGATTGGTTCCAGCGGGTTGAAAATCCCTTTTTTTTCATGCCGCCGGCCCGATTGGCTGCGTGGGTCATGCTCCTGGTTTTGCCGGTGGGGACGTACTTGGCGATCGTATTGACGATCCGTTTGGCGGCGAGGCTGACGGCCTGGGAAGCGGCATATCGCGGATATCGCCTGCCGCACGGCGTCGTCCTGCGGGCGCTGTATTACCATGCCGCCCATGTCCTGCCCGTGGCGCTTGTGGCGCTGGCCACCTGCGGCGGATATAACCTGCTGCAACGCACCGGCAGGCTGCAAATGACTTCCGCATCCGCGTATCTGTATATCCTCTGCGGAGAAGTGGTCCTCGCCGCGGGATATCTGTTCAACACCTACTGGATCGGAATGCGAAATCTCATGTACGCCAACCGCTGAGGAGTCGCGACATAAGCGACACAACTAAAACCATGCTCGGCTTTTGCAGCAGTCCCCAATTCGTGGAACATTTCACCGGCGAACTCCATCCCGAGCGCCCGGATCGGATTCGGGCCATCCATCTGGCCGTGCGACAGGCGGGATTGATCGCTTCGCCCAATCCCTTTCCCGATTTTTCTCTCGATCTGCAACTCAAATCCCTCGGCGGACCCAAGCTGGTGGAGATTTTGCCGACGTCGGCCGATGAGGCGGAACTGGAACTCATCCATTCCCCCCGGCTGATCGAGCATGTGAAGCATGTCTGCGAAGTTGGCGGCGGGGTATTGGATCAGGGAGATACGCCGGTGTCGCCCAGAAGTTTCGACATTGCCCTGCTGAGTTGCGGGGCCGTGCTGAGCTGCTGCGATGCGGTGATAGACGGATCCGTTCGCCGCGCGTTCGCGGCCGTCCGGCCGCCGGGACATCATGCCGAGCCGGATCGCTCCATGGGCTTTTGCCTGTTCTCTAACGTCGCGATCGCCGCCAGATATTTGCAGCGTCGTCATGGCGTCGGACACGTGGCGATCGTGGATTTTGACGCGCATCACGGAAACGGTACGCAGGCGGCCTTCGAGGATGATCCCTCCGTCCTGTTCATCAGCACCCATCAGCACCCAAGCACCTGCTATCCCGGCAGCGGGTATGAATGGGAAGTCGGCGAAGGAGCCGGAAGGGGATCGACGCTGAATATTCCGCTCATGCCGGGGGCGGGCGATGAGCAATACATCGCCGCGTTTGAATCGAAGGTGATTCCCAAGCTGGATCACTTCAAGCCGGAAGTGCTGCTGATTTCCGCCGGGTTCGATGCCCATCAGGATGATCCGCTGGCCGATATGGAAGTCAGCGAGATGGGATTTGAGGCGATGACGCGCATGCTGGTCAGCGCGGCCGATGTCCACTGCAAAGGCCGGGTCATCAGCGCGCTCGAGGGCGGATACCATCTGCGGGCGCTGGGGCGCAGCGTTGTCCGCCATTTGATCGCGCTGCGGGAGGAATGATGATCGTCGATGCACATCTCGATCTGGCGTACAACGCGGTGCGCGGAAGGGCGGTCCATCGGCCGGCGCGCGAGCAACCGGCCGATGAGGACGGGATTCCCACCGTCGGTCTGCCGGATTTGCGCGATGGAGGCGTTGGGCTGATCTGCGGCGTCATCTTTTGCGAGCCCGCCGCCGATGGCAGGGATGGATACCGAACGGCCGATCAAGCGCACGATGCGGCGATGAAGCAGTTGCAGTGGTATCGCCGCCAGGAATCGATCGACTCGATGCGCATCCTCCGCTCAAAGCCTGCCGACTTTAGTCGGCAGGGTCCGACGACCAACGCCATCCTCCTCCTGGAAGGCGCCGACCCCATCCGCGACGAATCGGACGCGGCCCAATTCTTCCACGCCGGCGTCCGCATCGTCGGCCTCTCCTGGAAAGCCGGCACGCGCTACGCCGGCGGAAACGCCGCCCCGGGGCCGCTGACGCCGCCCGGCCTGGCCCTGGTCAAACAACTCGATCGCCTCGGCATGGTTCACGACGCTTCTCATCTGGCCGAGGAATCATTCTGGCAATTGTTGGACGCGACGCCGGGGCCGGTGATGGCGTCGCATTCCAATTGCCGGGCCATCGTGCCGGGAGAGCGTCAGTTGTCCGATGAAATGATTCGCGCCATCGCCCGGCGCTCAGGAGTGATCGGGATCAATTTCTACGATCGGTTTCTTTTGCCGCCCAATGAGCATGGCAAACGCCGCGCGACGCTGAAGGATGTGGCGATCCACGCAAGGCACATGTGCGACCTGATCGGTAGCGCGAACCACGTCGGCCTGGGCACGGACATGGACGGCGGTCTGGGACGCGAGCAGATTCCCGTTGAGATCGAAACCTCGGCGGATTTACCGCGCGTGGCCGAGGCGCTGTCGGCCGATGGCTTCGGGGACGATGACGTCGCCGCGATCCTGGGGAAAAACTGGCTGAAATATTTCGCGCGGCATCTGCCGCAACAATCCGCCTGATGCCGCCGCGCGATTATTTTCGCCCGTTCCTGCCCGGCTTGGCGTTGTTGAGGATCGCCGCGTGTGCCGCCGCCAATCGCGCGATCGGCACGCGATAGGGTGAGCAGCTCACGTAATTCAATCCCACCTTGTGGCAAAAATAGATGCTCTTGGGATCGCCGCCGTGTTCGCCGCAGATGCCGCACTTGAGGTCCTTGCGTACGCTGCGCCCCTTGCGGACGGCCATGTCGATCAGTTGCCCGACGCCCACCGTGTCGAGGGTCTGGAATGGATCGCGATCGAGGAGTTCCTTCTTGAGGTAGTCGGGTAAAAACGTGTTCGCGTCGTCCCGGCTGTAGCCGAACGTCATCTGTGTCAGATCGTTGGTTCCGAAGCTGAAGAACTCGGTGACTTCGGCGATTTCATCGGCGGTCAGAGCGGCCCGCGGGACCTCGATCATCGTGCCGTACATGTAATCGAGCTTGACGCCCTGCTCTTTCATGACGCGGGCGGCGGTTTCCTCGGTGAACTTCTTCAGGTATTCCAATTCCTTTTTCGTTCCCGCCAGAGGGATCATGATCTCGGGCAGGACTTTGATCCCGGCCTTCTTGCATTCGCAGGCGGCTTCGATGATCGCCCGCACCTGCATTTCCAGGATTTCGGGGAAGGTGACCGCCAGGCGGTCGCCCCGATGGCCCAGCATCGGATTGGCCTCGTGAAGCTGGGCGACGCGGGTCTTCACCTGATCGAGGGTCATGTTCAGGCTGTTGGCCAGTTCCTGCTGGTCTTTTTCATTGTGCGGCAGGAACTCGTGCAGCGGCGGATCGAGCAGCCGGATCGTGACCGGCAGGCCCTTCATCTCCTTGTAGATGCCGATGAAATCTTCCCGCTGATAGGGCAGGAGCTTGGCCAGCGCGATCTTGCGGGTCTCGACGGAATTGGCCAGGATCATCTCGCGCATGTGATGGATGCGCTCGGGATCGAAGAACATGTGCTCGGTGCGGCACAGGCCGATGCCTTCAGCGCCGAATTCGCGCGCCACCCGCGCGTCCGTCGGCGTGTCGCCGTTGGTGCGAATCTTGAGCGTGCGATATTTGTCGGCCCATTTCATGACCGTGGCGAACGGGCCGGAGAGCGTGGCCTCCACCGTGGGCACCGAGCCGTCCATGACTTCGCCGGTTGCCCCGTCGAGGCTGATGAAATGTTCCGGCCCCAGGGTCTTCTCGCCGATTCTTACCAGGCGGTTCACCTGATCGATGATGACGGCGCCGGCTCCGGCGACGCAGGGCGTCCCCATTCCGCGGGCGACGACCGCCGCGTGCGATGTCATCCCCCCCGTGCTGGTGAGAATTCCTTCCGCCACGTGCATGCCGCCGATGTCGGCCGGCTCCGTCTCGCGGCGCACGAGGATGATCTTCTCGCCGCCGGCCACGCGCTTCTCGGCCTCCTCGGCGGTGAAGGCGATCTTGCCCACCGCCGCCCCCGGCGAGGCCGGCAGGCCGCGGGCCAGCACGGTCTTCTCGGCGTTCGGATCGAACCCCGGATGCAGAAGCTGATCGAGGCTTGACGGATCGATGCGCAGCACCGCGGTCTTTTCGTCGATCAGCTTTTCGCGGACCATGTCCACGGCGATCCGGACGGCGGCGGCGGTGGTGCGCTTGCCGGTGCGGGTTTGGAGCATGTACAGCTTGCCCTTTTCGATCGTGAACTCGAAATCCTGCACGTCCCGATAGCGCCTCTCCAGCGTGTCCTTGATCTTCAGCAGTTCCTTCCAACTCTTCTTTGACCAGTTGGCCATGTCGGTTTGGCAATCCAGCGGCGTACGGATGCCGGCGACGACGTCCTCGCCCTGCGCGTTGACGAGGAATTCACCGTAAAATCGGTCCTCCCCGGTGGAGGGATTGCGCGTGAAGGCCACCCCCGTGGCGCTGTCGTCGCCCATGTTGCCGTAAACCATCGATTGAACGTTCACCGCCGTGCCGCGCAAACCGCGGATGTCGTTCAACTCGCGATATTTGATCGCCCGGTCTCCCATCCAGCTTTTGAAGACCGCTTCGATGGCATGTTCGAGCTGAATCAGCGGGTCCTGCGGGAAATCCTCCCCCACGTTTTGCCGGTAGATTCCTTTGTATCGCTCCACGACTTCCTTCAGCCCGCCGGCATCCAGGTCCGTGTCCTGCTGTGCGCCGCGCGAATTCTTGACCGCCGACAGTTCGTGCTCGAAATGCTGATGATCGACCCCCATGACGGTGTCGCCGAACATGTTGATGAGCCGGCGATAGCTGTCGTACGCGAAGCGCTCGTTGCCGGTGAGGCGGACGAGGCCTTCGACGACGGCATCGTTCAACCCGATGTTCAGGACCGTGTCCATCATGCCCGGCATGGAGACCTTTCCGCCGGAGCGCACGGACACAAGAAGCGGGTTGTTCGCATCGCCGAACTTCTTGCCGGCCGCCTTCTCGAGTCTGAGCAGATTGGTTTTGACCTCGCCCATGAGGCCTCTGGGCAGCTTCTGACCGAGGTCGTTATAATCGCCGCAAGTTTCGGTGGTAATCGTGAATCCGGGCGGAACCGGCAGCGGAACCAGCGTCATGTCCGCCAGGTTGGCCCCCTTGCCGCCCAGCAGGTCCTTCATATGAGCCCCGCCTTCGGCTTTTCCGTTGCCGAAAAAATAAACTCGCTTGACCGATTTGGCGGATGAACTCTTGGCTTTTCGAGCGCGTTTGATCAAAAGATTAGACATATTGAAATCTCCAAAAAACGTCTGTTTTTCCAGAGGAAAATAGGTTTTGTCGTTAAACGAGGGGCGCAGTATAGGAGTGCGGCAAAGGGGTGTCAATTTGAGAGACGAAGGCGGCTCATTTCAGGGTGTAACGCTCGTTTTTGGGTCGGGGAACGATTGCCTATTGCCAATTGCCTATTGAGGGGAGGGCACAGACGCAATAGGCAATAGGCAATTGGAACTGCCGCAACCGGAGCCAAAGAACAAACGTCATGCCCGGCAATCGTTGAGGTCTCACCACTGCCGCGAGGTCGTTATCGGCGGGGTGCTGCGGATGGGAAAGCCGTTATCTTCCATCGGCTCGAAGTGGGATTGCACCGCCACCCGGCCCGGGCCGGTCAGACGCAGCCACACGTATCGATTCCCCCAACTGCGCCAGAATGTCTGCTGTATTCTCCCGGGATATTCCATGTGAAGGTTCATCACCACCGTCGGGTCTTTGAACAGCAGCGACGTCGGCTTGATCACGATCTGTTGCCCCGGCTGAAGATTGCGGACGAAAACGTTGCCGTGGCCGTGCAGAAGCAGCAGTCCCGGCGCCGAGCCCGCCGCGCTGAAACGGTCCATGAACATCCCGATCGGATAATGCGTTTCGCTGTCCTTGCCGGATTGCGTGGTGAACCAGATCCCCGTCTGAAACCAGTCGTACGTGACCTGGCTGGAGGCGACCAGAAAAACGTGCTCGCGCACCTCCACCGATTGTCCGGCGTCCAACGGCAGGGCGATCATCTCCCCGGGCGCATCCTTGGAAAACGCGATTCGACCGGGGCCGCTCGCTTGAGTCATGATCAGCGGCAAGCCGGCGAACAGGCGCTTCCACGCCCCAGCCAGCGGCATCTTGCTGATCTGAACCTGCTCGTCCTTCCACAGCAGCAGATGGTGCGCGAAATAAACCCCGTCGCCGCCCGCCAACTTGAAATCCGCCACCGGAACGTATTTGCCTTCGATCTGGCAGAACGATTGGCCGAACTGGATCTTGGCCATGTCTTTGATGGCCGGCAATTCGCTCCATCCGGATTTGGTGCTGGCCGATTGCACGTCCACGGGCGCGCCGCAGCGCGGGCAGCTTGTGGAAGCGGCGTCGGAGCTGTGCCCGCACCATCGGCAGCGATAGCTGCGTGCGTCGGCCGCGGGCATTGGCGGGGGATTGGGCATCGGCTATTCCGTGTGGTGATGGTGGTACATCGATTGGATGCCCAGCCGGCCGGGTCCGGTCATTTTCGCCAGATTCATCCCCACGCCGCCGAAAAATCCCGTCGTCAGTTTTTGCGTCTGCACCTCCATGGTGACCGACGCATCCTTGTAAAGAAATCCGCCCGGTTCCAGCAGCACGCTTTCCCCGGCCCCGAGCCGGCGCTCGAAGACGTTGCCGTATCCGTGAAGGATCAAGAGCCCCGGCCCGCTCTGGGCGACGAAGCGGTCCATGAACATGCCCTGCCCGCCGAACAAAATGTTCCGCAGCCCCTGCACCCGCGTGTACGAATAACTGACCGTGTGCGAGCAAAGCAAAAAGGCGTGTTCCCGCACGTCCAATTCCATTCCCGGATGCAGCGGCAGCACGACCAACTCCCCGGCCGCATCGCGCGAAAAAGCAACCCGCCCCTGCCCCGACGCGATCGACACCACGAATGGCATGCCCGCCAGCGCCCGCTTGATCCCGCCTTGCAGCGGCATCACATCCATTCGCACCGTGTCGTCCTTCCACAGCAGAACGTGATGCTCGAAAAAAATCGCGTCGTTTCCGCCCAGCGTGATGTCCGCCACGGGAACGATTTCTCCTTCCACCTGGCAGATGCTCGAGCCGAACTTCACTTCGGACATATCGCGCAGTCGCGGCGCCTCGCGCCACCCGGAATCGCTGACGAGGTTCTTGACGTTCAGCGGCGCCCCGCAGGCGACGCAGCTTGTGGCCCCCGCCGGACTCTGCCCGGTGCACCAATCGCAAACGATTCGTTGAAGCGGATCCATGAAGCCTCCTGCCCGCCAATTGAGCAGCCCGAAACAATACCCGAATCGCACGGCGGCTGCCGCTTTTCCGCCATGCCGCGCCAGGAGAATTTGTCGCACATGGACCCCCCAATCCCCTCACCCTGCACTCCGACGTTTAGCCGCGACCCGAAGGGGAGCGCGTGCTTTGGCTCTTCGAGAACCACGCCCGCCCCTTTATGATGCCTCCATGCCGCGACCATTCCCTCACCGACATTCGCAACGCGCCTTCACCCTCGTCGAACTCCTCGTGGTCATCGGCATCATCGCCATCCTCGTCTCGCTGCTTCTTCCAGCCCTGAACAAAGCCCGCGAGCAGGCCAATTCCATCAAGTGCATGTCCAACCTGCGCCAGATATCTCTCGCATTGGTTGCCTACTCGGCCGAGAACAAAGGCTGGATCGTCCCCTCCTACAATCTGCCGCCAGCGCCCGGTTCGCCGACGAACTACATCGCCGGTCCAAACGCAATCATGGACGGCTGGCCAAGCATCCTCGACCGCGACGGATTCCTCCGCAGCTCCGCCCAAAACGCCAACACCGCCTTCTACTGCCCCAGCACCGTGGACATCAACGGCATGGCCAACGGCCAAACCGGGACCTACGCCGCAAATTCCCGCGGCTGGATCGCCTGGCCCATGACCTTCGCCGGTCCCACCGGCGGCGACAGCGATCCCCAAATCCCCGTCACCTGGCCCAATGACGGATTCACCAAAATCATCCGCTCAAGCTATTGGATCAACGCCTACAACCCCATCGGCGGCCCGGTCGCCAGCATCCCGCAGAACGATCTCTATTACACCGCATCCGTCGGCTTCGGCCCTGACGCCCTCGGCAACTACATCACCCTGCACAAAACCACAAACATCAAGCACTCCTCGCTCTTAGTCGTAGTCGCCGACGGCGTGTACATGGGCCGCCAGTCCGTCGATCAGATCAACATGAAGAACAGCCGCATCGGCTATCGCCACTCCGGCCCGCGCGGAGCCAACACGCTCGCCAACTTCGCCTTCGCCGACGGCCACGTCGAAGCGATCAGCGGCAATCAAGCCCCATGCTCCTACGCCAAAACCACCAGCTACGCCGGCAATGGCGGCGCCACAACCTTAGCCAATCAGGAAGCGATCAACCTAGCCGGCCCAACAGTCTACACCGATCCCGCGGCCGCCCTGGCCATTTTCCTAAGCAACAATCCGGGGGCGAACTGACCCGCAGGTCTCGCCTATGCGGGGCCATCCAATGCGTGTTGGAAAACAGTCTTTTACCCGCTCGCAGGGCAATCGCATGTTCCCCCTCGCCCCATGTACGCATGGGGAGAGGGTTGGGGTGAGGGGCATTATTGACGTTCGGACTGTGCCTCTCCCTGTCCCTCTCCCTGGATTACGGCTCGATTGAATTCGTCGAAGTCCGGCGAGAGGGGATAAGCAGGTTAACATGCGATTGCCGTGCACCCCCTCGATTGCCGAAACAAAACAGCTTGACACCTGTAACGTATCAGGTTACAATCTGGCCACAAAATGATCCAGTCGTTCAGGCATAAAGGGCTGGAAAAATTCTTCGTCACTGGAAGCGCGTCGGGAATCCGCGCCGATCATGCCAAGAGGCTTCAATTGATTCTCGCCCGGCTTTCCGCTTCGCGAAGACCTGGCGATATGGCGCTGCCCGGCTTGAGGCTGCACCCTCTCAAGGGCGGCTTGAAGGGATATTTTGCCGTCGATGTGAGCGGCAACTGGAGAGTGGTCTTCCGATTTGACGGCGACGACGCGGCCGATGTCGATTACCTGGACTATCACTAAAGGAGCAGAACATGAGCCTGCACATGCACAATCCCCCACATCCCGGCCAAGTCATTCGAGAACTTTGCCTTGTGCCGCTGGGGCTTTCCGTCACCGCGGCTGCCAAGGCCCTGGGCGTCACTCGCAAGGGCCTTTCGGAATTGCTCAACGGAAAGTCAGGGGTCAGTCCCGAAATGGCCATCCGCCTGTCGATCGCTTTCAAAACCACGCCGGAGTCCTGGCTGAGCCAGCAAATGCAATACGACCTGTGGAAGGCGCGTTCGAAGCTCAAGAAACTCAAAGTCTCGCCGATCGCCGCGTGAGCAGCGACCTGTCGCAGCGCCTTGGATTGCAGAATTCCATCCGCACCATTGGCAGCGCCGAGGACATCAGCTAAGACCGCGTTTGTGCATTTTCTTCCTAATGGTCGCTCGCACCGTCTACAATCATTTTGACCGCCTTGGCATATCGTTCGATTTCGGCGGTGTTGAATTTGTGCGCCTCATCCAAAAATATGTCGCGCAGATTCCCCTCGTGCAGTACCCATGCGCGATCTTGGAAGGTTTGAAATCCGATGTACGCAATCGGTGCAATTAGCACAGGCTGAATCCATCGCACCGCGCCGAGAATTCCAGTGAGCCTGTCCTTCAATTGCATTGCGAGTCGTTGCGCTTCGTGGATGTGATTCGTTTCCTCCCCGTTCAAAAGGTATTTTCCGTCCGGCGCAGCCGTATAAAGTCCGCGATTGGCTTTCGTGGAAATGCAAAACAGGCCGCCGGGTCCGATCAGCACGTGGTCAAGATCGCCGTCCTTCCAAAGCTTGACGTTGTGGAACACGTGCCAAGTGCTCGGGAGATCATTCAGATACCATGCGACCAACGCCTCACCTTGGCCACCACGTAGCCACTTAATTCGCTCGACCGCAAGGCGATCCGCGTGTTTGTCCAGGCCGCGAAGTCCGAAGATAACTGCAAATCCAAGGGTGCCTTCCAACGCCGCAAATAGAATCACATGAGCTCGCATCCAGCCAAACGGGCCATACAGCCATTGAAGATAAGCTGCCACTATAAAACCCAACAAAGTGCCTGCCGCAAGCACTCCGAACATACTGAGCCAGATGATGCGTTTACTGTGCTGGAACGCGGTACGCTTGGCGTGTTGACCCGCCTTTCCGCCATCGTAAGTGATTGCCATTTACTTCAACTTATCGACACGGTCCGTGATTCACCAATCGTGGGCTCTTTTGAATATCCGCGAGAAATTCAAACATATATCGCTTCCATCGCTCCAAAAAATCTCCAAATTTTATCCTTGCAAACCCGATAAATGTTAGGTATTAGTTCGGACCGATCGGATGACGGGCAACGCCGTGTTGCTCGCTCCGCGCCCACGGTCTAGCTGCCCGCTTCCATGGAGCGCCAAATGACGAGTGACAAATGACCAATGACGCCCCCCCTTTTCTACTCTCAACTTTCTACTGTTCTGCTCTCTCGCGAACCATATGGATTCTTCCCTCTTGCCACTGCTCTACTGTCTACTGCTCCACTGTCTCGCGAAGCGTACCCCCCCTCCCCCCCCCTAAATGGGACATTTTGGCATCGAGTGGGACATTTTTGACGCGAAAACGGAGAAAAGAGCGTCAGGAATTGGAGCCGTGGCTAATCCCGGCGCGCCGGGACTCCGCGTCTTCTCTGCGACCTCAGCGACCTCCGCGGCCGAAGGTCCCGATTACATCGGGGTTGCATCGGACCGAAACAAAATGTGGTCAGTAAAACGGCTATCATTGGATCGCCATGTTCATCAAGAAGCCGCCGCCCATCGCCGGCAGTGAGATCACGCCTGAGACCACTTATCTCAATCGCAGGAATTTCATGCGCGCCGGCGTCGTCGCCGCCACCGCCGTGGCGACGGGTTGGGTTTACCGGGAGTTGAATTCCCCGCCGAAGCCGAAATGGGCCAGCCAATCGCTGGAAGACCTGCCGGATATCGTATTGGCGAACCCGCCCGCGACGTTGCCGGCCCCGGGAAAGGCAACCGGGCAGGCATCAAGCCCGACGACCGCGCTCGCGCCCGAAACCACCGCCGGGTTCGTCACCGACGAGCCGCGAACGACCTTTCAGGACATCACCAATTACAACAATTTCTACGAGTTCTCGACCGACAAGGAATCCGTCGCTTCGGCGGCGGAAGGTTTTGTCACCCGGCCGTGGCAGGTGAGCGTCGGCGGGTTGTGCCGCAAGCCGAGGGTGTTCGATTTAGGTGATCTGCTGAAGATCGCGCGGCCGGAGGAGCGGGTCTATCGCATGCGCTGCGTCGAGGCTTGGTCGATGGTCATTCCCTGGGACGGGTTTTCGCTCTTCAAGCTGCTGGATCGCGTCGAGCCGCTCAGCGGCGCGAAGTATGTCGCGTTTCAAACCCTGTTCGATCCGAAACGCATGCCCAATCAAAGCAGCGGGATATTGGATTGGCCATATGTTGAGGGGCTGCGGATGGATGAAGCGATGCATCCGCTGACGATCCTGGCCAGCGGGATTTACGGCAAGCAACTGCCGCCGCAGGATGGAGCGCCCGTCAGGCTGGTGGTTCCGTGGAAATATGGGTTCAAGGGAATCAAGTCGATCGTCAAGATTGAGCTGCGCGCCGCACAGCCGCCGACGACCTGGAGCGCCGCCGCGCCCGATGAATATGGGTTTTACGCCAGCGTGAATCCAAACGTGGATCATCCGCGCTGGAGCCAGGCGACGGAGCGGAGGATCGGCGTGGGCGTCCGCCCGACGCTGATGTTCAACGGTTATGCCGATGAGGTGGCGTCGATGTATGCGGGGATGGATTTGCGGGCGAACTTTTAGTCCGGATTTTTTACCGCCCGCTTCGCTCGAGATCGCGGAGAACGCTGAGAAGGCGATAGAGAATTGCTGTTTCTGTGCAAGCATTTTGCTGGAGATTCAAATTGCGCTCAGCGCGCCAGAGATGGTAAACCCCCGTTTTCTGCGCGTTCTCGGCGATCTCTAGCGTACTCGCGGGCGGTGAATGTTGAATTGGGCTAGTCGATGAAAGATCCGGCATTCGCCAAGTTCGTCGTCCTGGTCAACGGCGCCGTGCCGCTGGCCATGCTCGCTTGGGACGCGTATTGGCATCAACTCGGGGCGAATCCGGTGAATCATGCCATTCACGTCACCGGATTTGTCGCGATTATCTTTATCACGCTCACGCTGGCGGTCACGCCGGTGCGGAAGATCACCGGGTGGAACTGGCTGAGCCATTTTCGCCGGATGCTGGGGTTGTACGCGTTTTTCTATGGCGTAATGCACCTGCTGATCTATTTCGCATTCCAGCAATCGTTGAATGTGACCGCGGTGTTCTGGGACGCCGTGGATCACCCATTCATATTTTACGGGATGACCGCGCTTCTGCTGATGGTTCCGCTGGCTCTGACTTCGACCAATGGCATGATCAAACGCCTGGGGGCGGCGAAATGGAAGCGGCTGCACAAGCTCGTCTATATCGTGGCGATCGCGGCAGCCATCCATTTCTGGAAGAACGGCAAGGTGGTTGGTCCGTACCAGAAGGTCTTCGCGGCCGTGGTCGCCCTCTTGCTCGGGTATCGCCTCGTCGCCTGGCAGTTGGCGGAGCTGCGCAGGGCGCGGGCGATCACGGGGGCCGGTAACGCGTAGACGGCGGATTCCCGATTGCATTTCCGCCCCGAACGTTCAACAATTCGAGCTATGGCCAGCCTGCGCGACGTTGTCCCGGTGATGCGCTCCTATGGAACGTGGGCGTTTATTAATCGCGTCTGGCAGCAGATCTGCGAAGACGGGATTTTTGTCTGGGCCTCGGCCCTGGCGTATTCGTGGCTGTTTTCCGTCTTCCCGTTTCTGATCCTTCTTCTGAGCCTGGTGCCCTATCTGCCGACCAGCGCCAAGCAATCCGCGCATCGGATGATATCCGATTTCATCACCTCCATGCTGGGGAAAGCGGCCCACACGATCAACGACAACGTCGATTCGGTCATGCAGCAGCCGCGACGCGGATGGCTGGTAATCGGCCTGGCGGTCAGCGTGTGGGTGGCCAGCGGCGGGATGTCCATGACCATGTCGGCCCTGGACAAGTGCTATGACGTCAAAACCGGCCGGTCCTATTACACGCAGCGGGCGCTGGCCATCGCCCTGACCATCGGAGTGGCGATCTGCGTGCTGGCGATCATTGTCTTGTTGCCGATCGGCGAAGCCGTGGAGGCGTGGCTGCGCTACCGGCGCGTTCTCACCGGGCCGATGGCGCTGATGTTTGATGGGGCGCGGTACGTGCTGTCGCTGATGCTGGCGATTTTCGTCCTCTCGATCATTTACTATTTCGGCCCGGCAATTCGCCAGCGGTTTCAGTTGCTCAGCCCCGGGGCGGTGTTCAGCGCCCTGGTTTGGATCGTGCTCGACATCGCGTTCCGGTTCTACGTCGATCGCTTTGCGCGATATGACCAGACCTACGGCGCGGTGGGCGGCGTGGCGATTCTGCTGCTGTTTTTCTACCTCGACGGGCTGGTGCTGCTGATCGGGGCGGAAATCAACAGCGAGATCGATTTCGAGCGGCTGGGCGTGCCGTCGGGGTCAACCGACTTCACCGGCCGGCCGAAGGGAGCTTCGCCGGGCTTGCCGGAGATGGCGCAGGAACTGTGAGGAAAAACCCGAATGAGGAAAACCGGAAATCCGAAACCAGAATGACGAATCAAGCCCGAAATCAGAAACCAGAAACGAAGAGCGCTTCGTCATTCGGTCATTCGGGTTTCAGTCATTGATTCGTCATTCTGGTTTCGGATTTCGGCCTTTCGGATTTCGGCCTTTCGCTCCTCACTTCACCGGAATCTTCCAGATTCCCCACTGCCCGCCGCGGTTGCTGCGGAAATAGATGTAGTCTCCGCTGGGGTCCCAGACGGGGCAGTCGTCGGCACTGCCGTTGGTGGTGATCTGGACCTGTTTTTCGGGGTGGGTCAGGTCCACGGTCCAGATGTCGAGGTTGCGGTGGCGCTGGTCAACCACCTGGCCGTTGTCCATGACCGGATACGTGGCAAAGCCTCGGTCACAAGTGAAGGCGATGGTGCTGCCGTCCCTGGACCACGCGGGGTCGTAACAATCGGAGTCTGGATCGTTGGTGATGCAGATGGTGCCGCCGCCGCGGTCGGAGATCTTATAGACTTCCCGATTTCCCGTGCGCTGATTCACGCTGGTGAAGAGGATGGCATCGGCGCGCGGGCTGATCCGCGGCTGGCTGACGGGAATGTTGGCCAGGTCAGTGCGGGAGGCGCCGTCGATGGGGGACATGTAGAGCTGGGGGTCGGCCTGGCTGTCGGAGAGGACTTCGTAAAAGAGCCGCGGCTTGGGCGCCGCGTCGATCATCGGCCAGAGGTCCTGCTCATTGCCGAAGGTAAGCTGTTCGATGCCGACGGCCCCGTCGAGGCTCTTTCGCCAGACGTTTAGCCGTCGTCCGGCCCGATTGGAGGCGAAGACAATCTGGGCGCCGTCGGGTGTGAACGACGGCATGATATCCAGCGATTTGCCGTCCGTGATTTCCTGGACGTTGTTCGGGCCCGTTGTGCTCAGGGCCATTATTTGCGTGCGCAGGTCCAGCTTGTTTGTGCCCGAGACCAGCACGAAAGCGATCTGGTTCCCATTGGGATTGACGGCCAGGGATCCGATGCTCGAACCCTTGGGGGCCTGGAAAAGCAGGGATGGCGGGTCGCGGCCGGGGCTTTCGCTGATGTCTTTCATCGCCAGCGTGTCGCTCGGCACCGGGACGATTTGCCAGGCGCCGTCGGAGTCGCGCTGCAGGTCAATGCTCAGCAGCCCGACGCGCCGGGTCATGATCTCGCGAAGCGTGGCGGAGTATTCGCTGCGGCCTTCCTGCCAGGGAATGGACAGGTTCGTGGGATACCACTCCGTTTCGGCGGTCTTCTTGGTGATGACGGCCGTGTAAACGGGCAGATCGCCGTTGTCGTTGATGGGCGTGTAGGTCAGCTGCGCCGTCGGGACGCCGTCGGGTCCGGGCGGGACTGGGTTGCCGTTGATCGTGGCGGTAGCGCCGGCTGGATCGGTCAGAATGCGGACGATCTTCTGGTGCGGGATCAGATCGATCTGATACGAGGTCTTGCCGGTGTCCCAGGAGATATCCTTGTCAATCGGATCGTAGCCGGCTTTGTACACGCGGATCCGGTGAGTGGGATATTCGTTGTTGCTGTTGTCGAACGGGAAGGCCAGGGCCCTGGCCATGGCGGGGCTCGGTCCAATGTCGTTGCCGTCCAGAGAGACCGAAGCTCCCGGCGGATTCGTGGTGACGACCACATCCTTGCGCTTGGGCTGTAGTTGGAGGACGTAGTCGGCGACGGGATCGGTCCACGTGACGGTCATCTTGGCCGGGTCCCAGCCTTCGCGGGTGGCGACAACGGTGTACCGGGTCCAATTGTCCTGTTCGTCGAGCGTGAAGGTCTCCGTGGCGCTGGTCTGCGAGACCGGTCCGGTGACGATGGGCGAGCCGTCCACCATGATGATCGCCGGGATGGGAACGACGGAGAAGGTGAGTTTTCGGCGGTAAGGCTCGAGATCGACTTCAACGAGGCCGGGCGTCTCATCCCGGGAAAGCGTGATGGTCTTGTCGGGATAACCACGTCGGGAAGCGGTGGCGGTATGGGTGTCGCCGGCGTTCTTGAACTTAACCGTGGCGATCAGTTGGCCCATGCCGCGCTGGATGCCGTTATCGACAGAGATGACGCTGTCGGACGGCCGGGCGGTGATGGTGATCTGCCGCGTGGTGGCGCAGGCGGTAAGCAATAGCAGGCATGGGATGCCGAACCAACGCATAAACGTGTTCCCGACCTGCCAATTGGTGTAGCTGAAATGGCGGGCCGGGGCAATAGAATGCCGGCTTATGGCGAAAGGACTGGCAACGGCAGTTCCGTGCGATCGCCCGCCGGCATGGCGGCGTCGGAGGAACTGGCGGTGGCAACAATCTCCAACGGGGCGCCGGCCTCGACGATCCGGTTGGACTCTTCATCGGTCAGCGTGATCTTCAGCACGTATTTGCCTGCCGCCAGGGAGGAGGGAAGCTGCACGCGGCGCGAGATGAAAAAGTCGTGGCGGCGATTGCGGGATTCATCGACGAACGTGGCGGCGTTCGGTTTCTCCGGCCAGATGGCCAGGCCCGTGTCGGTGTACAGAACCATGTCCTGTTTGAGCCGGGTTCGCCAGAGGCGGTCGCTGCCCTGGACGGAAGTGAAGTTGGCGGCCTCGCAATAGACGATGAGATCGTTGTTCCTGCCGGCGGGGAAGCGCGACGACGGCATCGGCCGATAGACGCCGTAACTGCTGACCTGCGAGCAGAAGGCGACGGTGGGGATGGCAAGCTGGGCTTCAGAGCGGAGGCGGTCGGCCATTTCCAGCAGCGGCTGGATCTTGCGATTGAGCATGAGATTTCCGTCGCTGCGCGCCGCGGCGCGGAAGTTGTTCAGCCCGTCCATCAGCGCCAGCAGAATGTCCCGATCCTCGTCGGAAAGCTGGGTGACGTTGGAGAGTTCGGGAGTCGGCTCGTCGCGGACAAAGCGGAGGAGCTGATAGTCGAGCTGGTTGCCAAGGTCGCGCGGATAATCGCGCACCAGCTTCTGAAGGCTCAGCTCATACTCATCGGTTGGGATGGCGACCGGCGCCGTGGAGTTGTCGTGCGAAGCCTGGGAGATCTGATCGGCGCTCTCGGGAAGGATCAGGGGAAGGCTGGTGTCTTCCTTGAGGTGGTCGGCGGCGAGGGTAACGGGCCGATTGGCGATCGGCGACCGATCGACAGGCTGCGAATTGTCGGAATGGGTCGCCTGCCGCGAGGAGTCCGACCATTGCACGATCGACGGCCGGGTGGCGGGAGACGAGCCCTGGCCGAGAAGTGGAGTCACATTCTGCGCATATTCCGATGTCTTGCGCGCCAGAAGTGAAGCCTCATCCGGCTCGGCGGGAGTTTCCACGGGCTCGGGGGCGGCGCCTTGAGCATACTGCGCGTTCGATTGGACCGGAGCAGGCGATTGTGGACTCGGGGGCTGGGCCGAGCTTGATAGTGGATGTTGCTCCGCGCATCCGAAAGCGAGAGCGCTAAAGATAACAAAGCCGGCTGGTAGGGAAATTCGGGCGAGCATGTGGGACCATCCTTGGAATTGTGCGTGACGGCATCTTGCCATCATTGGGATGAAAGTATATCGCCGGCGGGCGGCGATTCAATGCGGCGGGGCTATTGTTCCCCGGTATAAGTGACGTTGTTGGCGGCCTCGCGCAGGGTTTGGGCGTTCGCCTGGAAATTCTCTTCCACCGCCCAGCCGACCACCTCCAGGTAATGGTGCTTCACTTCGACAATCGTCAGAAAATAGCCGAAGGCGATCTTGGATGGGGCAAAGGTGCCGTGAATCTCATATTGGATGGCGTTATAGCCGTTCCATTGCGATTCCTGCGGCTGGGAGCATTTGGATCGGACCAGGTGGGAAAGGACCTCGTTGCGGCGGTCGCGGGCATATTCCGCGAGCGTGGCGTATGGATCGGAGCGGTCGGCGATGACCACCATCACAAAAACGTTGGAGTCTTCGTTCCGGCCTTCGATGGCGGCCGCGGAATTGCTCGAATCCGCCGCCACCCAGCCTTCCGGCAGAACGATTTGAGTCAGCCCGTCGTGACTCTTGAGAGTGACCTTCTCATCGGCCCAAAGAGGGGACAGATGGATCGACAACACGAACGCGAATGCGGCCACAAGAATGCGTTGGCTCATAGCGGAAGATTAGCATATTGAAGCAGGGATGGGGAGCAAGCTTGGGGGAGCCAATGTACATGATGTTTTGATGGTCATCTGGCGTTGCTATGCTGTTTGCATGCGAACCAGGTTGACATTGGATCCGGATGTGGCTCGGGAAGCCAAGGCGTTGACGAAGGATGGCCGGTCAATGCAGCAGGTCATCAATGAAGCATTGAGGCTGGGCCTGCCCCAGCTCCGAAAGGCCCTCGCTTCACAAATATATCGGACTGCACCGCATAAAATGAGCCTTCGGCATGGGCACCGTCTGGACAACATCGCGGAATTGTTGGCGCAAGTTGAGGGCGAAGACGAACGCTAACGCTCGATTTTTCTTGCGGATGCGCCATTCACTGAGCACTCCGCGCTACCCCCGCGATGGCCGCTGGACTGTCAAAGACGGTTTGGGAGATTGAGGATTTGCTGAAGCTGATCGGCTGAATCGCGGTACAATTTCTCCTGTGAAAGGCCGCTTGTTCAACGTGCCGGCCCGGGTGTCGCTGCTGTTGTGCATGGCGACGATGCTGCTCTGGGTGCGGAGCTATTACAGGGGAGAGGGATTAAGTCTACCGTTTGCGCGCAACCTGGACGTCGCCTCTGCAAACGGCGACTTGGAAATCTGCTGGTATCATCCTGATCCGTTCTTCGCCATCATTACCCATATTCGGCCTTGCTCCTGGCATAAGTTTTTGATCGGCTTCTTCGAGTCGGAGTGGTTGGATGCGTCATACGCAGCGAGGCTTGGATATCCTGTTGGGACGATTGCAAGTTGGGTCTTCGGCTTACATGACTGGTTCCTGGTGATTCTGTTCACGCTGCCGGTGGCGTGGCACGTGATCCACAATGCGATTCATGAGCGACGACCGGCATCTGGACTTTGTTCAGAATGCGGGTACGACCTTCGTGCCACGCCCGATCGCTGTCCGGAATGCGGAACAATCCCGCCGAAAGAAGAAATAATTTCAAACTGAACCATTAACGAAAATCGCCAAGTCTTGACACTCCCGCCCCCAACCGTAGGATTCCGGCTTCTTCCCCACGATGGGGCGTTCGTCGAGAGCTCCGGCGTGTGGCCGGATGGGTAGGCGAGACCGGCCGGATTCGCGGTTTTAACCGGCTGGGGCCTTGGGAAAGGAATACGAAACTCCGCGAACGGCCATGTCCATTCCACAGCCGGCGGGTTCCAAATTTTGCCGGCGGGCGGCTATTGCCATTCGCATTACCCGGTAGTGTAACGGTAGCACAAGAGTTTTTGGTACTCTTTGTCCTGGTTCGAATCCAGGCCGGGTAGCTATTCGATGCCTGGGCCGCCCCGCTGAATTTATGAGTTTGACCGCCATCATCCTGGCCGCGGGAAAATCGACGCGGATGAAGTCCAAGCGGCCCAAGCCGCTCATGGAAATCTGCGGCAAGCCCATGCTCGGGTGGATTCTCGATGCCTGCTTCTCAGCCGACGTCACGCGAGCGCTGGTGGTGGTCGGGTATGGCAGGGACGAGATCGTCGGGCAGTTCGGCGAGGATAAGCGAATCCATTTCGTCGAGCAGCGCGAGCAGTTGGGAACCGGTCACGCGGCCCGCATGTGCGAGCCGCTGTTACGCGGACATCCCGGCGATGTGATTATTCTGGCCGGGGATACGCCCCTGTTGCGCGGTGAAATCCTCCGTACGCTGGTGCAGGCGCATCGCCACGATCGCGCTGCAGCCAGCATGGCGACGGCCATCCTGGATGATCCGACGGGCTATGGCCGAATTGTGCGCGATGCCGAAGGAAAGTTTGTGGAGATCGTCGAACAGGCGGATTGCACCGATCAGCAGCGGGAAATCCGCGAGGTTTTTCCGAGCTATTACTGCGTGAAGACCGAGGAACTGATCTTTGCCCTGTCGAAGCTGACCAACACGAATCAGAAAGGCGAATATTATCTGACGGATATCTACGCCATTTTGCGGAAAAATGGCAAAAAGGTGATTGCGGTGCAGGCCGTGACGGCGGAGGATGTCCTTGCGCCCAACACCCGGCAGCAGCTTGCCGAGGCGGATGCGGCCATGCAGGAGCGCATTCAACGCTCGCTGCGCGACAGCGGCGTGATGATCGTCAGCGGAATCAATACGTACGTCGAGGCGAACGTGACGATCGGGCCGGATACGGTGATCGAGCCGTTCACGTTCATCGGTCGTGATAGCACCATCGGCGGCGATTGCCTGATCGGGCCGTTCGCCTGCCTGCCGCCAAGCAGCATCGTGGCCGAAGGAATGACCGTGGCGGGAAAGCTTCACTAGCGCGAAAGCGGGATATGGTAACGAAGTTGGATCCGAACGAGATCAAGATTTTCACGGGCCGGGCCAACCCCCTGCTGGCGCAGAAGATCTGCGACTATTTGCAAATTCCCCTGGGCCGCGGGGCGACGGAGTTGTTTCCCGACGGGGAATTGCTCGTGCGCGTGGACGAGGACGTGCGCGGGCGGGATTGCTATGTCGTGCAGCCGACCTGCCATCCGATCAATGCCCACCTGATGGAGCTATTCATCTGGATCGACACGCTTCGCCGCGCCAGCGCCCAGCGCGTGACGGCGGTGATCCCGTATTTTGGTTATGCCCGGCAGGATCAGAAGCACGCCGGCCGCACCCCCATCACCGCCAAGCTGGTCGCGAATCTGCTGGAGCGCGCCGGCGCGGATCGTGTGGTCGCGGTCGATCTGCACGCCGCCCAGGTGCAGGGATTTTTCGATATTCCCGTGGATCATCTCAATGCGGGGCCGGTGCTGGGAAAATGGTTCAAGAGCCTGAAGTTGGCCAACCATGTGTTCGTAAGCCCGGACGTCGGCAACGTCAAGCGGGCGCAGGTTTACGCGGAGATGCTCAACGGCGAGTTATGCTTCATCGACAAGCGCCGCCGCACCGGAACCGTCACGGAAGCCAAGCACGTCATCGGCGACGTGGCGGGCAAGAACGTGCTGATCGTGGATGACATGATCACTACGGGTGGGACGGTGACCACCGCTTGCCATGTCTTGCGCGAGAACGGGGCCAAGGAGATTTACATCGCCGCGACGCATGCGGTGTTCGCACCGTCGGCGATGGAACGGCTGGCGGATTGCGCGTTCACGAAGCTGGCGGTGACCGACACCATCCCGCTGGGCAATCGCGCTGACGCCATCAAGGGCCGCCTGGTGGAACTCAGCATTTCCGGCCTGGTGGGGGAGGCGATTCAGCGCATTCACCACAATAAAAGCGTCAGCGAGTTGTTCAGAAACGATTCCAACGGACTTTGAGATTTTCGAGGAGAAAGCAATGGCAGTTCAAAGCGCACAAGTGACCGCCCAGTCGCGGCAGGCCCTGGGAACCCGCGCCAATCGCCGGCTGCGGGAAGCCGGTTTATTGCCCGGCGTCATTTACGGGCACAAGGAAGCGGTTGTTCCCGTCGCCTTGCCTCGGGAGGAAGTGGTCGAGCATCTCAGGCGCGGGGCGCACCTCTTTGACCTGAGCTTGGGCGGCAAGAACGAAAAGGTGCTCGTGAAGGAAGTGCAATTCGATCACTTGGGGATGGACGTGCTCCACGTCGATTTCGCCCGCGTGAGCCTGGATGAGAAGGTGAAAGTGACCGTTCATGTGGAGTTGAAGGGAACGCCCAAGGGCGAAGCCGAAGGCGGCGTATTGCAGCAGATCATCAGCTCGCTGGAGGTCGAATGCCTGGTCACCGAAATCCCCGATGCCATCCGGCATAATGTCTCGGAGATGGCCCTGGACGAGGTCCTGCACATCAAGGACATCAAGCTGCCCGACGGCGTGAAAGTGTTGCAGGACGGGGAATTGATCGTCGCGACCGTGAAGGAAATCAAGGAGGAAGTGGTCGTGCCGGTCGTTGAGGAAGGGCCGGCCGAGCCGGAAGTCATCGGACGCAAGCCGGCTGAGGGCGAGGAGGCCGTGGCCGCCGAGGCGCCCGCGCCCCCGCCGGAGAAGGAAAAGGAGAAAAAGTGATCGATGCATCTGGTTGTCGGGCTTGGCAATCCGGGCAATGAGTTCCTCGCCACCCGCCACAACATCGGCTGGGAGGCGGTGGATGAACTGGCCCGCAGCCTGGGCTGGATTGGAAAGAAAGAGGAGTTCAACCGCCTGGCAAAGAGCAAGTTTGACGGGCTGGTTCTGGATGGATCGGTGTCGATCCACGGCGGCGCTTCGGAAAAGGTGCTGCTGCTGAAGCCGACGACGTACATGAACGACAGCGGCCGGTCGGTGCAGTCGGCGATGGCGTTTTATCAGCTTTCGCCGGTGCAGGTGATCGTTGTGCTGGACGACCTGGCGCTGCCGTGCGGAAAGATCAGGATTCGCTCGGGTGGAAGCTCGGGCGGGCACAACGGATTGAAGGACATCGAGCGGGCGATCGGAACGGATCAATATCCGCGGCTCAGGATCGGGATTGATGCCGCCCCGCCCCATGCGCCGGGACGGGATTATGTGCTGGGACGCTTCAGCGACGAGCAACGCCGCTCCGTCCAGCCGGCGCTGCACCGCTCGGCGGCGGCGATCTTGACGTGGATTGAAGAGGGAATCGAGGCCGCGATGAACGTGTATAACGCGGATGTGGAGCCGGATTAGATGAGCCAGCCCGCGGCGCTCACCGCCGCCGCTGAATATAATTGCAAGGAGTTTTGATCTATGCCAAAGGCTAACGTTCGGACGAAAACGACCCATACGTACGAGTCGATGTTCCTCTTGGGATCGGGATTTGCCGCCGATCTGGACAACGCGCTGAAGCTGGTGCGCGGCATCATTGAGAAGCACCAGGGAAAAGTCATCGTGCTGAAGAAATGGGACGAGCGCAAGCTGGCGTATGAAATCCGCGGCGAAAAGCGCGGGTTGTACATCGTCTGCTTCTTCACGGCCCCGCCCCAGGGCGTCGCCGGCATCGTGCGGGATGTGGAACTGAGCGATCAGATGCTGCGGGTGATGGTGACCAAGGCGGATCATCTCAACGAGGCGGAGATGGCAGCGGTGGAGCCGCAGCCGATCCTGCCGCGCGAGGAGCGCACTTCCTGGGATCGTCCGCAATGGGAGGATCGCCCCGCCCCCCGGCGCGACAGCCGCGCGCCCGGCAGGCCCGGCCGCGAGGAATCCGCAGAAGCGTACGCAAAGGATTGATCCAGCAGACGCGCATTAGCGCAGAGGTGACCCATGGCAGGCGTGAATCGAGTGATCCTGATCGGCAACTTGACCCGCGATCCGCAACTCAAATACCTACCCAGCCAGATGGCTGTGGCCGAATTCGGGTTGGCGACGAACCGGAAGTTTAAGTCGGCCAGCGGCGAGGACCGGGAGGACGTCTGCTTTGTGGATTGCGCCGCGTTCGGCCGGACGGGGGAAATCATCAACCAGTATTGCCAGAAGGGCAAGCAGATATATATCGAGGGCCGGCTGAAATACGATCAATGGGAAGATAAACAGGGCGGCGGCAAGCGGAGCAAGCTGAGCGTGGTGGTGGAGAATTTTCAATTTCTGGGCGCGCGGGATTCCGGTGGAGCACCGCCGTCCCAGGGCGGGGGGAGCGAAGATCAGACGCGTCCCAGCGCCAGGCCGCCGCAACCGCAGCGCCCTGCTCCCCCGCCGGCGCAGGAGCCGCCGGCGCAGGAGCCGCCCTTCGGCGACGAGCGGCAGTTCGACGATAAAGAGATTCCGTTTTAAGGAAGTGCAGTTATGCCAAATGTGAAATTGTTGTTGAATGAGAGCATCAAGCACGTGGGCCGCGTCGGCGACGTGGTGGAAGTTTCAGCGGGATACGCTCGGAACTATCTGCTGCCCAAGGGCCTTGCGGCGGAGCCGACGCCCGGCAACGTGAAGAAGATCGAGGCCCGGCGCAAGGAGATCGAGCGTCAGGAGCGCGAGCGGCGCGAGCAGCAAGAGGCGCTGATCAAGCAGCTTCAAGGCGTGGAAGTGACGCTGGAGCGCAAGGCCAACGAGCGCGGACACCTCTTCGGGTCGGTTAGCGCAACGGATATCGCCAAGGCGCTTCAGGGGCAGGGATTCAATATCAATCCCGATGATGTGAACTTGCCGGGCAAGCTGGATCGGATCGAAAAGTACACCGTGGTCATTCGCTTTGCCGAGGACCTGGCCTCGGATGTGAAGGTTTGGGTTGCTCCCGACAAGGAGAGCAAGGCCCTGATCGACGCGGCAGCCAAGGCCAAGGCCACCGAGCCGCCGCCACCGAGCAATTTCGAGAAGGTGAAGAAGTAAATGGCCTGGTGGCGGCGCCATCGGCTTTTTGTTGTCCACAAGGATATTGTGCACAGGCGGTGCAGAACTTGCCGCCGGGCATCGATCAAATCGCTCCTCGCTCGACGGCTTTTATTATGGCGAACAAGGGCCGCTCGCCCTGTTGAACATCTCGAGCGGCGCCCTTAGCATAATGTTCACAACCCAACCATCCACAGGAAGGGAAGCCTGCGATGAGCCAGTTGATTGATTCTTCCGTGGCGAGGCAATTCGATCGTCTTCCACCCCATTCCATCGAAGCCGAAATGTGCCTGCTCGGCTCCATGATGCTCGAAAAAGAAATCGTCGGACAGGCCGTCCAGTTGGTCGACCGCGAAGCGTTCTATCAGGCCGATCACCAGATCATCTTCGACGTTCTGATCAAGCTGTACGAAATGAATCGGCCGATCGACGCGGTGATCCTCTCCGAGGAGCTGGTCAAGCGTCAGCTTCTGGAGGAAGTCGGGGGCATGGCGTACATCGGGCAAATCCTCAATTCGGTCCCCTCGGCGGCGCACGGGATGCACTACGCGGGGATCGTGCGCGAAAAGGCCATGCTGCGGCAGCTCATCGGCGCCAGCAACGACATCCTGCGCGACGCGTATGCGCCCTATGAGCAGGCTGAGATCGTGCTGGACAAGGCGGAGAAGCGCATCTTCGAGATCGCGGAGAAGAAAGTCGGCGGGGCGATGGAGCCGATGGAGAAAGTCCTCCACGAGGTTTTCGAGATGATCGAAAACCGCGGCCAGCGCGGGCTGGAAACTGGGTTTCACGAGATGGATGACATGCTCAACGGCCTCCAGAAAGGGGAAATGATCATCGTCGCGGCCCGGCCCTCGATGGGAAAAACAGCCCTGGCGATGAACATGGTCGAGCACATCGCGGCGGACCTGCGCCTGCCCTGCGCGATCTTTTCGCTGGAAATGAGCAAGCAGCAATTGGCCCAACGCATGCTCTGCAGCCGGGGACAGATCGATGCCCATAAGCTGCGAAAGGGAATGCTCAACAGCCAGGAATACACCAAGCTGGCGACCGTGGTGGGTGAACTGGCCAAGGCGCCGATCTGGGTGGACGACTCGGCGAGCCTGACCCCGCTGGACCTGCGCGCCAAAGCGCGGCGGCTGAAGCTGCAACATGATGTGAAGTGCATCATGATCGATTACATGCAGCTCATCGACAATCCGGGTCCGGAGAATCGGCAGCAACAGATCACGGAGATTTCGCGGGCGGTGAAATCGGTGGCGCGCGAACTGAACATTCCGGTGATCTGCGTGTCGCAGTTGAACCGGGCCTCGGAGGGGCGGGACGGCCACCGCCCGCGGATGAGCGATTTGCGCGAATCGGGGAGCATCGAGCAGGACGCGGACGTGGTGATAATCCTGCATCGCGAGGATTACTACAAAATGAGCGAGCCGGATTTTCAGCCGGACAATATCGCGGAAATCATCATCGCCAAGCAGAGGAACGGGCCGACGGGGACGATCAAGCTGACGTTCCTCAACAAGACGGTGAGGTTCGAGAATCTGAGCGCCTCGATGGACCCGTTTCAGTGATGCCAATGCCCATCGCCGGCTTTCCAGATGCCGAATGCGGGACAATTCATTTGAGATTGGGCGCCGATTTTGGGCGTGAATCAAAACCGCTCTCGCGGATATAATGCGCCACGGACAGGGTGAATGAATGAAATCCGCGTTGCCCAGCGTGCTGCGAGTGATGGCAATATTGTTGCTGGTGGGGGGAATCTGTCTGGGCGTCCTGGACGCGTACGGGGCGGCGCGCACGCCGGTTTCCCCGGAGGAGAGCTTTGCCAGCCGATTGCCGGCGCTGGCACAAGCGGTGGCAATCGTGCTGGGGCTGGTGGGGGTGGGGGGGCTGATGTATGGCCTCGGGGCGCTCATGGAGACCGGGCCTGACGCGGGGGCCAATGCGGAATGGACTCGGAACATTTCCGAGCTTCGCCAATCGTTGCAGAAATTGGAATCGGCCGTGCAGCGGCTCCTGGACCCGCGGAGCGAACCGCAGGCCGGTCATGGACCTGCTCATCTGGCGGACGTGGCGGCGGGCGACACGATGGCGGGGTCGGGGCTGGCGGACTCGGAATCCATGCATCAGGTCCTGGCGCTGTTGCAGGAGATACGGGACCTGGCGCTGCTCAGCGACGCGCAACGGCAGCAGCGATTGCAGGAGTCGCTTCAGCATCGGCGGAATTATCTGGTGGCGGAAGTCGAGCGGCTGTCGCAGTTGAAGGAATGGAGCGCCGCGGAAAACGCGATGGCGGCGGTGGCGATCGAGTTTCCGGATGACCCCATTCTGAAGGAATTGCGAACACGCGTCGCAGCCGGGCGCAAGGACGTGGAGCGAGATTCGTTTTCGTCGTTGCGCGGTCGAGTCGAGGACCTCATGGCCGTCTGGGCATGGGATCAGGCCTACACGGAGGCGGCCAGGTTCGTGGCGAATTTCCCGGACCATTCCGAAGGCCGGGAACTGCTGGCGCGGGTGATGCGCGAGCGGGAAGCCTATGTGGAGAACACCGCGAACTTGCTTTACGAGGAGATTCGCTCGGACATCGAGCGGCGGTCGTATCGCCGGGCCATGACCAATGCGGTGAAATTGCTGGAATGCGCCCCGGGGCATCGTCGCAGCGCGGCGATTCGGCCGCAGTTGAAGACCATTCGCGAGAATGCCGAGATCGAGGAGCGCCAGGAACAGGAGCGGCGGATTCAGGAGATGATCCGAGCGAAACAAATCCCCGAAGCGATCGATCTGGCGGAGGATTTGCTTCGGCGGTTTCCGAATTCCCCGCAGGCCGACTCGCTGCAAAAGCTGCTGCCGAAGATGCGCGAGCTGGCGATCGGCGGCGAGGTGGAAGCGGAAGCGGAATAGCCGGAATGCCAAATGCCGAATGACGAATGACGATGGATCTTCTCAAGTCGCTTTGTTCGGTTCCCACCGCGCCGTTTGCTGAAGATCGCGTCGCGGATTTTGTGCGGAGATTCGTCAAGGGCCGCAAAAACCTTTCGCTGCGCGCGGATCGGTTTGGGAATCTGCTGATCGAATTGAAATCGCGGGCGCGACTGCCGCGATGGGTGTTCACCGCGCATATGGACCATCCGGGATTCGTGGCCGGAAAAATGCTGGATGAGCGACGGCTGAAGGCGGCGTTTCGCGGGTGGGTGAAAGTGGAATTCGTGCGCGGATCGCGCGTGCGATTCTTCGATGAGCGCGGGGAAGCCGCGGGTCAGGTCGTCGAGGCGAAGCCTGAGGATTACGACCAGCGGGCCGTGCCGAAGGAAGTCATCGTGCGTGTGAATCGGCCGGTGGCGGCGGGTTCGCCGGGTATGTTCGATCAGGGGATCGGGCGATATGCCGGCGGGAAATTCGTTTGCCGGGTGTGCGATGATCTGGCTGGGGCGGCGGCGTGTCTGGAGATGATGGATCGGCTGAGCCGGCGGCCGCCGCGATCGCCCGTGGCGGTGCTGCTCACGCGGGCGGAGGAGGAAGGGTTCATCGGATGCATCGCGGCGTGCGAGCATCGAACGCTTTTGCGAAAAAGCGATCGGGTGATCGCGATCGAATGCAGCAGCGAGCAGCCGGCCGCGCCGCGGGGACGGGGCGTCATCATCCGCGTGGGGGACCGAGCGAGCATTTTCAATTCGGCGCTGACCTATTTTCTGGCCCAACAGGCGGAGCAGTTGAAGACGATGGATCGCTCCTTCAAATATCAGCGGGCGCTGATGCCGGGGGGAGTGTGCGAGGCGACGGTGTACGATGTTTACGGCTACACCGCCGCATCGCTCTGCGTGGCCCTGGGGAATTATCACAACATGGACGCACTTCGCGGGAAGATCGGGCCCGAATACATTGATGCGGCTGATTGGCGGAACATGGTGAAGTTGTTCGTGCGGCTGGCCGAGCACGGGCATGAATTCAAGCCGGGCCATGGCGCGCTGCGCCAGCGGGTGTTGAAGCGGTTCACGAAATTGAAGCATCTGCTGGAAGGGGATTGAACGGCCAGCCGCGGCGATAGGACGAAACCGGCTCGGGTCCTTTTTGGTCTTCCCCAGTTCCCAGTATGCCCCAGAAGTCCCTGAAGTATTTATGGGTGCCCCGGGACATCCACCGGGAGTGAATGATTTGGGGGCGGCGCGAGAATCGAAGTCGGTGGACATAGGTGCTTCTGGAAAGTGAATTGCCTATTGCCTATTTCCTATTGAAGAGGGGAAAAGCGCTCCCCTCTATTAAAGGGTCCAGGGGGTGAAAGAAATGGACGTGTTTTGGAAAAATCCAGAGATTTTTTATGTAACAGAGGAAAAAGGGTCACAGTTGGTCGAACTGCTCGGGTGTTAGACCGGCCTGATTCAGGATGCTGCGAAGCGTTCCCAGCGGAATGTCGGACGAATGCCGCGGCACGATGACAACCCGAACCCCGTTTTCCGTGGTCTGAATGAATTTGACATGGCTTCCCCGTTGACCGATTTCCTTGAAACCGACTGAGGCGAGTTTGCGGCGAACCTCGCGATAGGTGTGGGGCCTAAGCCGCGCCAACTTCGACCTCTATGTTGGCAACTTTCGGCACGATGGTCGCGGTCGGCGGCTCGAAATAAAGTTCCAGCGCCTCGCGCAGATTGGCGAGGGCTTCCTCTTCGGTGCGGCCGTGACTGGCTACATCCACCTGCGCGCATTGCGCGATGAACCAATCCTGCTCTTTCCAAACGCGTGCGGTGAACGTTTGCTTCATACACGGCCTCGTTGGCAATTATACCATCAAAAATGGGTGTTTGGGCATCAGGCGGGGTCATATCCATGCCCGCCCCAGGGATGGCAGCGGATGATACGGCGGAGGGCTTTGAGCGAGCCGCGCAAGGGGCCGTATTTGTTGATCGCGTCGATGGCGTATTGGCTGCATGAAGGAGTGAAGCGGCATTGCCCGCCGAGGAATTGGCCCAGCGTGGCGCGGTAAAACAGGACGAGATGAATGAGCAGCCAGCGCATTATGAAATTGCAGGGGGGATTCTGGACCAGTGAGCCTGCGTCTTGGCCATCAGGTCGCAAAGGATTTTCTGGTAGTCGGCCAAGACGATTGGGTCGTGAGGGCGAACGACGATGACGATGTCATATCCAGCGGGAAAATCGTGCTGGAGGAGACGGATGGATTCGCGCAGGAGCCGTTTGACGCGGTTGCGGCGGACGGCGTTGCCGACGCGGCGCGACACGCTCAGGCCCCAGCGGCAATGGGGAAGATCGTTCGGCTTGCTATAGAGCGCCAGTGGGCCGCGGGATTGCTTGCCGGCGGCGGCGTAGACGGCGGCGAAGGCGATTTTGCCGCCGAGGCGATGGGCGCGTGGAAATGTGTACGATTTTTCGGGCACGGGCGTTTCATTCGTAATAGCGCATCCAAACAACCTCGAACAGAAAATAAATGCAAACGCCCAGAGAGACGAAGACGGAGAGGACATTGAGGCGGAGAGAGGCCCGGTGAATTCGCCATGTTGGAGGCAGGCTTCGGAACGCCGAGCACAGGAGCACCAGGATTGCCGGCACTACGGGGAACATATAACGGCCGTTGATACCATAGATGAGCGGAGAGCGGACCTGGGTCCAAAAGAGATAACTGAGCAGGGCGATGATGAGGAAGACGAGAGCAAACAGGGGAAGGATGACAATGGCGGCGCGGCGCGGGGGAGGCAGGGGCGGAGAATCTTCGCAGGACCAACACGCCAGGACCAGCAGGATCAGATAGCCGATGACGAAGGGAGCGGGAAGGAAGCCATCGTACCAACCGATGACGCCGACGAACATTTCCGTGTAATACCAGGCGCCTCTGCGGAGGGTGTCGGCGAATATGCGTGCAAATTGGGCGGGGTGCTGGTCGATGAAATCGAGTTGACGATGGGCGGAAACGTTCTCGTCGGGGTTGATTTGAGTGTTCAGGTTAGAGGTCCATGCGGTCCACATGAGGAAGGCGGTGAGGTTGAGGGCGACGAGGAGGGCGAGCTTGGCCGCCCATTCGGCGCGTCCGCCGAAATTTCGCGCGGGAATCAGGAGCAGCAGCGCCAGCAGGGGGGCATAGGCGAGCTTGGAGACGGTCAGGGGAAGGGAAATGGCAGCGAGGAGGATAAGCCTTGTCCGATTGACCGATTTAGCGCCCAGGGCGAAATAATTGCAGACCAGGGCGGTGAAAAGCGCTGCCAGGCCGTTGGTGGATGGATCGGCCGACAAAGTTGCGGCGAAATTGAGGGACACGGGGATAAGGAGGAGGAAGAATAGCGGCCGGGCGATCGCGGGGGCCGCGCGCAGCGCTAAAAAAGAGAGCAAAATCCACAAGAGCAGATTTCCCTCGCGGCCGAGATAGAACATCGCCAGCGGTCCGAGGGCCAGCGCGCGTCCCAGGCCGATGCCCAGGCATTGGCCGACGTAACAGGTGGGGCAGTAATGCGCGGTGTTTGGGAAAATCTGTAGGGCACGGAATTGCGGGTCCAGAGGCAACCGCCAGGCCTGACGGATGTCAGCGAAGGAGGCCTTGATTTCAGGATGGTGGAACAATTTCAGAAAGGGGGCCGATACCCGATCCAAACTGATGGGAAGCGTTGCGCCTATCGAACCGGACTGGTCCATTTCATGCGCGACAAAACCACCTTCGGTGATTTGATAGGCGCGAAGGAAATGTAATGATTCGTCGGGCGATTGAAAGGGCGGAACGACCAGGACCAGCGCGGTTCCGAAAACAAGTGCGATCACCGCAAAGGCCCGGTGGGGGCGCATCCAGGCGGTTAGGCGGGATTCAGTCATGAAGTTTCAACCATAATAGCGGTTCCAGACGGCGGCAAGGAGGTAGATACAGATGCAGAGGCAGATCAGGGCGGTGGCGAGATTCAAAGCGCTTTGAGGCGGCTGCGGGCGCCAAAGCGGCGGCAGGCGGCGAAACGCGGAGCACAGCAGCAGGAACATCGCCGGTGTCAAAGGGATCAAATATCGTCCGTTGAGTCCATCGATAAAGAACAAGCCGGGAGGGCTCCAAAAAAGGTAGTCCAACAGGGCGATGATCAGGCATGAAAGAGTTACAACGGGCAGAACGATGGCCGCGGCGCGGGCCGGAGAGGGCAGCAGCGGCTGTGGGTCGCACGACCAGCAAGCCAAGAGCAACAGCGTCACATAGCCGACAACGATAGGTGCTGCAACAGGTTCGTCAAACGATCCAATGACGCCGACGTAGCTTTGGAGGTACAGCCATCCTCTTAACCGAAATGTTTCCAGGATCAGGCCGGGGATGCGAGTGGGATGCTGCTCAAGCCACTGAAGCTGGAGGGGCGCCGAAGCGTCATTTTTGAGCCGGGTGTCGAGGCTCGTGGAGGAGGCGGAAACCCAGATGAGCAGGGCTGTGACATTCAGGGCGGCGAGCAAAGAAAGCTTCATCGCGAATTTGCCCGGTCCACCGAGGTTTCGTGCCGGAATGAGGAGTAACAGCCCGAGCATCGGTAGATAGGCGTACTTGGAGACGCTCAGGAAAATAGAAACGGCGGCCAGAAGGATCATCGCTTTGCGGCCGATCGACGATTTTCTCTGGAAGTATTTGCAAACCAGCGCCGTGAAAAGCGCAGCCAGACCGCTCGTGGATGGATCAGCCGACACGGACGCAGCGAGATAAAGGGACATGGGCATGAGCAGGAGCAATAGCAGCGGTCGAGCGATCGCCGGCGCCGAGCGCAAGGCGAAAAAACCCAGGAGAGTCCAAACCAACAGATTGGCCTCTCGCCCGAGATAAAGCATGGCCAGCGGAGGCAGTCCCAGAGCGCGTCCCAAGCCGATGCCAAGGCATGGGCCCAGATAGCAGGTGGGACAGTAGTGGACCGTGGCGGGAAAAGTATAGAAATACAGATTCCGGGGGCTCAGAGGTACGCGCAGCGCCCGGCGGATGTCATCGACGGAGGCTTTAACGTCGGTGTGGCGAAACATCCTGGTAAACGGCGATGTGATTTGATGCAAGCTGTAGGGAAGAAGTCCGCCGTCCAATCCGTTTATGTCTTTCTGGCGTGAAACCAATGCTCCGTCGCTGATCTGATAAGCGCGAAGGAAATGAGGGATCTCGTCTTCCGATTGAAAAGGCGGAACGAGCAGAACCAGGACGGTTCCGAAGACGAGCGCGATGGCGGCAAAGGCTCGATGGGGGCGCGGCCAGGCGGTTAGGCGGGATTCGACCATGAAATCTCAACCATAGTATCGGTTCCAGACCATGGCCAGGAAGTACAAGCAGACGCCGAGGGAGACAACGGCGGTGGCGAGATTCAATGCGCTTTGAGGCGGCTGCGGGCGCAGGTGCAGGGGCAAACGGCGAAATGCGGAGCGGAGCAAGATGAACATCGGCGGGGTCAAAGGGATCAAATATCGTCCATTGAGTCCATCGATGAAGGGCAGGCCGGGAGGGCTCCAAAAGAGATAGCTCAAGAAGGCGATGATCAGGGATGAAAGAGCCACAATGGGCAGAACGATGCCCGCGGCGCGGGCGGCAGAAGGCGCGGGCGGCTGCGGGTCGCACGACCCGCAAGCCAGGATCAGCAGCATCAGATAGCCGACGACGACAGGTGCGGGAAGGAACTTGTCAAACCATCCAATGACGCCGACATAGCTTTGGAGGACGGGCCAGCCCGCCAACCGAAGGGTTTCCAGGATCACGCCGGCGATGCGGGCGGGATGCTGCTGGAGCCATTGAAGCTGAAGCGGAGCCGAAGCGTCGTTGGTGAGTTTGATGCGGGTATCGAGGCTCGCCGAGGAGAGGGAAGTCCAGATCAGCAGGGCGGTGAGATTCAGGGCGGCGAGGAAAGCAAGCTTCACCGCGAACTTGCCCGGTCCACCGAAGTTTCCTGCCGGAATGAGGAGCAACAGTCCCAGCATGGGCAGATAGGCGAACTTGGAGAGGCTCAGGGGAATGGAAACGGCGGCCAGGAGCATCATCGCTTTTCCCTGGATCGATGAGCCTTTCTGGAAGTGTTTGCAAACCAGGGATGTGAAAAGCGCAGCCAAGCCGATGGTGATTGGATCAGCGGAGACAGACGCGGCAAGATAAAGGGACATGGGCATGAGCAGGAGCAATAGCAGAGGTTGAGCGATGGCGGGGGCACAGCGCAAGGCGAAAAAACCCAGGAGAGTCCAGAGAAGCAGATTGGTCTCTCGGCCGAGATAAAGCATGGCCAGCGGCGGCAGTCCGAGGGCGCGGCCCAAACCGATCCCAAGGCATGGGCCCAGATAGGAGGTGGGACAGTAGTGTGCCGTGACGGCAAACGTATAGAAATACTGATACCGCGGGTTCAGGGGAATTCGCAGGGCTCGGCGGATGTCATCGACGGAAGCTTTGACCTCGGCGTGGCGAAACATTTTCGCGAAAGGCCACATGATCTGATCGAAGCTGAAAGGAAGAAACGCGCCGTTCAATCCGCTGGAGTCCTGCTGGCGTGAAACGAATACTCCGCCGGTGATCTGATAAGCGCGAAGGAAATGAGGGATCTCGTCTTGCGATTGAAAAGGTGGAATGAGCAGAACCAGCGCAGTTCCGAAGACAAGCGTGATGCAGAGGAAGGCTCGGTGGGGCCGCGTCCAGGCGGCCAGGAAGGTCGGCATCTTCTTTGTCTTCCGATCCACGGCGGCGCCGCCGGCTTTAGTGGATGTTCTTTTCCGCCAGCCAGCGTTCGGCGTCGAGTGCGGCCTTGCATCCCATGGCGGCCGCGGTGATGGCCTGTTTGTATGTGGGATCGGCCACGTCGCCGGCGGCGAAAACGCCTTCGATGCTCGTCAGCGTGCGCAACGGGTCTTTCAGCACGATGAAGCCCTTGGCGTCGAGCTTCAATTGGCCTTCGAGAAACGCGGTGTTGGGCGTATGGCCGATGGCCACGAACATGCCGTTGGCCGCGAGCGTGGTGGGGTCGCCGGTCAAAAGATTCTTGACGCGGACGCCGGTGACGCCGGACTTGGGATCGCCCAGGACTTCCTCCACGACGGAATTCCAGACGGGTTTGACGTTTGGGATGGCGAGCAACCGATCGACCATGATTTTGGATGCGCGGAGATGATCGCGGCGATGGACGACATAGACGGTGCTGGCGAATTTGGTGAGGTGGATGGACTCCTCGGCCGCCGAATCACCGCCGCCCACCACCACGACGGGCAGGTTGCGGAATCGAGGCAAAGCGCCGTCGCAAACGGCGCAGGCGGAGACGCCGTGGTTCTTGAATCGTTCTTCGGATTCCAGGCCGAGATAGTTGGCGCTGGCGCCGGTGGCGATGACCAGCGCCTGGGCCGAAACCGTGTCCCCGGCCGAATCCTTAACCACAAACGGCCGGCGCGACAGATCAACTTTCACCACGTCTTGGGTGAGGACGCGCGTCTTAAATCGCAGCGCCTGCTCGCGCATGGCTTCCATGAGGTCCGGCCCGTGGATTCCCTTGGGGAAGCCCGGGAAATTCTCCACGTCGGTTGTGCTGTTGAGCTGCCCGAGAGGGAGCGTGCCCTTGAGGCGGTTTTCCTCGCTAATGGCCCCTTCGTAAACCAGAGGATTGAGATTGGCCCGAGCGGCGTAAAGCGCGCACGTCCACGCGGCCGGGCCGGAACCGATAATGATGAATTTCTCTGTCATCGTTCTATATGTTAGGCGTTTGAGACGGCAAAGAAAGACCGGGCCGACACGGCCCGGCTCTGTTCATTCACAGTTTGGCCACGACCGCCTCGGTCACCTGCGTCGTGCTGGCCGTTCCGCCGAGGTCGCGGGTGTGATTCCTGGGATCGGCGACCACGGCGCGGCATGCATCATTGATCGCCGCGGCGGCCTTGGGCTGGTTCAAAAAATCGAGCATCATCGCCACCGACAAAAACGTGGCGATCGGATTGGCGAAATTCTTGCCCGCGATGTCGGGAGCGCTGCCATGCACCGGCTCGAACATGCTGGCGGCCTGGCGGGTGGGATTCAAATTTGCGCTGGCGGCCATGCCCATTCCGCCCTGAATCGCGGCGCCCAGGTCGGTGATGATGTCGCCGAACATGTTGGTCGTGACGATCACGTCGTAGATCCCGGGCTTGGTGATCATGTACATCGTGCAGGCATCGACGTGGTGGTAATCGGTGTCGATGCCGGGGTAGTCGGCTTTGATTTCCTCGAAGGCGCGGAGCCAGAGATTGTGGGCGAAGCGCAGGACGTTGGTCTTGGCGACCAGCGTCACCTTTTTGCGTTTCATGCGCTTGGCGTAATCGAAGGCGAAGCGGATGCAGCGCTCCACGCCGCGGCGGGTGGTGACCTCGATTTGGTTGGCGACTTCGTGAGGCGTGTTTTTGTAGAGGAATCCGCCGTTGCCGCAGTACAGGCCTTCGGTGTTCTCGCGGACGATGACCATGTTGATGTCATCCGGGCCGGCCAGGCGAATGGGGGATGGCACGCCGGGCATCAATCGGATCGGGCGGAGGTTGACGAACTGATCCAGCTCGAAGCGCATCTTGAGGAGGATTTCAGTTTCGAGGATTCCCTGTGGGATCTTGGCCGAGCCGCGAGGATCGACGCCGACGGCGCCGAATAGGATGGCATCATGGGCCGCGAGTTCCTTGATGGCTGAATCCGGGAGAGTAACCCCGGTTTTGAGATAGTGTTCCCCGCCGAAGGGGTAATCGGTGGTGGAATATTTGAAGCCGAATTTTCGGGCGGCTTGTTGTAGGACGGCGAGGCCGGCGGCGACGACTTCCTTGCCGATGCCGTCGCCGGGCATGATTGCGATATTCATGGCGGCTCCTTGATACGAAGGCGAAAGTCCCAAACCATAGCGAGCCCAGGCTAGAAATAAAGCCGGTCCGGGAAGATGCGGCGTGGATTTCAGATGCTTGCGTTTTACGGTGCTGTTGCAGAATCGGTGAAAAGTCGCTTTCATTGTCGCCGAGTACATCGTCCGTGGGCGCCTTTTGTCCGATAAACTTCGTTTTCTTGATGTTATCGGGGCGATCGGCAGAAACTGCGCTGTTGGTCTAAAGGTCGTAGACCGCAAGTCGATAATGGACATGTCGGCAGTGTTTTACGAGCCGCCGACAGTGTCCTGAGGAGTGGCAATACACGGGGCCGCGGTTTGGGCCCGGGAGAAAATGCCAAATGAACGCCACAAAAGTCAAAGATGTGCTCACCACCGGCGAAGTCGCGAAGATTTGCAACGTCGCTCCACGGACCGTCAGCAAATGGTTCGACAGCGGGGCCTTGCACGGATATCGAATTCCCGGCAGCAAGGATCGCCGGATTCCGCTCAACCAGCTCATTCGATTCATGAAGATGCACGGCATGCCGCTCAACGGTCTGATGACCGGCTGCACGCGGGTGCTGATTGTGGACGAGGAGCACGATATCGTCGAGGTGCTGGAGAAGATCCTGGAAGATGAAGCCAAGTACGAGGTTGAGGTTGCCCAGGGCGGGTTCGCGGCGGGGATCACAGCCGAAAAGTTCCGTCCCCACGTCATACTGCTCGACATGCACCTGCGCGATATCGACGGGCGCGAGGTGTGCAAGCACGTGAAATCGAATCCGGACCTTCAGCTCACCAAGGTGATCGCGATGAGCGGCAAGATGACGCCGGAGGATGCCAAAGGGCTGCTTGCCAGCGGGTTTGACGGGTTCTTGCGCAAACCCTTCCACGTGCGCCAGGTGATTGAGTCGATCGAAGACGTGATGGCCGTGGTATACTGAGAAGTTCACCGCGAAAATAAGCCCGTGCGAGGCCACGAAGCCGCGCGGGTACAAGCTGAAGAGTGCAGAGGACAAGGGCCGGCCCCGGAGGGACGGCCCTTGTCGATTTAATCAACTGGCTTTATTTGCCTTGGTCGCCCGGGTCCCTGGAGACTTTCACGGCAGGTTCGGGGGCGGCATCGTTCTGGGAGGCCGGGGGTTGATCGGGATTGGCCACATCTCGGAATTCTCCCTGGCCCGCGGGGCGCGTCGTCGGTGACGCGTCGTCGGGGCTGAACTGCCCGAGACGAGCCATGATCGTATCGGTGCGATGATCGATGACCTTCTGCACCATCGCCTGATCCCGGGCGAACGCTTGCTTTTCGCTTTCGAGCAACTTTTGGAGCTGGTCGATGCGGGTTTGCCGCTCAACGAAATCGAGCTGAACGATCTGGGCAACCTTGTTATGAATCAGCTCGCGATATTCATTGAGCTGCAGGCTGTTGGCCTGGGCCTTGAGCATGAGGGCGAACAGGTCGTCTTCGAGCTGGAATCGGCGGAGCATCTGATCGGCGATGGCGGGGAAATGCTCCTTAATGAAGTTGAAATTTCGCCATTTGCGGATGGCGTCGAGACGGATGGGGGCGTTTTCCGGCAGATTGAGGTTGGCCAGGACGTGGGCGCGGGCCGGGGAATACTGTTTCAGGAAGGCCATCATGTCGTCCCATTCCTGCTGGGAATAGGGCGCGACGCCCCTGGTTCTTCCGGCGAGGGCGCGAAGGGCGCGACGAAACTGAGTGGGGTTGCCGACCGGCCCGGATCGATCGGATTCGAGAGCGCCGGGAGCGGGGCGCGTCGCCGGTTCGTCGCCCGGCGCCGCGACGCTCAGTAGCATCGCCAGACCAAAAATCGAGACCGCCGCCAGTTTCAACAGCTTCATGGTTCACCTGTCACGTTCTGATCGGAACTGTCGGCTGGAGTCACGGCGACGACTTCTGCGACATGGAGGTTGGACGCTTCATCTGAAGCAGGATCGTCGAGCGAATTGGCCAGCAGCGCCAACTTTTCCTGAGAGGAGAGTTCCCTGGCCTGAGGCAATGGGCTGATGTCATCCGGGTTGAGCGGATTGTATTCATCACGATCGGTGACCGAGATCGGGGACGTATGGTGCAACGGCATCGGCTGGTAGACGGCCCAGATGTAATAGCCAACCAGAAGGGCGGCGGCGGCGGCGACGCTGATGCGCCGCCAGGGCCAGGGCCGATGGATGGCGGCAGCCGCCGCCGCCGGCTGGCGCCTTCGCTCGGCCCATTGGTGGATCAGCCGTGAAACCTGGCCCAAGGCCACGATGGGGGGAGCGGCCGGACGGGTCACGGAATCAAGGGTTTGCAACGAATCGTATGCGAGCTGCTGGGTCTGGCGAAGAATTTCCAACTCGCGGCGCAGGCCCGCGTCCGATGCCAGCATCTGTTCAACCTCAAGCCGGTCCGCCTGCGGCAGTTCATCAGCCATGTACATCAGCAGGATGGCTTCATTGTTTTCAAGATTTTGAAGAAAGCTTCTCATGGCATCCTCGATTCAACCTTTTGCGGCTCCGCCAGGAGCTTGCGAAGATGAATCATGGCCTTGTGCATTCGACCCAGAGCGGTGTTGAGCGGACAACCAAGCATCTGAGCGATCTCCACGAACCTGAGGTTTCCGTAATACCGCAATAACAGGACCTGTTTTTGGTTTTCCGGAAGCAGTTCAATGGCGGCGCGAAGGCTTGTCACGGCTTCCGCGCCTTCAAGGCGATGAGATGCATCCGGCGCCGTCTCCTCGGTTATCAAAGTCAGACTCTGCTTAACGGTCTTTTCGCGACCCCGCGCCCGCCAGTGGTCGTGCGCCTTATTGGTGGCGATGCGATAGAGCCACGCCTTAAAACCACCGCCGCCGGAACCGGCATCGAATCGATCCAGATGCTCCAGCGTGCTGGTCCAGGTCTGCTGATGCAGTTCTTCGGCCAGTTGGTCGTTGCGCACCAGCCGCTGAAGATACCGCATCAGCGAAGCGCAATGCCTGGCGGCCAATTCCTCGCCGGCGCGTTCATCACCCTCGCGCAAGCGCCGCACGAGGGTTTCGTCACTGACCGGAGTGGCATCGTCGGACGGCACTAGCGTTCTCCATGCACAATTCCGGTCGTCACTTACCAAACGCCCGGGAGAGTGGATTATTTCACGATCCGGCTAACGGTCCAATAGCGAAATGCGAGCAAATCATGCTTTGACAACAGCTTGTGGCAACAAGTTTCCGAAAAATATGTTCGCCAACCCGCCAATCATGGTGTATTCTAACATTTGACATTAACTCCGGCGGATCTCGCATTCCCATGGGGAGGCCGAACAGTTTGGAGGCGGCTGATGCGGCTGACGTTTGTCATTGTCACGGTGATTTTCACCGCCCTGATCATCTATGCGAAACTGATGTCGATGGCTCGCGAGCCAGCCGATTCCGTCCGATGGCATGATGATGGCCATTGGCCGGCGTCAATCGTGCATGCTCCGATAATTCCACCGAAATCGCCTTGAAAAGGTCGTCATCGCGTCCCTTGGGATTCGCACGCCAAGTCTGGCAATCTTCACCAGCGGGGCGCCCCGCCACAAGTTTAAGGGCCGGCCGCGTTCCCGCGTTTTACGCACAATCGGCTTGTCGTCGAATTCCTCCCGCTAACAACCCCCGATCGATCGGTTATAATCCGACGCGATGAGTAAGAAGAGCCAGGTCGCTCCCAAGTCCTTCGAAGAAGCGATTGCGGAATTGGAACAGATTCTTTCGAAGATTGAAGGGGGTGAGGTCGGCCTGGAAGAAAGTCTGTCAAAATATGAGCGCGGCACGTTTCTCATTCGCCATTGCAGAAACGTGCTGGGGGCCGCCGAAAAGCAGATTGAGGCCTTATCCAAGTCCGAAGAGGGCGGAATTCAAACCGAGCCGATGAGCGATAAACAGGAGAATTAGGGCGCTTTCGAGTATGCTCTAAAGGAACGTGCAAAGGAAGAGGTCGGCGTGAATCGAAGCGGATCGTCGCTATCGGCAGCGGAGATGGACGCAACTGGGCTGCTTGAACGCAGCGCCCGATTGGTGAGCGATTATTTCGTGGGATTGGATGCGAGATATCCAACGGCCCCGCCGCGGCTTGTCGAGGCGATCAAATACAGCCTGATGGCCGGCGGAAAACGGCTTCGTCCCGCCCTGGTGCTGGAATGTGCCCGGGCATGCGGGGACGGCGAGCCGTCGGCATCGGCGCTCGCCGCCGCCGTGGCGATGGAATTGATCCACACCTTCAGCTTGGTTCACGACGATCTTCCGGCCATGGATGACGACGATTTGCGGCGGGGTCGTCCCACCAATCACAAAGTTTACGGCGAAGCGATGGCGATCCTGGCAGGCGACGCGATGACGACCATGGCGTTTGAAATCCTTGCCTCGCAAGCCGAGCCCAAACTTGTGCCGGCGCTGGTGGGAGAGTTGGCTGCGGCATCCGGGCCGGCGGGGATGATCGGGGGGCAGGTCATCGATATGGACCAACAGCATCCCCCGAAGATATTGGCCGAGTTGCAGCGATTGCACCGGATGAAGACCGGGGCATTGCTGACGGCGTCCTGCCGGATGGGCGCCATCGCCGGAGGGGCGCGGCCGGAGCAGTTGGCGGCTTTGGAGGCCTTCGGGCGGCGCCTGGGGCTGGCGTTTCAAATCGTCGATGACATCCTCGATCAGACCGCGACGGCTGAGGAACTGGGTAAAGCGACGAAAAAAGACCAGGCCAAGGGAAAGGTGACCTATCCGATGTTGATTGGCCTGGAAGCCAGCCGTCGGGAGGCCCGGGAGCAGCTTGCCGCGGCGATGGATGTGCTCCAGCCGCTGGGATCGGATGCCGACGGGCTGCGGGCGCTGGCCGAATTCGTCGTGAATCGGAATCGGTGAGCATTGAGCCATCCCAATGGGCTCATCCGGCTCGCCGTGGAAAAAAAACCGGGCAACGGCTGGAAATAAGGACGGGAATCGACATATTTGCATGGCAACGTCGCCGTTGTGAGGCTCGATAGGGTCTGCTGAGCCTGGCGACGCCGGGCACGGAAGCTCGTTTTTGCAGGAGATTTTGTATGGATTTGCTGGAGTCGATCCACGTTCCGACAGACATTCGACATCTTTCCATGGATGAATTGACGTCGCTGGCGACGGAAATCCGCCAGAGAATATTTCAATCGGTGAGCAAAAACGGGGGACATCTGGCCAGCAACCTGGGCGTGGCGGAACTCACCATAGCGCTGCACTACGTGTATGACTTCGGCCCTTTCCCGACCGGGCCGGATTGGCTGCTCTGGGACGTGGGACATCAGTGCTATGCCCACAAGATGCTCACGGGCCGGGCGGAATTGTTCCCGACGCTGCGGAAAAAAGGCTCGGTCGGGGGTTTTCCAAGTCCCGATGAGTCGGCTTACGACCTGTTCGCCGTCGGACATGCCGGCACGGCTATCAGCACTGCGGTGGGAATGGCGCGTGGCGGGGAACTGATGCGCAAAGCGGGGAACGTGGTGGCGGTGGTGGGGGATGCGTCGATCGTCAATGGCCTTGCCTTTGAAGGGCTGAACAACGCCGGAATGCTGCGCCGGCAGCTTTTGATTATTCTAAACGACAACGGCATGAGCATCAGCCAGCCTCAGGGGGCCTTCAGCCAATACCTGGAGCGGGTGCGCGTCAGCACCACCTACGGAGAGGCCAAGAAGCTGGCGGAAAAGTTCGTCGGGCGGCTGCCGGCGACCGTGGGTCATACGGTGGAACAGGTCTGGCGGCACGTTTCCGATGGGGTCAAGAGCGCGCTGTGGCCGGGTCAAATCTTTGAGACCCTGGGGATCAAGTATTTCGGGCCGGTGGACGGACACGATTTGCCGGGCATGATCGACCTCCTCGCCGAGATCAGGCACGTGCAGGCGCCGGTGGTGTTGCATGTGAAGACGGTCAAGGGCAACGGCTACGAGATCGCCAGCGCGGAGCCGACGAAATTTCACAGCCCCTCGGCGTTCCAGGTCAACGGTTGCCACGTGGAGATCGCCAAGGGCCCTGGCAAATCGTGGACGGCGGCCTTCGCCGATGCCATGATCGCCCTGGCCAAGAGCGATCCGCGGGTGGTGGCGCTGACGGCGGCGATGCCGGATGGGACCGGGCTTTCAAAGTTTGAAAAGGAAATTCCAAACCGCTACTTCGACACGGGAATTTGCGAGGCCCATCTGACGGCCATGGCGGCGGGAATGGCCAAGGCGGGGATGCGCCCGTTCGCGGCCATCTATTCGACTTTCTTGCAAAGGGCGTTCGATCAGGTCTGGCAGGAAGTGGCCCTGAATCATCTGCCGGTCTGTTTCTGCATGGATCGCGCCGGGTTCGTCGGGGATGACGGGCCGGTGCATCATGGATTCATGGACCAGGCGTTTTTGCGACCGATGCCCGGAATCGTGCTGATGGCCCCGAGCGATGAGGCGGAACTGAACCGCGCCGTTCGGCTGGCTTTGACTCTGGAAACGGTCAGCGCCGTGCGATATCCGCGCGACAGTGTTCCGACCAAGAATTTCGAGGAGGTGATCGATCCCGCGCTTCGCAAGGCGGCGGGCGCGGAATGGCGCATCGGGCGAAGCCGAATACTGCGCGAGGGGACCGACGCCAGCCTGATCGTCTACGGAGCGCTGGCGCAAAATGTGATGGCCGCCGCGGCCGAACTCGCCGGCGACGGAATCAGCGTCGAGGTGATCGACGCCCGCTTCTGCAAGCCGGTGGATGGCGAAATGCTTTGCCGCGTTGTTCGGCCCGGACATCCGGTTCTCACGGTGGAAGATCATTCGCTTCAGAACGGGTTTGGCTCCGCGGTGGTGGAACATGCAGTGGCGCACGGGCTGCCGACGGGGAATATCGTGAGGCTGGGGATGCCGGACCGTCTGATCGCCCACGCCACGCGCGCCCAGCAGCTTGCCGAAGTGGCCCTGGATACGGCCGGGATCGCACAAAGCATTCGCGATGCGATCAAGGCGACCATCGTCAACCCAAAGGAGCCGGCGAAACCGGTGGTGGAAGTATCAGTTCGAGTGGGGAGAAATGACAACGCGCTGGCAGGGAAGGGAACCTGACCCCCTTATTTGACCCCATTATTTGAACCCCTCTAACCAAAGGAGAAGCCATGAACGATTTCCTGTCCTTTAAGACCATGATCACGCCGATGATCATCCGGATTATTTTCCTGCTCGGCGTCGTGCTTTGCGTGATCGCGGGCATCGTGGGGATTGTGATCGGCGCCTCTTCCAGTTTTGGCGGCGGCGCTCAGGTATTCGGGGGAATCGTTTTCATGTTGGTTGGGCCCCTAGTGTGCCGGATTTATTGTGAACTGCTGATCGTGATATTCCGTATTCTCGACGAATTAACCGCGATCCGGCAGCATCTCGCCCCGCCGACGGGGCAGGGTTTTCCCGTGATGCCGGTGCCTTCGGCGCAATAGTCGACGCATTCCATGCGCCGCCAGATGATTCTCGCGCTTCTCGAAAAAGGGAACCCGACCCCCTTGAAGAACTGACCGGCGGGAAAGTGACCCGCCAACAATTTTTGTTGTGTTTACGGCAAGTCGCACGTAGACTGACTACCGCAGACGGCAGGCGGCCGGTCATATCGAATGGACGCCGGTCAAATCAGGCAGAGGAATAAATGGGCGCATTGATCGTTTTCGTAATCGAGCTTGCAATCGTCGTTCTGGCAATTGCGGGAATGTGGAAATCGTTTGAAACGGCCGGCAAGCCCCGTTGGGCCGCCATCATGGCCCGCAGGGATTTGCGCCCGTGATGCCCGGGAAGTAACTAAAGAGCATTCAAAAGTTAGGTGGAGAGAGGGGATGTGCAGGCGGCCTTAACAGGCCGCTTTTTTTGCGCCAACTCGCTGAGCCCGTGAACGGAGTCTTTCCCGCGCGTAATGCCGATTCCAGAATTTGGCGGCGTCGCTTGCGACGCGCCTGTCGCCTCTTCACAGCAAGTCAGATCCCCTCATTTTTATTCAGCCAATATTCGCGAAACGCCTGCAAGCGCGGAAGGCTCTCGCGATCCTTTGTCCGGTTGGCCGAAATCTTGCTTGCGATGATATCGTCAGGATGACAAACCGGAAATCCCTCGACGTTCAGACGGCGGCGCCATGCGTCCTCGAATCGTTCGATGCGGTCGCGCGCGAAGATCAGGTCCAGGTCGAATGGCCCATTTTTGAGCTGAACGAAATCCTTGCCCCGCTCGAGATCGCGATTTTGGTCTTCGCTCAATGCGAAGCCGAGGTCCAGCAGAGCGGCAATCAACGCTCGCGCATTCTCGACATTTTTTTCGACATACAAGTCAGCGTCCTGAGTCGTATCCGGGAACCCCAGAAGGATTGCACCCGACTTGCCAATGAACAAGTATCGCACGCCGCGCCGCGCAAAGGCGTCTCTCACTTCCTGAGCCTGGCGATACTCAAACGCGGCCATAGCCTAGCCATGAGGGCAGATTCTTCTCGCACCATTGGCGGTACTGCTCCATCGTATCAAAGGCGCGATAATCCGCATCATCCAGCACCGGTTTGTACGTGCGAATGAAGGCGTACTTCATCCGCTGCTCCAGCGGGCGGCGGGAGGCGGCTTCGAATTCGGCCAGCCAGTCCGCCGGAATATCCACCCGGCTCTTCATGTTGTCGATTTTACGCCCGGCGGCGATGGATTAACATACAAAGCAGCCTTCGTTTCGGACTTCTGGTTTCTGTCATTTGTTCGTTATTCTGGTTTCTGGTTTCGGGTTTCTGCTTTTGGCCCATGCGAATCGTCGTTGCCCCCGACAAGTTCAAAGGATGCTTATCCGCCGCCGAGGTTGCGCGGGCGATGGAGACGGGGTTGCGCCGCGCGTCGCCCGATGCGCAAATCGACTGCTGTCCGATGGCCGATGGCGGGGAGGGAACGGTCGAAGCGCTGGTGACGGCGACCGGCGGCAGGTTTGTGCTTCGCCGGGTGACCGGGCCCTTGCCGCAGATGAAGGTGGATGCGCGCTTCGGCATCCTCGGCGACGAAAAGACGGCGGTGATCGAGATGTCGGCCGCCAGCGGGCTGGCGCTGCTTCGCCCGGAAGACCGCGATCCCATGCGCACGACGACCTTCGGGACGGGCGAGTTGCTGATGGCCGCCGCTCAGATGGGAGTTTGGCGGATCATCCTGGGGATCGGGGGAAGCGCCACCATCGACGGCGGGGTGGGATGCGCCCAGGCCTGCGCGTTGCCCGTGATTCTGGAAGACGGAGAAATCGCTTCGCCGGGCCAGCCGCTGGTAGGCGCGGACGTCCAACGCGTCGGGCGGATCGAGCATGGGCGCGGCAGCCCGATCGAAGGGGTGCGGATCGACGTGGCGTGCGATGTGACCAATCCGTTATGCGGCGAGGATGGGGCGGCGGCGGTCTATGGGCCGCAAAAGGGGGCGACTCCCGAGCAGATTCGCCGGCTCGATGCCGCCTTGATGCAATTGGCCCGCCGAAACGGCAAGCTGGATCTTGCAAAACTGAGCGGCGCCGGAGCCGCGGGGGGATTGGGTTTCGCCCTGGCGGCGTTCTTCGGGGCGACATTGAATCGCGGCGTCGAAATCGTGATGGACGCCGTTGGATTTCGCCGATGTCTGATCGGCGCGGAGTTATGTCTCACCGGCGAGGGGAGGCTGGATCGATCGAGCCTGAGCGGCAAGGTGGTCGGCGGCGTTGCCCGCGCTTGTCGCGATGCACAAATCCCCTGCGTCGCCCTGGCTGGATCGATTGAGCCTGGCGTGGATTTCGGCGTCGAGGCCGTCACGATCGCCGATGGAACGATCACGCAGGAACAATCAATTCAACAGGCCGGGAATCTAATCACAGCGAAGGTAGAGAGTATTTTGCGAAGCCGGGCGTGACGGGATCACCGCGGCGGTGTAGCCGTCGCAGATGCTTTATGCAACCTTACGCCGCGACCGCCGCAAACCGAGCGATGCCAGGGCCACAAGCCCAAATGCCAAGGACGAGGGTTCCGGGACAGTATTGATGTCGAATACGCCGGTGGCATCAGCGTGGAAGGCGTTCATGTACGAGCTTGTAATCGACATAGGAGGGTAGCCGCTGGTAAAGCTGATCGACATGTCATTGCCGCTGAGGACGGCGTCAAGCTGAGCGACAGCGTCGGCAGCGATCACGCCCCCGTTGTAGTTGATGCCGTATGCATCAATCACTGCCCCAGCCATGCCGCCGTCCACGCCCGTGATGATGGCATTGTTGATAGTGCCGCTGAGAAGCAACACGGGAGGACCCAGATAGTAGGGGTTGGAGGGATTGATATTAGTGCTCGTAAGCGTGAACGCTCCCGGTCCGAGAGGCTGGGTGTCCTGGACGAGACCGGGCGCCACGGTGAATTGCGACGCCGGACCCGAAGGCGCAAGGCCCGTGAACGACAACGTCGTGTCGTAATATCCGGTGCCGCCCGTAAAACTACCGTCTGGAAAGCTGTATGCGACGGGATCTGGGATGTCGTTGATGACGCTATCGACTTGCAATCCGCCGGGGGTCTGCTGGCTTACGCTTGTCCCCGGGGCCACACCAAGGTAACCGTCGCCATTGCTGACTGCTCCGGCACCCGTCTGAAGAGTGCCGCTGGGGCCGCCGTAAACAATCACCTGGTTCCTGGCCACATCGGGAACCGGCGCCCAATTCAGCAGTTGAACCACGGATGCGTGGGCCGAACGGCATTGAACACCGATTGCCGCGGCAACCACCGCCGCAAGGATACCCAAGCCATTTTTAACGCGAATCTTTTGCATCTCTCTCTCCTCGTCCTATACGAATCCAACGACCGCTAAGCTACATCACCGAAAAAGTGACATGACTCGCCTTGAGGGCGAAATCCGATGATCGAGCCTTGCAACGCCCATCATCGCCGTTAAAGCGATGCCGGACGCTGCGCTCGCAACGTCAGCACCCAAAAATCTACGCACACTACGAATCTGAATCATCTCACCCGTCCGACTTCTTCTCACTTCGTGAAGTGCCGACTATTAAACCAACCTGATTTTCCGCGCCAACCTTTACACAATAACCTACCGAGGTCGTCAATAAATGCAAGAAAAAAATCCACAAATCTGCACGGACTGGGTGTGCAACTTTGCGTTAACAAACTCTTGGCATGGCATGGTTTGCGTATTTTTCATAAGCTTCCAATCTGGCGGGAGTTCTGATTCTTCATAGGCGTGATAAACGGTTAAATTTGCTCATTTTTAACCACAAATTCCGAAATCTGTGTCGCAATTTATCTGATCGCTGTCGCAATTGTGGATTTCGGGCGGCTGCGCGCGACGAAACCGACCGACGAATCAGGCCAAATCTCACTGGACGGCTTTGGAACTGCGGGCAAATTTGAAGGCGTGCTTCGCGCTGTCCACCTCGACGGTGAGGGTATCGCCTTCGGCAAATTCACCGGCCAGGATTTTGGCGGCCAGCGGGTTCTCGATGCGCTGCTGGATCACACGCTTCAGCGGGCGGGCCCCGAACGCCGGATCGTAACCCTCTTCAGCCAACAACTTCAGCGCGGCATCGGTGAGCGACAACTTCAGATGGCGGTCGCCCAGCCGCTTGCGCAGGTGATCGAGTTGCACCTCGACGATCCGTTCGATCTGCTGGCGCGACAGCGAGGAAAATAAAATCGTTTCGTCGATGCGATTGAGAAACTCGGGCCGGAAATGATCCTTCAGAAGTTCTTTGACGGCGGCCTCGACTTCCCACGGCTCGGCTTGACGGCTGGCGAGTTTCTGGATCTCGGCGCTGCCGATGTTGCTCGTCATGACGATCACGGAGTTCTTGAAGTTGACCGTGCGGCCCTGGCCGTCGGTGAGGCGGCCGTCATCAAGGACCTGGAGCAGGACGTTGAACACGTCGCGATGGGCCTTTTCGACTTCGTCGAAGAGGATGACGCAATAGGGGCGCCTGCGAACGGCTTCGGTGAGGCGGCCTCCTTCTTCATAGCCGACGTAACCGGGCGGCGCGCCGATCAGACGGGCGACGGAATGCTGCTCCATGAATTCGCTCATGTCGATGCGAACCATCGCGTCTTCATCGTCAAAGAGAAATTCCGCCAGGGCCTTGCATAGCTCGGTCTTTCCCACGCCGGTCGGGCCGAGAAACAGAAAACTCCCGATGGGGCGATTGGGATCGCCCAGCCCGGCGCGATTCCGCCGCACGGCATCGCTGACGGCACGAACCGCCTCGTCCTGACCGATGACCCGCTTGGAAAGACGCTCTTCCATCTTCAGAAGTTTTTCACGCTCTCCTTCCAGCATGCGGCTGACCGGAACGCCGGTCCAGCGGCTCACCACCTGGGCAATTTCGTCGGCGGTGACTTCATCCTTCACCATCGCCTGCCCGGACTTGGTGAGTTCCCGGAATCGTTGCGTGGCCTGCTCGATCCGTCGATTCAATTCGCGGATTTCGCCGTACTGAATCCGGGCCGCGGCTTCCAGGTTGCCCTGGCGCTGGGCCTGTTCGAGTTCGACTTGTTTGTTGTCCAGTTGCTCCTGGAGCGACTTGATGGCCCGCATGGCCCCCACCTCATTTTCCCAGCGGGCGGTCAGCTTGGTGTTTTGCTCCTGAAGGTTCGACAGCTCTTTTTCCGCCTTGGCGCGCTGCTGCACAGAGGCGGGATCTTTCTCGCGGCGAAGGGCCTCCAGCTCGATCTGGAGTTGCATGATCCGCCGCCGGATTTCGTCCAGTTCCGCCGGCATGGAATCGTTTTCGATGCGCAGGCGGCTGGCGGCTTCGTCGATCAGGTCGATCGCCTTGTCGGGAAGGAATCGCTCGGTGATGTATCGGTCGGAAAGAACGGCCGCGGAGACGATCGCGCTGTCGGTGATGCGCACGCCATGGTGCGTTTCGTATCGCTGCTTCAGGCCGCGCAGGATGGCGATGGTGTCCTGGACGCTGGGCTGGGACACGAGGATCGGTTGGAATCGCCGTTCCAGCGCGGCGTCCTTCTCGACGTGCTTGCGGTATTCATCAAGCGTGGTTGCGCCGATGGTGCGCAGCTCGCCGCGGGCCAGGGCCGGTTTCAGGAGGTTGCCGGCATCCATCGCACCCTCGGCCTTGCCCGCCCCGACGACGGTGTGCAACTCGTCGATGAAAAGGATGATCTGTCCGTCGCTGCTGGTGACTTCCTTGATGACGGCTTTGAGCCGGTCCTCGAATTCGCCGCGATATTTTGCCCCGGCGATGAGAGCGCCCATGTCCAGGGCGATGATGCGCTTGTTTTGCAGGACGGCCGGAACGTCGCCGTTGAGCATGCGAATCGCCAGGCCTTCCACGATCGCCGTTTTGCCGACGCCCGGCTCGCCGATGAGGACCGGGTTGTTCTTCGTTCGCCGAGCCAGCACCTGCATGGTCCTGCGGATTTCCTCGTCCCGGCCGATGACCGGGTCAATCTTTCCCTGCCGGGCCATTTCCACCAGGTCGCGCCCGTAACGCTGGAGCGCCTGGTATTTGTCTTCGGGGTTTTGGTCGGAGACGCGCTGGCCGCCCCGGACATCCTTCAGGGCGGCGAGGATCGCGTGATGGTTCACGCCGCCGACGGAAAGGATTTCCTTGGCCTCGCTTTTGACCTGGGCCAGGGCCAGAAGAAGGTGCTCCGTGGAAATGTATTCGTCCTTGAGTCGGTCGGCTTCTTTCTGAGCGTGATTGAAGACATCGTTCAGAGCGTGGCTGGTGCCGGTCTGTGTGCCGGTCGCTTTGGGGAGGCGATCCAGCTCGCCGCTGACAATCTGGCGCAAGCCGTCGGGATCGGCGCCGAGCTTTTGCAGGAGCGGGATGAAGACGCCATCTTTTTCAGCCAGGAGAGCGCCGAGGAGATGCAGCGGGGTGATCTCCGCGTGGTTGGATTCCTGAGCGCTTTGCTGGGCGCGGACGACGGCTTCCTGGGCCTTGATAGTTAGCTTCTCGAATTGCATCGATTCAGTAAAAGCAAAGCGAGGGCCAGAAAGCGACGCCAAAGGGCCGTCATATCCCTTGATGAATCAAACGGTTACACGCGTCATGCCGTGTGGGCGCTGAATCGCACCTGCCAAGGTCTGGTGGGGACGATCGTTGCCTGCAAATTTGGCAGGTGTTTGGCCTTGTTCTCGAACGGCCATCCAACGCGCTCCCCTTCGGGTCGCGGCTAAGGGCTAAGGGAAAAAACCCTGCCGCATGAAGATTATACAGCTGGCCAATTGAACCCAAGCCAGGTATCTGCGGTCGATGCGGTCCAACCGTCGGCACACTCGGCCAAACTGATTGAGC
>Ga0187864_10000027_pt1 | contig 159989 bp, 128 predicted proteins | sample June2016WEW_11_4_FD_132985 | JGI IMG/M metagenome (GOLD analysis project Ga0187864, IMG submission 132985) | Peatland microbial communities from SPRUCE experiment site at the Marcell Experimental Forest, Minnesota, USA - June2016WEW_11_40 | ecosystem: Environmental > Terrestrial > Soil >... | reverse complement strand
CGACTCGAACGCTGCCCAAACCTCGTCCGGCAGCCGACGGGCCAAACTCTCTAACGTCATCCAGACCTCCTTGTCCGAACGCCACAAGTTTACCAACGTCCAGGGGTTTTTTCCCCTAGCCCTGAACTGCCGCCGGACAAAACTGCCCGCGATCAGTGCTACAAGATCGCCAAGGCATATTTCGACGCCAACAATGTTTATTACGACCCCGCAGAAATGCGCGACAAAGGTGATCCGTATCTCATTGTGCGGTTGCCCTAGCAATCATTGCGCCGTCACGACCTGATCCGCCAATTGCACGTCGCACTTCTCCGGCGGGACATCGTTGAGGACCTTCTGGAAATCGAGCAGTGATCTAACCGGCTGGCCGGCGATGGCGGTGATAATCCTCCCGGCCGAGACGCCGCGCTTCTTCAGCGGGCTGTCATCCTCAATTCCCACCACCAGAATTCCGGCCAGTTGCTTGGCGTTCAGGGCCGTGGGCCAGTTGCTCGGCACCGGGCCTAGGACCATTCCACGCCAATAGAGCCGCTGATTCTGGTTCGACACGACATACTGCACGGGGCGTTTGGCGACCGTCAGGTGGATGGCCCGCCTCTGGCCGTCCCGCGCGATGATGATCGTCGCCGTTCTCCCCACCGGCGCGGCGCCGACAAGCCGAACGAACCGATCCGCGTCCGTCACCGTCTCGCCGTTCACCTCTGTGATGAGGTCCCCGGCCATCAGCCCGTTGGCTCCGGCCGCGGGGGATCCGGGTTCAACCGATTCCACGCATACGCCGATGTCGTCGCTGAGGCCGGCGTCGCGCGCCTCCCGGAGCGTGGGCGGGGACACCGTCACGCCCATATATCCGTAAACAACCTCCCGGCCCTGCTCCAGTTGTCGAACCTCATCCAGCAACTGCGGCGTAATCGGGAGGGCAAAGCCGATCCCGTTGGTCTGCTTCTGCGGCAATATCACCGCGGTGTCGATGCCGATCACCTGACCATTCACATCCAGCAGCGGGCCCCCCGAATTTCCCGGATTGATCTGCGCCGTCGTCTGGATCAGATTGGAATAGAGCCGATCTTCCCGATTGGCCAGCTTGGGAAGCGAGCGATCCGTGGCGCTGACCACGCCGACGCTCAAAGCCATCTGTCCCTCTGTCGCCAGGCCAAAGGGATTTCCAAGCGTGATCGCCCATTGTCCGCGCCGGCAAGCCCCCGCTGCAAACGCCACCGTCGGCAAGTGCGATGCCGGGATTTTCAGGATGGCCAGGTCCGCGCGGGGATCGGCTCCCACGACGATCGCGGGATAAACCTTGTGATCGTCCCGGGTCACCCAGAGCTGCTGCGAATCCTCGATCACATGCTCGTTGGTGACGATGAATCCGTCGGGATGGACTATGAAGCCCGTGCCGATCGTCCGCGTGGTCTTCTCCAGCAGCGACTCCAGACGCTCTGGATTCATTTCCTCGGCTCGAACGGCCGATTCGACGTCGCTGGCCGTCTCGGCCGCGGAAATCGAAACCACCGCCGGTGCCACTCGCTGCGCCACCGACTGGAACTTGCCCTGCAAGCCGTTCAGGTCCAGGGTATCGGCATCGTCAGGAACGTCGGTAACGTCAGTTGCCGGTTCGGCGACCCGATCGGCCTTGGGCGGCGATGTGCCGGCCTTGGGCGCGGCAGCGCGTTTCGGCGCGGCATCCGTGCCCGCCGCCAAGGCCATGCTCGATAGCGGCTTGCCCGGCCGTAGCGATAGCCCGAACACCAGCCCCAATGCAACCAACGTCACGGCCGCAAACCACCCGCGACGGAACATAAGTTGTCCCATACGAGGTCGTTATCGGCCAGACGGCCAACTTACCGTCGCAATTCGGTGCCGATCCGGTCTATCCACCACAGGAACGGGCGCGATTTCCCCCCGGCCCCGTCGGAATATCCGGATTATCCTGCCAAAGGCCTGTGAATCATTCGCCCTCGGCAACGGCCGGCGCCGCGGCGCCGGCCCTGCCAAGAAATCCCTTGCTTTGCAGAACCGCCTGACGGATTTCCTCGATCAGGTCCTTGTTCTCGACGAGGAATTGCTTGGCATTCTCGCGCCCCTGGCCAAGCCGCGTGGTCTTGTAATTGAACCACGCCCCGCTCTTTTCCACCACGTTGGCTAGGACGGCCAGATCGAGCACGTCGCCCTCGTAGCTGATTCCGCGGTCGAACATGATGTCGAATTCCGCGTCCCGAAACGGAGGGGCGATCTTGTTCTTGACCACCCGCGCCCGCGTCCGGCAACCGACGGAAATTTCCGCGTCCTTGATCGTGCCGATTCGACGCACGTCGATGCGCACGCTGGCGTAAAACTTCAGGGCCCTTCCGCCCGGCGTAGTCTCGGGATTCCCGAACATCACCCCGATCTTTTCACGAATCTGGTTGATGAAGATCACGGTGCACCGACTCTTGGAAATCGCGCCGGTGAGTTTGCGCAAGGCCTGGCTCATGAGGCGGGCCTGCAAACCCATGTGGCTGTCGCCCATCTCGCCTTCGATTTCCGCCCGGGGAATCAGGGCCGCCACCGAGTCGATCACAATCACGTCCACCGCGTTGGAACGCACCAGCAGTTCGCAGATTTCCAGCGCCTGCTCGCCGGTGTCCGGCTGGGAGACCAGCAGATCATCCAATCGAATCCCGATGCGTTTGGCCCAGGAGGGATCGAGGGCATGCTCGGCGTCGATGAACGCGGCCACGCCGCCGGCCTTTTGCGCGTTGGCGATGATGTGCAGCGTCAGCGTCGTCTTGCCGCTGGATTCCGGTCCGAAGACTTCCAGCACCCGGCCACGCGGCACGCCGTTGCCGCCCAGGGCAATGTCCAGCCCGAGCGACCCGGTGGGAATGCCGTCAACCGAAGCCTTCTGATCGCCATCGAGTTTCATGACAGCCCCTTTTCCGAACTGCTTTTCGATTTGCTGAACCGCGCGGTTCAGGGCCGAATCACGGGACGCATCGTGCCCGGGGACTCGGTCAGCCGGCGGCTTGGCCTGGCCAGCCGAAGGTTTGGCTTCGCCAGCCGACGGCTTGGCCGGCTCCTTCACTTCCCGCAGGACAGGTTCGCGCACAGCGCTGACAGACGACGGGGGACGGTCCTTCTCCGTCTTTTCGAGAGACTTGATCACGGCAGACTCCTTTTCGCCGGGTATCTTGGTCAGCCGGCGAGATTTATGACGGTGACTTAAAGCGGGCGGATGATGGCGGCCCAGCCGTCAGAACATGCCCCGCAAACTGAACTCGACGGAAGTCACCATACCGTCCCTGTTCAGTGTTTGTTCGGGTATCATATCGAGCATCGGATCGAATGCAAATCAAAATTCAGAAAAAATTTTCAGCCGGCGCCAATCGGAAATCTCGCGAGCGTCGCATACGTCGGGCCAACTCTGTCCAGATTGCTTTGGATCAGTACGAATTCGTCGGGCTCGAATTCGACCTCGGCCATTTCGGCGACGGCCGCGATCCCGGCGGCCCGCGCGGATGCGGGAACGCGATCTTTGACCCGGATCAAAGTCACATGCGGCGTCCAACGCCGGCCCTCCAGCGGAAATCCGGCCGCGTGAGCCGCCTGGTCGATGTCGCGTTGCAATTGCGCGCAGTGCAGGCCTTGGTCCTCCAGCGCCGCCGCGACGATCCTTACCGGTCCATTCGGCGGAAAACAGACCACCCCCGACGTCGTCAGACGGATCGGTCCCATCTCGACCGTCCGCAACCGCTCCAGCAGTCGGGGCAACGTCTCATCCGGCGTTTCGCCTAGGAATTTCAGCGTGAGATGAAGTTGTTCCGGCCGGACCGGTTTCCCGCCGAAGATCGGACGCAATATCTCCTGCATCCGTAGCAGATGCCGGCGAAGGCGCTCTGGAAGCTCGATGGCGACAAACAGACGCATCAATTGATCTTACCACAGGGGCCGTTCGTGGAATTCAATTTGACACATCCGGCCCTTTGCCGACATGCTATTCATCGCCCGATGCGGAGATTCTTCCATCATGCTCGATGAAGCCGCCGCGCAGCCTTCGGCCAAAGAATTCATGCCCGCGCTCAACAGGCGCGCTCCCTGGAAAGCATGGGCTGTTGTTTTTTCCTATCTGCTGGTTCTTCTTATCGGGCGCTATGACTGGGCGAGAGATCGACGCCCGTATTCGCTGGAAGGATATCTTGCCTCGGCATGGCTGCTGCTGCTTCTGCTTCCCACGGTTTTCTACACGATGCGCGTCCTGGTCGGCCGCCGCGCGGCGACGGCAACTACCGCTGTTCTTGCGCTGATTTGCGTTTTCCCATACGACTGGCTCGGATTTCCCGGTACGCGGTTTTGGTCGGATATCGTTGCCTATTCGGACTGGAGCAATCATGCCAACACGCCGCTGCCCGTAATCACCTGGTTCCCCGCGGCCCTCTGGCAGGGGCCGGTTATTCCTCACGAAACCCTGGTTTTCACCCTGCTTCTGGCGGCAGGCGCGGCGCCGCTTCTTTGGGTCAGCCGGGGCCGGCCCACTCGCCGCTGGTTCGCCCATCATCCCGCCTGGGCCGTGGCAGCGGTTGCCTTCTTGCTAATCCTGCTGGAGTCGTGGCTCCATCTCTCGTTACGCGCCCCATATTCCTACGCGATGCATTACGCCGAGCGAACGCCTGAGCAACGAGCCTGGATTATTCCCTCAACCACCGGCCGCCCGCAGATTCGCATCGACCAGGTCCCCCGGCCGCACGGTTGGTGGCATATTTATTTATTTCCGGATTACCGGGGAGCCGTTAATCGCGATTACATCTGGTCGCGCGCGGGTGAGGAAGTCTTCCACGGCGTTCCCCCGCTGCGACCCTCTCCGATCATGCGCCGGCTGCTGACGCCCTACCTCGCCTCGCAATTTACCTACTTCTTCAACCCCTATTATGTCTATCTGCTGCTCAACACCGCCTGGTGGCTTGCGGCGGTGAGCGCGGGATTTTCCCTGGCGCGTCGGCTGACCGACATTCGAACGGCCGTTGTCTTTTCGCTGCTGATCGCCACCGGATGCGGGTTCATCTATTTCGTCAACCAGCCCCTGAGTTATCTCAGCGGGTATGCCGCGGAAATCGTGCTGATTTTTCTCTTCGATATCCTGCTGGCCGACCAATCGAACTGGCGAAACGTCTGGCTCTTCGGGCTGATCTACGGCCTGGGAATGCTGGTTTCGGATCTTTTGCCGCTGGCGCCGCTGTTTTTGCTTTACGGATTGGTTCGCCGCGTGCCTCTGAGGCGCTCGCTGCCGGCCATCGCGATCGCCGGCTGCATTTACGTCTCGACGTTGGCTTTCCTCATCTATGTGGCCCGCGCTCCCAATGTCCTGGGCAATTTCGATGTTCTACTTCATCCGAGGACGGACTGGGCGCATATGACCCTCAATCGATTCTATATCCTATGTCTGGAATTCCTGAAGCGATTTGCGATGGATATGTTTGATGGGTTTCTGATCCTCCCGCTTTTGCCCGCGATGCTGGCGTTGCCTTTCCTGCGGCAAAGAACCCTTGCTCTGGCCATTGCCGCGATGATGCTTCCCGCTTTTTTCACCATCGCCCATTTAGAGTTTTCAGGCGCCATGTTCCAGGACTGGCCCCTGGCCGCTCTGCCGCGGCTGGCGTATAACGCTTATCCGGCCGTTTACCTGCTGGCGGCGATAGGACTCGTCGAGGGATGCGCCCGAATTTTTCACAACCATCCCCGCCTGGCCTGCGGCATCCCCTGGGTTTTTCTCCTCATCGTTTTCGTGCTGAATAATCTTGACGTCTTTGGCGTGCCCGCAACGTATTACCAGTTCTACTTTGGGATGAATGAAAGCGGACTCCTACCGTTCGGCGAGCCACATGACTGAAAACGCTCGCCCACGCCCTCAACATCCCGTCTCAAAAGCTCATGCTCGATTTGTATTTTTCCCATCGATCGTCGATCTGCTCGCGCGTCGTGGCGGCCAAGCCGGCCAGGGAGAAATCGGAAATCGTGAAGCTGGCGACGACGGTCCCGAACGCCAGGGCTCGTTTCAGCGTCGCGCTGGTTAGGTTTCCCTGGGTGGCCAGATATCCCATCATCCCGCCGGCGAAGCTGTCGCCCGCGCCGGTGGGATCGACGACCTTCTCGGTCGGGAAGGCCGGCAAGACAAACGTGTCGCGCTCGCTGACCAGCAGGCAGCCGTGCTCGCCTTTTTTGATGACCACGAACTTCGGCCCCATTTTCAGCGTTTCCCGCGCGGCCAGGATCAGGTTTTTCTGGCCCGTGAGGAGCCGAACCTCGCCGTCGTTCAAGACCAAGCCGTCGATTTTCCCCAGCAGCTTTTCCACCTGCTGACGTTCGGTTTGAATCCACAGGTTCATCGTGTCGGCCACGGCCAGCTTGACCGATTTCAGCGTCGCAAGCGTTTCCTGCTGGAGGGCCGGATGTGTGTTGGCGAGGAAAACGTACCGGCTGTCGAGAAACTCGGCTGGAATTTTCGGGGCCCGCTCGGCCAAAACATTGAGATCGACCTCAACGGTCTCCGCCTCGTTCATGTCCTTCAGATAGGACCCATGCCAGCGGAAGGTTTTGGAACCCTTGCGGATTTCCACACCCCGGGTGTTGACGTTGCGCCCCTCAAAAACATTCAGCAGGGCCTTGGGGCAATCCTCGCCGACGGCCCCAACGATCCGCACGGGCCCGAAGAACGATGCCGCATACCCAAAATAAATCGCCGACCCGCCGATGACATCCTGCCGCTTTCCGAACGGCGTTTCGACGGTGTCGATGCCAATGGATCCGGTGACGAGTAAGGACATGGGGGCTCCTGTAGGTAATGCCGATTGCCGATTGCCAAATGCCGAATGTGAGGAAGCGTTTCATTCGACATTTGGCATTCGGCATTCGGCATTCTGCTCATCCTCCCATTTCCTGTCCAGCGACGACCAGCTAGGATATTCGCATGCCGCCTCCGGCTTATCTTCGTCCCTATCTCGACGCCGCCGAGCGGCATGGCGCGAAATTCGAATCGCTCTTGTGGGCGAATCCCTCGGCGCAGGCGGCCCGGTTTGCCGCGCTGGCTCGCTGCTGTGAACTGCTAGGCCGCACCGTGCTGGACGCCGGTTGCGGCCGCGCGGATCTCCTCGACTATCTCGTCCATCACCGCGCCGCGCCGGCACACTACATCGGCGTCGAAGCCGTCCAAGCTCTCGCCACCGCCGCCGAGGAGAAAAATCATCCCAATGCGACGATCCTCCGCGGCGATTTCATCGATGATCCAACGCTCCTCAACCAGGACGCCGATGTCATTATCTTCTGTGGATCGCTCAACACGCTCGGCGCCGACGATTTTTACCGCGTCCTTCGCCTTGCCTGGAGCCATGCCCGAAGCGAACTGGCCTTCAATTTCCTCTGCTCGCCCCGGCTGGCCTCGGGCAAACACCTGACCTGGCACGGCATTTCCGAGGTGCAGGCGTTCGCCTTCCGCCTCAGCGGGGAGGTCGCGCTCGACGACAGCTACCGCAACGGCGATTGCACCATGGTTGTTCGGAAATCCTGATTGCTTTCTTCGCCGTGCAGTCCGGCAACTGCAAAGCCGCGCGAACCGCGACGGCCGGCTTGACTCAGGTGGATTGGCCGATAGATTGAATGGACTTGATCGGGGCCATAGTGAAATGGGATCACGCGACCATGGCATGGTTGAATTTGGGGTTCAAATCCCCATGGCTCCATAGCAGAGGGACGGTTAGAACTCAGTTCGAGCCACCCAGTGGCTTTGTTTGCTTCTGATTCATGTTTGGTTGTTAGGGAAACCTGACGGCGTGTCGCTGTAGACCAGAGCTACGGCGCTGTTTAACCCCTGTTTTAGCGCAGCGCGGCGCGAAGATGCCAGACCTTGGGCAAGTAGTGCGGTCACTATTTCATTAATCGCTTTGAGATCAGTTTGGGCTGCATGGTGCGGCGAGAACGGCAGAGAAAACCTTCGCAATGGGGTTGACCGTACGGCATATCCGTCTCCCATCGTCGGCATCTCCGATTGGACGAACGTCCAAAAGGTTGAGCTATTGAGAATTCCAAGTAGGGCAAGCGGGTCAATGAAAGGAGAGGTCGGAGCCAGCAGTAAGACCGTGCCGTGACACAACTTCGAACCGGCTCGGTCGATCGCATAATCCGGACGTGAACTGATACGCTTGAGCAGAATCCTCGGTCCGGCAGGCAACTCCAAGGCGGCGGAAGATCGAAAGGCAAACCACGGAACGCCGTGCACGCATCGGCGCGCGACCAGTTGTCGTTGGTGAAATTGCAGATATCGGTGCGCGCCGGGAAATCGCTCGCGAAGCCGGGTTTCATCGAGGGACTTTCCGGCTTCATCATACGGAACAACGCACAACGCTCGTGGAGTGGGCTGAGCGAACGCATGAATTTCACGGTTGCGAACAATGGGTCGCAATAGCGCCGACTCAATCAAGTACTCTGACCCGGCGCGATTCCGGACCAGCGTCATCCCATCACCCCTTGCGCGGATTTCTCGAACCAAGAACACGTCGTCAGCGCCAGTGACGATGCCTGAGCATATTCGAATCGGCAGCATGCCCAGAGGTGTGCCAATGCGCTTGATTCCGGCAAGAACCGAAGACCGCTCCGGCGAGTTCAGCGACCAATCGCCACCGCGGTACGCCGTTGGGGCGAGATCGGCGACCGTGATTGACGGATCAGAGATGCGATCATTTTTCAGCAGCATTGGAAGTTTCGTGTGCAAGGCACCTTTACCTCGAATCCAGACATGCCTGCACGAAACCGGGGCGTCGGCTTTCTCAAGAAGAATGAGAGCGATCTGTGTCACTGCGTCGGGGTATAATTTGCGATCCTCGAATTCGACTAATTCCCGCACCGCACATTTGTTTGAGATCAACTGGCGCACGGTGCGCCCGGATTGAGAGCGCACGAACGTATTCGAAACGCTCCAGCCGAGCCGCCCACCTGCGCGGAGGACATCAAGGGCCTTCTCAAAGAACAGCATGTAGAGATCGAATTGACCTGAGCGGGCGGTCCGAAAGGTCGACTTGTATTGTGCCAACAACCGCGAGTCTGCGAGCCGAAGCTGTTGCAGGCGTACGAACGGTGGCCCCCCGAGCAGCGCGTCGACCGGAGGAATTTGCATTGAAAGAAAATCGCCAGTGATGATGGTGTTGCGGAGTTCCGGTACTCGGACGGATTCGGAGGACGCTATGTCAATATTCATCCCCAACGCCTCTTCCCAGACCGACAAGAGAAGGACGCGCCGAGCCCAGACGGCAGCTTGGGAATCTATGTCGATACCACGGATAGACCAGAGCAGATCGAGCCTGCATTGCAGCGAGAAATCCCTCCCGTGGCGCTCCGCCAGCGTTTGAAACAATTGTTTGGCGGCAGCCGCCAGAAACGCGCCGCATCCGCAAGAAGGGTCAAGCACTTGTAATTGCTCGTCGGTACTGCCAAGCTCGGGGATTGCCAGCTGATCGAAAACCCGGCGCGTGAGATAATCAACAATGCAGGGCGGCGTATAATGAATGCCGCGCGACCGGCGGATTCCACCCGCGCGATGCAAAGCGATCCGCTTGTCGACCGAGGGAGCGGCAACGCACAGTTGATGAAGATCACCAAACGAGGCAAGGGTCAGTCGTCCTTTGGGAACTCGATAAACGGACACGTATCGATGCAACCCGTCTGGAAGCGGCATTGCATCATCCCAATCGTCGGGATTGAATACTGCATGCAACACAGGAGAGATAATTTGCCGCTGTACATCGCGGACAATCTGGCGGATCGTCCGATCATGATTTGTATTGAACAAATGTTCGATGCTCGGAACTGCGTCGACCTGATTTTGCCGGACGAACCGCAGAAGAAGCACCAGGCCCAAAAGCTGGTCTGTTGCCCTTTGCGCGATAACGGTATCGCTTGTTGAACTGGCCCGCCGCAGACAGTGATACACCGTATGTCGAGAGCGATCGAGTTCATTCAAGAGCAACACGCGCCGCCGGGCAGCGAAATCGTCGAGGTCCCCAGTTCCGGTGTCAGGCGGAAGTGAAATCGTAATCGGTGACATGGACATAGAACCTCTGCAGAACCAGGACAGTCTGAGCAACAACTCAAAGAATGCAGTTGCAGCGACCAATGTTGCCGTCAAAACCCAACGATTGGGCAAGGCCCACATCTTCCATACACAACGCGCAAACCAAATCCGGCTGGAATCGGCGAATCGTTTGTAAGAGGTGGTCGTAGATCGCGCGACGAAGATCCAAAGGGTATCGAGCCCGTCCATCGCCAGGGGGGTTGTTAACCACGAACAGTGAACGGGAAATTGGATTTCCCGGCCGCAACTTTCGCTCCATCAGGTTCAGGGCCGGCCCGTAGCTACAAATTCCGCCAAGCGTCAGCCGGTTTAGGTTGACGCGAGTTAACAATCTCTCCAGAAATTCGTCGTAATGCTGCTGCCATTGGGGAATCGGAACGATTGGCATCAACATGACGCGAATCGGATAGCCGACCTCGGCGCATTGCTCCATCGCTTGAATCCGGCTTTCCACGGATGGAGTCACGGCTTCATAGTCCTGGCGAACGGCGGGAGGGTTAAGACTCCAGCACAGGACGGTGTTGCCGCGATGATCCAGATCGAGCACATTTTTAAAATCCGCGCTCTTCGACAAAATTCTCAGGCGAGCAAAGGGATGCTCCGCGAAGAAACGGATCATGGTTCGCGAGTATCCCGTGAGCGCATCCAGTGCCATGCCATCCTGGAGTTTGCCTAGATAGAACGCTTCGGGCCGCCCGATCTTCCGAGCAATACGATCGACTTCAGCAAGGATGTCATTGAGATTCACAAATATTTTGACCGATGGCGAGAACCGAACTCCTTGCGTCCCTGCGAGATAGCAATATTGGCAACCGTAGGGACAGTAGCCGTATGGCGAAAAGTGCCAAAAATTGGGGCATGTGTTCCCGACCTCATCGCTTTGACCCACGGCGCTTTTGTGCTCGCCGAGAACAAGTGCTCGATGGCCGCGGTAGTGCAGTTCCAATGGATCGGTACATTCAAACGATACCTTGTTGTGCGGGATTGAAAGTTGCTCAGTTACTTTCGCCGACGGATAGGCAGCGCAAATGCCATCCACCAAACGCCGACGGTCGAGTGTATCGAGACTGCCTTTGGCCAATATGATCTGCCGCGGGCGAAACAGCGGCGCTGGCCGCGGCGTATACAGCTCGGATGTAACTCTGGATGCGAACAATTCAGTTTGAGAACTCGGCATATCCAATTAGCAAAGCATAACCGAACAAAACCCGAATTCCAAACAAAATGCGAACAGATTTTCGCCGTGAAGCCGTTGAGCAATCTTCTGTGAAGGAAAAACGCGGCCAAACGGCTCCACAGATCAGGGTGGATGAGCGCAAGTGTTGCTTCACTCAGCGAATAGCGTGCGGATTGCAATCATAATGGAGTCATTCAGTTGCCTGCTTCTGGAGAGGAAAAGTTTCACTGGTGTCCCGCTGGCTCCATTTTTCCTCGCGGAGCGAGGAAAAATAGAGGGGAGAGAGTAGAGGGTAGAAAGTAGAGAAGACAAAGACGCGCGGCGGCGGCGAACGACGTGGCAGGCCGGACACTCTCTCCCCGGTCTACTTTCTACTCTCTACTTTCTTGCATTTCGTCGCACAAATGGCCTTCGCATTCGAGAAACTTCTCGTTTACCAAAAGGCCGTCGATTTTTCAGATCGGATCTGTGAGTTGAGCGGAAACTTCCCTCGCGGATTCTACTTCCTGACGGATCAGATCAATCGCGCGGCGTTGTCCATCTCAACGAACATTGCTGAAGGCAACGGCCGCTTCGCCACACCTGACAAGCGAAAGTTCTTCGGCATTAGTCACAATCAGAGCAATCGCGCACGTCAATTTGGCAGGAAAACTGCGAAATTCGCTCATAAACGGCGATACGAGTTCTATTGGTGTCCCGCTGGCTCCAATGAGCCTTCATTACGCATCAATCGTCCACACCGCAAAGTCATTGCCGCTCGTAGCGACATTCCATCCTGCGCCGGGATCCCACGGTGCGGGACCTAGCTTGAGGGCGACCTTCCCGTCGATGATCGCGGCGTATTTTTGTTGATCATCGGCGGCGACGATGTTCACCACGCTGCTGCTGTTGAGGCCAGTGGTTTTGCGAATGGAGATCAGTTGGCGAATCGTCTGCTGGATCGCCGAGCCCCAATCGAAATAGTGCGTCCAGAACACGCAGGGAATGCCGGGGTGAGTCATGATGTAGGCATACCCCTCCAGCACCTGATCTCCATCGCCGAAGGGCTGGTCGGTGGTGCCGTCGGCGGCGGTGTCGTGGTCATCCAAAAACGTGACGCACATGCTCGGCCACCATCCGATCGCGCCGGTTGGTTTCCCGTCAATGGTTTTCAACTGTGAAAACAATCGCTGGTCGACGGCGGCCTGAAGCAGCGTGCGCGTCGGAAAGTCGAATGCCATCGATTTGCCGCCCGTAGCGTCGATCCAGTTCATCACCACCTGCCGGTCGGGGTCCCACACCTCTCCTACGGAAAGATAGGGCTGCGTGGCATCGTTATACATCCCCGCATAGACGCCGCCGTACCCCTTGGCTTCGTCATAGCGCCAAGCGGAAAATCTCAGGCCCTGGAGGAGATTCATGTAATTGACGATCGCGTCCTGCACCTCGGCGGCGGTGTGATCCAGATCGCGGGCATACGGGTTGTTTTCACCGGTGTCGTAATTGCCGGTGCCGATGCCACATTCGTCGTTTTTGGTGATCGCGCCGGTTTGATTCGGGAATGGAGGCGAATCGAAATCGGCGTAGGGCGTTGCAATGCCGACCCGGTGATTGATCACGACGTCGGCGAGTGCGCGGATCGGCTGCAATGCGGTGATGGCCGCTTGCAGATCCGCCGTCGAGCCGTAGGACGTATCGAACTGATTCCACCGCGTGGGCATGTATCCTTCCTCGTCGGCCGATTGTGACGGCGGCGGAAACCAGACGACGTCGAATTGCCCATTTTTGATCACCCCCGCGTTCTGCGCGAGGATCTGATACCAGTTGGGATTTTGCGAGCTATGACTGTTCCAGTGGAAGCCTTGCAGCAGGACGTCGGTGGGCCGTGCATTCCTCGCCACCCCAACTGGAGCAACCGCTGCCACCGACGCCGCCAGGGGAGCGCCAAAGCGCGGCCGCAGCAGCGGCCGAACCTGGCGGCGTGCCTCAAGCATGGCCCCTCGATCTCTCGTTCGCCGCGGTTGCGCGATATCGCTCTCGGGTGTGACTCGTTCAGACATGAGCAATCTCCTTGTTCAACGGACTATCTCTGCGTGCGAGGCTTGGTGCGTTCGCTCCTGGTCTATCCCACGTCGACTGGCAGCCGATCAAAGCCTTCGGCGACTACAAAGAAATTCTAGAATGTGCGCTCCTTAAAATCACAGGACCAATCGCACCGCGTCATGTTGGCAGATTTTGCAGTTCCGAAGCTGTTTTTCGAACGATTACGCGGATCCCTGCCAGAAACAGTTCTATTGGTGTCCCGCTGGCTCCGTAGGAGCGGGACGAATTGAACTTTCTCAGGGGATCCTTGACGGTCGCTTTGCGGACCGCGGATAATTTAAGGCGGAAGAGGGCGTCAGCGGTCGCCGCGGGCCTCCCGGATTCATCGCCTGCGTTCAATCTGTCGGCGCGGTCTCTCATTCCCAACTGAACACGCAACGCTGGGAGCGAAAATTCCCCTAGGAACAGCGGCTGATTCCATCCGCGGCGTTCCTGGTCAGGCAGGGGCGGATAATCCCGTTCATATCGGACCCACGAAATTCTCAACTTGGTCAGGAACGTTGATTTCTTCTCCGATACATGGAATGGCGTGGCCGGAATCAGCGACACGCCCCAGAAGGAGGAGTGGAGCCATGCGGTTGGTCGATTGCCGACCCCGGTTTGCGGTCGCCATCCTGGCGTTGCTTGGCGCCGTGGGATGTCGAAACGGATCGCCTGGGCTCCTGCCCGCCGGTCCGGGCGTTGCCACGCACGGCGACCTGAGGCCGTGGCTGGCTTCGGCCAAGGAAGCGAAGCGATTCGGCCGCCTCATGGAATTCAACGTGCCCAGCGAACTTGGCTCATACGACACCTGGGGGCTGGCCGCCACTGTGACGGCACAATCTGTGGAGGTGGATGTCCGTGCCTGCCCGGGCGCCGCCGAGGATTTTAACGACAAACTCGTCGTCGTCACGGGCAAGCTCATTGCCCGCAACGAACGTCATCTGCCGCTGCTGGTAGCCGAGCGTATTGTCCCTGCCAACGATCACGGCAACGAATTGCCTCATTCCGCACGTCACGTGGAAATGGCGCCGGAGCCCGATCCGGTTACGGGTCAGTTCGATTCGACGGTGGAATTTCAGGCTTCGCAGGGCACGGTTCCGATCGTAGAGGCCGCAAATTGATCGGATCGCGGGAAAACAGAGTTTCCTGAATCGCAATGAGGAAAAGTTCTATTGGCGTCCCGCCGGCTCCATTTTTCCACATACTGCGGGAAAAATAGAGCACCTTTTAAGAAGCGAACTGTCGAGACAACTCCTCCGCGCCCCGGCGCCGGTTCCTTCGTTCGGTAGTTCGGGGACTTGCCTTGGTTCGAAGCGGGGCCGTAATCCTTCCCGGCTTTGACTGTCCCCAACGAGAATCTTGGCCGTGTTCATGACCTCCAGATTCTTCGCGTAGACATAGCCGTACCACTTTAATACTCAAGCGCGTTGCGCATCCAGATGCTGCCGGATTCTTTCGCGCACCAATGTCTTCAGTTTGAAAGCCGTCATGTCCTTGTATTGTTCGTAGGTGACGGACGGCAGCTTGGAAACGGTGATTCGCCCAGGATGCAGCACCAGCGACCCGCGCTTGGGAATGTCCTCATTTCCGGCGATGGCCAGCAGGGCAATGTTGGCGCGGGCGCGCTGGGCCAGTCGAAACGCCGACCCGTGAAACGACCCGATCTTGCGCGACCCCGAGCGCGTGCCCTCGGGAAATGCGATGATCGAGACGCCGTCCGCCAGCAAGCGCGACCCCGCTTCCACGAAAGCTTCCGGCGACATTTTGCGCACCTTCAAATAACCGGCGATCCAGGCGACGGGACCGACCACCGGAAGCCTCGACGGCCAGTTATTCAGGACCTGGATGCACTCGAAGGGAAGACACGCCATAAGAAACGCATCCGATGCCGAGCGATGATTGGAAACGAACACGAACGGGGGCGATTCATGCGGGGCGTGATCGACATAACGCACCTTGACCAGCGGCCAACCGCACTTCAAAACCAGCGCGCCATAATGGCTGATGCTTCGGCGCACCAGCCACTTCCCACGCCGCCGGTTTCGGAAAATCAGCAGGAATATGCAGACGTAACAGGTTGCGCCAATGACAAAAATCGCCGTAACCACCACCACGGCCGTCCAGAAAAAGAGATTGAGCCACAGGATGGATGCCAGCGAATTGGACGAACCAACTCGCGGCTCGGGCGGCGTCATGGCGTCAGACCTTTTTCTGCTCGGCTTTGACCATGATGAGATAGCTGTAAAGGTCCTGCATGCTGCGAATGGAGCGAACGCGTTCATCATCGCGAACCTGGATGCCGAATCTTTTCTGGATCGCCGCCACGAGGTCCACAATATCGAGGCTATCCAGTCCAAGGTCCGCGAAGATCTGGGCTTCCGGCTTGATTTGCTCGCGCGGAATCTCAAAGGAATTCACGAACACCTCGTTCACCGCCTCAATCACTTCAGAATCCGTCATCCCTTTGGCCTCATCCGCCTTACCGTCGCGAGTCTAACAATGGGGAAGGTGGAACACAAACGGGGGTGAATGGCGAATGCCGAATGCCAAATGCCGAATGCCAAATGAAAAGGCAGGGACTCTGCATTTCATTCGGCATTTGGCATTTGGCATTCGGCATTCACTCGGCATTTCCTACGCTTCCGGCTCCTGCCCGCTCGCGCCGAAGCTCAGGAGTTTTTCGACGCCGACGCGGGCCGCCCAGCGGAGGAAGATGCGCGAATACTCGGCCCCGGAAAGGGCCATGCCCGCTAGAAAGCACAAGTGCGAAGATCCATACAGCACCGGCCCGCCGACGAGGGCCAGGAACGGCATCCGAAAGTGGATGGAAATCCCCCCCAGGGCGCTGATGGCGGGCCAGCACATCAGGAAGCTGAACCCGATTAAAAATACGCCGAAGAGAATCCGAAATGTCGGCCGCCCCTTGAACGGCGTCAGGTCGGCGCGGTCATCGATGGCGCTTCGGACGAATCCGACTCGCGCCAGCCTCAGACCAATCTTGTATGCCAACTCGTTCAAGGTTATGTTCCAGCGAGACTACCGCGATCCTTATGGACCCTCAAGGGCTGAGGAAGACAGGTGACGATATCTTCCGTCCTGGAGACTAGCGAGCAGATTGGCCGGCCGCCAGCCGATGCCTGGAGCGGCTTCGACCGGATCTACTGCATTTCTCTCGCCCAGCGCGCCGACCGCCGCGAAAAGGCCCGGAAGGAATTCGCGCGCATCGGCCTGACCGATCGCGTTCAATTCGTCATTGTAGACAGCCACCCCACCGATAGCGAACAGGGAATTTTTGAATCTCACATGTCATGCCTTCGCGCCGCCCTGGCCGCCGCGGCGCAAAACATCGTCGTTTTTGAAGACGACATTCTGATCCGCCGGTTTTCGCCCAAGGTCCTTGCCGGCGCGATACGTTTTATGAAATCGACCGCCGAATGGCACATGTTCTTTTTCGGCTGTTTCGTTCGCTCATCTAAAAAGACCCCTTTCGAGTCGGTATTGAAGATCCTCTATCGCTGCACCGCCCACGCCTATGTCGTGAATCGAGCTTTCGCCCAGAAGCTGGTCGAAATACCCTGGCAAGGCGTTGCCTATGACGATCTGCTGTGTTCCCTGCAAGATGAGCGATTTTACACCTGCTACCCCGCCTTCGCATTTCAAAGCGGCTCTTCAACCGATAACCATAAGCTGCAGGGAATCGATCGGGCTCGCCGGCTTGCCGGCGGACTCTACCGGTTACAGAGGTGGAATGAATTCAGCCACCGGCACCTGCTCACGCTCATCGTGGTTCACGTTGTCGTCGTGCTTCTGCTCAGCGCCATCGCGCTCTATCACAGATTTGGGTGATGAAGCCGCCGCAATGAACCAGAACAATTCCTGATTGTCGCCGGACATTTGAACCCGCATGATTTGAAAGCCGGCCTTCTCGATCGCGCAGCGGATCTGATCGTCGGACCGAAAATAGGCGCTGGCGCCGCTGAGCGCACGCGTGATTTTGTCCAGGTTCCAGAGAAACGATCCCCGGCCTTCGGGGTGCATAGGGGCGCGAAGAAACAAATAGGCGCCGTCGTCCAACCGCGCTCGAATCCGCTTCAGCGTCAGGTCCAGCGCGGGGTCGCTTAGGAAATGAATCATGTCCAGGGCGAACGCCGCGTCCATGCGATCCGGGAGCATCGGCGATTCGAAATCCGGCGCCGCCGCCTGGAACACCCGCCCGCGCTGTCCAAAGGCCCGGGCCGCGGCGCGAACGCGACTGGCGCTTGGCTCAATCCCAAAGAGTTTCAACCCAGGGAACCATTCCAGCAGAGAGCACCCGGCGAAGCCGTGGCCGCAGCCCAGGTCCATCGCCATGCGCGGGCTGGGCAGGTCGCGCAGGAATTCAGGCAGCTCCCGGAACATCGGATCAAGCCGCAGCTTCGACAGGGCGAATATCCAGACATACGTGCCCTGATTCTGGTATCGCAGCTCGACTCGCTCTTGCCATGCCGTGGGCCCGGCGGACTTCACGCCAAAACAGAGACGCAGCAATCGAGGAACCAGGACCAGCGTGGCGATCACCAGGCCCTCGGCGAGCAAGCAGGCGAAGACAATGTGGTTCGCTGAGAAGCTCATAGGGACCGGCGGCCGCCGAGCAGTGATGATTATTGATTTTCATCGCCGGCTTAGCAATGCGCTGGGATTTGCCGTGATTTTCTCTCACCCGGTAACCGCGGCGCACATCAATTCTTGTCCTGATCCTGATCCTTGTGATTGAACAACCCGTGGATGAACGAACCGGCTTTGTCCAGTCCCGTGCCGACGGCTTTCACGCCTTTCTTCGTGATTTTCTCCGCGTCTCGCGTCACTTCCTTGGCGCCCTGAACGATCGGCCTGCCGTTGCCCCTTTTTGGGGCGATCTTCAGATCGCCAATAGTTCCCGAAACGTGATAGTACAAGAGTGAATCGCTGGCATTTTTGATCCAATTGCCCACGGATCCCATGCCGCCGAGTTTTGACATCGGCCCGCCGGTCAGGTCCAGGTTCACCTCTTGCTTCAGCGTCAAATAACCTTTGCCGTCGGCCGCGAGGTCTTCGCCATCGTAGTGCAAATTGGAAATCGAGATGTGGTCCTTCTCAAACGTGCAGACGACTTTCGCGCTCTCCTTGGGAACAACCGTCTGCGGCTTGTCCTTGTCGGCGCGATTGAAAATATCCGTGAAAGCCGACTTGGCGATGTTGTCCATTCCTTGAATGAGTTGAAATCCGACCAGCCTGGCGTGGGTCAGCTCGATGTCGGCCGAGCCCCAGTTGGCCGGAAGATCGGCCGTGGCAAGGGGCGAGGGAGGATCCGACTCCGCCGCCGGCCGCGACCTGGCCTTGGCGGCGATGACCCGAAGCGGCGCGTTCTTCAGCTCCACGTTTGCCTGTAGCGCGCCGATGAGATTCTTCCTGGGTTCGGAGATCTTGTCGGCCATCAACGTTTGTAGGAGCATCCCATCAACCTTGAGCGCCAGTGTTGAATCGAGGCGATCATTCAGCGTCACCGTGCCGGTCAGGTCCGCGGCTCCGCTGAGCGCCTCCACCATCGGACCGCCCAGCTTGGCGGCGTCCTGGATTTCGACCTGCCCGCCCTTGAGCCGGATCGGCAGCCGCAGGTGATCGATCGGGATTCGGTAATCGCCGGCCGTCGCGGCGAAACCATCAAGCAACACCTCCGCCTCGATATCACCGGCGCTGGGATTCAAAAGCGGCAGCGTGCCCGCCACTTTCACGGCGAGCGAGCCGATGGGCTCATATGGCTGGAGCCGTTTCTGCAACTGCGGAGGCAGATATTTCCGAGCATCCCCGCCAATGTGTGTCGTAAGGTTCAGCTTCAGCGCCTCGGCGATCATCGTGCTGACGTTGATGCGGCCGGCAAGTTCAAGATTCAAATCCGGCTTGGATGGAATCAGCAGGTCAAAGCGATAGGCGTCTGGAGCCTCCGAGTCCAGGTCAATCTTCGTCGTGAGGTGATTGAGCGAAAATGGAATCGTGCCATCAATGCGCGGATCGTAATAAAGCGAGGCGTCGGCAACCCGGAGCGACCGAAGGCGGAAGACATCACTCAGCCTTAGCGCGGGCTCGGCCGGCATTGTGGACGGCAAAGTCGTTGATGGAAGCGTTCCCGGCGGAGACGGGCTCGCCACCAGGTTCCCAAGGGCCGAAAAACCGGCGAGTTCTTTCGACTCCGGCCCCATCGCGATCGCGCGAATCGCCGGATGCTCGACGACAACCTGATCGATCTCGATCGGCTTGCCGCGTGTTGGAAGCGCTGACACCCCCACGCCGAAGCGGTCGCAAGCCACGAAATCAAGCCCAAAGCCCGGGGCCAGCGGATTATCCGCCGTCAGGCGCAGATTCCGAACGGTGACGGAGGCCACCGGCTCATTGCCGGCGCCGCTGACCGCCCCCATCGCCACCATCAGCGGCGATTGAACTTCGATCGCGGCGCTCAGTTTCGTCGAAGTTTTCAGCGCGGGCTGATTCGGTTTCAGCGCCGCCAGCAGCGGCTCGAGCTCCACATCCTTGAGCATCAACGTCATGTCGGTGTCAAGGCGACTGTTCAGCGCGACCGATCCGGACAGGTCAAACACATTGTTCAGGGCGGAAATCCTGACGGTCTGCTGGACTTTCCCGTCCCGCAGGCGCGCGGACATTGAAAAGTCATCCACCGGAATATGAATATCGCCCTCGTTCAGCTCGATGTTTCGAACGTCCACGTCGAGGTGCGCTTTGCCCCGGGCGAGGTCGGACATCGCCACGGATGCGCCGGCCTTAACGCTCAATTTTCCCTTGGCCCGCGTCTGTTTCAGAATCAACTGCAATTGAGGCGGCAGGAAATCGAGCGTGTCTTGCGTCAGATCAGCCTGAAGATCGAGGTTCAGGTTTTCCAACCCGGGATCGTCGATATTGATCTCGCCGTCGATGGCGAGGCTGAACACCGGCTTGCGAGCAATTTTCGTGCTGACCCTGTAGCTGCCGGCATCGTTCGGATCGACACTCAGCGACGTGTTGATCTGATCGAGGCACATTCGCTGCGTGCCGGGGATGCGCGGGTCGTAGATGATCTTGGCGTCGTTGAGTTGAAAAGTTTTGACGCGGAGCAAATCGCCCAACTTCGGCATCGGCGCGGAGGAGCCGGCGGGCGAAGCGGCGGCCAGATTGGGCACTCCAACAAACCGCCCCGCGCCGGGGGCGACCGCGACCGCCGACACCGCCGCCTGGTCGAGGATGATTTTGTCGATGACGATCGGTTTGCCGGAAACGATCGGCTGAGTCATTGTTACGTCCAGGCTCTTGCAGGCGACGACGTCGATCTTTTGCCCCGGATTCACCGGATCGTCAGCCGAGATTCGCAAATCCTTTACTCCGATCGCTGCCAGCGGCGCCCCGGGCTTTGCCGGCGCCTTGCCTAGGATGCTCATCAGCGACCCGGCGACATTGAAATCGAGATCGAGTCGCGCAGGCGATCCCGATGCCAAGGCCGCCTTCGCCAGCAGTTGTTCGAGCACCATACCCGCGACCTTCAGGTGCAGGTCGGCGTCGAGGCGCTCGTTCAATGTGGCCGACCCGGATAGATCCGCCGAACCGCCCAGGGCGACGATCTTCAGGGACGGCAAAAGCGCCTTGCCGTCGGCAAAACGCGCGTCAAGGTCGAGGTTGTCAACCGGAATGCGCAGTCCGCCCATCGCGATGTTGGCGCGATCCAGCTTGACCGTCGCCTCCACCCGCCCTTTTATCGGTTCCATGATCGGCATGGAACCGGTGACTTCGACATTGAGCTTGCCCCGGGCATCATATCGTTTGAGCATCGCCTGCAACTCCGGCGGCAGATAATCGAGCTTGTCCTGCCCGAGGTCGGCCAGGAGTTTGATGTCCACGCCGCGCACGCTGAACGAATCCAGATTGAGCTGCCCGGCCATTTGAAGCTCGAAAACCGGCTTGCGGGCGATGACGGTGTCGAGCTTGTACCAACCCGCGTCGGTCGGCTCGATATTGAGCGTTGTGTTGATCTGATCGAGCGTCATCGGCACCGTGCCGCCAATGCGCGGGTCGTAAACGATCTTGCCATCCGTGATTTGAACCAGCCGCATCTGGAAAATATCGCTCAGCTTTTTGGGCGGTCCGGAACTTTTTTCATCGGCAGCGCCGCTCGCTCGGCTCCCGCGAATCAGGTCCGAAAACCCGACGAATTGCTTCGACCCCGACGCGACGGCCACCGCTGAGATGAGCGGCTCATCGAGAATGATCTTCTGGATGACGATGGGCTTGCCGATGGAAGGGATCTCCGCGAGCGCCACCGTCGCGTGCCCAGCGGCGATGATGTCAATGGTGTGACCCGGATTGGCCGGATCGTCCGCGGTCAGGTGCAGGTTCTTCAAGGAAACCGTCAGCGGATATTCGTACGCCAGGTCCGTGAAGCTGAGCTTTGGATTGAGAAACGAATTGGCGATATCCTGAATCTGGGTTCCGATCCAATCCTGAATCGTTCCCGCCCCCATGTGCCGGACGATTAAAGCGAAGGCGATCACCAGCACCACCAGCCCCCCGCCCGCCAGCGTCGCAATGCGAATCAGTCGCCTTTTCATTTTTCACCTCAACCGAACGAGTTCGCCGCAGATTTGCCTGCGAATCGTTCATGCTATTAAAAAATTCCCCTGATCGCGACCGTAAAACTCGCCGTTTTGAGCGGACCTTCTGAACCACCCGAATTATAGTAACCGGCGGTTTGCCCCGCCAGCCAAAGAGCGTCGCATCGGCCCACTAGGCTCGGCCAATCGCATGTTGACGTTTTGATCCCCTCTCTCCGGAAATCCCAAGATTTTTCAGGATGATCGAAAGCCCGTGATTTCCCCCTTTCAATCCAATCTATAACCGCAGAGCACACGGAGGTCGCTGAGAAGAACCCGGAAAAGTACTCTTCTCCGCGTCCGTCTCTGCGGCCTCAGCGGACTCTGCGGTTCAATTAAACTTTGAAATTAAGGAACCTGCTCGATTGATGAAAAACGTTGCGGTAATCCGGGGAAAAAGGCAACATGCGATTGTCCTGCCCATCCGACCCTTCGTTTTGGTTTGATGATCGTGGCCTGGTCTGTATACTCCCCCGCCGGCAGGCAAACCATCCATGGGCGTTAGAAAGAGTCGCCCCCGGAAAGACACTTTGGCCGAAGAACTCTCGAACATTGCTCTGGTCGTGGGCGGCAGCCGGGGGATCGGGAGGGCCACGGCGCTGCGGCTGGCTCGCTCCGGCTGCGATATCTGGCTCACCTATCACAGCAATCACGAACAGGCCCAAATGACCCAGCGGCAGATTGAGCGGCTCGGCCGGCGATGTGAGCTGCTTTGTTTCGACGTGAGCGATCGCGAAGCGACTGAAAAGGCCCTGCGCGATCGCGCGGAGCTGATTGCTCCTTCCATCGTCGTTTACAACGCGGGAATCACCCGCGATAATCTGCTGGTCTGGATGAAACCGGAGGAATGGAGCGCCGTCATCCGCACCGACCTCGACGGTTTTTACAACGTCATCAACTCGGTGCTTTTTTCAATGCTTCGCGCCCGGCGCGGACGCATCGTGGCCGTGGCGTCGGTTTCCGGACAAGTCGGTCAGGCCGGTCAGGTCAATTACTCCGCGGCCAAGGCGGGATTGATCGGCGCATGCAAGGCCCTGGCGCGCGAAATCGGGAAGCGGAATATCTTCGTGAACGTCGTGGCGCCCGGATTGATCGACACCGACCTCACGGCGAACTTGCCCAAGGAGCGGTTGCTGCCGATGATCCCGCTCGGACGCATCGGCCAGCCTGACGACGTCGCCTCGGTCATCGAGTTTCTCTGCCTCGAGCCGTCCATGTATATCCACGGGCAGGTGATCGGGATTAACGGCGGGCTGGCGACCTGAAACAACAAAAATGAAAGTTTACGATAGCATCGTCGTCGGAAGCGGAATCGCGGGATTGACCGCGGCGCGAGTCCTGTCGCAGCACGGGAAGAAAGTGCTGCTGCTGGAGAAGGCGTCGATCCTCGGCGGTTCGCTGGCCCGTTTTCGCGTCGAGGGAATTCCCTTCGACGTGGGATTCCATTTTACCGGCGGGTTCAATAATGAGGGCACCGGAGTGCTGGATGTGATGCTCTCGCTCCTGGGAGTTCGCGAGCAAATCCGCCCGATTTACTTCCCGCGCGATGCGTGCCATCGAATGATATTTCCCGCGCTCGGCATTGAATACGTCATTCCCTGCGGCAGCGAAGTGGTGCGCCGGCAGCTCAAGCGCGATTTCCCGCGCCTCGCCGATGGGATCGACCGGTATTTCACCCGCTTCCAAGAGGTGATCGACAACACGCCGACCCTGCATGTTTCCGGATTCGACGAGTTCCCGCCTCCGATCGAGGCCGACCGCGTTACTTTGCAGTCGGTGCTGGATGAATGCGTTCCCGACCCGCTCATCCAGACGATCCTGGGCGGCTTGTGCATGTGCTACGGCACGCGTCCCAACGAGGCTTCATTCTCCACGCATTGCCGCGCCAGCTTTGGAATGCAGGAGTCGCTGGCCCGAGTGGAGAATGGCGGCGATGCGTTCGTCGATGCGCTGGTGCAGGCGCTGCGGAACGATCGCATTGAGATCCGGACGCGCTGCACTATCCAGAAATGCGAAGACGTCAAGCAGCGAAAAGTCGGCAGATTCGTATTGTCCGATGGAACCGAAGTCAGCGCCTCATCCTGCATCTTCACGATACACCCGCGCAGCATTTTGTCGATTCTTCCCGAAGAGAATATTTCCAAGGCGTTTCGAGACCGGATCGAGGATTTTGAACCAACCAATGGGTTCTTCACCTTGTACGGAACGCTCGATGAGATGGAGGAGCGGGGCGCCGTCACGCTCTCGTCGATCCTGCCGGACACGGACCTCAATGCGATGCTCACCTGTCGTTCGCCCGAGCCGGTTGACGGGCCGATGATTGTGTTGCGAAGCCGCGAGCGCGGATCGGACGGACCCGTGAACACCGTGACCGCCCTCGAGGTGTCGTTTCCGGAATCGATCGAGCGCTGGGCGGCGACTAAGTTGAAGCGGCGGCAGCCGGAGTATTACGAATATAAGCGCAAGCGAACCGAATCGGTCATGGGGCGCATCCGGCAATTCATCCCGGAGTGCCGGGAAATGCATGTGATCGACTCCGCTTCAACCCTGACCTACCGCGACTACCTGCACAGCCCTGACGGCAGCGCTTATGGGATTCGTCAAAAGATCGGCCAATTCAATCTCGCGGGAAGACTGCCCCTGGCGAACCTCTACGCCGCGGGCCAGAGTGCCTTGCTGCCCGGTGTGCTGGGGGCGATGACCTCGGCGTTTTTTGTCTGCCGCAGCATTCTGGGCCGGGACGTGTTCAGGGAATATCTTGCTGGCAAAACATGCAGTTCAAGCGCGCGGTCATAACCGGTTGCGGCGCCGTCACTCCCATCGGCTATTCAGTGGAGGAGATGATGCGCGGCCTGGACGCCGGCGCCTGCGGCACGCGGAGGATGCCGCCGAATTGGAATCGCTTCGGCCGTCTTCGTTGCCAGGTCGGGGCTCCCGTGGAACTTCGCGATCCCAAGGCCATCCCACGCGCCTTGCGCCGCACCATGAGTCCGATGAGCATTTTCGCCGTCCAGGCTTCCTTGCAGGCGCTGAAGCGCGCCCAGATCGATCCGGCCGGCATTGCCTCCAACCCCCGGATCGGATGCATCATGGGCTCTACCACCGGCAGCCCCATCGCCCTCACGCAAACCTACGAAACCCTTTTTGCCGGAAGCGAGTACGAGATGTTGGGCGCGTCGGAGTTCTTCCGCTGCGTGTCTCACACAGTAGCCCTGAACGTCGCACAATATCTGGGCGTCAAGGGCGTTGTTTCCGCGACCTCCGCCGCCTGCGCTTCGGGCTTGCAGGCGGTCGGGGCGGCGTATGACCAGATTCGCCTGGGGCGACAGGACGTGGTCCTCTGCGGCGGCGCTGAAGAATTGCACGAAACCGTCGTCGGATCGTTCGACATCCTCTACGCCGCCTCCAGCAAGTACAACGATTCTCCCTCCCGGACGCCCCGGCCGTTTGACGTTGCCCGCGACGGACTGGTCTGCGGAGACGGCGCCGGAGTCGTGGTCCTGGAGGAATACCAGCACGCCGCCGCTCGCGGGGCGACAATCCTGGCGGAGGTGGTCGGCTATCACACGTGCAGCAACGGCTTGCACGTCAGCCAATCCGACGACGTGTCGATGGCCCTGTGCATGCGCACGGCGCTGGAAACCGCCGGGCTTTCGCCGCGCGACATCGGCTACGTCAATGCCCACGCCACCGGGACCACGCAAGGCGATGCCGCCGAGGCCAGGGCGATTCGCGCGGTATTCGGCGCAGACGTCCCGGTCAGCAGCCTCAAGGGAAACATGGGACACACGCTTGGAGGCTCCGGCCCGATCGAACTGGCCGCCACGGTTGAAATGATGAATTCCGGCGTGATCTATCCGACGCATAATCTGGAGGAAGTGGACCCCGCCTGCGCCGGCATCGCACACGTTCGAGAAAAGACGCCGCATAAATTCACCGCGTTTTTGAAAAACAGCTTCGCCTTCGGAGGCATCAACTCGGCTATTGCCTGCTCGGTTGTACGCTGATATATTCCCCCTCCACCGCTTTTTAGAGGACACTGCTATGACCACGCGTTTGCTCGGATTGATGGCCATCCTGTCGTTTGCCGGGTTCTTTGCCGGTTGCCACTCCGGTGGCGACACCACTACGACACAGGCGGACAACAGTGCCGCCGTCGCCCCATCCGCCACCACTCGGCCCATTCCGCCCGACAGCATTTTCGCCAAGGTGAAAATGGGCGAGGAGCGGGACACAGTCTATGCCGCCATCGGTCAGCCGACATCCGTTGGCAGCTATATAACGGGCAAGGCGTGGATTCCCTTTCATTACAGCGGCAGCGATGATGTTCGATTGGTAGCCCACTACAAGGGCGTGGGGGTCATCTACTTCGGTAACGACAGCAGCTATACGTCCGGATACAGCGTGGTCGATATCAGCTATGACCCAAACGATCCGGGTTATTGATGACTACGACATTGCCGTAGTCGGCGCCGGCCCGGCGGGCGTCTGTGCGGCGGCGGCCGCTGGAAATGCCGCCCATGTCATTCTGATCGACAGCACCAATCGCTTCGGGGGTTCCGTCACGGCGGCGATGCATCGCTGCATGTGCGGCCTTTACTCCGGCCCTCCCAAAAACGTTCTGGATACATTGAACGCCTCGGCCCAGCGCAACATTGTCGAGCGGATGCAGCGCAAAGAGCCGAAATCCGTCATTCCGCGACAATTCGGCAAGGCCTGGGTGCTGGAATTCCCGGCATCCGCGTGGGAAGCGGCACTGTCGGAAATCTGCTCCGAAGCGAAGATCGATCTGCGCATGGGCTGCCGCGTCACCGCCGTCCGACGCGACGGGCCCCGTCTGACCGCCCTCCAGTTGCAAGGAGCCGGCTGGATCAACGCGCGTGTCGTGATCGACTGCACCGGCGGCGGCCACGTGCTGCGGCTGGCCGGCGACGATGCGTTCCTGCCGCCGGATGAAGCCCGGATGCTCGGCGGCTTCGCCGTGCGATTGGCGGGACTCGGCGGCGATCCCGACATGCTGCGCCTGGAAACGCCCTATGCCCTGGCCAAGGCGGTGGCAAAGGGAACTTTGCCCCGCACCGCCCGCTTCACGGTCTTTTATCCCGGCCCGCTCCCCGGCGAAGGGGTCTGCAAACTTGCCGTCAACCCGGAAGAACTCGGCCCCGGCGAGGCGGAATCGTTCGCCAATCAGGTGGTGGAACTTCTTAAACGAGAAATTGCCGGATTCGCCTCGGCACGGGTCGTGGAGAAATCGCCGCGAATTCTGCCCCGCGACGGTCTGCGATTGCGCGGAAAGTATCTCCTCAGCGAAGACGATGTCCTCCAAGCGCGCAAGCATGGCCCCGATGCCGTCCACGCCTGGTGGCCGATTGAGCGATGGGATATCTCGCGCGGCCCGACCTACGCCTATCCCCCCATCGGCGATCACTATGACATTCCTCCCGACGCGTTGCGAAGCGCCGCTGTTGAGAACCTTCTGGCGGCCGGCTGCTGCCTTTCCGCGACCTCCGGGGCGGCCGCCTCGAGCCGAGCCAGCGGAATTTGCTTGGCAACCGGCGACGCCGCCGGTCGATTGGCGGTTTCCGCGGGAGCATAGCGCACAAATCTCGACTCCCCCCTGCCGTTTAGCCGCGACCCGAAGGGGAGCGCGTTTTTTGGACCTTCGAGAATCGCCGACCGCAGTTTCGCTTTTTCCCACACTTCCAACCTGAACAACCCGGACCTCACTGGAATTGCCGGACGCCGGGAATTATGATCGACCGGCTTGTCGGATAGCCAGACCTACAACATCAAGGCCAAACGAACTTCCGCGGCCGAAGCAAAGCCGGTGGTCACCATCGGCGCATCAAAAATCCGGATCGGCGACGTGATGGCGGTGGCGACGGGGTCGGCTCGCCTCGCACTCGATGAGTCCCCCGCTTTCCAGCAAAAATTGAACCGCAGCGTCGAATTGCTTGATCGGCTCATCGAAAGCGATCGGGTCATTTACGGCGTCACCACCGGCTTTGGCGCATCGTGCGAAACACCCGTGCCGGCGGACCTGACGGCGGCGATGGCCACCAACCTGGTGCGCTTTCACGGCTGCGGAACCGGGCGAATGCTCGATGAAATCGAAGCCGTCGCGGTCATGATCGTGCGGCTGAAAAGCCTCGCCGAAGGCCGCTCCGGCGTTCGGCCGGTACTGCTCCAGCGGCTCTGCGACCTGATCAACCGGCGGATTCTTCCCCAAATACCGGCCGAGGGATCGGTCGGCGCCAGCGGCGACCTCACCCCCCTTTCCTATATCGCCGCGGCGCTGATCGGCGAGCGCGAGGTTGCCTGCGACGGCCGTGTCATGCCCGCCGCCGACGCCCTGGCCGCCGCCCGCCTGGAGCCCATCGAACTGCGCCCCAAGGAAAGCCTGGCCCTGATGAACGGGACCAGCGTCATGACCGGCCTGGCGTGCATCGCCTATGACCGCGCCCGCCGCATTTCGCGCTGGTCCGCGGCGCTGACGGCAATGGCCAGCGACGTGCTTCGCAGCAATCGCGGACATTTCGATCCCCGGCTCTTCCTCGCAAAACCGCATCCCGGCCAACTCGCCTGCGCTCGCTGGATCGCCGACGACATCGAATACGCGCCAAGGAATGGCTCAAAGCACGATGGCAGAATTCAGGACATCTATTCCATACGCTGCGCGCCACACGTGATCGGCGTGCTGGCCGATTGCCTCACTTTCGCCCGCGACCTCATCGAAACCGAAATCAACAGCTCCAACGACAATCCCCTGCTCGACCCCGCCACCGGCGATGTCCTCCACGGCGGCAACTTCTACGGCGGTCATCCCTGCATGGCCATGGACATGCTCAAAATCGCCATCGCCAATATCGCCGACCTGATCGACCGCCAGATGGCCCTGCTGTGCAACCCGCACACGAACAACGGCCTGCCCGCCGATCTCGTCGCCCCCCGGGGCGCCGATCAGGTCAGCCATCACGGCTTCAAGGCGATGCAGATCACCGCATCGGCCCTGACGGCGGAGGCGTTGAAACTGACCATGCCCGCCAGCGTTTTCAGCCGCAGCACCGAATCTCACAATCAGGACAAGGTGAGCATGGGAACCATCGCAGCCCGCGATGCGCTGCGCATCATCGAGCTGACCGAAACGACGCTCGCCATCGTCCAGCTTGCCCTGTGCCAGGCTTTGGACCTGCGCAGCGGCAAAGGCTGTCACCACCGAAGCCGCGAATTGCACCAGGCCATTCGGCGAATCGTCCCAATGAACACCGCCGACCGCCGTCAGGACGTGGACATCCAAAGCGTTCTGGACCTCTACCGCGCCAAAGAGCTACCGATCGGGGCGATCGATTTCCCCGCGGAGTAAGGGGATCGGGGAACGGAAAAACGGGACAGCTCTGGGAACGGAAAAACGGGACAGCTCTGAATTCTTCCTCAATAATTCAGAGCTGTCCCGCTTTTCCCGGGAAACCGCAGCCTGGTCGATCAGCCGATCCAATCGCTCAAATCCAAAGCCGCGGGGTCGCGGATCCTTGATCGCGGCGCTAACGATTTCCACGATTCGTTCTTTTGACGGAGGCGGATAGGAGGACATCGCTGACTGAATATCAAAGATGCCCCCTTATCGGTTTCCGGACAGAATTGATCTCCAAAATCGATGATATTATTCTCTTCCACCGTGCTAAGGCCGAATCCCGCAGGCTCATTGGGCAAGGCAGGAGATTGATTATGAATCGCATTCCAGATTTACGCATTCCATTGAAAGGCTGGCCTCCGATCCCTGGCGGAGCGATCAGGTCAACCCTGCTCGCGCTGGCGATGACCGCCGGATTGATCGGTTGCGCGCCCAGCGGCGTCGCGACGCCGCCGGTTTCGACCACGATCAACAAATCCGAGCAAAGCGCCATCACCCCGGACGCGGCCCTCGCCCGCCTCAAGGACGGCAATCGGCGATTCGTCAGCGGCGACAGCCTGCGGCGCGATTATCCCGCTCAGGTCAAGGCGACCGCCGCCGGCCAATATCCCTTCGCCGCGGTCCTCTCCTGTATGGATTCGCGCTCGTCGCCGGAGATCGTATTCGATCAGGGCATCGGAGATCTGTTCGTCGTTCGGGTTGCGGGCAATTACGCTCCGGCCGACATCATGGGCAGCCTCGAATACGCCACGAAGGTTGCCGGCGCCAAGCTGGTCGTGGTGATGGGACATACGGAGTGCGGGGCGATCAAAGGCGCGTGCGACGACGTGAAGCTGGGAAATCTGACGACCGTAATCCAAGCGCTGCAACCCGCGATCGAAGACGTGAAGGATTTTCAGGGCGATCGAACCTCGAAGAACAAGAAGTTTGTGCTGCTGGTTACGGAGGCAAACGTCCGTCGCACCGTCGCCAAGCTCCGCACCGATAGCCCGATTCTGCGGGAGTTGGAGCAAACGGGCCAGATCAAGATCGTCGGCGCGATCCATGACATTTCAACGGGGCAAGTGACGTTCTTTGACTGGAATGGCGGAGGCGGATAGGGGAACATCACTGACTTAATATTTGTGATATCCCCTTATCGGTTTCCCCGGCGGAGTGACTTGCTCGGAACGGGGTTGTCAGAAAAGCGCGGCGGCAAATCAGCCGATGAACCGGTTATGACCGTATATCCGGCCGCCCAATCGATTGAAAAGGTGGGTTTCCGCCTGGCTCGTACCGTCGGGATGGTCGAGGACTGGATCGGCGTGGTCTTCGTCGCGACGGTCACGCTATCGGGAACATTCGGCCTAATCGGTAAGGCGTCCGACTGGCAAAACCAAACGCAGGTCGAACGGAATATGATCGTTATCGGATCGATCGGCTGGCTATTTCTCGACCTCTGGTACACCGCCCGGCTGATTCACATTGCCGTCCGCCGCCGCCGCCCGTTCGCCCTGACGGCCGCGTGCGAACGCCGAGTTTGGCCACTGCTGTTCCGCCCGCTCGCTGTCGTGTGGTGGCTGGGTCATTTTGTCACGGGCGCACTCTGCGCCGTTACCCTCCACATCATGACCTTCAAAAACACCGGACCAAACTCTCCGGGCCTGGATTTTCTGATGGCGATCGGCTTCGGCTTCGCCGCCAACGGATTTCTCATGTTGGCCGTTTGCGCCGCCACACGATCCGCTCGCGTCCGGATAATCGTCTGGAAATTCCGGGGGCTGATCGATATCGGAATGGGATTAACCGGGGTGTTATTCTCTCAGCTTCTGCGATCGCAGTTGGCGTGACCTGAACGGGGCAACGAACCCCATACGCCGGGGAATACTGCTCGCGCAGGGCGGATTCGATGGCCCGTCGCTGCGCCCCGCTCATGCCCGGCGTGTGGAGGACGGCCACCGTCACAGTGCCCTGACGAATCCGCTCCCGGGAATCGCCGCGATCATGGTTCTCAGCGCGGGTGCGAACCTCCTCGGACTCGCCCACTTCAATGACGTAGCGCTTGCCATCAGAACGCGGGTCGAGGATGCTGTAAATGCCCAAGGAGAACACATTATGCCCGAAAAGCCGACCCTCACAACTTCCGCCGGCGCACCCATTGCCGACAATCAAAATTCCTTGACCGCGGGCGCGCGAGGCCCGCTTCTGATGCAGGACTATCAACTGCTCGAAAAACTGGCCCACCAGAATCGTGAGCGGATTGCCGAGCGACCCATTCACGCCAAGGGCTGGGGGGCCTTCGGCACGTTCACCGTGACTCATGACATCACCCGGTTCACCAAGGCCAGGATTTTCTCCCAAGTGGGCAAGAAGACGGAGATGCTCGCCCGCTTCTCGACCGTGGCAGGCGAGGCCGGCGCGGCCGATGCCGAACGGGACGTGCGCGGTTTCGCGCTGAAGTTCTACACCGAAGAAGGCAACTGGGACCTGGTGGGCAACAACACCCCCGTCTTCTTCGTCCGCGACCCCTACAAATTCCCGGATTTCATCCATACTCAGAAGCGACACCCCAAGACGAACCTGCGTTCGCCGACGGCGATGTGGGATTTCTGGTCCCTCTCCCCAGAATCGCTCCATCAGGTCACGATCCTCATGTCCGATCGCGGTCTGCCGATCGGCGTGCGTCACATCAACGGTTACGGCAGCCACACCTACAGCTTTCTCAACGCCAAAAACGAGCGGGTCTGGGTGAAATTCCACTTCAAGACTATGCAGGGTCACAAGCATTGGACCAACGCCGAGGCCGCAGCCGTCGTCGGCCGCACCCGCGAGTCAACCCAGGAGGACCTCTACTTCTCGATCGAGCGAGGCGACTATCCGAAATGGCGGCTCCAGATCCAGATCATGCCCGAGACCGACGCCGAGAAGACGCCCTACAATCCATTCGACCTGACGAAGGTTTGGCCGCATCGCGACTACCCGCTGATCGACGTCGGCCTGATGGAGTTGAATCGCAATCCGCAGAATTACTTTGCCGACATCGAGCAAGCCGCCTTCTCCCCATCGAACATCGTTCCGGGGATCAGCTTCTCGCCGGACAAGATGCTTCAGGCGCGGATTTTTTCTTACGCCGACGCGCACCGTCATCGGCTGGGAACCCATTACGAGGCCCTGCCGGTCAACGCGCCGAAATGCCCGGTGCACAATTACCACAAAGACGGGCAGATGCGCTTCACCCCGAACTTTCCCAACCCCGACGCCTATTACGAGCCGAATTCATTCAACGGCCCCGTTGAACGGCCCGATCTGGCTGAACCTCCGCTGAAAATCTCGGGTGATGCCGATCGCTACAACCACCGCGAGGGCAACGACGATTACTCTCAACCCCGCGCCTTGTTCAATCTCTTCGATCCGGGTGAGAAGGCCAGGCTCTTCTCCAACATCGCCGCGGCGATGCAGGGCGTGCCGGAGCATATTATCGAACGTCAGCTTGGGCATTTCGCGAAAGTACACCCGGATTATGCCGCAGGCGTCCGCGCGGCCCTGGCTCGGAAGGCAAAGTAATAAGAACATTCATCGTTCATGAGGGATGCAAGGAGAACACAAAAAGGCATTCGAAGGCATCCAGGATAGGTGGGCATCGGTGACATCCACCGTTTCCCGCCATGATCATCCAAAAAGTCGCTCAAACGCGTCCTTGTTGTGTTTTCGGAGGCGGTCCACAAAATCATTGACATAGAACATGTCCGGAGCAAACCGTTGGGCCCGAACACGGATGGAGTAGTTCGGGTTTTTTACATCAAGATCAAAGAGAACTAGGAGTTCCCATGTTCACCGACTTCGATTCTCCCATCCTTCACCGAGCGATCCAATCCCGGGAGATGCCCCAGGAGAGTAAACATATTCGGGGGCATTTGAGGCATTCTGGGAACGCCCCAAAGGCAAACGACGACAAAATCTAGCTTTTATCTGGCTGCTGATCGATCAGCCGATCCAATCGCTCGAACCCAAAGCCTCGGGAGCGCAGATCCTTGATCGCGGCGCTGACGATTTCCACGATCCGCTCTTGGGACGACCCGCCGTCGTGCAGGAGAATGATGCTCCCGTCGCGTGCATGGCGACTGATTCGATCGATTGCTTTCTGAACGGACCCGGCCGTGTCGAACGTGCGGACATCCCATCCGACCAGGGTTAGGCCCAGTCGCCGCAGGATCCGTGGAAAAAAGGGATTGGTCAGCCCAGCCGGCGATCTCATGTAGCGCGGCGTGATTCCGGCGGCCTTTTGAATCGCCTGCTGCGCGCGCGTCATCTCATCGGACAGTCTCCGCCCAAACAGGCAACTGATCCACCAGGGGTGGCGATACGTGTGGTTTTCGAGCAGGTGTCCTTCGGCGACAATCCTGGCGGCAATCTGCGGATGGGCCTCGACGTTCTTCCCGATGCAAAAGAAGGTGGCGGGGATTTTCTCGCTGTTGAGGAGGTCCAGCAGTTTCGGCGTCGCGTTAGGATCGGGTCCGTCGTCAAAAGTCAGGGCGACTCGCATCTCGCCCGCGAGGCCGTGACAGACCGCCGGGCCAAAGAATTGCATGCGGATGCTCATCATGCCGAGGCCGCAGACCGTCAGATAAACGGCCCACACCACCACCACGGCCCAATCTCGCGTCGGAGCGCCGAGCGACAGCGAAGTTACCGTCAGGACGGCGAAGGCCAGCACGGTTGTCAGCGTGAATCGGCTCATGGCATCGGCTAAAACGGCCCCGTGGGCGCCAAACGCCGCAGGGGAAACTTATCCGGTCGATTCGCGCTTTTCTAGCGCGGCGGGATGTTGCGGCCCCGAGCAGGCCTCAATAGAATTCCAATCGGTGACCCCTTTGGGTGAAGAAAGAGACATCGAGCCCGATCTAAAACCCCAGCAAATCAATGCGATCTTGGATTCCGGCGTGGCGGCGACCGTCGCCTACGCGCGCCGGCATTCTCCTTTTTATCGGCGCAAGCTGGACGGCGCGGCGGAGGTTCGCGGCGCATCCGGCCTGGAATTGCTGCCCTTGACGACCAAGCAGGAGCTCTCGCAGTCCAACGAGCAGTTCTGGTGCGTCGGCCGTGAAAGCTTCGTGGACCTGTGCACCACCAGCGGAACCACGGGCGTGCCTTCGCTGTACCCGCTTACTGAGGCGGACCTGGATCGACTTGCGTTCAACGAATTTCTCTGCTTCAGCCGAGTCGGTTTGACCCGCGGGGACATCGTCGTTCTGGCCGTGACGATGGACAGATGCTTCATGGCCGGGCTGGCCTATTTCCAGGGCCTGCGCCGACTGGGCGTCACCGTCATCCGCGTCGGCGCCGGCTCGCCGGCCATGCTCCTGAGCATGATCGATCGGCTGCGGCCGACGGCTATCATCTCGGTCCCGTCGTTTCTCAAGCGCGTCGGGGAATATGCCGCTCAGCAGGGATTCAATCTGGCCGCTTCGACGGTGCGGAAACTGATCTGCATCGGCGAGCCGGTGCGTCAATCGGATTGGGGCCTCACCGTGCTGGGGGCACACATCGCCCGCCAGTGGAACGCGCAAGTTTTCTCCACCTATGGAAACACGGAGCTGGCCTCTTCGCTGTGCGAGTGCGCCGCGGGCAAGGGCGGCCATTTACATCCGCAGCTTTTGCACGCGGAGATCCTCGACGACGCGGGACACCCCCTGCCCGATGGGCAGGAGGGTCAGCTCGTCGCCACGACGATCGGCGTGCAGGCGATGCCGCTCGTGCGATTCGCCACCGGCGACTTGACGTTCATGACCCGCCAGCGATGCCAGTGCGGACTGTGGACGCCTCGCATCGGTCCGATCCTAGGGCGAAAGGAACAGGCGATGAAGATCAAGGGGACGATGGTTTACCCCGCGGCCGTCCAGCGGGCATTGCAGGGCATCGATCAGGTCGTCGATTACATCATGATCGCCACCGCCCCTACCGCTCTTTCGGACGAACTCGAAGTCGTCGTCGCTTGGCGCGGTGAAGTTGCCGGCGCGCTGGAGGCGATTCGCGAAAAACTTCGCGGCGAGTTGAAGGTCTGCCCGACCGTGCGCATCGCCAGCCTTCAGGAAATCCAGACCCTGGGAGACTCCCGCGAACTTCGCAAACAGCGGGTTTTCATCGATCGTCGCAGCCGGACGGGTTGATTACATCCGAAAACTCCGGCCCTTGGCGCAGCTCAGCTTTGTGGCCTTTCTGCGGGAAATCCTTCAAGCTAAACTTCTCGTAGCGACCGCGGGCTTCCCGGCAAATCCATTTTGGCCGAGGTGAGCCGTCAATGCGGGCGTGGCTTTGCCGGTTTTGCACAATGAGCGAACAGGCCCTTCAATCCGCCATGCGGCTTCACCAGGCCGGCCAACTGGATCAGGCGGAAGCGTTGTATCGAGAAATCCTGACGCGGGAGCCGCGGCATGCGGACTCCCTTCATCTGCTGGGCATGATTCTGATCCAACGAGGTCAACACGGCGCGGCCATCGAATTGATTCGTCAGGCGATCGCCTTGAAGCCGAGCGTGGCCGCATATTATGCGAACCTGGGTTGGGCCTTGACTCAGTCCGGCCAAGTGACTGAGGCGGCGACTTGTCTTCGGAAAGTGGTTGCGTTGCAGCCAAGCAATGCGGCGGCGTTCGATCACCTAGGTAGATTGCTCCGGCATTTGGGGCAAATCGACGAGGCGATTGCCGCGTCCAGCGCTGCCGTTCGGCTGCGGCCGGATATCGGGCAATATCACTTGAACCTGGCGTCGGGCTATTCTCAGAAGAACCGCTACGATCTGGCCATCCCCGCGTATCGCGAGGCGGCAAGACTCGAGCCGACAAATGCCCATTACTGGCACGACCTGGCCGTTGCCCTAGGCGAAAGCGGGCGGCTCGAGGAGGCGATTGAGATTTTCAACAAGACGATGGAATTGAATCCGGGTCTTGCCTGGGCGTACAGCAGCAAGGGCGTCTCGCTGGCGCGCCTGGGGCGGCCACAGGAAGCGATCGAGTGTTTCCGCCGCGCCATAGAGATCGACCCGAATTCGCCGGCTGGCTACAACAATTTGGGCAGCCTCTTGCAGGAGCAGGGAAGATGGCAGGAGGCGCTGAAGCAATATCGTAAAGCCGTGGCGCTTGAGCCCGGCAAGGCAATCGCCCGCTGGAATCTTGCACGCGTCCTTTTGCTATTGGGCCACATGAAGGAGGGTTGGGCGGAATTTGATGCGCGGCTGAACATGCCGCACCTGGGTCTGAAACGAGCCTTTCCCCAGCCCCAGTGGGATGGTTCGGATCCTTCCGGCAAGACGATCCTGCTCCACGCCGAGGGAGGGCTCGGCGATGCGCTCCAGTTCATTCGGCTGGCGCCGCAGGTGGCGCGGCGGGGAGCAAAATTGATTCTCGAATGTCAGCCGGCGCTGCTTCCGCTGTTGGAGGGAATGACAGGTCTGGATCGCGTGATTGCGCGCGGCCAGCCGTTGCCCGCGTTCGACTGGCAGATTCCGCTTCAGAGCTTGCCGCACGTCCTGGGGATCACGCTGGAGAATATTCCCAACCAGGTTCCCTATCTGTCGGCGCCGGCGGATCGGGTGCAACGATGGAAACAACGACTTGCCGCGGAAACAAAGACGCGCGTCGGGCTGGTCTGGTCCGGTACCCGCTACGCCAACGCAGACAACCGAACGCGAACGATCGACGTTTTCGCGCCTTTGGCCGAAGTGCCCGGCTTCAAATTCTTCAGCCTGCAAAAAGGGGATGACTCGCGTCAAGCCCCGCCGCAAGGGATGGACTGGGCTGATTTCAGCGCCGAACTCAACGATTTCGCCGACACCGCCGCGTTCGTGCAGAACTTGGATCTGGTCGTGACGATTGACACGTCGGTGGCCCACCTCGCCGGCGCCCTGGCCAAGCCGGTGTGGGTGCTGATTCCGTTTCAATGCGATTTTCGGTGGATGCTCGAGCGGACGGATACGCCGTGGTATCCCACCATGCGTCTGTTCCGACAGAAGAAGACTGGTGATTGGCAAACGCCCATCGCCGAGTTGGCCCTGGCGCTGCGAGGATTCAAGCGATAATGACCCGGGACCCACTGAATCTCGCGATGGAATACGAACAGTCGGGACGCCTGGCGGAGGCGGAGAAGATTTGCAAGTCAATTCTGGAGCGGCAGCCGAATATGTCCGCGGCCTGGCATGTGTGGAGCATCGTCGCCGCGCGCGCGGGCCGCCCGGATGTGGCGGTGCAGAGGATCGAGCGGGGGATCGCCATCGATCCGACAAACGCCGCAATGCACGCGAACCTGGGTGAGTTCCATCGGCGCCTGGGAAGGCTCGATGCGGCCATCGCTTCGCTCCGGCGGGCCATCGAATTGCAGCCCGGTCTGACCGAAGCCTGGAACAATCTCGGCAATGCGATGAAAGACAAGGGGATGCTCGACGACGCCCTGGCCGCATACAACAAGGCCGTCGCTCTTCAGCCGAATTTCGCGATGGCGCATAACAACATCGGCATTGCCCTGAGGCTCAAGGGCGATCTGGATCAATCGATCGCGGCATTTGATCGGGCCATCGAACTCGCTCCGACGTTCGCCGATGCACACGGCAACCGCGGAAACGCGCTGCGCGACAAGGGCCGGCTCGACGACGCGATCGCCGAATATCAGCGGGCGATCCGGTTGCAGCCGGATTCGGCCGCGCCGCATGCAAACCTCGGCAACGCCCTGGCGGACCGGCGCCAGTACGACGCGGCGATCGCCGCGTATCGCAGAGCGTTGCAGCTCAAGGCCGATTATCCCGAAGCCCTCGCCAATCTCGCTAGCGCCCTAAGGGAAACGAAAAGATTTGAAGAGGCTTCAGCGGCCGCTCGGGCGGCGATTCAGTTGAAACCCGATTACGCCGAGGCATACGACAATCTCGGCAGCATTTTGTTCGATCAGGAACGATGCGATGAGGCCGTCGATTCGTTTCGAAAGGCGCTCGAATTGAAGCCCTCCAGCGCCGTCTCTTACAACAACCTGGCGCTGGCCCTCGGCGAAATCGGCCAGATGGACGAGGCGATCCGCGCCTGTCGGACCGCGGTGCGATTGCAGGGCGACTATGCCGGGGGATGGAACAGCCTGGGAAACCTGCTGGCGCGGCAAGGCGAGTATGAAGAGGCGGCGGCGGCGTTCAGGCGCGCGATTCAGCTCGAGCCTGACTACGCCCTGGCACATTGGAACCTGTCGTTCATTCCGCTTCTCTTCGGCGATTTCGAGACCGGATGGACCGAACATGAATGGCGGAAGAGAACCAACGTCGAATCCCGGCCACGGGAGTTTGCCCAGCCGGAATGGGATGGCGGAGAATTAAACGGGCGAACGATCCTGATCCATGCCGAGCAGGGATTCGGCGACACGATCCAGTTTGTGCGTTATGTGCCGGCGGTTGCGGCCCGCGGCGGGCGCGTCGTCTTGCGATGTCCGGCGGAACTGGCGGCGCTGATGCGCCATTCGCTGGCAATTGCGGAGGTGGTCAGCGGCGACGATCTGCCGAACTTTAGCTGCCATTGTCCGCTGCTGAGCCTGCCCGCCGTGTTCAAAACGCGTCTCGAGACGGTTGCCACGGATGTGCCGTACCTGAAATCTCCCCCGGAATCTGCCGCCAGGTGGCGCGGCCTGTTGGAAGGCGGCGCCGGCGCGACGCGCGCTGGCGCGATCCGCGTCGGCCTGGTCTGGGCCGGCAATCCCAGGCGCAAGCTCGACCGCCAGCGATCGTTGCGCCTGGAGCAACTTTTGCCGCTGGCGACCGTGCCCGGCATACAGTTCTACAGCCTGCAAAAAGGCCAGGCGGCTCAGCAGGCCCCCAATCCTCCGGGTAATATGGAGTTGATTGATCTAACCGCAAAACTGAGCGATTTTGCCGAGACGGCCGGCCTGATCGAAAATCTGAACCTGGTGATCTCGGTGGATACCGCCGTGGCGCATCTGGCCGGGGCGATGGGAAAGCCCGTTTGGGTTTTGCTCGGTCGCGTACCCGCCTGGCGATGGATGCTGGATCGGACCGACTCGCCCTGGTATCCGACGATGCGCTTGTTTCGTCAGCCGGTGATGGACGATTGGAATACTCCCATCGCCCAGTTGGCGAAGGCGCTGCGCGAGCTTGTGGGCGACTAAAGTGATGTTGGCCTTGGACCTTCAGCGAAAATTAAACCAGGCCGCGGACCATTTGCGGGCCGGGCGGCTCGCCGAGGCGGAGGTGTTGTTTCGCCAGGTGCTGGCACAAAAGCCCAAGCATGCCGATGCCCTGCATCTGCTCGGAGTCACGGCCTCAAAAGCGAGCCGCTCAACCGAAGCCGTGGAGTTGATTCGCCGGGCCATCGCCGTTGACCCCAGGCAGTCGGTGTTTCACAACAATCTGGGCTTGGGCCTGCTCACCGTGGGTCAGATCGAAGAAGCCATCGCCGAGTTTCGCGCCGCGATTTCCCTCCGCCCGGATTCCCTGGACACTTACAATCATTTGGGCAACGCCCTGTGCGAACTGGGAAGATTTGACGAGGCATTGCCCCACTTTCACCATGCGGCCTCCGCTCGGCCGGAACATGCGCCCTATCACTACAACCTGGCCAATTGTTGGAGGCGCAAGGGTATGGCTATGCGGCTGGACGCAAACCCGTCGAATCTCCAGGCGGCAATGACCGAGCGCCGACGGGTGCTTCAAAAGGCGGTGGCTTGCTTTCGGCAGGCGCTGGCGCTCGACCCGGATTATTCCGACGCCGCCAACAATCTCGGCACCACGCTCCAGGCCATGGGCCGCAGCGATGAGGCCATTGCCGTCTGGCAACGTTCGCTCGCGACCAAGCCGGATTTCTTCGCCTTTTACAACCTCGGCCGAGCGCTTTACGAGCAGGATCGCATGGATGAAGCCCAGGCGGCAATGCAAAGCGGTCTGCGTCTTCGGCCCGATCACGCCGAGTCATTTACCAATCTGGGAAACGTGTTTCGGCAGACCGGCCGCGCCCAGGAGGCCATTGAATGTTTCGATCGCGCGACTGCGCTGAACGCCGCAGGATCGGTCGCCCAAAGCAATCGGCTCTACACCCTGTATTATCACCCCGATCACGACGCGCAGCGGATTCTGCTGGAGCACCGGAAGTGGAACGATCAGCTCGCCCGACCTTTGCAGTCGAACGCGGGGCACCCAAACGACCGCTCGCCGGGGCGACGGTTGCGGATCGGCTACGTTTCGCCGAATTTCTGGGGGCATTGCCAGGCCCTGTTCACGGTCCCGCTGTTTTCCCGGCACGACCACCAACAGTTCGAAATCTATTGTTATTCGGATGTGAAATCGCCCGATTCGTTCACCGGCCGGCTGCGCGCCTGGGCCGACGTCTGGCGCAGCACCGTGGCAATGAGTGATGAACAAGTGGCCGAGCTTATCCGCCGCGATCAGATCGACATCCTGGTGGATTTGACCCTGCACATGGCGGAGAACCGCATGCTGCTCTTCGCCCGCAAGCCCGCACCCATGCAGGTCACCTGGCTTGGATATCCGGGCACCACCGGCTTGCAGACGATGGACTATCGCCTGACCGATCCCTATCTGGACCCGCCGGGGGAAACAGATGCCCTTTACACCGAAAAATCCATTCGCTTGCCACACACATTCTGGTGCATGGATCCAGAGGCAACGGAGATGTCGGAGATGCCGGGGATCAATCCGCTGCCGGCCCTACAGGCCGGGCACGTCACCTTCGGTTGCTTCAACAACTTCTGCAAGGTCAACCAGCCGCTGCTGGAGCTTTGGTCACGCGTCCTGGATGCCGTGCCGGGATCGCGGATGGTTTTGCTCGCCCCGCCCGGTTCCCGGCGGCAATGGATTAGTCACACGCTTGGGGACCGCGTCGATTTTGTTTCGCGCGAAAGCCGGCAAAATTATTTGCAGTTCTACAACCGGATCGACCTGGGCCTGGACACATTGCCATACAACGGCCACACCACCAGCATTGACTCGCTTTGGATGGGCGTTCCGGTGGTGACGCTGATCGGCAAGACCGTCGTCGGCCGGGCGGGATTCAGCCAGTTGTCCAACGTTGGACTGACCGAACTGGCGGCCACGACGCCGGAGCAATTCGTCGAATTGGCGGCGAAAGTTGCCGCGGACTTGTCGAGATTGGCCGAGCTTCGCCGAACCCTTCGCGATCGGACGCGCTCTTCACCGCTCATGGACGCAGAGCGTTTTGCCAGGGACATCGAATCGGCTTATCGGCAGATGTGGCTGACATGGTGCAGATGACGCTACAACAGCAGTTGGAAGCCGCTCTGGTCCATCACCGAGCGGGCCGGCTTGGCCAAGCGGAGATGATTTATCGCCAGATTCTGGCGACCGAGCCGAAGAACGCCGACGCCCTGTTCCTGCTGGGTTCGCTGGCCCATCAGGCGGGCAAATTCGATATCGCCTGCGACCTGTTGAATCAGGCCATTCTCCTCAACCCGACCGCTGCCGATTATCACCTCAACCTCGGCGTGGTCTTGACGGCCCAGGCGCGGTTGGCCGAAGCAGTGACAGCATTCAGAAAGGCGCTGGCGCTCCGGCCGCAACATGTCGGATACCTTAACCTCGGCATCGCCCTGTCGCAGATGGGTCAACTGGATTCGGCAGTGACCGCTTACCGAGAAGCGCTGGCCCTCGAGCCGAACCAGTTCTTGACCCATATGATGCTGGGCAACACATTGAGGGAGTTGGGCCGAACGGAAGAAGCGGTGGCGTCTTACCGCCACGCGCTGGCGCTGAACCCCCGATTTGCTGACGTCCACAATACCCTCGGCGCCGCGCTGGCGCAACTGAACCGACTGCAAGAAGCGGTGGACTCCTTCCAACAAGCGATAGCTCTCAATCCCGATCTCGCCGAAGCCTACAACAACCTAGGCCAGGCGCTGACCACGATGAATCGCTTGGAGGAAGCGGTGGCGGCCTTCCAGAAGGCGGTGGCTCTCCGACCGAATTGCGCCAATGCCTACAACGGTCTTGGAATTGCGCTCAAGAAGCTGGGGCGGCTGGAGCCTGCCCTGGCTGCCTTTCGCCAGGCGGTGACACTAAAGCCCGGTCATGCCGAATATTTGAACAACATGGGAATGATGCTGGGGGACTCGGGCGACTTGGAGGAGGCCCTGGCTGTCTTCCGCCATCTGATAACGCTCAAGCCCAGTCATGCCGAATATGTCTACAACTTGGGAGTCGCCCTGGAGGATTTGGGCCGCCCGGAGGATGCGCTGGCCGCCTATCGGCAAACGCTGGCGCTAAAGCCCGATTATCCCGAGGCCCATATGAACAGCGGCATGGTCCATTTGCTTCTGGGTGATTTGGCAGCCGGTTGGAAGGAATATGAATGGCGCTCGAAATGCCCCCATGTGCCCATGCAGCGGAATATCCCCCAACCGCAATGGACCGGCGGCGATCTGGAAGGAAAGACCATTCTTCTGCACTGGGAGCAGGGACTCGGCGACACATTGCATTTCATACGCTACGCGCCGCTGATCGCAGCGCGGGGCGGAAAGGTGATCCTGAAATGCCAGCCGGAACTGCAAAGCCTCATGAAGGGCGTCGATGGCATCGGGGCGGTTGCGGTCGATGAGCAATCTCTGCCGCCATTCCAACTGCACTGTCCGCTGGCGAATCTTCCGCTGGCGTTTGCAACGACGCTAGACACGATTCCCGTCCGGATGCCGTACGTGACCGCGCCGCTCGACCGTGCCCTAGCATGGCGGGAGCGGATCGGCGCCGCGGGTGGGCCGCTGCGCATCGGGCTGGCTTGGGCGGGCAAGCCGATCCACCGCAACGACCGCCGCCGCTCGATGCGGCTGGATCAATTCTCGCCGCTGGCGGAATTGAAATCGGCCCGTTTTTTCAGCCTCCAGAAAGGCCCCGCCGCCGACCAGAGCGCCGCCCCGCCGCCGGAGATCGACTTCGTGGATTGGACCGCGGACTTGCGCGATTTCGCGGAGACCGCCGCCCTGATCGCCAACCTCGATCTGGTCATCTGCGTGGACACTTCCATTGCGCATCTGGCCGGGGCGATGGCCAAGTCCGTCTGGTTGTTGCTGCCGTTCGTGCCGGATTGGCGATGGATGCTGAATCGGACTGACAGCCCCTGGTATCCGACGATGCGATTGTTTCGCCAGGCGGAGCCGGGAGATTGGGCCGGCGTCATGGCGAGTGTCATCCGCGCGATCTTGCAACAGAAGACGGACTGAAATGAATCCGATGACCGTACGACAGCGACTGGAAATAGGTTTGACGCATCATCGCGCCGGGCGGCTGCGAGAGGCGGAAGACATTTATCGCCAGGTTCTTGCCGAAGAGCCGAATCATCCCGAGGCCCTGCAGTTGCTCGCGGGGGTGGCGACGCAGATCGGCCGATATGACACGGCCATCGACCTGCTCGACAAAGCGATTCAAGCCAATCCCAACGTCGCCCTCTTCCACGGAAATATCGGATCGCTTTACCTGAAAATCCAACGGCTCGACGAGGCGGTTGCAGCCCTCGAACGCGCCCTCCAACTCGATCCACAGCTGGCGCCGGCGTATTACAATCTCGGCGGCGCACTTTCGGACAAAGGCGAATTTCATCGCGCGGCCGCGGTCTTTCGCACGGGAATCTCGCTGAATCCCCATTGGCCGGAATTGCACAACGTCTTGGGTTTCGCCCTGCGCGACTGCGGAGATTATGACGAGTCGCTGGCGGCGTTCAGACGATCGGTGGCCCTGCGGCCGGACTTTGCCGACGGCCATCGGAACCTGGGCATGACGCTTCTGCTGCTCGGGGATTTTCGTAATGGATGGGCGGAATATGAGTGGCGACTGAAGATGCCACAACTCGTACAAACCCGGAACACCGCCCAGCCAAAATGGGATGGCCAAACGCTGGAGGGAAAGACGATCCTCTTGTACCCCGAGCAGGGCTTTGGCGATGCGTTCCAATTCATCCGGTACGCGCCGCTGGTGGCCAAGCGCGGCGGAAAGGTGATCGTCGAATGCGTGCCGGAATTGGCCGGGGTCCTCCGTGGCGTCGAAGGCGTCGAGCGGGTCATCACCCGAGGCGATTCCTGGCCGTCGTATGACGTGCAAAGTTCGATCATGAGCCTTCCCCTGGCATTTGGCACAACGCTGGAGACGATTCCCGCGGAGGTGCCGTATTTGGCTGCGGCGCCGGATCGGGTCGCGGCTTGGCGGGAGCGGTTGGGAAATCCGGACGGCCGCCGCCGCGTGGGGCTGGTCTGGGCAGGACGGCCTGAACACCCCAACGACCGTCGGCGGTCGATGCGCCTCGATCAATTTGCCCCGCTGGCAGAAGTGAAATCGGCTCGTTTTTACAGCCTCCAGAAGGGCCCGGCCGCCAGCCAGGCCGCCGCCCCGCCGCCGGGGATGGATTTTGTCGATTGGACTGCGGACTTGCACGATTTCGCCGACACCGCCGCCCTGATCGCCAATCTCGATCTGGTCATTTGCGTGGATACTTCCGTTGCGCATCTGGCCGGGGCGATGGCCAAGCCCGTGTGGGTGCTTTTGCACAGCGCGCCGGATTGGCGGTGGATGCTCAATCGAACCGACAGCCCCTGGTATCCGACGATGCGGTTGTTTCGCCAGGCGGAGCCGGGAAATTGGACCGGCGTCATCGCAAATGTGAGCCGCGCGCTATCGCAAATGCAAAACCAACTGAAATGAATCCGATGACGTTACAACAGCGGCTGGAAGTCGGTCTGGCGCATCACCGCGCCGGCCGGTTGCACGAAGCAGAAGACATTTATCGTCAGATTCTCGCCGAGCAGCCCGATTATGCCGACGCCCTGCACCTGCTCGGGAGCCTGGCCGCCCAGATCGGCCACCATGACGCGGCCATCGATCTGTTGAAAAAGGCAATTCAGCTTAATCCCAACTTCGCCGCTTACCATGGGAACCTCGGTGCGGTTTACATGAAACTCAGCCGGCTGGACGAAGCGGAGGCGGCGCTGCAGCGAGCGCTCCAGCTCGATCCAAGCTTGCCCGACGCCTATTACAACCTTGGCGGCACGCTTACCGAAAAGGGCGATTTCGATCGCGCGCTCTCGACTTTGCATAGGGGATTGGCGCTGCATCCAAACTGGCCCCAGATGTACAACAGCATCGGCGTGACGCTGCGAATATGCGCGAAATACGATGAGGCCATCGCATCGTATCGGCGTGCGGTCTCGATACAGCCCGATTATGCCGAAGGACATTGGAATCTCGGTTTGACGCTGCTGTTGGTCGGCGATTTTGCGGCGGGTTGGACCCAATACGAATGGCGAAAAAAAATGCCGGATGTAGTACGGCCACGGAACTTCACGCCGCCAGAGTGGACCGGCGAAAAGCTGGACGGTAAGACGATCCTCCTGCACGCCGAGCAGGGCTTTGGCGATACCCTGCAATTCATCCGCTATGTGCCGCTGGTGGTGGAGCGCGGCGGACGAGTGATCGTCGAATGCCCGCCGGAACTGGCGACGGTTCTCCGCGGCGTCGAGGGCATTCAGGAGATTTTTGTCCAGGGCCAGACATTGCCCTCGTTCGACACGCACCGCTCGATCATGAGCCTCCCGCTGACCTTCGGGGCAACCGCCCAGACGATCCCGGCGAAAGTTCCCTACCTGGCCGTGCCGGCGGATCGAATCGCCGCGTGGCGCCAGCGGCTGGGCGACGCCCCGCTGGGCGTCGGGCTGGTCTGGGCCGGTGGGCCGCAGTACAGCGACGACAGCCGCCGCTCGATGCGCCTGGAACATTTCGCCCCCCTCGCGGCGGTGAAATCCGCTCGGTTCCACCTGCTGCAAAAAGGTCCCGCCGCCAGCCAGGCCGCCACCCCGCCGCCGGGCATGGACCTGGTCAATTGGGCCGCCGATTTGCACGACTTCGTCGAGACCGCCGCCCTGATCACCAATCTCGATCTGGTCATCAGCGTGGACACCTCCGTGGCCCACCTGGCCGGCGCGTTGGGCAAGCCCGTTTGGGTGCTCCTGCCGTTCGTGCCGGATTGGCGATGGATGCTGAACCGCGACGATTCGCCCTGGTATCCGACGATGCGATTGTTTCGTCAGCCGGCGGCCGGCGATTGGGCGACGCCCATCGCGCAGGTCGTGCAGGCTTTGCACCGTCGGGCGGCCGATAGATTGTCATCGTGATGGAACTGGGACAGACGATGAATCGGGCAGCAGAGCATCTGCGAGCCGGGCGGCTCGCCGAAGCCGAGCCGCTCCTGCGCCAAGTGCTGGCACGAACTCCCCATCACGCCGGGGCATTGCATCTGCTCGGTTGCGTGGCCTTTCAAATGCGCCCACCGTCGGAGGCGGAGGACTTGATTCGCAGGGCCATCGCGCTCGATCCCGCGCAGGCGGTATTTCACACCAACCTGGGCTTGGCCCTGCTGGTAATGGGCAGGAAAGATGACGCAATCCAGGCGTTCCGCCAATCCGTAAAGCTTTGGCCCGAACATCCCGACGCCAATAACGAATTGGGCAACGTTCTTTGTGATGTCGGACAATTCGATGAGGCGTTAGATTGCTTCAAGCGCGCCGCCGCCGCCCGGCCTGGACACGCTCCATCGCTCTTCAATCTCGGCACCGGCTGGCTGCGCAAGGCCCTGGCGGCGCCGCCCGATCAGGACCCGTCCAAAGCGCCCGCAGCCCAACGCCGTAAGGATGACCTCCAGGAAGCGGTCCAATGCCTTCAGCGGGCCTTGGCGCTGCGGTCGGATGATGCGGATTCGGCCAACAACCTCGGCAATGCCCTGCAAGCGCTGGGTCGAACCGACGAGGCGATCGCGGCATGGCGACGCGCGGCGGCGGTGGCGCCGAATCCCTTCGCTTTTCTGAACCTGGGACGAGCGCTTTGTGACCAGGATCGTTTCGATGAGGCCCTGGTGGCGATGCAAAACAGTCTTCGCCTGCGGCCCGATCAGCCCGAGCTATGTAACAATCTCGGAACCCTCTTTCGAAAGACCGGACAAGCGGAGGAAGCGATCGCGTGGTTCGATCGGGCCATAGCTCTTCAGCCGCGACATGCAATGGCCCACAGCAACCGGCTCTACTCGATGTATTTTCATCCGAATTACGACGGCCCCAGAATTCTGCACGAACATCGGCTGTGGAACGAGCAAATGGCCCAGCCGCTGACGCGTTTCGCGCCGCATGAGAACGATCGTTCGCCCCGGCGGCGGCTGAGGGTTGGCTATATATCGCCGAATTTCCGCGAACATTCCGAAGCCTTCTTCATCGTTCCGCTTTTGGCCAACCACGATCACCGTGACTTCGAGATTTATTGCTATTCGGATGTGGAAACTCCCGATGCCCTGGCCGCTCGGCTTCGCTCCTGGGCCGACGCATGGCGCAGCACCGCCGGAATGAACGACCAGCAGGCGGCGGAGCTGATTCGCCGCGACAAGATCGACGTTCTGGTCGATTTGACCCTGCACATGGCGGGGAACCGCATGTACGTTTTCGCGCGCAAACCCGCTCCCGTGCAGCTCACCTGACTGGGTTATCCCGGCACCACCGGGTTGGAAACTATGGATTATCGCCTGACCGATGCATATTTGGACCCCGTGGACGAGGACGCCGCACTGTATACCGAAAAATCCCTTCACCTTCCGGATTGCTGGGTTTGCTACGACCCGCTCAGTGATGCCCCGCCGGCGGCGAACCGGCCCGCGGGGCCGATTCGTTTTGCCTCGCTCAACAATCCTTGTAAGAACAACGAGCCGCTGTTGCGGCTATGGGCGCGGGTCCTCCACGCCGTGCCGCAGTCCACGATGCTGATCCTGGCATCGGGCCAGGGGCATCGAAACAGACTTCGCGGCATATTTCAGGGCGCGGGGATCGCTCCAGAGCGGATCCAGTTCATCGACAGGACCCCGCGGCGGGATTACCTGCGCCTGTACGACACGATCGACATCTGTCTTGATACCCTGCCGTACAATGGAATCACCACGACTTGCGATGCCCTTTGGATGGGTGTTCCGGTCGTCACGCTGACGGGAAAGACGGCTTCGGGGCGGGCGGGATTGAGTATCTTGTCCGCGATTGGGTTGCCGGACCTTGTTGCCAGGACCGAAGATGAATTCGTAAGAATCGCCGGCGAGCTTGCGGCCGATCGGCCTCGATTGTCAAAATTGCGCTCGAACCTACGGGAAAGGATTCAACAATCGCCTCAGATGAACGCCGCCGACTTTGCCAGGAATGTCGAATCGGCCTATCGGCGGATGTGGCTGACATGGTGCAAATGACCCCTCAGCAACGACTGGAAACGGGCATGGCGCATCACCGCGCCGGCCGGCTGCGCGAGGCGGAGACGGCGTATCGCCAGGTTCTGGCTGAGCAGCCCGATCAGGTCGATGCCCTTCAGTTGCTCGGATCACTGTCGGCAGATATTGGACGACTCGATCTCGCCATCGAGTTGATCGGCAAGGCCATCCAGATCAATCCCAACGTCGCACAATACCATGCAAACCTTGGAGCGCTGTACGCCAGGAACAAACGATTCGATGAGGCGGCCGCGGCTTTGCAGCGCGCCATCCAGCTTGAGCCGGGCATGGCGGCCGCGCATTACAATCTCGGTGGTGTATTGCTGGCCCAATTCGAATTTACCCGCGCGATCGCCGTTTTCCAAAAGGCAATCGCCCTGAACCCCGATTGGCCGGAATTGCATAACAATCTTGGGCTGGCCCTGCGAAATGAGGCAAGACACGAGGAGGCGTTGGCCGCGTTCAAACGCGCTCTCGCCCTGCGTCCGGATTATGCCAGCGCTCACTGGAATCTGAGTTGGACGCTTTTGATTCTCGGCGATCTTAAGGCCGGCTGGGCGGAATACGAATGGCGAATGAAGTGCCCGGCTGTGGCCACGCCACGGCTTTTCAACCAGCCGCAATGGAAAGGTGAGGAATTGGCGGGACGAACAATCCTGCTGCACGCCGAACAAGGGTTTGGCGATATGCTGCAAGTCGTTCGCTACGCGCCGCTGGTGGCAAAGCGCGGCGGGAAGGTGATCGTCGAATGCCGGCCGGAGCTGGCCAGGATCTTCAAAACGGTCCATGGCATCGAACAGATCGTTGTTCAGGGCGAAATGCTGCCGGCGTTTGATGTGCAGTGTCCGATGATGAGTCTTCCTCTGGCATTTGGCACGACGCTGGAGACGATTCCGGCCCAGACGCCGTATTTGACGCCGCCGCCGGATCGAATCGCCGCCTGGCGGCTGCGGATGGGAGATCGCGACGGCCGGCTGCGCGTCGGACTGGTCTGGGCCGGCCGGCCGACCCAGCAATACGACCGCTGGCGGTCAGGCCGATTCGAATATTTCGCGCCGCTGGCGAAAGTAAAACCCGTCCGGTTTTTCAGCCTGCAAAAAGGCCCCGCCGCCAGCCACGCCGCCACCGCGCCGCCGGAGATGGAATTGATCGACTGGACCGCCGATCTGTACGACTTCGCGGAAACCGCGGCGTTGATCGCAAATCTCGATCTGGTCATCGGCATCGAATCGGCGGTGACGCACCTGGCCGGCGCGATGGGCAAGCCGGTTTGGGCCGTATTGGCGCACGTGGCCGATTGGCGTTACCTGCTGAATCGGTCGGATTGTCCGTGGTATCCGACGATGAGATTGTTCCGCCAATCCGCCAAGGAAGATTGGACGCGCGTCATCGCGGACGTGAGCCTTGCGCTGGAACAACATCTTCTTCGACCCCCAACGTAATTTGCAACCATTCGCTGCTGCTTTCCGCCGTCACCTTCGGCTCCTTCAATGCCGATGGCAATAATATCGTGTCGCCTTTCTCAAACCGCGTTGAAATGTCGTTGGCCGTTGAACTCACCCGGCCGCGTCCTGCGATGAGCATGAGAATCGTCGGCTCGCCCCATTTGATCGAAAGCGTTTTGCCCTTGCTGAGAGCGGCCTTCTCAATGCAAAAGTAATCGCATTTCACGAGTTGCGGAACCGCCAGGGCGATCGGCGCTTTCGGCTCGGAGAAATCGATGCACTGCATCGCCTGTTCGACGTGCAATGTTCTCAATTTGCCCGTGGAGGGATCGACCCGATTGAAATCGAACACGCGAAAGGTCGTGTCGCTCGGCGTCTGCACTTCCGCCGCGAGAATGCCCGCGCCCAGCGCGTGAACTGTGCCGCTGGGAAGATAAAAACAATCGCCGCGCTTCACCGCAATCGAATTAATCGACGATTCCACCGTGCCGTCGGCGATCGCCTTGGCGAATGACTGCCGCGTGACGCCGGGGCGAAGGCCCTTGAGCAGCCGCGATCCCGAATCCGCCTGCACCACATACCACGCCTCGCTCTTGAGATGCGCCCCCGGGTGGACGCGGGCATATTGCGCATCGGGGTGCACCTGCACCGACAAATCCTGGCCGGCATCCAGGAATTTGATGAGAATCGGAAACTGCCCGTGCGGGCCCGTCAACGGCGCCATCCCGAGCAGATCGCTCCCCAATCTTCCCACCAGCTCGTGCAGCGTCATGCCCGCCAGCGGTCCCTCCGCCACCTCGCTGCTGATCCAATCCCTCGAGTCATCCACCGCGCCCGGTGGAAAATCGAACAGCTCCCAGCTTTCGCCGATCGGCCCCGGCGGCAGGGTTTTGCCAAGGACCGTCTCGATTTTTCGACCGCCCCACATCTTTGCCAAATATCTTGGCTTGAATTTAAGCGGATACAAAGACATAACTGCATTTTGCCATAACTGATCGGCGGATGCACACGGATCGTCGGATGCAAACTGAACGGATTCCACCCATGAGCCAAACCAACGGACACGTCAAGCATTTCGTTCTCGACACCAATGTTCTGCTGCACAATCCCAACGCGCTGTTCATGTTCGCCGACAATGAGGTCATCATCCCCTTCGATGTCATCGAGGAGTTGGACAAATTCAAAACCAACTCCGACGATCTCGGCCGGAACGCGCGAACGGTCATCCGTCATCTCGATTCGCTTCGCTTGCAGGGAAAACTTTCCGAGGGCGTCAATCTTCCGCAGACCGGCGGGCGCATCCGCGTGATTCTGGAAGAAGACCAGAAACTTTGCCCCGGCCTCACCGCCAATACCGCGGACAACCGCATCATCTGCTGCGCCTTCGGACTCATGCAGGAAGGCAAGCGCGTCGTCTTCATCAGCAAGGACATCAACGCCCGCATCAAGAGCGATGCGATGGGCCTCGTGGCCGAGGATTTCGAGGCCCAGAAGGTGGATTTCGAGCGCCTGTACACCGGCTGGCGCGAAATGACCGTGCCGGCTGGATCAATCGATCAGCTCTTCACCGAAAAACAACTTCGCCTGGACCTCGAGGACGCCCACGCCAATGAATTCGTGCTGATGAAGGACGAGCAGGATGCGAACCACACGGCCGTTGCGCGCCTGCGGGCCGATGGTTCGCTCGTGCCCGTGCGGGGCCGCCGCGGCCCCGTCTTCGGAATCATGCCGCGAAACCTCCAGCAAACCATGGCCCTCGATCTGCTCATGGACGATTCGGTCAAGCTCGTTTCCCTGATCGGCCCCGCCGGCACGGGAAAGACCCTGCTGGTCCTGGCCGCCGGATTCGCCAAAACCCTCAACGAAGAGGTCTATCAGAAAATGCTCTGCGCCCGCCCGATCATGCCGCTGGGGCGCGACATCGGCTATCTGCCCGGCGACAAGGACCAGAAGCTCAACGCATGGATGCAGCCCATTTTCGACAACATCGCCTATCTGCTTTCCAACCGCCTCGCCCAGGACTCCGGCCACGAGAAGCACGCCTCCCTCTCCAGCGTCGAGCAGCGCATTCAGCAACTCATGGGCAGCGGCCAGCTCGTCCTGGAGCCGCTCACCTACATCCGCGGCCGAAGCATTCCGCATCAGTTCATGATCGTGGACGAGGCCCAGAACCTCACGCCGCACGAGGTCAAGACGATCGCCAGCCGTGTCGGCGACGGCACGAAGCTGGTCCTGACCGGCGACGCGACGCAGATCGACAATCCATATCTCGACAGCAGCAGCAACGGCTTGTCCTATCTCGTGGAACGACTTAAAGGCAAGGGGATCGTGGGGCACGTCACGCTATCCAAGAGCGAGCGCTCGGAACTGGCGAGCCTGGTAACGGCGGAGTTATAGACGGCGATCTTCGCGCCTTCGCGATGGGCTTTCATTTCGGATTTCCCCCGCGGCCGCCGTCCCATAATTCCGCCTGCGTTGCCGCTGGCGCTGCCCCAAAAAATCGGATTGTCGCTTACCGTCAACACGTCTTTTTGCCGATGCTAAAAAGCGGCGAGCGTTGCATTCACGAAACATCGGCGGATTTCATCATGCTTCAGTCCAACACGGCCCATAAGCCGCGGATTTTGATCCTCGACGAGGATCGAATCATCCTCCAGTCTCTCTCCCAGTTCCTCAGCCGCGAGGGTTATGACCTGCGCACCTGCGACGTCCCCGAGGACGCTTTTTCCCTGCTGGAGAACGGTCAGATTGAAATACTTCTGGCTGATATCAACATGCCGGGGCTGAAGGCCACGGAATTCTTGCGCGATGTTCGGCGAAGAGCGCCGCAGGTTGTGATGATCGTCATCACCGGTTACGGCTCCATCGAAGGCGCCGTCGAGGCCACCAAGATGGGCGTCTTCGACTATCTCACCAAGCCGATCGTGGACGACGAAATTCGAGTGGTGGTTGAAAAGGCGGTTCGCCAGCAGTCGCTGCTGTTTGAAAACCAGACGCTTCGCCAGCAACTGGACCTGCGCTTTGGGTTCGAGAACATCGTCGGGCACGACTACAAGATGCTGAAAATCTTCGATCTGGCCGAAGCGGTCGCCGACAGCCGCACGACGGTCCTGATGACCGGGGAGAGCGGCACGGGAAAATCGCTGCTGGCGCGGGCGATCCATCATCGCTCTCCCCGGCGGGACAAGCCTTTTGTGGAGGTCAGTTGCGGCGCATTGCCGGAAACTTTGCTGGAGAGCGAGCTGTTTGGCCACGTCAAGGGCGCGTTCACCGGCGCCATTGCCGACAAGCCGGGGCGATTCCTCACCGCCGACGCCGGAACGCTGTTTCTCGATGAAATCAATTCCGCCTCCCCGGCCATGCAGGTGAAGCTGCTGCGCGTCCTTCAGGAGCGGGCGTTCGAGCCGGTGGGAAGCTCGCAAACCAAGCATGTCGATGTCCGCGTGATCCTGGCCAGCAACGTTGATCTGGCTGAGTTGGTCGCCGCCCAGAAATTCCGGCAGGACCTTTACTATCGCATAAACGTTGTGAACATCCGCCTGCCCAGCTTGCGCGAGCGGCTGGGCGACATTCCGCTGCTGGCGGGAAATTTTCTGCGTCAATTCTGCAAGGAGAGCGGCCGGGAAATCGTCGGATTCACCGAAGCCGCCATGGCCGCTCTTCAGCGCTACGATTGGCCCGGCAACGTGCGGGAGCTGGAAAACGCGGTCGAACGCGCTGTCGTCCTTTGCCGCCAGCCGCATATCGACGTCCACGACCTTCCCGATGGTTTCCAAGTGACCCCGAGCGCCATGGTATCTGCGTCAGCGGTGGCGGCCAACATTCCCACATCACCCATGCCGCTGGAAACAGCTCTGCAAGGCCCGGAAAAGAGCATCATCGAGGCCGCGCTCCAGCGCAACGCCTGGAATCGCCAGGCCACCGCCGCCGAACTCGATATCAACCGAACCACGCTGTACAAGAAAATGCGGAAATATCAGTTGGACGGCGGAGGAATCGAGTAAATGCCGAATGAAAGGCGAAATGCTTGTCACCACATTCGGCATTCGGCATTCGGCATTCTTTCTCTATAATCCCCCCATGCCCAGGCCCGCCCTCAGCCATATCGACAAATCCGGCAAGGCGAAGATGGTCGATGTCGGCCACAAGCCCCTCAGCCGGCGCACCGCGCTGGCAGAGGGATTCATCACCCTTCAGCGCTCAACGCTCGACGCCATCGCCAACGATCATGTGCCCAAGGGAGAAGTGCTGTCGGTCGCCCGGCTGGCCGGCATCATGGCCGCCAAGCGCACGGGAGAGTTGATTCCCCTTTGCCATCCGCTTGCGGTGGAGAGCATCGAGGTCGATTTCGATTTCCCGGATTTACGCCCCGACAACCTCCGCCCGGTGAAGCTGCGCATTAAGGCGATCGCCCGCATCAGCGCCAAGACCGGCGTGGAAATGGAAGCCCTGACGGCCGTTTCCGTGGCGGCGCTGACGGTCTACGACATGTGCAAGGCCATCGACAAAACGATGACCATCAGCGATATCCGCTTGGTGAACAAGACGAAATAACCGCGGACAGCGATTTACTCCGGTTGTTCTCAGGGATTTCTTCGCGGCTGTCTTCGCGCTCTTCGCGTCTTCGCGGTTCGCTTCTATTTCACTTCACCGCCCGCATTTTCGCCACGCAATTGGTCAGGGCCGGCACGGGATTTTCCACGTCCGCTTCGTATTCGATGACCGCCATGCCGTCGAAGTTTGTCTCTTCCAGAGCTTTGACAAACTCGGGCAGATCGAGGTTTCCAGAGCCGACCACCACGTCCGTCCACTGTCCGCGCCGATCGAATACGAAATCCTTGTAGTGCACGCCGAATATCCGGCCCTTGAACCTTTCACGCACCCACTGGATCGGATTTCCGTTGGGGCCGATCTGCATGCACCAGGCGGTATCCAGATTCAGCCCGATTTTCGGCCCGCCCAGCTTGCATAGAAAATCCAACACATCCGGCGAACCGCCGAACATGTATCCGCCGTGGCAATGAATCCCAATGCGAATATTAAATTCATCGCAGAGTTTGGCCGCCGCGGGCACGGCGCTTTGGAAAGTCCCCACGGTGAAATGCGCGGAGATATGGCGGGCGCCCGCCGCCTGGGCGCATTGGAACCATTTGCGCTCGCGGCTGATGTCGCCGACGAACGTTTGAACGCCGATGGAAACGACCTCGACTCCCGCCTTTCGGTAAATGTCCAGGACTCGCTTGAACGCCTCGACGTCATCGAAATCGGCGTGGACGGCGCACAATTCGATTTTTTTTACGCCGATCTTTTTAGTCAGGTCCGCGACCTGGGCGTTGTCCTTGAAATGGCGGAAACAATAGCTCTGAACGCCGAAATCACGTGCGGGGGATGTGGTCATGTCCGCAAGATTGCACGCTCAGGCGCCGAATTTCAAGTGCGTCATTGGTCATTTGTCATTGCCTATTGCCTATTGCGTCTATGCCTCCCCCTAATAGGCAATGGGCAATAGGCAATTGGAATTACGGCAATCGCAGCCAAGAACAAGTGTCATGCCCACTTATAACTCTTGCGATTAAAAGAGTTAATTCCATACACCATAAAATTGGTAGGATTGGTTGAAGGAGCGGGAATTGGGAGGTAGATTGACGGAATGAATTGGCGAACACCTGTTTTGGTGTTGCTTGGGTTTGGCTTGGCTATCAACGGGTGCGGCAAGAGCCAGTCGGCGCCGGGGACGGCAGCGGTTTTGGATGAGGTGCGGCTGGGGTATTTCGCCAATGTGACGCATGCGCAGGCGGTGCTTGGAGTGGCCTCGGGGGAGTTTCAAGCGGCGCTGGGGCCGACGCAGTTAAAAACCAAGGTGTTTAACGCGGGGCCGGAATTGATTCAGGCCTTGAACGCCGGGGCGGTGGACATTGGATATGTTGGGCCCGGTCCGGTTTTGTCCGCGGATGTCAACAGCGGCGGGCAGGCTGTTCGTGTGATCAGCGGGTCGGCGGCCAATGGGGTGGTGATTGTCGCGTCGAAGGAATCGGGGATTCATTCATTTGCCGATTTGAAGGGGAAACGGATCGCTACGCCGCAGCTTGGCAATACCCAGGATGTGTCGGCGCGGCATTATGTGACGGCGGTCCTGGGGCAGGCGGATTCGAGCAACGTCAAGGAAGTTCGCAACAGCCAGCAGAGCGGGATGATGGCGCGGGACATGATCGACGCGGCATGGGTGCCGGAGCCTTGGGGAGCGCGCCTGATGAACGAAACCGGGGCGGTGCTGGTGGGCGAGGAAAAGGACCTGTGGCCGAGCCACGAGTTTTCGCTGACGGTGGTGGTGACGACGCCGAAGTTTTTGGCGGAGCATGCGGACGTTATTGAGAGGATTTTGACGGTGCATCATCGGTGGACCCAGCGACTGAGCGCGCATTCCGCGGATTATGCCGATCAGTTGAACGACGCGCTGGTTGGGCTGGGCGGCAAAAAACTTCCGGGCGACGTGCTGCGTGCGGCGCTGGGCCGCACGGAATTCACCGATGATCCGCTTCCCGAGACGTTCAAGACCATGGAGCGGTGGTCGCACGATTTGACCTTCATCAAATCCGAGCCGGACCTGACGGGGCTGTTCGAAACGAGTATTATTCGCGGCTTGACCGGATCGGAGGCGGCGAGTCAACCGTGAATAAACCAAGTTTCATGTCCACCCGCTCTGCACCGCTGCAAGACACTTCCAGAAGGGGCCGCCTTGAGTTGCAGGGGATCAGCAAGCGTTTCGGCAAATCGAAGGAAGCGGCGCTGGAGAACATCACCCTGGAATGCCGCCCTGGCGAATTCGTCGTGGTCGTCGGACCCAGCGGAAGCGGCAAGAGCACGCTGCTGAACATCGCGGCGGGAATGACGCGGCCTGACCGGGGCACCGCGCGCTTGGACGGGGAGATGATTTCCTCGCCTGGCCCCGAGCGGGCGATGGTTTTTCAGGAACACGGGCTGTTTCCCTGGCTGACGGCGGCCCAGAATGTGGAATTTGGTCTGAAGATGGCTGGGGTGGGCGGGTCGGAGCGGGCCGACCGCGTGGCCGGGGCGCTACGGATGGTGCATTTGTCGGGCAGCGCCAACAAGCTGGTGCACGAACTCTCGGGCGGGATGAAACAGCGGATCGCGATCGGGCGGGCGCTGGTGATGGATCCGGCGGTATTGCTGATGGATGAGCCCTTCGCGTCGCTCGACGCCCAGACACGGACGCTCCTGCACCATCAGCTTCAGTCGCTTTGGGTCGAAACCCAAAAGACGATTCTGTTCGTGACGCACTCCGTGGGCGAGGCGGTCCGGCTGGCGGACCGGATCATCGTGCTGCACACCCATCCGGGCCGGATTCGCAAGGAAATTTGCGTTGATTTGCCCCATCCACGAAAATTCGACAGCTCGGACATCAGCGAGCTTGTCAAGCTCGTCCGAAAGGAAATCGAAGAAGAGGTCAATCGTGTCAATGCCCTTGCGGCTGAGGATTCGTGGCGGCCTGACGAGAACGCTGATCTGGGTGCTTTTACTGACGACCTGGGAAGCGGCATATAGGATCGCGGGCTGGCGGTCGTTTATTTTTCCCGCGCCGAGCCATGTCGTGGATTCCATGCTGGGGATGCTGGGGATTGAAACGGGGTTCGGGGAGAAATTGCACAAAGGCTGGCCTGCGCCGTTGGAATCCGCGGCGCATCAGCCTCCGCTCGCCAGCCGGATGGTGCATAGCCCGCTGGTCACGGCGAATATCGTCAGCGCCTGGCGGCTGATTGTGGGGTTTTCACTGAGCATTATTCTCGGCACGGTGCTGGGCGTGCTGATGTGGCGATGGACGCCTTTCGACGAGTTTCTGCGCCCGGTGTGTCTGGGATTGCAGACTTTGCCGAGCGTTTGCTGGGTGCCGCTGGCGGTTTTGGTGTTCGGTTTGAATGAGATCGGAATCCTCTTCGTGCTGGTGATGGGCAGCGCGTTTGGGATGGCCGTGTCGATGCGGGATGGGCTGCTGGCGGTTCCCCCGCTGTATCGACGAGCCGGACTGATGATGGGGGCTCGCGGATGGCGGCTGTATCGGTATGTGCTTTTTCCCGCTGGGTTGCCGGCGCTGGCGAGCAGTTTGCGCCAAGGATTCAGCTTTGCCTGGCGCTCGCTCATGGGAGCGGAATTGATCCTCGTGGCCGATCACCAGGGCTTGGGGTTTCTGCTGAAGACGGGGCAGGACAACTCCGCCATCTCGCAGGTGGTCGCGGTGATGATTGTGATGGTGATCATCGGCATGCTGGCCGATCGGCTGGCGTTTGCGCCGCTGGAGAGGCGGGTGCATATTCGGTTTGGGCTCGGGGCGGCGGGTTAATTGAACCGCCTAAATAGGGAACTATGGTTCTGGGACAACTCAAGGATAGTTAGCGGCGGTGCGAAGCACCGCGGGTTCCGCCGAGATGTCCCAGAATCTCGGTCGCCCATTTAGGCGGCGTCGGCTACTATTCTTAGGGTGGGGGTCTCGGCGGCGGCGGGTTGGTATTCGGGAACGCAGCGGGCCAGGGCTTGCACGATGTCCCCATGGGAAGCGTTGGTTACCAGCGCCAGCGTTTTCAGCATTTGCTCGATCTGCTCCGGGGTGGCGCGGGCCAATTGCCAGACGCGAATTTTTGGGTGGCTTGTCGGACGGGTTTGCTCGCCCTTGCAGGCGAGTTCTTCGTAGAGCTTTTCGCCCGGGCGGATGCCGCTGAATTCTATGGCGATGTCTTTGCCGGATTTCAGCCCGCGGCGGCGGATCATTTCTTTGGCCAGGGAAAGAATCTTGATCGGCTCGCCCATGTCGAGGATGAAGATTTCACCCCCCTGCCCGATGGCGCCGGCTTGCATGACGAGTTGGCTGGCTTCGGCAATGGTCATGAAATAGCGTTTCATGTCGGGGTGGGTGACGGTGACCGGGCCGCCGGCTTCGATCTGCTTGCGAAAGATGGGGACGACGCTTCCGCTGCTGCCCAGGACGTTGCCGAAACGGACCGCGACGAAGCGCGTGGGGCAATCGTCGGCGTTGAGGGATTGGACGTAGAGTTCGGCGCATCGCTTGGATGCGCCCATGACGCTGGTGGGATTGACGGCCTTGTCGGTGCTGACCATGACGAAGGCGGCGGCGGCGCTGGAGCGGGCGGCATCGGCGACCGTGCGCGAGCCGAACACGTTGTTCTTGATCGCCTCGCCGGGATTGCATTCCATCATCGGCACGTGCTTGTGGGCGGCGCAGTGGAAGATCACCTGCGGCTGATGGAACTCGAATATCCGCCCGATGCGCCGGGCGTCGCAGACGTCGGCGATGACCGGCACGATTTCCGCGCCCACCCAGCGATGCCGCAACTCGCGGTCGATCTCAAAGAGATTGTTCTCCGCCTGGTCGAGCAGGATCAGGCGGCGCGGGCAGAATTTCATGGATTGCCGGCAGATTTCCGAACCGATGCTGCCGCCGGCGCCGGTGACCATGACGTTCTTGGCCGCGAGGAATCGTTGCAGCTCGGGCGTATCGAGGCTGATGGACTGGCGGCCGAGCAGGTCGGCCAAGTCGGGGTCGGGGTCGTTGCTCTTTGGGGAAAGACACGCGCGGCCGCCCTTTGCGGAGAGGGAGCGCACTTTCTTTGGTCCCGGTTTGGGCATGGCTATGCGAATCTGTCATCGGCAAAATGGACGGGAAGCGGTTAGATATTCTCGGACGTTGCCGTACAATCGCGGGGATGATTGGCGGGTTTTGGAAGAGGATTTGGAGGCGACGGAACGCGCTCCCCTTTGGGTCGCGGCTAAACGGGGTTTGGGTGGTTTGGTGCCTTGTCGGGTGTGTGGGGCATTCCGGGCCGAAGGAGATCGCCAGTTCGCCCGCCGGTTCGACGGCGATTGCGCGGGTTTCGGCGTCTGCGGCCCCTGCTGCTACGGATGCTGACCCTGAAGATACTTTGCCGTATCTGGCTTCGGATGAATTGCAGGGGCGGGGCGTGGGTTTGCCGGGACTGGAGCGGGCGGCGCAATTTATCGCGGGCGAATTTGCGGCCGATGGATTACGGCCCCTGCCCGGTGAGGCCGATTTCTTCCAGGCGTTCGATTACACCATGCAGGCGAGTCCGGGCCCGGCGACGGAAATGGGGATCGGTCCAAAGAGGTTGATGTTGGACACGGATTATTTGCCGATGCGCTTTTCGGCGGCGGGCAAATTTTCGGGAACGGCGGTGTTCGTTGGGTATGGCGTCAGCGCGCCCGAGGCGGGATACGACGACTACGCCGGCGTGGACGTGTTGGGGAAAGTGGTCCTGGCGATGCGTTACGAGCCGATGGACGAGCGGGGCCACAGCCGGCTGGCGCCGCGCGGCGACGCATCGGGTTGGTCGGAGCATGCCACGTTTTCGGCCAAGGCCAGGTCGGCGGCGGAGCATGGAGCGGCGGCGCTGCTACTGGTGAATCCGCCGGATTCGGACCCGGATCTGCTCATGCCATTTTCCGGCGCCTTTGCCGCGCCGGCCGCCATTCCGGTGCTCCAGATCAAGCAAGCTGTGGCGGACGAACTGCTGAGCGCTGGCGGCACGCCGGATGAGCGGGCGCTCCGCGAGGAGGTGCTTAAGTCGCTGAGACACACGGCGGACGCTCCCGTTGTGAATGACCGCTGGGTGCCTGATTTGAAATCGCTTCGGGACCAGATCAACGCGTCGTTCAAGCCGCGGTCGATTGTCCTGTTTTCCCCGGTTGTTTCGGGCACCGTGCAGATCGAATCGCTGACGGCTCGGGTGAAGAATGTGATGGCTGTTTTGCCGGGGGCTGGACCGCACGCCGATGAGTTTGTGGTGATTGGGGCGCATTACGATCATCTGGGTCTGGGAACGCCGGGGCATCTGTTCGGGCCATCGGGGAGCATTTATCACGGAGCCGATGATAATGCCTCGGGAACGGCGACGGTGTTGGAATTGGCCCGGCGATTCGCCCACGCCCCGCCGCCGCCGCGGTCGATTATTTTCATTTGCTTCACGGCCGAGGAAGAGGGGCTGATTGGCTCGGAATATTTTGTGAAGCACTCGCCCGTGCCGCTGGAGAAGATGGCGGCGATGGTGAACCTGGACATGGTCGGGCGGATCAGGGACCAGACGTTGTATGTGGGCGGGCAAGGAACGGCCGCCGATTTCGACGCCATCCTCGGGCATGCGGGGATGGATTCGCCGCTGCGGCTGAAGAGCATCGGCCGCGGCGGGATGGGGCCGAGCGATCATATGTCCTTCGCGCGCCGGCGCGTGCCGGTGATGTTTTTTTTCAGCGGGATTCACTTGGACTATCACCGCCCCACCGACGTGGCGAAGAAGATCAATTATCAGGGGATCGAGGCGGTGGCGGACTTTACGGAAAAGGTGATCGACGGTCTGACGAGGATGCCGCACGAGCCGTATCTGGTCGAGGCGGACAAAGACTCGATGCATTTGTTTGGAAGCCCGAATTTTGGCCCGGGAGTTGAAAGGCGCGTGATTTTGGGGGTGATTCCGGAATATGCTTCGCAGGAATCGCGCGTGGGCGTGCTGATTTCGGGGACGACGCCGGGCACTCCGGCGGCCGCGGCGGGAATGCTCGGGGGCGATTTGCTCGTGCAGTTCGGGAATCAAAAGCTGGAGAATCTGATGGACCTGAGCGAAGCGCTGGCCCGGAGCAAGCCGGGGGATAAAGTGACCGTGAAAATAATTCGGGGAAGTCGGGCGCTATCATTTGATGTGATTTTGGCTGAGCGGAAGGGGTAGACAGAAAAAGGCACGAAGGCACGAAGGCACGGAGGCACATAGGCACGAAGGGAAAGAAAGATATGGCTGATGGACGCTCAATTGGCGTTGTGATCGTCGATCATGGGTCGCGGATGGAGGCCAGCAATCGGATGCTTGAGGAGGTCGTGACGCTGTTTGCCAAGCGATTTGAGTCGAAGTACTCGATTGTCGAGCCGGCGCATATGGAGCTGGGGGAACCTTCGATCGCAACGGCGTTTGGGAAGTGCGCGCTTCGCGGGGCCGGGCGCGTGGTGGTGGTTCCGTTTTTTCTCGGGCCGGGGAAACATTGGACGCAGGATATTCCGCGGCTCACCGCCGATGCGGCCAAGAAATATCCGGGCGTGGCGTATCACGTCGCGCCGACGCTGGGGATCGACGATCTCATTTTGGATTTGCTGAACAAGCGGGTGGAGCATTGCCTGGAGGAGGCGTTTGAATGCGATCAGTGCCGGGGGACCGCGCGGGCCGGCGGCGGCAAATGAATACTACCGCGAGGGCGCAAATGGCTCGCAGAAATGGCGGCGTTTTGCCTTTTCGCTGTGGGGTTTTTTTCATACAATCAAAACGTGGCAGACGAACTGACCGACCAATTGGCCGTTCGCGATCGATTTCGGCGAAAACTCGCGCGGCTGCAATCGCCGGCGGAGCGAATGCGCAACATGACGCAGATTCAGAAGACCATGTGGGCCACGCTTCGGAGTTCGCCCGAGGGATATGCGCATTTCCTTCGCCGCAACTTCAAGGCCCGCGCCATCGACGTCCAAAACCCCAATGCCCGATGAACTGGAACTTTTCGGCGTCCTCCAACGCCATGGCGTGCCGTTTGTCATCATTGGCGGACATGCGGTGAATTTCCACGGCTACGGAAGGGCTACCGAAGATACGGACATCGTCTGGCATCGCTCGCCCGAAGCTGAGCGGAATATGTTGCTGGCGCTCACCGACATGGATGCGCGCTACATCGCCAAGGAAATCGATCCGGCCACAGGAATCGAGCGAACCTACCCCGTCACTCTTCCCTTTATCCAGGCCTCCCGACTGATGATGCTCTGGACCAAATACGGGTTTCTCGACCTCTTCGACTATCTTCCCGGTCTTCCCCACGTAGATGTTCGCCAACTGCTTACCACGAGCATTGAGGCTGGAGGTGTTCGGTACGTGTCGCTTCCCTTGCTGCGCCAAATGAAGCACGCCTCGGCCAGAACAAAGGATCGGCTTGATCTTGAAAATCTGCCCGAGTGAATTGCGGGCTTGCCTGAGAACGTTCGTCGGCCAACGTCCCGCCGGCTCGAAAAGTCCCGCGCGTTTCGTCATGCCATCTGCCGGAGCTGAATCGTATCCACGATCTTGCCATGCGCCAGGACGTTGGTAATCACCACCAGCCAGGTGCCGTCATCGACCCATTGCCTTCGCTTGAGGTAGGCGAAGGCATTCAAAATGGTCTCCTCCGGATCGGCGCTGAATTTCATCAGAAAGGGTTCCACGCCCCAGGGTAACAGCAATTGGCGGAAAAGAGCTTCGTCATCTGTGAACGCGTAGATTGGCACGCCTACGGCCCGCAGGGCGGCTAAAGTATATGCCAGCATTCCGCTCCGCGTGAAAACGACGATGCCGGATTGGCCCAGCTCACGTGCGAGGACGGCAGCGGAGCGGAGCATTTTTGTTTTGGGTTCGTTCAGTTTGATCACTTCGTTCATGCCGCGTTTTTCGGTCGGTTCGATGGTTTTGACGATGTTTTTCATGACCTCGACGCACTCCAGCGGATACAGCCCGGTGGTGGTCTCGCCGGAAAGCATGACCGCGTCGGCCCGTTCGCGCACGGCAGTGGAAATGTCTGAAATCTCCGCTCGCGTGGGCATGGGAGCGGAGATCATCGATTCCAGGAGATGCGTGGCGATGATGACCGGCCGCCCTTCGGTCAGGCACAGATCGACGATCCGCGTTTGCACCAGCGGAAGCGTGTGATAATCCACCTCGATGCCCAGATCGCCGCGGGCGACCATGACCGCGTCGGCCACCTTGACGATTCCCTCGAGGTTGCGCAATCCGCCCTGGTCTTCGATCTTGGCGATGATGCGGGCCTTGGAGCCGAGATGGTCGAGCAACGCCCGCAGCACCAGAATGTCATCGCTGCGCCGAGCGAAAGAGAGGGCGACGAAATCGATCCCCGCTTCCACGCCCGTGCGAACGTCGCGTTCGTCTTTCTCAGTGAGGGACGGCAAATTCACGTCGACCCCGGGGAGATTGATGTGGCGGCGGGAGCCGAGTTTGCCGGGAGTCAGCACGCGGCCCAGAACGTGGGTTGCATCCTTGCTGACGACTTCGAGGCGAATCAGCCCGCTGTCGAGAAGGACGGTTGTGCCGACCGTCACGTCGGCGGGGAGGCCGGGGTAATTTACGCTGACGCCGCGGACGCCGGCGGTGGGCGTTTCGGTGTAGAACTCCAAGGTGTCGCCGGTTTTCAGGTCGATGGGCTCGGGGACTGTCCCGGTGCGAATCTCGGGGCCTTTGACGTCCATCATGACCGCGACGTGTCTCTGCACCTCGTGTGAGACTTCGCGGATGCGCTTGACGACGGCGGTGACCCATTCGCCGGTGGCGTGCGCCATGTTGAGGCGGATGACATCGACGCCGCTGGCGATGAGTTGGGCGAGTTTCTCTTTGGATTCGGTGGAGGGTCCGATGGTGGCTATGATTTTGGTGTGTCTGTAATGACCGCGCATGGGGTGTCCGATTTTCGGGAGCGCGGTTGGTTGCAGGGAGTGTAGCAAAGCGCGAGCAGGTTGGGAAACCCGGTTCCGCCCTCGTTGAGCCGGCCCGTCCTCGGGCCGTCTTCCAGCACGCTATAATCAGCCGATGCCGAAGAATGAATCTCCGTCCATCGATCCCGGAGTGCGCATTGGCCACGTGCATTTGAAGGTGTCCGACCTGGAGCGATCGCTGGCGTTCTACCGCGATGTTCTAGGGTTTGAACTGACCCAACGATTCGGAACTCAGGCGGCGTTTATCTCCGCCGGCGGCTATCACCATCACATAGGCTTGAACACCTGGGAGACCGAAGGAGGCCCCCCGCCGCCGGCGAATTCGACCGGGCTCTATCATTTGGCCATTTTATATCCGACGCGGGCGTTGCTGGCCGACGCTCTGCGCCGATTGATTAAGGTGGGAATTCCGCTGGACGGGGCCGCGAATCACGGCGTCAGTGAAGCGCTCTATTTGCGCGATCCGGATGGGAATGGTGTGGAGTTGTATTGGGATCGCCCGCCGGAACAGTGGCCGCGCACGCCCGATGGGAAATTGGAGATGTTTACGCGGGAGTTGGATTTGGATGATTTGCTTGCGGAGGGAACTCGCTGAATAGGATTGATGAGAATTCATTCGTCGGCTTGTCCGGCGCGAGCGGTGGGAAGGATCGCCGTGCCGGGGTCGTCGATGATTGACGTTTCCATCCCGGGAATCTCCGCCCTGCCGATGCCGGCGGCCATCAGACGATGAGCGAAGCCTTCGGACTGATCGACTTCGCCGTGGACGATCCAGGATGACGTTTGTTTTCCGATCGTGGGCTGAAGGAATCGCAAAAGTTCGTCGCAGCCGGCGTGGGCGCTGAGGCCGTGGATCGTGCGGACTTGGCATTTCACGTCGTACCAGCGATTGAAGATGCGGACGCGCTTGGCGCCCTCCTGAAGGCGGCGGCCCAGGGTTTGCGGGGGAATGTAGCCGCAGAAGACGACCAGATTGTCGCCCTGCTCCACGCCTTGGGCGAGGTGGTGCAGGATTCGGCCGAATTCGCAACTCGGGCTGGAGGCGATGATGACACAGGCGCCGGCCTGGGAATTGATTTGTTTGCTTTGCTCGGAAGTTGAGGCAAACGTGACGCGAGATAGGCCGAACAGGTCGTTGTTGCCGATCGCGTCCAGGGTGGGCTGGTCGTAATTCTCGCGGAATTGGCTGTGGATCCGGCTGATTTCGACGCCCATGGGGCTGTCCACGAAGATGGGGATTTCCGGAATCTGTTTGTCGTGAATGAATTTCTGGATGTACCAGAGAACGGTTTGGGTGCGGCCGACCGCGAAGCTCGGGATCAGCAGCCGGCTCTTTCGCTGGATGCAGAACTTGACGGCGTCGAGGAATTGCGGGCCGACTTCGGCCATCGGGGCGTGAGTTGAATTGCCGTAGGTGCTTTCGGTGATGAGATATTCCACGGGAGCGGGGATCGGCTGGGGATCGCGGAGGATGGGCGTGTCATATCGGCCGATGTCGCCGGTGAACAGGAGCGTGCGCTGGCGGGCGGATTCGCTCCATTCGATCAGGACATAGGCGGAGCCGAGAATGTGACCGGCGTCGAAAAATGTGAAGCTGACGCCTTTGCCGAGATCGGTTTTCTGGCCGTAGGGAGCGTGGCGCATGAGCTTCAGAACGGCGGGAATATCGTCCGGGGTGTAGAGCGCGGCCAGGGGAGCGTCTTGCGGATCGCGGGAGCGGCGGTTGAGGTACTCGATGTCTTCCATCTGGATCATGGCCGAATCGTTCAGGACGATGCGCGCGACCTCGGCGGTTGCGGGTGTGCAGTAAATAGGGCCTTTGAATCCGGCCTTCGTGGCGACGGGGAGCTTGCCGCAGTGATCGAGATGGCCGTGGGATAGGATGATCGCGTCGGCGGTCTTGACGTCGGCCGGAAGATACTCGTTGATGCGGCGAGCCTCGTCGCGCGAGCCCTGGTAGATGCCCATGTCGAGGAAAATTCGCAGGCCGTTGATTTCCAGCAGATGGGATGAGCCGGTAACGGTGCGGTCGGCGCCGCAGAACTGGATGCGCATGCCGGCAAGTCTATCAGACGTTGGCCGATCGGACGACCGTCTCCAGCGCGGCAAGATGGCTCTTGAGCGCTCGCCGGCCCGTGGGCGTAAGCGAATACCAGCTCACCGGCTTGCGATCCTGGAATTCCTTTTTCACCGCGATGTACTCGGCTTCCTCGAGTTTCCGGAGCTGCGCGCCCAGATTACCGTCGGTTTCCTTGAGCAAACCGCGCAGCGTGCTGAAGTTGATCTCATCGTTGGCGCTCAGGAGCACCATCGTTCCCAGCCTCGCTCGATGCTGCAACAGCCCGTCGAGCCGATCCAAACCGCCGGGAGCGTGATGGATGGAGTGGGTGGAACGGCCCATGGCGCTTCCTCGTAGAAAGTTCGCGGATTTAGGCCGGAATCGATTCCGGAACGTCTTTCGGCGGCCGCGGAGCGAAAAGAGTTGGGCCCATCAATCCGAGCGCAAAGACGATCCCCAATGCCGTCCAGCCGTAGTGCGGCACGAAGCCAACCAGAACGCCGCCAACACACAGCACCGGACCCAGCCAAAGGAAATTCCGGTCGTAATGAACGCCGCCCAGGAAATAAAAAATGCCGACCATCATCACCACGATTTGGCCCGGCGCCTGGCCCCTAACGCCCGGAATGGCTACACAGATCGCGATGGCGCAAAGAACGATCAGCAGCGATCCGCCCAACCAAAACAGCCCCGCGCGGTTTCGACTCGTTCTCACCCCCGCCGATTTTTTATGTCGGTATTGAACAAAAAGGGAGGCCGCCAAACAGACAACCCCCGCATAAATAAAAAACGGCCTGGCATAGCGCGGGGCAAGGTCAATCAGTGGATAGCCGATCAATACGTATAAAGCCCAAATCCAATAACCCACCCGACCGCGCGGCCAGCGCTCGGCGCGGGTCACGACCTCGCGAACATAATGAAGGTCCTGCTGAAGCTGATGTGTATCACTCATATGCACTCCTGTTAGAGTTCTCTATTATTTAGAGTATAGACCGAAATGTCAAGGCCTGATTCGTTTTTTTTCGCGACGCCGATGAGTGCCGAGGACCTGTCAGCTAACATATTGCGCATGATGCAGATAGGTGTCGACATTGGCGGAACATCGGTGAAGGCCGCGGGCGTCGAAAACGGCCGCTGTCTTTGGACCGGTCAAAGCGGCTTCTACGCGAAGCCCACGACCGAGGAACTGCGCACGGCCATTCGAACCGCCGCCGGCGGACGCGCCGCTTGCTTCGAGGCCATCGGGCTATGCGTGCCGGGATTGTTTGATGGGAAACAACGGAAGATAACGTTTGCGGTGAATGTGCCGGGGATCGTGGGGATTGCGCTGGACCGTCTTGTGCCGGAGTCGCTGAATTTACCCACGGGCAAGCCGGCGAAAATTTGCAACGATGCGGAGGCGGCAGCGTTCGATATTCTTCAATCCCGAGACCTGCGCGGACGCCTTCTGGTGCTGACGCTGGGGACGGGGATCGGGATTTCCGTGCTGGACGAGGGGCGTCCGCTACGCGTGGAGGGAGAATCCCCGGGGCATATTGGGCAGATCGATGTTTCGATCGCGGGGCATGACGTGGTTGGGCCGGACGGCGGAGCCGGGGGATTGGAAGGATATTTGGGCGTGACGGCATTGCGAGCCGAATATGGGCCGGATGTTTCGGCGGCGGTGGCGAAATTTCGCGGGGATGAGCCGGCGATGTTGGCGCTGGTGCGGGCGATACGGATCGCGCATGCGATCTATCGCCCGCAGCACGTCTGTTTGTGCGGCGGGATTGGGATTCGGATGAGGCACTTGATCCCCGAGCTTCGCCGCGGGATTGAAATGAAATTGACTAATCTTGCGCGCCAGGGATGGACGCTGAGTTGCGGGGATGATGATTTTCATGCGGCGCGTGGGGCCGCGCGGATGGCGGGCGGGATTTGATCGGTGAAACGCGCTCCCCGTTCGGCTGAACTCACGGCCGAAGCCTTCGGCTCGCAGCTAACCCGGAAAATTCAAGATTCACCGCCCGCCAGTACGCTGGGGATGGGGGAAAAATCCGAAATCAGAAACCAGAATGACGAATCAAGCCCGAATGACCAAAACCGAAACGAAGATCGTTTCAGTCATTCTGATTTCGGATTTGGTTCGTCATTCTGGTTTCGCACTTTCGGGTTTTCTCCGCGTCCTCCGCGTCTCTAGCGAAGCGGGCGGTGAATAATCTGCGCTAAGCGGTTAATGTCCGTGCGCCGGCTCGCCCAGGATTTTCTTCAGTTCGATGAGCTTCTCTTCTTCCAATTGTGGGGTTTTGGCTTCCACAACCAAACGCAGCAGGGGCTCGGTGTTGCTCTTGCGGACGTTGAACCACCAGTCGCCGAAATCGACCGTGATGCCGTCGAGATAATCGACCTGGCCTTTCTTGTACGCTTCGGCCAACTCGCGAATCTTGCCGTCTTTGTCTTCAACCTGGAAATTCACTTCGCCGCTCTGGCTGTAGCGATGCAGCGGAGCGACCAGTTCGCTGATCGGCTTGGGCTGGCCGGAGAGGACGGATAAAACCCGGGCGAAGACGATGGCGCCGCTGTCGGCGTAGAAGTTGTCGCGGAAATAGAAGTGGCCGGAGAGTTCGCCGCCGAAAACGGCCTTGGTTTCGGACATGGTTTTCTTGATGAAGGCGTGTCCGACGCGGTCGCGGCGCGGAATGCCGCCGGCGGCTTTCACTTCATCGGCTACGACGTGGCTGGACCGGAGATCGTAGACGATCGTCGATCCCTTGTTCTGGGGCATTTGCAGGAAATCCCTGGCGACGATCGCGGTGATCATGTCGCAGCCGATCACCTTTTGGTTTTCATCGACGAAGATGCAGCGGTCGGCGTCGCCGTCGAAGCACACGCCGAGGTCCGGCTTTTCCTTGGCGATGACGGCTTTGAGCATGGCCAGGTTTTCCTCCACGAGGGGATTGGGCTCGTGGGTGAACCTGCCGGTGATCTCGAAGAGAAGCGGGATGATGTGGAGGTCGGGGATGCCGTCAAAAATGGCGGGGATCATTTTGCCGGCCATTCCGTTGCCGGCGTCGACGACGACTTTTACCGGGCGCTGGAGTTGGAGGAATTGCAGGACGTGTTTGCGGTATTCGCTCCAGAGGTCTTGCTGGCGGAGTTGTCCGGAAAGGCCGGTCTGTCCGACGCGGAGACTGGCGGCGATGCGTTTGATGTCGTCCAGGCCGCTGGCGGCGCCGATGGGCTTGGCTTTGGGGCCGCTGATTTTGAATCCGTTGTATTGGACGGGGTTGTGCGAGGCGGTGGTTTGAATGCCGCCGACGGCGTCGAGATAGTTGATCGCAAAATAGATCATCGGCGTGTCGAGCATGCCGACGTCGATGACATTCATGCCGACGCTGCGGATGCCGTCGATGAGCGCGCCGGCGAGGGATGGGGAGCTTGGGCGCATGTCGCGGCCGACCACGAGCGTGTCTTCGAGCTTGACGCGATCGGTGGCGTTCTGGCGGCTGCGCTTGAGGTATTGTGCGGTGGCGTGGCCGACCTTCCATGCGACCTCTTCGTTGAGAGGATTGGGATAGGTGGCCCGAATATCATAGGCTTTGAAGATTTTGTCGATCATGGGTTGGTTGGAGTTTAGCGGTCAATTGAGATGCGGGCAATGACGAGAATCGGGAAGAATTTGGACTCCCCCGGACGCTGAGATCGGGGAGATGGACGCGAAGAAGATTTTTGGCCAGGGCTGAAAATCAGACAGGATAGCGCAACAATCGGCAAATTTGAAAATTCATTTCCGCACCTTCGCCATCGTCTCCGGCCCCGATTCCAGTCTGAACACTGTAATTTCCGGCCGGCACCACTCCTGCACCCGCTGGCCGTAGCTGAGCCCGCGGTTGACGTACAGATGCCGGCCGCTCACGGAATAATATCCGTGCGTGTAATGGCGGTATCGCTGCGGATAAAGCTTGCGGCCGAGTCTTGATGTCGCCACCTGTCGCCCGTGCGTGTGGCCGCTGAGCATCCATTGCCAGGGGAAATCCATCAGCTCGCGCACGTTGGCGGGATTGTGGTTGAGGCAGATGATCGGAAGCGACGCATCGACGCCGGCAAACGCCTTGGCGGCATCGATATTGCCGGACCACTCATCATCGAGTCCGACGATCACCAGCGGACGTTTAGCGCCGGGCGGCTTTACGCGCAGCACCTCATTCCGCAGCACGATCAGGCCGCGCTTGCGCAGGCGCGATTCCAGGTAATCGCCCCGGCGAACGCCTTCGCCGTTCACGCGCCTGCCGTATATGCTGTAATCGTGATTGCCAAAGGTGCATACCACGCCGTGCTCCGCTTTCACGTGTGACAGCAACGTCGCGATCCGATCCGCGAATCGGTATCCGCCCGTAATCAGGTCGCCGGTGATCACCACCATCTGCGGCTGGAGTTCGTTCACCCAATGCAGGTATTGGATCAAATATCGCTGCCAGACGACCGGGCTGTAATGCAGGTCGGAAATCTGAACGATCTTCCACCCGGCCAGGGTCGGATCGAGATTCGCCAGCGGCATTGCCCTGCGATGGATCTCCACCCAGCGGCGATTGACGGGCAGCGCGTGCATGCCCGTCAGCCCCAGGCGGGCCAGGTTTCTCCAGATCGCCCGACGCCACCTATTCTGCCGCCTCCAATGCGGCTTGTTCAGGTACTCAAAAAATCGATTCGCCATGATCCAACATCATTTCCCGAGAGTATTCGATCATCGCCAGCGCCGCGGCGATCTCTTGGCCGGCATGTTCATCGCCCTTGCGAGCGGCGGCGTCGATTCCTTGCCGATACGCCTGCCGGGCCGCGTCGATCTCTCCCGAGGATTCCAGAATCTGGCCCTTTTGATGATAAGCGTAGCAATAGCCCCAATCGTGCTGAATCACCTTGTCCAGATATTCCACCGCCGATTTGGCGTCGCCCGATTTGCGATATTCCAGCGCCACGGCATACAAAAGAAATGCATCGCCCGGCGACTTTTCCAACATCTGCCGCAGCTTGTCCATTCGGGATGAATCAGCGCTCATCTTGAGGTCCTGCTTTATCCAGCCTTCACTTTCAGCGGCCTGTGTTGCATGTGCAGCGATTCCGCGACGGCCCCGTTGGTGACGCGGCCGCCAGCCATATTGATCCCCTCGGCCAGGCCGGGATCATCGCCCGCCGCCCGCTCATATCCGAGCGCGGCAATCTTCAGCGCGTACGGCAGGGTCGCATTGCAGAGGGCAATCGTGCTGGTCCGCCCCACCGCGCCCGGCATGTTTGTCACGCAATAGTGCACAACGTTTTCAACGACAAACGTCGGCTGTTGATGCGTGGTCGGCCGGCTGGTCTCGACACAGCCGCCCTGATCGATCGCGACATCCACGATGACGCTGCCGTTGCGCATTTCCACCAGATCATGCCGGGTGACCAGGCGCGGTGCCTTGGCCCCGGGAATGAGCACCGCCCCCACGATCAGGTCCGCATTTCGCAAATGATCGCGCACGGTGTGGGCGTCGCTGAAAATCGTCCGCACATTGGCCGGCATCACATCCGCCAAATACCGGAGCCGCTCGAGATTCACGTCCATTAAAACCACGCTGGCCCCCAGGCCCGCCGCCACTCGGGCGGCGTGCGTCCCCACGGTCCCCGCCCCCAGCACCACCACATCCGCCGGCTCGACCCCCGGGACGCCGCCGAGCAAAATGCCCCGCCCCATCATCGGCTTTTCCAGATATTTCGCGCCTTCCTGAATGCTCATCTTCCCCGCGATCTCGCTCATCGGGGTCAGACAAGGCAATCGGCCCGCGCGATCCTTGATCGTCTCGTACGCGATCGCCACGATCTCCGATTCCAGACACTGCTGCGTCAGTTCCGGCGAAGCCGCGAAATGAAAATAGGTGAAAACAATCTGCCCCGGCCGAAAAAGCCCGATCTCCGCCGGCTGCGGCTCCTTGACCTTGATGACCAATTCCATGCCGGTGATCGCTTCGCCGGCAGTCGGCACAATGCTCGCGCCGGCCTTGGCATAGGCGGCATCGCTGAATCCGCTGGCTGCGCCGGCGGTCGCCTGCACGAACACCTGATGCCCGCCTTTGACCAGCAATTCCACGCCGACCGGCATCATCGCGATGCGATATTCGTCTGATTTGATTTCCTTGGGAACTCCGATACGCATAAACGAAACCTCGCTGAAGAACAACCGATGGAGCTTAAGTAGTATGCGCCCTGGGGCCGAAAAGAAAAGCGCTGTTGAAGTCTTAACAGAGCCGTAGGCACGCCCCGGCTGCGCCAAATTCGCAAACAATCATCCGGGTTGGATCTTTGCCCCCGCGGCGGCGAGAAGGGCGGCGTTGGTCTTCTGCTTGCCCATCACGTCCAGCAGGGTTTTGATCGACTGGGCGGGCTGCATGTTGCTCAGCAATCGCCGGATGTTTCGGGCGGCGGCGAGTTCTTGCGCGCTGAGCAGCTTTTCTTCTTTGCGTGTGCCGCTGGCGGCGATGTCGAGCGAGGGATAGATGCGCTGGTTGGCCAGGTTGCGATCCAGGACCAGCTCCATGTTGCCGGTGCCTTTGAACTCCTCGAAGATCACCTGGTCCATGCGGCTGCCGGTGTCGATGAGGCAGGTGGCCATGATGGTGAGGCTGCCGCCGTTTTCGATTTTTCTGGCGGCTCCGAAAAGGCGTTTGGGGATTTCCAGGGCCCGGTTGTCCAATCCGCCGGAAAGGGTGCGGCCGCCGCTGGGGCCGCCGGTGTTGAAGGCCCGGCCGAGGCGCGTCAGGGAATCCAGCAGCACGACGATGTGCTCGCCGAATTCGACCTGGCGCTTGCACCGCTCGATGACGAGTTGGGCGAGGTCGAGATGTTTTTCGACGGTGTTGTCGTTGCTGGATGCGTAGACCGTGCCGGGCACGTTCCGCTTCATGTCGGTGACTTCTTCGGGGCGTTCGTCGACGAGGAGGAGGATGACTTTCACTTCCGGGTGATTGTGATGGATTCCGCGCGCGATGTTTTGCAGGAGAATGGTCTTGCCGGAACGGGGCGGGGCCACGATCAGACCCCGCTGCCCGAAGCCGATCGGCGCGAAGATGTCGATGATGCGCGTGGTGAATTCGGTTGGGCTGTGTTCCAGGCGGATCATCGGCTCGGGGTCGAGCGGGGTGGAATCGTAGAGCGTGGTGGTTTCGATGTAATCGGATGGGGTGCGGCCCTCGATGGAGTCGACTTGCACGATGACGTCGCCCCTGGGGATGCCCCGAAGAAGCAGCCCCGGGCGAAGCTGAAGCTCGCGAATCAGCTTGCGCGGCACGATGCCGCGGCGCAGCGGACGCAGGGGGTGCAGGGGATCCCGGAGCTGGCCGTCGCGGCGCTCATCGGGAATGTGCAGGATGCCTTCTAAGGCCGTTGTCGTTGTTTGCATTCAGTCCACAGGTGCGATGGGGAAAGTCCTACGGTAGAATACGTCATTATACGCGAAACAACTGGTATGTAAACAAGGAGTCGTAAATGGATTTGCTGGCAAAACTACAGGAAGACATGAAAGTGGCCATGAAAAGCGGGCAGAAGGATCGGCTGAGCGTGATCCGGATGCTGCTAAGCGACGTAAAAAACATCGACCTGGCGCCCAAGCCCACGACCGCTCAGGAGGCCGTCGCTTCCTACGGTAAAAAGCTGCGAAAGAGCCTGGAAGAGTACGAAAAGCTCGGGAAGTCGGCGGTGGTGGAAAAATTGAGGTTTGAGATTTCCGTGGTTGATGAATATCTTCCCAAGAAGGAATCTGCCGCCGATACGGAAAAATTGGTTTATGAGTTCGTGGCCAAGAACGCTTTCACGGAAAAGCAGTTTGGGCAGGCCATGGGGGCCTTCATGAAAGCCTATGGGACCACGGTGGAGCCGGCGGTGGCAAATCAGCTATTGCGTAAAGCGCTGTCGGGGAAGTAAAAACATCTGCCCTGTGACTTGCGAATTGCCGATAGATGTGTTAGATGCAGCGCAGGCGAGAAGACGGATGCCGGGACGCAAGTGCCAACGGATGTCGTCCTAAGTTATGCGCTCATGAACACTTAAGGAAAAAGGAGTTTGCCGTGCCAAAGGATTCATCTAAGTCGAGGTTTTCGAATTCCAAAGGTCCCGTGAGCCGCAACACGCCGGTGCCGCGCCCCTTCGCTGTCAAACGCGAAGTGACGCATGAAATGATCGCCAAGCGAGCGTACGAAATCTACCGTTCCGGTAGGGGCGGCTCGCAGGTGGAAAACTGGCTGCGCGCCGAGCGAGAACTGAAGAGCTGATCCACCGCCTCGCTCGGGGCGATTTTGCAGGGAAAATCGAATGCGGATCGTGAAACGGTTCGCTTTCGCCAAGTCTCTTCGCGCTTCCGTGCCTAAGATACGCTATGGATTGCTTGTCGGATTCAGTTGAAGACCGAGTCCTGACGGTTCCACTTTTCCCGTTGCCCAACGTGGTGTTGTTTCCGCGCGCGGTGCTGCCGCTCCATATTTTCGAGGAGCGCTACAAGACCATGACGGCGGATGTGCTGGCGGGCGAGCGGCTGGTGGCAATGGCGCTGCTCAAGCCGGGCTGGGAGAGGAATTACCACCAAAGGCCCGCCATCGAGCCGGTGGTCTGCGTGGGGCAAATCCTGAATTGCGAACGGCTCGCCGATGGAAAATACAATTTTCTTTTGCAGGGCCGAATGCGGGCCAAGATCATTGGGGAACAGAACTCTCGCCCTTATCGCGTCGCCCGTGTCGAACCGATCCTGGAAAGCAACGTCATGGAGATCGATCTGACCAACGAGCGCCAGCGGCTTATGGAAATCTTCTGTCGTGGGCGACTTGCGTCAACGGCGGCTGGGACGGAATTGCAAAAAATCCTTTCCAGCCAGTTGCCGACCCGCGAAGTCGCCGACCTGATCGCGTTTCACGTTTTGAATAATGTTGGACTTAAGCAGTCGCTGCTGGCCGAGCCGGATGTGGCGCGGCGGGTTTGCCGGCTCATTTCGGCGTTGGATGGGGCGCTTCCGATCCTCGAGCTGGCGGCGACCGGCAGCAGCGAGAGCGGAGATTTCAACTAAACTTCCAAGGTATCGACCTTCGTACGTCGGCGTCGTCTTTGCGTTCGGCGCGATTTTAGCAAGAATGCCTCGCGGGAAGCGACGGCATGTGGTATTTCGCGTATGGATCGAATCTCAATTCACGGGCGGTAACGGAATGGTGCCGTCACTATGGATATCGCCAGCCCGCCCTTAAGCCGGGCCAGCCCGCGGTGCTCGACAACTACCGTCTCTGTTTTCCGATTTTCAGCGAATATTTCGGCGGCGGGATCGCGGACATCGTTTACGATCCCGGCAAATACGTCGCCGGGGCATTGTTCGATCTGAATGAGGTCGATCTGAAAGTCCTCGACGCCAAGGTGGGGCGAAAACTGGACTCCGTTTCGGGAAAAGAGATCGGAATATATTCACGGACGCAGGTGAAGGTGGCTCCGCTGGGCAAGGGGGAGTCGGTCACGGCCATGACCTATCAGGGGGTCTCGAAAGAAAAGTATCACATCCCGCCAACTCAGCATTACATGGATTTGGTGATCCAGGGAGCGTACAGCTTTGGATTGTCGATGATGTGGATCGCGTACTTGCAGAGCTTCAGCACGCAGGTCGGCCGCAAGCCGCGCCCGCCGGGCTACGGCGACGCGGCGCCGAGGCTTTGAAACCATAAAACGAACTGCAACCGCAGAGACGCTGAGACGCAGAGACAGACGCGGAGAAAAGCGGTTTGAATTGATATTTATCTGCCGCTAAAAATCTTCTCCGCGTTTTCCTCAGCGTCTCCGCGTCTCTGCGGGTGCATTTTTGATTGCGGCCAATCTCCTGGCGACAATCTGCAAATGGGAAGCCTTCGCCGCCGCCGTGGGATCTTTCGATAGCTCGATCTCCAGTTCCAAAAGGCGATCGAACGCGCCGTCCATTTGCAAAAGATGCTTGAACGTCCGCACCGGCAGGATTGTTTTGCCCGTCAGTTTCACAACTTCAAAGCCGCTGCGCTCAAAGAGGCGCCGCAGTTCGTCGGGCGTGAAGGCCGTGAGTTGGAACCGTTCCCGCTCATCGGCGGTGAGCCATTGGGTTCGGCCTGTTTTGACAAATGATTCCAGGCCGTCGATGTCGCCGCAATCGAGGAAATGATCGAGGGCCGCGAGCTTGTTGTCGGCGGTGGCGATGACCGTGCCGCCAGGTTTGCAGATTCGGTGCATTTCCCGCACCGCCGACGCCGGATCGGAGCAGATCGACAGCGGATCGCCCATGGCCAGAATCAAATCAAATCTTTCCGCCTCAACGTTGGATAAATCGACGATGTCGGCAACCAGCAGCGTCGCCCTCTCGGCTTTGCTTCCGAGCGATTGGAGCTTGGCGCGCGTCTGCTCGATCATGGCGGCGGCATGATCGATGAACGTGGTGGCGAATCCGCTCTTGAGCAATTTCAGGCCCCACTTGCCGGTGCCGCAGCCCAGATCGCAGCAGTGCGCGGATAAATCGGTGGGAAGCCAGGGTCGGATCGCCTGCCAGGTCAGCCGGTCGTGGAACTCCCAATAGGGATCGTCATAAATGGCATCGTATTTCCGAGCCACGCGATCGTGGTATCGGCGGGATGCGGCGTTGGAGGGGCGGCGGTGTTTCATGGGCTGGCGATGCTCTCAAATACCCATCGCACAGGGTATCATGCCCGATATGGATATCGCGAAAAAACTTGCGGAATTGGGTTGGACCCTGCCGGTGGCGCCCAAGCCGGTCGGCGCGTATCTGCCGGCGGTTCGCACGGGCAATCTGCTGTATGTGAGCGGCCAGCTTCCTATCTGGAGCGGCAAGCTGATTGCCGAGGGAAAGGTCCCGTCGGAAACAAACGTCGAGACAGCCAAGAAAGCCGCGGCCCAGTGCGCCGTGAATGCCCTGGCAATCGTCGGCAGCGAGCTTGGCGGGGATTGGAGCCGGTTGGTGCGGGTGGTGCGAATGGCGGTTTTCGTGCAGTGTGAAGTCGGATTTCACGATCAGGCCAAGGTGGCTAACGGCGGCAGCGAACTCTTGCAGCAGGTTTTGGGGGAGGCGGGGAAACATGCCCGCGCGACCGTCGGTGTGAATGCGCTGCCGCTGAATGCGGCCGTGGAGGCGGAATTCCTCTTCGAAATCCAGTGACCGCCGCCTTCGGTGGTAATTGATCGCGTGCTAAATAAGGAACCGTGATGCAGGGACAATTCAAGCATATTTAGCGGCGGTGCGAAGCACCGCGTGTTCCGCCGATGTCCCAGAATCGCGGTCGCCTATTGGGGCTCTGTCTGACGGATCAAGGACCCTCAGTTTTTCCCGCAGGACATGCCGACGGTTGCCGGGGGCTTCCGCAAGCATCAGGGGAAAGGGCCGGATAGCGTGACGCTCTGTCCGATGGCCGGAACCTTAAATAGCTGGTAGGAAAATGTTCGCCAGTCGAACCAGAGCCAGTGGAAATCGCGCGAATCCAGCGATGTGTCGAAGCGAAAAGCAACGCGGGAAGGCAAATCCGATGCATCCGATTCCAGAACTTCCACCGTGAGGCTGCCGAGGTCGTAGCGGTCGCCTTGTTTGCATCTGGGTCCGGCTAGGAACAGGTTGAAAGTCCTGAAGAGGTAGGCGAAATGGACGGGACCAACATTGTCGCAGGAGAATATGTCCGGCCCTTTGGATTGAATCACCAGGGTTTTGTCATCGGTCCTTTCAACGTCAAAGCTCGTGCAACCCGGCACCAGCGTTCTCATGGTCTTTGGCAGTGGCTGGTGGTGATACGCTTTGTAACAAGGTGCATGAGCCAACGACGCGAGCGGGCAGGGTGCGTTGACTACGATCACATTCTCGTTCTCCATGTTTGGTGAATCGCCGAGATCGCTGAGGCGGGTTATCCCGTTGAAAAAGAAAGGGACTGCTTTGACCGTAACGACTCTTCCGGCGATCGCTCCCGGAACATGCGCCAGAATCAGCATGACACAGGCAACCCAGGCCAGGATTCGGTAGGGCAAGAATTCCGGCAGCAGGCTTTGCCGGGTGATCAGGCCGGCAATGAAACAGGCAATCAATCCATAAGCTCCGACGGCCACAAAGCCGAGGTTTTTGCCTAACGGCGTTACAGTTGCCGCCGGGATGGCGGCCAGCATCATGACGGCGAACCAGAAGGCGGCGGTTTTGTCCCTGCGCACCCATGGCAGGAAAACAACCAAAGCGGCGAGAACTGACACGCAACAAAAACCAATGACCTTTGGCTGCAATATTGGATTCACCGCGAGCAAAAAATCCGGCGACAGGCCGGTAAGCTGGCCTCCGAGCAGAACCATCGCTCTGGGGACCAGTTGCCTCGCAAACAACAGCGGGTCGTGGGCAGGATCAATGTACAATTCGACGTTGCGCAGGCCAAAACCAAGAGCCTCATAGATTGTCCGCCACACGATGATGACCAGAATCGAAGGCAATACCGTCATCGCCCGCCTGCGAAAGGAACCCGGTTCAAGCACCAGGGCATACGCGAGAATGAAGGCAAACGTGGAAGCTCCACCTTCATCCGCCAGAAGCGAAAGCGCCAGGAACAGGGCGGAAAGCACGCATCCGCAACGGGACTTTGCCCAACGCCATTGATGATGTTCATAAAGACACAACAGACCGAAGAAAATTGACACCATGAAACCGCGGTTGGCGACGAACATCACCGGGAAATATGTGTTGCTGTCGAGCAGAAACAGCAGCGCCGCCAGTCCGGCAGCCCACCCCATCCCCATCAACTTCCGGTAAACAATCGTGATGAGAAACACGATGGCAGCGAACCAGGCGATGTTGTGGACGTGCATCAACCCCGGCGAATCCGGAAACAGGCGATAATCAAGCCAATGGGTGAAGGCGGTGACCGGCCGCCAGAGACACACTCTTAAATTGTCCGGCGTCCACCACGGCAGCACGCCGTAGTTCTTCGCCAGCGCCATGCATCGCGGATCCCGGTTTAAGAAGCCGGGGAAAAGGTCGCACAGGACAGTCGAGAAGCTGCCGGATTCCGGAGGCAGCATGCCCGTCTCGTGCATTCGCGGCGGCAATTGGCCGGGCTTGAGTTCGACAACCCGCTGCATCAGATCGTCCATCACCAAGCCGGTCTTCAAGGCGGGCAACATCACGAGTATCGCCCCGATCGCAAGGACCGCGGGAAGATAACGGTGCTCAAGAAATCTCTTCGCGAAATCCAACACCCAGGTTCCCGTTCCCTTCGTTTTCATCGTTTCGATTTGATGGGGCAAGAATCGCTGGTGACCGTTAAGAAGGCACAAGGCAAAGAGGCAAAACCCATCAGCAGCAGCGACGACTCCTTTCCGAATCTATTGACGGAGTGTCCGCCTAACTGTTTCACATTTCCAGGTCGATTGCAGTCGAAGGACTTCGCATGTCGTGCATCAGAACGCCCTCTTCCGTTTAGCCGCGGCCCGAAGGGGAGCGCGTTTTGGGGATGTCCCAGAATCGCCGATCCCTATTCAGTGCCCAATGGGTTGCGTCGCCGCCCCGCCGCCCAAGGCATTGGTGAGTTGGTCGTGGTATCGCTCGGCATATTTGCGCATGATCGCCATGTTCTCCTCGGGGACGTCCTGGCTCATCTGCCGGGCGCTGTCTTTCAACTGCTGCAAGGTGGCGGCCAACTGAACCGACCGCTGCTGGCATTCAGCAATGTCGCCCTGAGCGGCGGCGACGGCAGCGTCATTGTCGGCTTTCACCGACGCTTTCTCATCATCGGTGACGGGAGCTTCCGGATGAGCCGCCTTCTGGGCCGCGGCGCTGGCGCGGGCCGCGGCGTCGGCTTGCGCCTTCTTGGCATCCTCTTCCCGGCTGCGGGCGTCCTTGGCCGCCTCTCGCGCGGTCTGCGCTTCGGTCTTCTTGTTATCGATGTAAGCGGGCCGATCATCCGCTGAAACGTCCGACGGGGGATGGCTTGCCAATTCATCGGCGGCCTTGGCGTCGGCGTCGTGCTGCTTTGCCTCGGCTTCGGCGGCGGCCGCGTCGTCGCCGCGCTGTTTTGCTTCGTCGAGCGCCGATTGCTGGTCCGCTTTGGCGCTCTTGACCGCCTCGTCGCGGTCCCCCGCCGTCATCACCCGCACGCCCTCCTTTTGCGCTTTCTGACAGGCCGCCAGCCGATTTTGAGCATCGACAAGCTTTGCGCTATTCTCCTCGGTCTGCGATTCGATCTGGTCGCCGGCGTTTTTGAAGGCCTGATCCAAGTAGGTGATCGCACTCCACGCAGCCAGGGCCTGTTGGGAAATCCACTCGAATTCCTCCCTGCTGATGTGGTGGCGCTGGAGACAGGCCTGGTATCGCCTGTCCAGGTCCCCCGCCGCCGCGAGCCGCGCCCCTTCCGTTGGCGCCGTGGAAATGTCGTGAAGGATTTTGGCGTTTTCAGCCAGCCAATCCTTTTGCGCATCGAGAAACACTTTCAATTGGTCTTCGCTGAATTTCCTGTCGGCGGGCGGTTTCCACTGCGCGCCGGCGGAACCGGCCAGCAACAAGACGACAACCGCTCCGGTAATCCATTTCCTGGCCATATCTCTCCCTGATCGTGTCCCCGCACAAGCTTAGCAAAGCCCCAAGGGCGTTCGCCGTCAAGAGATTCGCACGAAAGTTGCCAGCGCACCCAGTTTACGATATTCGTACCAATATCTTGAAGAGACCGATGGACATCGCAGTCTTACGGAGGAAGCTGCCGGAGTTCGGCCAAGGTCATGTCCTGCGGTTTTATGATTCGCTGGATTCGTCGGGCCGGCAAAACATCGTTCGGCAACTTCAGGCGCAGGATCTACAGAACATCGCGGATTTGGCGCGGACGCACGTTCGCGTCAAGCCGACGATTGCCCTGCCCAATCGGATCGAACCGGTATGCCCCTTTCCCCATCAGCCGGATGCCCTTCGCCGTCCGTTGTATGACGAGGCGCGCCGCCGCGGACGCGAACTCCTGGCCGATGGAAAAGTGGGCGCATTCCTGGTCGCCGGGGGACAGGGAACGCGCCTTGGTTATGACGGGCCCAAGGGGGAATATCCCATTACACCCGTGAAGAACAAGCCGCTGTTCCAGGTCTTCGCCGAGCAGCTTTTGGCGCACGGGCGCCGAGCCGGCCGCACGATCCCCTGGTACATCATGACCAGCGACATCAACAACATGCAGACCCGCGCGTTTTTCCACAAGAACCATTTCTTCGGCTACGAAGAAGATTCCGTCTTTTTCTTTCAGCAGGGAATGATGCCGGCCTTTTCCATGGATGGAAGGCTGGTGCTTTCCGAGCGCGATTCCCTGGCCCTTTCTCCCGACGGACACGGGGGAAGCCTGCGAGCCCTGGAAAAGAGCGGGGCACTGGCCGACATGCGCCGCCGGGGCGTGGAACATCTCTCCTATTTTCAGGTGGACAACCCGCTGGTGTATTGCATCGATCCGTTGTTCCTGGGATTGCACGACATCACCGGAAGCGAGATGTCCAGCAAAACCCTCCCCAAGGTCAACCCCATGGAGCGCGTGGGCAATTTTGTCATCGGCGACGGACTTCTGCAGGTGATCGAGTACAGCGATCTGCCCGAATCGCTGGCCACGCAAACCCATCCGGATGGGACGCTGCGCTTCAATGCCGGGTCCATTGCCATTCACGCCCTGCGGGTCAGCTTCATCGAGCGGCTGAACGCGGGGGGCCGGCTGGCGCTGCCCTGGCATCGCGCGGAAAAAAAGGTGCCATTCCTGGACGATCGCGGGCTACTGGTCAAGCCGGATAAGCCCAACGCCGTGAAGCTCGAGCAGTATGTTTTCGACGCGATTCCGCTGGCGCAAAATGCCCTGGTTTATTCGACCGAGCGGTGGGATGAATTTTCGCCCGTGAAAAATGCGGAAGGCGTCGATTCGCCCGAGACCTGCCGCCGCGACCAGATTCGCCGCGCCGCCAGATGGCTGCGCGACGCGGGCATGGACGTGCCCTATCGCGGCAAGGAGCCGGATATGAAGATCGAGATTTCGCCCCTGAGGGCGGTCAGCGCTGAAGACCTTCGCGCTAGGCCCCTGCCCACGCGGCAGCTCAAGAGCGGGGCATCGCTCTATATTGGGGAATGATGGGTGCGTGACTGAATCGGCGGCGGTTGCATTTCCGACCATGGGTGATAGATTGATGCTTGCGGGCACGGTTGCCCCGTCGTTTTGCCGTCGTTGGGAAAAGGACGTCCCGATGCGACTCCATCAACTCCTTCGCGAGCTTGATCCCCGATTCGATTTTACCGGCATTGCCGACGTTGAAATCAGCGGCATATGCGAGGACTCGCGCTGCCTCCAGGCGGGCGATCTTTTCGTGGCGCGGGCCGGCACGAAGAGCCAGGGCGCCAGTTTCATCGCTCAGGCGATCGAGCGCGGAGCGGCGGCGGTAATCGCGGCGGCCCCGGCGCTGGATTGCCCGGCAACGCTGGTGGTTGTTCCCGATCCGGCCGCGATCACCGCCAAGCTGGCGCATATCTTTTATCGCCATCCGTCAAAGTCCATCCGCCCCGTCGCCGTCACCGGCACCAACGGCAAGACCACCACGACGTATGTGCTTCGACACGTGCTCAATAAGATGAATGTTCGCTGCGGGCTGATTGGGACCGTTGAGACCGACAACGGCCGGGATCGGCGAGAGGCGACCTTGACCACGCCGGGCGCTGTCGAACTGGCCAAACTTTTGGCCGCGATTCGTGATAACGGATGCCGGGCCTGCGCCATGGAGACCTCCAGTCACGCCCTGGACCAGGGACGCGTCGATGGCATTCGCTTTGCCGGAGCGGCTTTCACGAATCTCACCCGCGACCACCTCGACTATCACGGCAACATGGAAAATTACGCCGCTGCCAAGGCCAAGCTGTTTGAAATGCTCGACGAGGATGCGATCGCCGTGGTGAATGCGGACGATGGCTGGTCCCAGCGAATGGTGGCTGGGTGCAAGGCTCGGGTCGTGCGATTTGGGTTTGGGGCCCAGGCGGATTATTCCGCGCGCGACATCGCCATGACCAGCCAGGGATCGCGATTCATCCTGCACACGCCCGATGGCAGCGCCGAGGTGGGACTGGGAATGATCGGGCGGCACAACATCGCCAATGCAATGACCGCGGCGGCGCTGCTGGGGGAGGTGTTTCGCTTGACGGTGCATCAGATCGCCGCCGGACTTCAGGACGCGCAGGGCGCGCCGGGCCGGCTGCAGGCGGTGCGGTGCGGCCAGCCCTTCGCCGTTCTCGTGGATTACGCCCATACCGATGATGCCCTGGAAAAAGTGTTGACCGCCCTTCGCCCCCTGACCCGGGCGAAGCTGCGGGTCCTGTTCGGCTGCGGCGGCGATCGCGATCGCTCCAAGCGCCCGCTGATGGCTCGAGTCGCACAGCGCGTGGCCGATGTCGTCTACCTCACCAGCGATAACCCGCGCACGGAAAAACCCGGCGACATCATCGAGCAGGTCCTGGCCGGATTTCAACAGCCCTCGCAAAAGACGGTCATCGTCCAGCCGGATCGTCGCGCGGCTATCGCGCAAATCCTTGCAGATGCCAAGGGCGGCGACGTGGTTCTGCTCGCCGGAAAAGGGCACGAAAATTATCAGCTTGTCGGGCAGGTGAAGCACCATTTCGATGACGTGGAAGAGGCGATGGACGTGCTTCGGAAGGCCTCGTTTTCGATATGAATCCAATTTCGCTGGCTGAAATCCAACGGGTGACCGGAGCGGCCGCCGCGCCTGCTGGCGCTGACGCGCCTGCCGGCGCTGACGCGCCTGCCGGCGCTGACGTGCCTGGCGGCGCTGATGCGCGCATTTGCGCGATTTGCACCGATACCCGGCGGATGACGCTCCAGTCGCTGTTTATTGCCCTGCGCGGGGAGAATTTCGACGGCCATGAATTTCTGGCCCAGGCGGCGGCGGGCGGCGCGGCGGCGGCTCTGATCGATCACCAGCCCCCCATTTCGCCCCCCAACCTCCCCTTGCTTCGCGTCGCCGACACGCGCTTGGCCATGGGCCTGCTCGCGCGCCATGTGCGCCAGCACATGCGGGCCAAAGTCATTGCCGTCGCCGGCAGCAACGGAAAAACCGGAGTGAAGCATCTCATTCATTCCGTGCTTCGCCAAGACCTGCGCGGATCGATATCGCCCAAGAGCTTCAACAACGACATCGGCGTGCCCCTGACGATATTCCCGGCCGATCCGCAAGCGGATTACCTCGTGCTCGAGATGGGCACGAATCATCCCGGTGAAATTCAATTGCTGACCAACATCGCCCTGCCGGATGTCGCCGTGATTACCAATTGCTCGGCCGAGCATCTTCAAGGCCTGGGCGATCTGGAAGGCGTGCGGCGGGAGAACGCCAGCCTCATCGAAGGAATCGCCGACTCCGGCGTGCTGATTGTCAACGGCGATGATGCGGCGTTGCTCCAAGCGACGCGCCCGTTCACCGGCCGACGCGTGACATTCGGTTCTTGCAACGGCAACGACCTGTGGGCCTCGAACGTGCGCTGCGCCATGGAGGGGACTCATTTCACGATCGAGCCGCGGGGCATACAGGCGTTTGTGCCGTTGCTGGGTCAGCATAGCGCGGTGAACGCGCTGGCGGCCATTGCCGTCGGGCGGACGCTGGGGCTTGACGATGTGCCGATGGTGAAGCATCTGCGACATGCGTCGGGGCCGGAGATGCGGCTTCAACTGATGGATGCCGGTGGGATTCGCGTGCTGAACGATGCGTACAACGCCAATCCCGCGTCGATGCGTGCGGCGATCCGGACGCTCGCGTCGCTGCCGACAAGTGGGCGGCGGATCGCCGTGCTGGGTGACATGCGCGAACTGGGCGCTTCCTCCGCCCAGTGCCATCGCGAAATCGGCAAGTTTATCGCCGAAGGCTTCGCGCCCGATCTGGTGGTCTGCGTCGGAAGCGAGGCCAAAGCGATCGCCGCCGAAGCGATCAAGAGCGGGATGCGGGCGAATCGGGTCGAGCATTTCCCGACTGCGGCGGCGGCCGCCGCGATCGCGCCGCGGCTGATCGATGGGGACCTCGTGCTCCTCAAGGCCTCGCGGGCGATCGGATTGGAGGTCGTCGCTCAAGAGATCGTCGCAAGCCGGCGGTCGCCCCTGGTGGCCGCCCAGGCGGCGGCATCGTGATCCCATGATCTACCTGCTGGTTAAACTCCATTACGCCTGGCTGGAATCGCATCGCTTCGGGTTTTTGCGCGTCTTCAACGACGTCACATTTCAATCCATGGCCGCGGTGATCTTGAGCTTCGCCCTGGTCACGCTCCTGGGTCCGGGCGTCATCCGCTGGCTGCGACGCCAAAAGATCGACGATGAGGCGAACTTCGATCAGGCCCAGATGGATCAGATGATGCTCGGAAAAAAGGGGACGCCGACCATGGGCGGAATCCTCATCATTTTCGCCATCGCCCTGACCACCCTGATGCTCGCGGACCTCGACAACTTTTACGTGGGAATGGGCCTGATCTGCCTGATCTGGCTGGGTGCGGTGGGCGCGATGGATGATTGGCTGAAGCTGACGTTGCACCGGCGGGGAAAGCTGCTTCCGCCGGGCGAGCAGGTCAGCCGGCAAGGTTTGACATCCCTGGAGAAGATTTTATTTCAGATCGGGCTGGGGATTTTGCTGTCCTATTTCACCTATTTTTACAGCCGCGATCCCCACAGCCACACGCTCTATTTTCCGTTCTTCAAGAATCTGGCCCGGCCGCTGGGCCCGACGATCTTCATCATCCTGGGCACGGCGGTTTTGACGGCCACCAGCAATGCCGTGAATCTGAGCGACGGTCTGGACGGTCTGGCCGCCGGTTGCGCGGGAATCGTCAGCTTCACCTTTTTGATCCTGGCGCTGTTGCAGGGCTATCGCGTCGGCGGCGGATATTTGGTTGACGTCTTGTTCCTGCCGCGAATTCCCGGCAGTGCCCAAATGGCCGTGATCGCCGGCGCCATGGTCGGAGCCTGTTTGGGTTTCCTTTGGTTCAATTGCAGCCCCGCCGCCGTCTTCATGGGCGACACCGGCTCGCTGGCTCTCGGCGGACTTTTGGGATACATCGCCGTGGTGATCCGCCAGGAGTTACTGCTGGTCCTGTGCGGCGGCATTTTCGTGGCCGAGGCGGGAAGCGTCATCCTCCAGGTCGGTTGGTACAAATACACCAAGAAACGCTTCGGCGAGGGCCGGCGACTCTTTCTCATGGCGCCGCTGCATCACCATTTTCAACGCAAGGGCTGGGCGGAAACGCAAGTGGTCATACGCTTCTGGCTCATCGGCGTGATGCTGGCCATGCTGGCCCTGGCGACGATCAAATTGCGGTAGGCAACCCCCTTCGCATCGGCACGATGCTATACTGTTGCTGTGACAGCCGCTCTGATTCAACCGCCTCGCCACAGAAAGCCGCCCGGCACGAATGTTCGGATGACCGAGCAACAATTCGTGGATTGGTGCGACGACCAAACCTGGGCAGAATGGATCGATGGCGAGGTGGTGGTAATGTCTCCGGTGAATATTGAGCATGGGCAGCTTTTCGCGTTCTTGTTGACTCTGATGAACGAGTTCGTGGATCGGCAAAGCTTGGGACAGGTTCTAGCGGAGCCGGTCCAAATCCGCTTTGCAAAGCTCCGGCGCCGCCGTTCCCCTGACATCATTTTCATCGCCGCCGCGCGAAGCGATATTATTCGATATGCCCACATCGAAGGCGCGCCCGATTTGATTCTCGAAATTGTTTCGCCAGACAGCCAGTCACGAGATCGGCGTGAGAAATTCTTGGAGTACGAATCCGCCGGCGTTCGGGAGTATTGGATCGTCGACCCGGTTTCCAAGACGCTGGAGGCCTATGCCTTGTTTGAAGGCCGTAAATACCGGCAGATCGACGGCAAGGATGCGGTCAAGTCGAGCGTGCTACCCGGCTTTTTGATCAAGCCAACCTGGCTGTGGAGAGCGAAGCTCCCGAAGGTTTCTGCCTGCCTTCGCGAGATGAAATCACGCAAATAGTGGCAAAGGTTTGCGACGAACAGCTCGAGCATAGAACCGAATCAGTAGGAATTTCGAGGACGCTTGCGCAGTTGGTTCGCGCTCGCCAAACGATCGAGATCGTCAATCGTCAGCTTGCCGAGCCATCGATGCCGTTGCCGGGTGTAATCACTGGCGCCGGTTCCTCGATTCCCCAAACGTGACCAGCCAATCCCGCACCCCAAGACTCGGCACCGCATCCCTGCGCCAGCCGACACCTCAAGTTTTCCCGCCAAAGCGTCCGATAACGTTTTAATATGGAGGTCTCCATCTATCGCCTGCGCACGCGGGATGCGCTCACGCTCTGCGTGCTGGCCCTGCTGCTCCTCGGCGTGATCATGGTGCAGTCGGCGTCCGCCGGGGCGGCCCAGCGCTACGGTTGGCAATGGTCGGTTAATGCCATCAAGGACGCCGTCTTCGCCGCCGCGGCCTTGATCACTTTTCTGGTTGTCGGCTGGTTCAACTACGCCTGGCTGGGCCGCGCGACCGCCAAGCTCCGGCGAAACCCGATTGCCTGGCTGATGGCCATCACCCTGCTGGCGAATCTGCTGGTGCTCGTTCCCCACATCGGCGTCTCCGTCAACGGCGCGCGGCGTTGGCTGCGGCTCGGGCCGGTGCAGATTCAGCCGTCGGAACTGGCCAAGTGGGCGGTGGTGTTGTACCTGGCGCTTTTGCTCGCGCGCCGGCCGTTGAATTTGGATCGATTCTTCACCGGATTTCTCCCCCTGCTGATTCCGATCGCCGCCCTTTGCCTGCTGGTGGTCACTCAGGATTTTGGCACGGCGGTCCTGATCGCGCTGGCGGCCCTGGCAATGCTGCTGGTCGCCAAGGTGCGATGGTGGCATCTGGCAGTCGTGATTCCGCCGGTGCTGGCGGCAGGATTGTGGTTCGTCATGCACCAAGAATATCGCTGGAAGCGCATCACGGCGTTTGCCAACCCGTACGCCGCCCCGCAGCGCGAGGGCTACCACATGATCCAAAGCCTCCTGAGCTTCGCCACCGGCGGATGGACCGGACGCGGGCTCGGCAACGGCATCCAGAAATTGGGTTATCTTCCCGAGGATACGACCGATTTCATCTTTGCCGTCATTTGCGAGGAGCTTGGATTATTCGGGGCCATGCTGACGATCGCGCTGTATCTGGGCGTTTTGTATTGCGCCTGGCAGACGGTGAAAATGAAAGCGGACAATTTCGGGCGGCTGCTGGCGTTCGGCGTCGGAACGATGGTCACGCTTCAGGCGCTGATCAACATCGCGGTGGCAACCGTGAGCGTGCCGACCAAGGGGCTTTCCTTGCCGCTGGTCAGCGCCGGGGGAAGCGGATTGATCATCACCTGCGCCGCCCTCGGCTTGCTGCGCAGCACCGCGCGATTCAAGAACCCGACTGATGAAACCCCCGATCCCCTTGCCATCCCCCCGCCGCCAGCGCGCCCGAACGTCCCGGAGGGCCAACGGCATGACGTCCGCATCGTCAACGACGCGATGTGGCGGAAATTTACGACGGCGTGAACGATGCCACTCACCCGGAGTTTTGATATGCCCGTGCTGGAAATCGATCAGTCCATCCAGGAGCTTTACAAGGATTATCCCCTCGGCCGCACCGGCAGCGGCCTGGAGTTCATCAACCTGATGGACGATTACCTCGCCTATCTCTCCTTTGCCAACGCCGGGATGCTGAACAAGGGAAATCTGCTCTGCTTCGATTACGCGATCCGGAATTTGCCGTCGAAGAATCCGATGGTGGAAATCGGGTCGTTCTCGGGCCTATCGACCAACATCATCGCGTACTTCAGGCGGAAACACGGCGTCGAAAACGAACTCTTTACCTGCGACAAATGGGAATTCGAGGGCGCGGACGGCAACGTCGGCGATTCGGACATTCCCCACGACGAGTACCGCGAATTTGTGAAGGCCAGCTACATCCGCAACGTGAGGATGTTCAGCCGATCCGCCCTGCCACGGACCATCGAACTGCTGTCGGATGATTTCTTCAGCGCCTGGGGACGGCGGCAAACCGTGACGGACGTGATGGGCCGACCGGCCCAGCTCGGCGGTCCGATCAGTTTCTGCTACATCGACGGCAACCACGGCTACGATTTTTCGCGCCGGGATTTTCTCAACACCGATCGATTCCTCGAGCCGGGCGGATTCGTCCTATTCGACGATTCCGCCGATGGATCGCCCTGGGAAGTCTGCCGGGTCATTGAGGAAGTCAAGCTTCTGGCCAACTACCGGTTTGTCGTGAAGAACCCGAATTATCTGTTTCAAAAGCTGGCGTGAATCGCGCCTTAACCGCCGGCAATCCCATCCAATTTTTCCTCCGCTTCGGGCCGGCGAATATAAATCGGGCGCAGGGCCAATGCGTCGGTGAAGATTCCTTCCCGCGCCATTTGCCAGCCCAGGGCCGCGACGATGCGTGCCTGCGGCCTCCAAAGCGATTCTTCGACGATGTGAATGCCGGAATCGGACGCGGGGATGAATTTGCGGTGATAGGGAATTCCCTCGCCGATCAAGTGCACGGGCCGGGGACATTTGGCCAACATTTCAGTTAAGGAGGAAAGCTGCGCCGGCTGGAGCTGGGTCCAGCCGCTCGCGCTGCGAGCGAAGGCGGCCGTGAAAATCTGCTCGCGCTTGGCGTCGAGGACGATCACCACATTTTTCGCGTCGGCTGGCGCGTTTTCGGCCAGGACGCGCACCGACGGCACCGCTACGAGGGATGCGTGGGTAACCATGGCCAGCGTTTTGGCCAGGGTGATTCCGATACGCAGTCCCGTGAACGATCCCGGCCCGGCGGAGACGTAAATCTCGTGAATATCGGCGCTGGTCCAGTTGAGTTTTTTACATAGGCCGTCGATGGCGGGGATGATGCGGGCGGCGTGCTGTAGGCCGTGAGGGAACGTGTCCTCCAGCAGCATCTTGCCGTCTTGCGCCAGCGCTACCGAGCCGATGCTGCCGGACGTTTCGATGGCCAGGGCGCGGAACTTCATGATTCGGCGGGTCGGCGGCGGTCGCGCCGGAAGAAGAAGACGATCAATATCATGGCGAGAACGGCGGCCGTGCTCCACAGCGTATATTTGAATGTCCGGATGCGACGGACCATCTCCGGGCCGAATTCACCTCCCCAGAATCCCAGGAACATGAACATTCCGCCGCTGACGATGGCCGCAAGGCCGTCGGCGATGATGAATTTGTGGAATTTCAGCCGGCTCGTGCCCGCGGCTACGACCATCGCCCCGCGGATGCCCATGAATAACCGGCCGACGGCGACCATCCACGCGCCGTATTTTCTAAAAAGATTTTCAGCGCGCTGGAGTCGCGCGGGCGTGATGTGCTTGCCGATGATTGGGATTTTCGAGATGTTTTCACCATAGAAATATCCCAGCGTGTAGAGGATGCAGTCTCCGCCGATGATGCCTAGCCACGCCAGCGGCGCGGCCACGGCCAAATGCATGTGGTGATGGTAGATCAGGATTCCCGCGGCGATCAGGGGCACATCTTCAGGCAGAGGAAAGCCCAGGCCGCACGAAAACAAAAGCCCGAACAAAGCGCCATAGCTCCCCTTGAGGAGCCAGAATTTCACCGTGTTGACCTCAAAATAGGCGGCAAGAGGGAGCATCAGATGTAATACATGGATTGCTGGAGGTTGGAGTTCTTGCTCACCTGCTCCATGAGTTGTTCCAGGGTCATTTTATCGAGGACCGCATCGGTTGCCTCGGTGAGGCGTTCATTGACGAGGCGGACGGCGGCCTTGCCCGGCGAGAGATCACCCGCGATGACGCCCTCTTTTTCCTTGATGGACAGCCGCCCTTCGAGCCGCCGAACGAGATCGCCGACGGCGATTTCGCGCGGCGATCGAGACAGCCGATACCCCCCGCCGCTGCCGACCTTGCTTTCGAGAAATCCGCCTCGGCGGAGGGCAAGGAGGATCGCCTCGAGGAATTTATTCGGCAAATCTTCAGGTTGGGCGAGATCGCGCGATTGGACGAACCCGGTGGGCCAGAGCCGAGCCAACTGAACCACCGCTCGCAGGCCGTATTCGGTACGCTTTGAAAGCCGCACTGCGTCTCCACACTAAAACAATAGGCATGGTAAAGACTTAACCCCATAGTGGTCAAACGAAGCCCGCTTCAGTCATTCGGGTTTCGGTCATTGATTCGTCATTCTGGTTTCGGGCTTGATTCGTCATTCTGGTTTCGCACTTTCTGGTTTTCCGCCTCGTCTCTGCGGTTGTATTAGCTTCCCTGCGCCTCAACGCCGATCCGCGTGCTCATGCGATGCGTTGCACCCGCGGCCAATTCGACCGCACAGGCGCGGGCGTTGGCTGTTTCGATGCAGACCATCCTCTGCCACTCATCCGCCCCCATGTCCGCCATCTGCGCCGCCTTCTGGCTCCACGGATTCCAGACGACGGTGGCGTTCGAGTGCTGCTTCTCGACAACGATCGACCGCCGCATCACGGGATCCCGGACCGTCACGTTCGCGGCGGAAGTCAAATAAAGTCGATCCGTCTCAGCGCCAAATCCGAGCGCCTTGGCCTGCTCCTTCTTTCGCTTCTCGCCGTCGGTGCGATCGATGTAATCCGCTCCGTCCAAACCCTCGACGGAAATCTTGCGGATATCCCCGACCGCCAAATACGTATGCAGCGCCTCCTCAAAACGCACGCTGGCCCGCGAGGTGTTGGTGACTTCCAGCGCCGCATCCAGAACGCCCGAGACCATCACGATGAATCGCAGGGAAAAGGAATGCGGCCATGGCGGCAATGTCGTTTCGTCTTGGCCGGTCGTCAGGACAATTCGGACCGATCCATCGCGTTGCGCATCGCACGATTCGATTTCCCATTGCCGGGTTCGGGCGAATCCGTGCGGCGGCAGCGCCGGCAAATCGGCCCGGGGGCCAAACCAGGGAAACACCAGCGGAATCCCACCGCGGATTGGCTTATGCCCGTCAAAAAAACTCGAACGGCTGAGAAACAATACGGGAGCCGAACCGTGCGGCTGAAAATGCGCGACGTGCGCGCCGTGCAGATAAATTTCCGCCGACGCCTCTTGGGTCGAAACCACGATCCTCGGCAGGGAACCGAGCCCCGCTTCGATCCGCACCGCCCCGTTTATGCCAAACTTCCGCTCCAGCTCTTCAACGTTCGACATATATTCCTTTCAGATTTCCAACCGGCGGTAATTTATGCCAATCGGATGAAAAGGAACAGCGAAGGACACCAGCCGCACCCGAGTCGCCCGGACCGGAGGACGACGGCTCGACTGAACTCGCCGAAGTCACGCCCCGGCCCTGTAATTTCAAGTTGGTTTCGCCCCTCAACGATGCGCAACCGGCGCCGGGCGTGGCCAATTTATCTCCTCGCCGCTAGACTTGCTCGACCGGCGATCAGACGAGTCGAACGAAGCCGGCGTTTCGCCGCCCTTATGTCCGACCCAGACACACCGACAAAGCCGGCGTACGAGCAACGCGATGATCAGCGGCCCGCCTCAGCGGCCGCTCCGTCAGAGGAGGTTGTCGCCTCCGCTCCGGCCCGCCATGATCCCTACGCCGCCCTGCGATATCGTGACTTCTGCTTTTTTCTGATCGGCTGGGTCGCTTCGGTCGTCGGAAGCCAAATTCTTGAACTCGCCGTCGGCTGGGACCTTTATCAGCGAACCCACAGCGCCATGACGCTTGGCTGGGTCGGCCTGGTCAGCGCGATCCCCATCATCCTCTTCGCCTTGCCGGCGGGGCATCTTGCCGACCGTTTCGATCGCCGCAGGGTCATGCTGGGTACCCAGGTGCTCTCGACTTCCTGCGCGATTGGGCTGGGAATTCTCGCCTACTATCACGGTCCGCTTGGCGCGATTTATTCCGTTCTCTTTCTGAGCGCGGTCGGCAAAGCGTTCGGCTGGCCCGCTCGCTCGGCGCTGGTGCCATCGCTGGTGCCGACTGAAATTTTCGCCAACGCCGTCGCCTGGAACACGAGCGGATTTCAGATCGCCGCGACGACGGGTCCGGCGCTGGGCGGACTGATCCTGGCCTGGAACCATACCGTCGCCTATTTTGTCGCCGCCGGCTGCGGAGCGGTCTATATCCTGATGATCCTCCCCATGCGCACGCGCCGCGCGCCGACTCATCCGGAGCCGGCAACGCTCAAAAGCCTCGCCGCCGGCATCCGATTCGTCATCGACACGCAACTAATCCTCGCCATTATCACGCTGGATCTATTCGCAGTCCTCCTGGGCGGGGCAACTTACATCCTTCCGATATTTGCCCAGAACATTCTTCACGTTGGCGCCAGGGGCTTCGGATGGCTGCGCGCTTCCCCGGCGCTGGGAGCTCTGCTCGGCGCTATTTTGATGGCCCACCTTCCGCCCATGAAGCGCGCCGGCCGCGCGATGCTCTTGGCCGTAGCCGGTTTCGGATTGGCGACCATCATCTTCGGACTGTCCACAAGTTTCTGGCTCTCCATCGCGATGCTTTTTCTCGCCGGCGTTTTCGACAACGTGTCGGTGATGGTCCGCCACACGCTGGTGCAGCTCCTGACGCCCGACCCCATGCGCGGACGCGTCTCGGCCGTCAACAACATCTTCATCGGGGCGAGCAACGAACTCGGGGGATTCGAAAGCGGGCTTACCGCCCGGATCTTCGGCCCCGTGATCTCCGTCGTCGGCGGTGGGATCGGAACGCTCGTCGTGGTGCTGGCAACCACGGTGATCTGGCCGCAGGTACGGCGGTTCGGATCGCTGGTCGAAGCGCGGCCGGAGACGCCGGCAAAACCAGAAACCCGAAACCAGAATGCCGAAGGTCCCGGCGCGCCGGGGACGAATCAAGCCCGAAACCAGAATGACTGAAACGGTCTTTGTTTCGGGTTTCTGGTTTTGGTCATTCATTCGTCATTCTGGTTTCTGGTTTCGGGTTTTAGCCGTTGGTTCGTCATTCTGGTTTCGGATTTCGGGTTTTTTCGCCTACTATCTCCGCTATGAACGCCAACGAACGCATCAACGGTTTCCTGATCCGGCGTGTTACGCGGATGGAGAATCTCCGCGGCACCAGCTACGAGCTTCTCCACGAGCCGAGCGGGGCCCGCATCCTGCACCTTCACAACGACGATTCCGAGAACCTTTTTTCGGTCACATTCCCCACGCCGCCGCCCGACGACACCGGCGTGCCGCACATCCTCGAGCATAGCGTTTTGGCCGGTTCGCGCAGGTATCGCGTCAAGGACCCGTTTTTCGAGATGGTCAAGTGCAGCATGGCTACGTTCATCAATGCCATGACCGGCAGCGATTACACGGTCTATCCCGTTGCCAGCAACGTGCGCCAGGATTTTTACAATCTCGCCGAGGTCTATTGGGACGCCGTCTTTCATCCGCTGCTGACCGAAAAGACTTTCCAGCGAGAGGGACATCACCTCGAATTCGCCGACAAAAAAGACATCGCCAGCGACTTGATCGTCAAGGGAATCGTTTACAACGAGATGAAGGGCGCGCGATCCAGTCCCGAAGCCAGGGTGAGCGACCTGATCGAAAAAAAGCTCTGGCCGGACACGCCCTACGGCAAGGATGCCGGCGGCGATCCGGATAAAATCCCCGAGCTGACCTGGCAAGGTTTGCGCGACTTCCATCGCGGATTCTATCAGCCCGCCAACGCGTTCATCTTCCTCTACGGCGACATCCCGACGGCCGATCATCTGGAATTTCTGGGTCCCCGGCTCAGTGAGCTGGCCCGCGCCAATGTGCGCGTTCATTTGCCGCCTCAGCCGCGTTGGACTCAGCCGCGCGTCGTCACGGACGTTTACCCCGTCGCCCCCACGGATGAGACGGCGGGCAAAACGTTCATCATCCTCAACTGGCTGACCGGATCGGGCATCGATGCCGGCGAACTATTCGCCTTCAGCGCCCTGGAGCGAATCCTGCTCGGCAACCAATCCGCGCCGCTCCGCAAGGCGCTGATCGATTCCAAGCTCGGCGAAGACCTGTCGCACAGCGGCTTTGGGACCAACGGCATCGACACGTCTTTCCACATCGGCCTCAAAGGCAGCGAAGGCGATCGCGCCGAGCGCCTGCTCAAACTCGTGCGCGATACCCTCAGCGAGGTCGCCGAGCGCGGCGTATCGCGCGATCAGTTCGATTCCGCCTTGCAGCAACTGGCCTATCGCTATCTCGAGATCGTCCCTTCCTATCCCCTGCATCTGCTGGGTTACGTCACGAGCATGTGGATGCATGGCGCCGACCCCCTGACGCTCTTGCACGCCGAGGAGCATATTCAGAAATTGAAGGACGATTTCGCGGCCGGCCCGCGCCTCTTCAGCGATCTGATCCGGCGCAAGCTGTTGGACAATCCGCACCGCCTGATGCTCGTCGTTCAGCCGGACCGGGATATTCAGCGCCGCAACGACGCGGAATTCGCCCAGAAGATGAAAAAGCTGAAGGAGTCGATGACGCCCATCGAGCTGGAGCAGGTCCGCCGGAACCAGCAGGAATTGGATGCCCTGCTGGATGAGCCGAATTCGCCGGAGGCCATCGCGTCGCTGCCGCAGCTTCGCGTGATGGATTTGCCGCGCAAACCTCGCCATATCCGCACGAGCGTCGAGGACCTTCCCGGCGGCGGCGTGCTGCTGAACAACGATGTCTTTGCCAACGGCGTGAATTATCTCCAGGTGAGTTTCGATCTGACCGGCCTGCCGCCGGAGCTTTATCCTTATCTGCCGCTGTTCGGCGACTGCGTGCACAAGATGGGCGCGGCCGGGCAGGATTACGCCGCCATCGCTCAGCGCGTCGCCGCGTTCACCGGCGGCGTCGGATTCACCGTTGCCCTCAGCACGCGCGTGGACGATCCGGACAGAATCATTCGGCAAGCCACGTTCACCACCAAATTCCTCGACGACAAGGCCCCGGACGCCCTGGCGCTTCTGCGCGATCTGATTTTCGAGATCGATCCGCGCGACGTGCCGCGGCTCAAAGACGTTCTGCTGCAATCCCGCGCGAATCAGCGGATGCGGCCGACCAGCGACGGCATGGGCCTGGCCCTCCGCCACGCCGCCCGCGGCATCAATCTCGAAGGTCATCTCAACGAGGTCCTCGGCGGAGTGCCGCAGGTTCATCTCTTCGAGAAGATCACCGAAGCCGCGCCCGATCCGCTGCTCAAGCGCATCGACGCGATTCGGCAGTTCCTCCTCAACCCCGCTCGCATGAACGTCAGCTTCACCGGCGCGGACAAGCCGGCCGATCTTGTTCGGCATCGTCTGGCGGAATGGAGCGCGGCCATGCAGCGCCAGCCGATCCGGGAAATCGATCCGGATTTCCGGCCCTGGACCTCCCCGCCGCGCGAGGGCCTGGCCGCACCGATGAACGTGGCCTATTGCACGATGGTCATGCCCGCGCGGCACATCTCGCACCCGGACGGCCCCCGCCTGGCGGTGGCGGCGCGACTTCTTAGCCTCGGCTATGTGCTGGAAGAAGTCCGCTTCAAAGGCACCGCCTACGGCGGCGGCTGCGGATACAACGGCGCCGGCGGGGTCTGGACATTCCAATCCTATCGCGACCCATGGATCAACCGCACGCTGGACGTTTATTCGGCTTCGCTCCAGCACGTCAGAGACGCCGGCTGGTCGCAGGGGGATGTGGATCGCGCGATCATCGGAACGGCCAAGGAAGGCGAGCGGCCCATTCGTCCGCCGCAATCGGTCGGCACGGCCCTGTGGCGATATCTCATCGGTGACACGCCCGAGCGGCGCGACGCCCGCCACGCCGCCATGCTCGGCGTCACCCTCGCCGACGTTCGCCGCGTGCTCGTCGAGCAATTTGAATCGAATTTCAGCAAGGCCTCAGTCTGCGTCACTTCCAGCCGCCAGAAGCTGGAGGAGGCCAACAGCCAGCGGCCCGATCAACCGTTGGAAATCAGCGATATTCTCAGCGGCAGCCCCGTTTCCCCCTCGCCCCATGTACACATGGGGAGAGGGCCGGGGTGAGGGGCGGAGGAGAAGAGCCATGAACTGCTCAATGACGGGATGCACCGGAGAATATGATCGCACGCAGGTGACGCACACCGTCCGCCGGCACGGCCATATCATCGTGATTGACCACCTCCCCGCCGAGGTCTGTGGCGACGTGCTTCTCGAACCCGAGACGCTCCGTCGCATCGAACGGCTTCTGGCCGACCTTTTCGAGCCGACCGAATCCGCGCCGCTTTACGAATTTGCACTTTCTGCAAGCTCATCGACGGCGTAAAAAGTTGGTGGTTAGTGGTTAGCAATGGTGGCCGGAACGGTAATCCTGCACATTGCCACGCCAAGCCCCGTCCATTACGCTCATTTGCATGGCAAAGGATGCGGGCACCGGCAAGCGGGTCACGAAGCCCCTCGCCGAAGACCCACGAAAGGCAATTGCCGCAGCGCTTTCGGCCCCGGTCGGACGACCCTCCCCGCTCCTTGATACACGCGTCATCTATTGCGGCGACTGTCTCGAGCAATTGAAGAAGCTCCCGGATGCGTGCGTGGACCTGATCTATATCGACCCGCCATTCAACTCCAACCGCAACTACGAAGTATTCTGGGGCGAGACGAAGGAGAAGCGTGCTTTCGAGGACCGGCATGCCAGCACGCAGGCATACATCGACTATATGCGCCCTCGCTGCGTGGAACTGTCTCGCGTGCTCAAGAAGACCGGCAGCTTCTATTATCACTGCGATTGGCATGCGTCACATTATGTGAAGGTGATGCTGGATCAGATCTTTAGTGAAAATAATTTTCAGAACGATATCGTTTGGCGTCGGAGTAGCGCTCATAACGATTCGGTGCGCTTTGGAGCCAATCACGACACGATCTTCTTCTACTCAAACGGCGGCAAGTGGACGTGGAACATTCAGTACACGCCGTACGGATCGGAGTACGTCGAGCAGAACTACCGATACAGGGACGAAAAGGGCCGCCTCTTCCGAGTCTCAGACATGACGGCCAACAAACCGGGCGGGGATGTATCCTACGAATGGACGACACCCGACGGGAAGAAAGTGCGGCCATACAAAGGACGGTATTGGGCCTATTCGAAGGAAAACATAAAGGAGATGGAGGCCAAGGGGCTAATCTATTATCGCACCACCGGCATGCCAATGTTAAAGCACTATTTGGACGAGATGCCAGGCGTCGCTCTCCAAACGTTCTGGGACGACATCAAGCCTGTGATCTCCGGTAGCGATGAGCGTCTTGGTTACCCTACCCAAAAGCCACTCGCCCTTCTCGAACGCATCATAAAGGCGAGCAGCAACGAAAATGACATTGTACTCGACGCCTTCTGCGGCTGTGGAACGGCCCTCGTCGCGGCACAGCAATTTGGCCGCCAATGGATCGGCATCGACATTTCGCCGACGGCATGCCGCGTCATGGCCAAGCGTCTGCGGGACGTTTGCAAACTTCCGGAAAACGAAAAGCTCTGGCGTGTCGGGCGGGGGTTCGTCGTACGCGATCTACCATGGACGATTGAGAAGCTAAAAGCCATCCCACACTTTGAATTCGAGAACTGGGCCGTCATCGCGTTAGGCGGGATTCCCAACAAAGTACAGGTCGGCGACATGGGAATCGACGGGCGCATCTACCCGGTCGGCACCAAGCCATCCGAAGCTGCCGCGAAGGGAAAAAAGGGCGAGACGGATCACATGTTTGCCGACGATTGGTTCCCGATTCAGGTCAAGCAGGGCGATAAAGTCGGGCGGCCGTCGATCGACCAGTTCGAGGCCGTCATGGAGCGAGAGAACCGTCAGCGCGGCTTCTTCGTGTCCTTCGGCTACTCCCACGATGCCGAGCAGGAATGCGCGGCATTTCACAAGCGCACCGGTAGAATCATCAAGCTTCTCACCGTGCAGGAGATCCTCGACGAGGAATATGTCCAGAAGATGTGAGTGGAACCAATCCGATATTGACAGGGATGGGCGCGGATTGATCGGCATGCGATGGGCGAATGAAGGGCAACGGTACCTTCCTGTCCCATTCAACGGCCGACCGTGATTGGTCCGATAGAAGAAAGGTGAAATACAAAGCACTTGCGGAAGCGATCCATTCATTTCTACACGACGTCGGCTGTATGGCCGCTGACCAACGTCGGCTTGCTGAAAGAAATGAAAGATTTCAGCTATTGCTGCGGTCGGGTGAACAGGATCGTGGGCTTCGGGGGACAATTCACGAGTTGCGAGCGGACCTCGAGAAAGGGCGGAAGATTGTCCAGTCGCACCGGGACAAGGTTTTGGCCCTGGAAATTCTGCCCCCACACCCGGTCGACGGTGTGTCCGCAGAGGAATGGCATTTTCGACTGCGGCGAGATGTAAACGAACTGACAGCTTTGGTAGTCGGCCAGTGCTCAGACGCAAAGACGGAACTGTCCGATGCCGAGGAAAAGCGGGTTGCAGAGTTATGGCAAACCTTGGAGAGGCGAGGTCGCGAAGCTGATAATTTCATCGGGATTCCGGTCGCGGGCGCGGGACAAGTCCCCAATCACTACCATGCACCTGCTGCAATATGGAAATCGCTGTTGTGGCCGTTCGGCGAAGTCACGAACAAGGGAAAGGAGTACTTCGCCATAGCATTTTGGCTCATTTTCGGCCTCGCTTTTTGCTGGTTGTTGAACCATTTTCTCCATTGGGGGATTGATTTAAGCCGGTTCAAATTCTGGAGGCAGTGAAGGAAAAAGGGAATTCAGATTTTCTCGTTGAAATCGCACCAATTTTCGGTCAATGTTTGGGTCCAGCGATGCCACAGCCGACCGAATCCGCGCGGCTTTACGAATTTGCCCTTTCCGCAAGCTCATCCACCTGAGGGGCCGTCCCTTTCGCTGGATGATGGGTCTGCCAATGACTCCAGGGGTCGGTAATAATGGTTATGTGCGGCGAGGATCGCCCCGGCTCCTTTGCCGACATGGCCAATTTGATGCCCCTCCAAAAAAATATCGTAAAAAAATCCCCGGATTTCTCCAAAACACGTCCAAAACCTTCACCCAATGGACCCTTTAATAGAGGGGAGCGCTTTTTTCCTCTTCAATAGGCAATTGGAAATGGGCAATCGGCAATTCACTTTCCAGGAGCATCCATGTTCACCGACTTCAACTCTCAGGCAGTCTCCGAGCCGGCCAATCCTGATAGAGGTCCCAGGGCCGAAATAAAAATTTCCGGGGGCATTTGAGGCCATTTGGGACATCGATGCGTCTTGGCGTCTCGGCAGTGTCCTTCATCCCGGCGCGCCGGGGTTCAGTCATCTTTGATCCCGGAAGAATTGCCAGACCCCTGGATCATCTGGTTCGGCGGCGTCAGCGCGTGAAATATTAACGCTGAGCGATTACTGTTTAGGGCATGGCCGACCAATCCATCGGAATCTGCCTGCTGGGCTGCGGAACCATCGGGACCGGCGTGGTTCGCATCATTCATGAACAGCGTGAACTCATCGCCAAGCGCACCGGGCTGAATCTGGAGCTGCGCCACGTTGTGGACCTCGATCCGGCCAAGGCGCCGACGTTTGGGAAATTTCCTTTTCATGCGGATGCCCAAGCGGCCATCGACGATCCCCGGACGGACGTGGTCATCGAATTGATCGGAGGCACGGAAATCGCCGGCAAATTCGTCGAGCGCGCCTTGCGCCTTGGAAAACCCGTGGTCACCGCCAACAAGAGTTTGCTGGCAGCCAGGGGGGCGCAGCTATTTGCCCTGGCCAGGAATCACAACGCGTGCATCGGCTTTGAAGCAAGCTGCGGCGGCGGCATTCCCATCATCGCCGCGCTGAGCCGCGACCTCATCGCCAACCGCATCGACGCGCTGACCGGCATCGTCAACGGCACGTGCAATTTCATCCTCACGCAGATGACCCGCAACGGCTGGTCCTACGCCCAGGCGCTCAGCGAAGCGCAAAAACTCGGATTTGCCGAGGCGAATCCGACCATGGACGTATCCGGCCGCGACGCTGCACAGAAGCTGTCGATCCTGGCCAGCCTCGCCTTCAACGTTCGGGTCAAGGAGGAAAGCATCTACCTCGAGGGCATCGACAAGCTCCAGGACGCCGAGATCAAATTCGCCGGCGAATTAGGGTATGTGGTGAAACTCCTGGCGATTGCCCGGCGGGTTGGGACGAAGATATCGCTTCGCGTTCATCCGACGCTGGTGAAGCGCGATGATGTGCTTGCCGACGTCGGCGGCAGCTTTAACGCGATCAGCGTCTATGGCCATGCTTTGGGCCACGCGCTGTTCTACGGCCGAGGCGCGGGCCAGATGCCCACGGCCAGCGCCGTCGTGGCTGATGTGATCAACATCGCGCTCGGCGTCACGCCGCTGGCATTTCGGCAATTGAAGATTTTCCCCGATCATATCCCCCCCGCCGACGTATTGGCCGCGGAGGAGTTCACGAGTCGATATTACCTTCGGCTGATGGCCCGAGATGAGCCGGGCGTGCTGGCCCAAGTCACGCGAATCATCGGCGAAAAAGGGATCAGTCTTTCCGCGATCCTCCAGCACGAGGCCAATGACGGTCAGACCGTGCCGGTGGTCATCACGACGCACCTGGCCCGCGAAGGATCGGTCCAGGCGGCGCTGAAGGAGATCGACAAACTACAGGCGATTGCCCCGCCGACGGTTTGTTTGCGGATCCTCGATCAGCCGGTGGAGTTTGCAAGTTAGTGCGATTCGGAAGCATCCAAAATGAAATACGCCATCATCATCCCCGACGGAGCGGCCGATGAGCCGCTGAAAGAACTCGGCGGCAAGACCCCGCTGGAGGCGGCCCATATTCCGAACATGGACCGTATCGCCATGGAAGGCCGGCAGGGAATCGTGCGGACCATCCCCGAGGGTTTTGAAAGCGGCAGTGATGTCGCGACCCTGTGCCTGCTCGGATACGATCCTAAAGTTTATCACACGGGCCGCGCGCCGCTGGAGGCCGCCGCCCAGCACATTCCGCTTTCGCCGAGCGACTGGGTCTTTCGCTGTAATCTCGTAACCGTCATCGACGGGATCATGAAGGATCACTCGGCCGGCGGGATCACCGATGCCGAGGCCAGGCGGCTGATCGCCGATCTCTCCACGCACCTGAAATTGCCCGGCTTTGAATTTCACGCGGGAGTAAGCTATCGCAATCTGCTGGTGTATCGCGGCCGGGAGGATTTTGAGCTGACCACCCGGCCGCCGCATGAAATCCCCGACGAGCCGATCGCCAATCATCTTCCCAAGGGCAAGGGGAGCGAAATCCTTCGCCGGATCATGGACCAGTCCGCGCAGTTTTTCGCCGATCACGAAGTCGACCGCGCGCGTCGGCAAATCCGACGAAATCCGGCGACGCAGGTTTGGCTTTGGGGTCAGGGCCATGCCCCGAACATGCCGAAGTTCAAGGACAAATTCGGCGTCGGCAGCGGCTGCATGATCAGCGGCGTCGATCTTCTGCGCGGGCTGGCGGTGCTATTGGGCTGGGATATTCACGAGGTCGAAGGAATGACCAGCTATCACGACACCAACTATGCGGGGCAAGGTCGGGAGACGGCCAGGATGCTGGACAAATACGACCTGGTATTCAGCCACGTCGAAGCGCCGGATGAAGCCAGCCATCAGGCGGATTGGAAGACGAAGGTTCAGGCGATCGAGCACATCGACAAGTTCATCGTCCGCCCGGTATTGGAGAAGTTGCGGACATTTCCCGAGTGGCGAATTCTGGTCATGCCGGATCATCCCACGAACATCGCGACGCGAAAGCACGGATACGCGCCGACGCTTTTCGCGATGGCCGGCAGCGGCGTGAAATGCGTCAATCCTGCAAGCTACAGCGAGAAGCACGCAAAAGACGGCGGACTGTTCATCCAAAAAGGCCACGAATTGATGGAATATTTCCTGCGGGGCGCGGATCGTTGATTTTGGGTGAGCGAAAGCGAGGCGGACAATCATGCGATTGGACGACACGGCTGGCCTCCGTCGGATGATACTTCGAATCATGCTCGGGGCGCTGGCGGTCTCGGCCGCGCTGGCGGTTCTCGGCGTCCTGGTCAACTCGGACACCGAGCTTTCGTTCCACATGATCGGCATGGGCATTGCCGCGACCATCGCTTCGGCCCTTCTGCTGGCTTCATGCAAATTTCTCGATTCGGAAAAATACCGCCGGACTGGCCTTCTTGTCATGGCCTTCATCCTCGCGGAATTCATCCTCGTGCTCATTGCGCTTTGGGACCCACTACGGATGACGGGGAGTTTCCGCAGTGATGAGTCCCTCGGACTAACGGCGGTGATATTCCCCGTTGCCTGGGTGCCGGCCGCGATGTTTTTTCATGTCCGTCAGCTCCGAGGCGGCCGATTCGCCGGGCTGCTCGGAATGGTTGCATGCGGCCTGGCCCTCATCTTTTTCCTGTTGGGTGTTTGGGCCGAACGACAATGGCTGGGGCACGTTGAGATGGAACTGGTCTACTGGGAGACGGGCTGGGCCTGCTGGTTCTTCGCTTTCGCCGCCGCGGCCTGCTCGGCTGGTTTCGGTCTCGATCAGCGGCATTGGCGATGGATCGGCCTAGCTGCCGCGGTCCTGGCCTTTGCGCTGGCCCTGCACGATATCTGGAACAACGTGCAGAGGGTTTCCACTCTGTTCACGGTTGCGACGACGCTCGCCATTCTCATCGGACACGCCAATTTGCTCTGGCTGTGCAAGCTGAACCCGGGACAGCGGCCCCTGCGGTGGCTGACGGTAACTTCCGCATGGACCGCGGGGGCAATGTTTGACTACGCCATCGTGGAGAACCTGAACGACGACCTGACCTGGCGAATCGCCATGGCGGCGGGGATTTGCGCCGGCTGCGGAACCGTGGCGGTAGCGATCCTCACAGCGTTCAACCGGCGGAACGCCCCGCGCCCCACCGGCGAAATGGACGCCACGAAAATCGACCTGGTCTGCCCGGTGTGTCACAAAAAACAAACCGTGCCGATCAACGACGGCGTCGGCGAAATCGCCTGCCCCGGCTGCGGCTTGATCGTCTCCATCCGCCTGCGCGCCCCCCGTTGTCCCTCCTGCGATTACATGCTCCTGATGCTCCACGCCGACCGCTGCCCCGAATGCGGCACACGCATCTCAGCCCCCGTCCCTTCCGTGCAATTGCATGTTTGACTGCGACGGAAACCGGCGAGACGGAATGAAGCGTCCCACCTTCCGGCAATAATCCAGATACGGCTGGCCATGGACGCGGGCGAGATATTGCTCTTCGCGCCAAGCCTCGAATTGGAGCAGAAGAATGTGCGCTATCGCCACCGCGAACATCAGCGGCACCGGATCAGCGGCCACGGTCGCCAGCATCAGGGCCGATGACAGGGCGTAAATCGGGTGGCGGATATACGCGTATGGCCCGGTGACAATCAGCGAGGTTTTCTCGGCGGGATTGATTCCCATCCGCCACGAAAAGCCCATTTGGTTCCAGCATATCCAGGTTAAAACAAGGGAACTTGCCGCGACGGCAAAGGCGACCCATCCCAAAGCCGGCAGCTCGAAAAGCGGCCGCAACAGCCAGAAGCGCGTCTGAATAAACGGCCCGAGCAGCGAAAGGAGAATCCACAGAAAAACGACGGGAAGCCAGAGCGCCCGGGTCAACCCTCCGAGGATGCCGGGTGGAATGACATTTGCCGAATGCCCTGCTTTCCGGCGGATTTTCCGCATGAGACGCAGCACGCGGGCCCAATAAGTCGCGACGATCAGACCCACCAGCACGGCGGGAAGACTGCTTGGCATCATGTGCCGCCCCCCGAGTGCCCAAGTGCGATCTCGACGGTTCCCGCGACAATCGTTTGCAGCTTTCCGCGCTGGCGGACCATCAGCCGCCCGGAGCGGTCAACGCCTTCGCATCTCCCGACGATGGCCGGCTCGCCGGGGCCGCTGGTGATCGTGACCATTTTTCCCGCAAGCGCATCATGATGTGCATACTCGCGAGCAAAATCCGAAAACGGCAGTTCGACCCTTCGGCGAATCTCCCGATGCACTCTGGCGGCCAGCGCGATCAGGACGTCGGTCATGTCGAACGATTTGCCGGCAATGCAAAGCAGGGAGGTGATCCGCCGTTGCAGCGGCCGGGGCGCATGGGCGGGATCGACGTTCACGTTCAGGCCGATGCCGATGAGGTCCACGTTGCTGACGCGCTCGCAGAGGAGTCCGGCAAGTTTCAGGCCGTCGTGCAAAACGTCGTTGGGCCATTTCAGCTGAATATCTCGCTCGCCGGTCAGTTGCACGCAGGCGGCGCGGACGGCCAGGCCGGCGATTAGAGGCAATTCCTGGGGCGGGAGGCGATCGCGCATGGGAAGCGCGAAGGTGACGGTGAGCGCGCCGGCGTTTGACCACCAGGTGTTGTTGCCGCGTCCGCGGCCGGCGGTTTGGCGGCCGGTCAAGACAGCCGCGGGGGCATACAGCCGGCCCTGGCGGCGCAACACGGCCGCATGATCGCTGGTGCTTCGCAGGCGAGGAAACCAATGAAGCCGGAACGGTCGAAGTTCCGTCTTCAGACGGGCAAGGTTGAAGGAAATGTCATTTGTCATTTGTCATTCGTCATTGGTCATACGTTTCCATAGTGGACGCCGTGCGTACAAGTGACAAATGACAAGTGACAAATGACAAACAACCAACGTCAATTCCTCACCCTTCCAGAACCACCAGCAGGTCTCCCGCCCCAATGATAGACCCCTGCTTGACCAGCACGTCACCGACGGAAGCGTTGCGCGGGCAATAGACGGCCGTCTCCATCTTCATCGCTTCGATGGAGAGCAACCGATCGCCGGCCTTCAGCGCCTGGCCCTTGACGACGGCGACGCTGGAAACCTTTCCAGGCATCGGGGCGGCAACGTGATTGGGATTGTCGGGGTGGGCCTTGGGATGCCGGGGCACCTTGGCTTCCTGCGAACGGTCGGTGACGACGACCTCGCGCGGCTGGCCGTTGAGTTCAAAGAACACCGTCCGCGTCCCATCCGGGTGGATTTCGCCGCGGGTCAGATACTTGATGATCAGCATCTTGCCCGGCTCGATATCGACGGAAATCTCCTCGCCGCTTTGCAGGCCGTAGAAAAACGCGTGCGTCGGAAGGACCGAGGTGTTGTCGTACTGGCGCAGATGCTTCTTAAAATCCAGGAAAACCTGCGGATAGAGCAGATAGGAGAGCACGTCCACGTCGCGCACGTCGCCGGCAACTTTGGCTTCGATTTCCTTTCGCGTCCTTTCGAAATCGGCGCGGCCAAGCCCTGCGCCGGGCCGGCCCTTGATCGCCTTTGCGCCGGAAGCATCGAGAATGATCTTTTGCAGCACCTTGGGCCAGCCGCCTTCCGGGAAACCGATCGCTCCCTGCATCATCTCCACCACGCTCTTGGGGAAATGAAGCTTTTTGCCTGGATTCAGGACATCCAGGGCACTGAGGCCATTGGTCACCATGAACAGCGCCATGTCGCCGACGACTTTGCTCGAAGGCGTCACTTTTACGATGTCGCCGAAGAGTTCGTTGACGTGCGCATAGGTGTCGGCGATCTGGTTCCAGCGGTCTTCGAGGCCCAGGCTCCTGGCCTGCTGGCGAAGATTGGTGAATTGCCCGCCGGGCATTTCGTGGTGATAGACGTGCGCGGTGCCGGCCTTGAGGCCTTCCTCGAACGGATAGTATTGCTCGCGCGCCACCTCCCAGTAATCGGCCAGGTGGTTCAGCGCGTCGAGATTCAGCTCGCTGTCGCGCGGCGTGTGCTGGAGCGCCGCGACAAGGGAATTGAGATTCGGCTGGCTGGTCAAACCGCTCATGCTGGCGATGGCGGCATCGACGATATCCACGCCGGCATCGCTCGCCCGCAGAATGCTCCCCGCATTGATCCCGCTGGTGTCGTGCGTATGGAAATGGATCGGAACGTCCACCTCGTCGCGAAGCGCCTTGACCAGCGCATGCGCGGCGTACGGCTTGCACAACCCGGCCATGTCCTTGATTCCCAGGATGTGCGTGCCCATCCGCACCAATTCCTTGGCCATCTTCACGTAATACTTCAGGTCGTACTTGGACCGTTTGGGATCGAGGATGTCGCCGGTGTAACAAATGGCCGCCTCGCAGACGGCATTGGTCTTTTCGCGGACGGACTCCATGGCCACCTTCATGTTCCGGGTCCAATTGAGCGAATCGAAGACGCGGAAAACATCGATCCCGTGCTCGGCGGCGCGAACGACGAATTCGGTGACGACGTTGTCCGGATAGTTGGTGTAGCCTACGGCGTTGCTGGCGCGCAGCAACATCTGAAACAGGATGTTCGGCACGCGGGTTCGCAGCTCGTCGAGGCGGTCCCAAGGGTCCTCCTGGAGGAATCGCATGGAGGTGTCGAACGTCGCCCCGCCCCACATTTCGAGGCTGAAAAGCTGCGGAGCCAGGTGGGCCACGGCCCCGGCGACGGCGAGCAGATCGTGCGTCCGCACGCGCGTGGCGAGCAGCGATTGATGCGCATCCCGGAACGTGGTGTCGGTGAAGAGCAGGCGTTTTTGCCGGCGCACCCATTGCGCAAAACCTTGGGGCCCGAGCTGCTGGAGTTTCTGCCGCGTTCCATCGGGCGGGGGGACGCCGCGGGGATATTCGGGAACCGGCGGTTCGATGAATTCACGCTTGGGGTCCATCTTCCCCAACACGTCCGCCCGGCCGTTGATGATCACGTCGCCAAGGTAACTGAGGATTTTCGTGGCGCGGTCGCGCTTGGCGCGGAAGCGGAAGAGTTCCGGCGAAGCGTCAATAAACGTGGTGGTCGCCTCACCCTTGAGGAACGTTGGATGCTGGATGAGATTTTCGAGGAAGGAAATGTTGCTCTTGACCCCGCGAACGCGGAATTCGCTCAGTGAGCGAACCATGCGGTGCCTCGCCTCCTCGAACGTCAGGCCGGAGGCGGTGAGCTTCACCAGGAGGGAATCGAAATAGGGCGTGATGACCGCCCCGCTGAAGGCGGTGCCGCCGTCGAGGCGGATGCCGAATCCGGCGGCCGAGCGGTACGTGGACAATCGGCCGTAATCCGGGATGAAATGATTCTGCGGGTCTTCGGTGGTGATCCGGCATTGGATGGCGTAGCCGCGAGGTTCGATCTTGTCCTGGGCCGGGATATTGACCGGCGGTTCGTGGAGCTTGTGTCCGGCGGCGATGAGAATCTGGCTCTTGACGATATCGAATCCAGTGACCACCTCGGTGACGGTGTGCTCGACCTGGATGCGGGGATTGACCTCGATGAAATAAAACGCCTCACGATCGAGATCGAGCAGGAACTCGACGGTTCCGGCGTTGCGGTAGTTGACGGCGGCACACAAGCGCACGGCGGAATCACAGATCCGCTCCCGGAGAGCGCGGGGAAGGTTGATGCTCGGAGCGATCTCGACGACCTTCTGATGCCGGCGCTGCACCGAGCAATCGCGCTCCCACAAGTGAACGATATTCCCGTGATGATCGCCAAGGATTTGCACTTCGATGTGTTTGGCGTGGCGGATGTAACGTTCGATGAAGACATCGGCCCGGCCGAACGCGCTGCCGGCTTCACGCTGGGCCTCTTCGAGGCGCGGCAGGAGTTGGTCGGACTTTTCGACGATGCGCATCCCCCGCCCGCCGCCGCCGAAACTCGCCTTGATGATCAGGGGAAAGCCGATTTCCTTTGCCACGGCGCGAATCTCGGCCGGGTCGGTCAGGGCGCGGTCGGTCCCTGGGATGGTGGGGATGCCGGCATCTTGGGCGAGTTTCTTGGCGGCGATTTTGTCGCCGAAAATCTTCAGCAGCTTCGGCGTGGGACCGACAAAGGCGATCTGGTTGTCCACGCACGCCTGCGCCAGCTCCGCGTTCTCGGCCAAAAAGCCGTAGCCGGGATGGATCGCGTCAACACGATTGGCCTTGGCGACGTCGATCAGGGCCTGAATGTTGAGATAGCCCTTGACGGGCTCGCCGCCATGCGGGGGTCCGATCTGGTATGCTTCATCCGCTTTGAACCGGTGGAGTGAAAAGCGGTCCTCATAGGTGAAAACCGCGACGGTTCCGAGTTCCAGTTCGGTGGCCGCGCGAAACACGCGGATGGCGATCTCACTCCGGTTGGCGACGAGCAATCTGCGCATGAGCGGTTCCTGCGGGTCTAAAGCCCAAGGCGCGGGGAAAATCCGGCGGTATTGTGGGCAGAAGCGTTGGATTTGCAAGCGGGTGACGGCGATGGCGGATGACCTGAATCAATGGGTGCTGGAGGCGGCGAGCCAGCCGCGCGTGCGCGAGGAAGTACGCCGCCTTTATGCCGACTTGCAGGTTCGGATCGACCAGCGGCGGCCTCTGTGCGTAATGTCCGGCCGATGCTGCCGGTTTGACGAACACGGCCATCGGCTTTACGCAACGACGATGGAGTTGGCCGCATTCGTCGCGGAGTTGGCCGATTTACCGGCGCTCCCTCAGACGACCGCGGGGGCGGGACTGTGCGCATTCCAATCCGGCAAAATCTGCCGGGTGCATCCGATCCGGCCTCTGGGCTGCAGGGTATTCTTCTGCGACCCCTCCAGCACCGAATGGCAAGAGGGGGTTTACGAGGAGTTTCATGGTCGGCTCAAGGACCTGCATAAGGATATGTCGATACCCTATGCATATGTGGAATGGCGGTTTGCGTGCCAGGCGATGGGATTTCAGTTGTAAACGTCAAATCCTTTTGACATTTGCTTCGATCGGCCGTTAAACTGATTTCAGCCGGAACGTTATGAAACCATTTTTTGTGAGGAAGGCGAGGTCATGAAGCTTCTCACCGGTTTGTCATTATTGGTGGCGGCAATCGCTTTGGCGGGCTGTTCGGCGAATACGCCCGCGTATTCCGCCAAGGAACGCTTTGCCCAGATGCATCGGAACAATACCTTTGAGGCCGAGGCGATCAACGACGACATCGACAGAATGATGCTGTTTCGTCCCAGCAATCAGGAATCGATTTGGAACGTGTATCATCGGGACTAAAGGCCGGTGTTTTGCCCGCCGCGCCCGAATTCCGTGGCCCGCTTTCTGTGCCTGGGAAAATACAATAGGCTCCGCCAGCGCTTCCTTGCCCTTGGCGGGGCCTTTTTTTGTTTTGTGATGTGGGGCGTTTCTAGGAAACCAGCCGCAGGCGGGGCGTTTTGCGAACCCACGAAGCGATTCGCGTACCGCGATTTTTTGCCCCTTCCAGATGTTCCAGATATTGCTTTAGGGCTGCTTCGTCGAATTGGGACAGGAATTCGACAGACGCCGTGGTATTGTATTGGCGAATGTCATCGATGAGTTGACGTTTGTTCATGACAGACATACTTTCAAAAAGGGCCGTTGAAAATGCCAAACGGGCTGGCTGATAATGTGATCGGTCCAGCGGCCGTTTTGACTTGAAACTAGCAGCAATGACGCAGACGAATTCGCCATCATCACGAACCGAAGGCTTGGCCCCGCGCGACCCGGCCGCGGACACCGACCCCCTGCTTCACCTGCACAGGATGTCCACGACAGCCGGCGTGGGAACCGGGGATTATGTCGCGGTCAACGTCACCTCCGTCGTCGCGGTTGTGTTCGGTTTGGCCAGCCTCCTGGCGATGGCCAATCCGGTTTTGTTGGTATTCCCAATCGTGGGCGTCATTCTTGGCCTGATCGCCCTCGGGCAAATCGTCAACAGCAACGGCACCCAGACCGGAAAGGGGCTGGCCATACTCGGGCTGGCCCTCTCTGGAATCATCACCGCGACGATTTTCTGCGTTATGCTGGTGCAATACTTCCACCAGCGGGCAGATCGACAGGCCGTGGCGGACCTGGCGTGGAAATACGGCCGACTCATCGCGCAAGACAAGTTTGACGATGCTTATGACCTGTTCGATTCCGACTTCAAGTATCGAGTAAGCAAACAAGCTTTTATCGTTCATCTGACCAGTATTCAGCACTACAGCGAACTTCCGCCCATCGACGGCATTACCTGGAACGGCCGGGCCGAGTTTCATTCCGGTGATGACGGCGCGCAAACGGCCGATGCGGTCATCAAGGTTCACTTCAAGGGCATTGAAGGTGAAGAGCGGCTGGCGGCGCATTTTTGCAAGGCAAATGGCGGCCCGTGGCAGATCGACAACATTCCCGATCAGTTCCCGCCAATCAAATCCCCGCCGGGACAGTGACCGCGGCACGGCAGGCAGCAGGTAAGCGCGCCGGCTAACCATTGCCAAGCCTTCGGACCCGCCATTCAAGCGCGTCAGTGTTTTCGTCCGATAAAGCAATCAGCGGGGATACTCCGTCAGCGGCTCACGCGCCGCAGGATTCCTGCCGATAGCGCCGAAGGGCGTGCTTACGTTTTTGCAGCGCCCTCGGAGGCTTACGATGATTCATTGGCATTGGAAAATCCTTCGGTGGATGCTCGCCGGCGGGGCATTTCTGTCGGTCCTTAACCTGTCTGGCTGCATGATGGCCGACAACCCGGCGGTCAGCGCCAACTCCGCCAGCGCGGCGCCGGCGGGATCGACCAATATCGCCATGGCCTCCGATTCTTCGGTTTTGGCCCCCGTTTCTTCTAACGATACGGCAACCGGCGCGGCGCCAAACGTCAACGTCTACGGCGAATTTGACGGCGTGCAACACGGCCCGGCCAAGGCCCACGGCAATGGCGGGTTCGAGGAACACACTTACCTCGACGAAGGTTTCGACAGCGATGTCAGCCTCGATCCCACCGGAAAGTGGATGGTCTTCACCAGCACCCGCGACAGCGATCACCCCAATATATATCTGCAACGAGTCGATGGCGTGTCGGTCATCCAGTTGACCAACGACGAGGCGGAATATGCCTCGCCCGTCTTCAGCCCCGACGGCAAACAAATCGCCTTCTGCTCCACCCGCGCCGGCGAATGGGACATTTACACCATGGACATCGACGGCAAGAACGTCGTTCAGGTGACGAATGATCCCATGCAGCATATTCATCCCAGCTTCAGCCCGGAGGGGAACCGGCTGGTGTATTGCTGCCTCGGCGGCAAGAGCGGGCAGTGGGAGCTGTGGACGGTTGACCTGGCCACTTCCGAAAAACGGATGATCGGCTTTGGATTGTTCCCGACCTGGTGCCCGGCGAAAAACGTGGATCGCATCGCGTTTCAGCGGGCACGCCAGCGAGGAAGCCGGTGGTTCAGCCTTTGGACGCTCGATTTGACTGACGGCGAGTCGCGCAAGGTGACCGAGGTGGCGGCCAGTTCCAACGCCGCCATCGTCTGCCCAACCTGGAGCCCCGACGGCAAACAAATCGCGTTTGCCACAATTGCCGAACCGAATAACTCCACCGGCGCAAAGCCGCTTGGGCAGCAGGATATCTGGACGGTCAGCAGCGACGGCACCGGCCGCCATCGGGTAACGGATGGCGTGGGCCTGAACCTCAGCCCGTGCTGGGCGGCAAACAATCGAATATTCTTCGTGAGCGATCGGGGCGGCGCTGAATGCATTTGGTCCGCCCAGGCCGACGCAACGGGCGAACCCTCGCGCTTCGCCAGCCAGACAGGCGAGTCGTCGCCGGTGGCGAGCCAGCCCCCGAGCCAACTTCAGGAAAAGCCGGCTGAGAAACCCAGCGGTCAGGATGCCGTGGGATCGACCGGAATCGCGGGCGAATGATCGCCTGCGGAGGGCTTGGCCTTCCGCTGCGGAGGGCTTGCCCTACCGCCTCCAGCTTCAAGGATGAAGCGATGAAAAAATTTGCAATCGGCCTGCTGATGATCGTAGCGTCGGCGATCGCGCCCGGATGCAGCCATCAGCCCAAGCCCTATGGCGAAGAACAGCAATTGTTTTTGCCCGGAGCGCACCGCCAGGTCTGGGCGATCGCCCCGACCATTAATATCAGCGGGCAAAGCCAGATCGATCCGCTTTTGCAAAGCGATCTGGTGTACCAGCAACTTCAGCAGGTTCACGGCCTGACGGTGATTCCCGTCGATCGCGTGGTTGAGGTGTACGCGAGTCTCAAGATCAATCGGGTCGAATCCGAACAGCAGGCCTATGCGGTCTGCCAGCTCTTGGGATGTGACGGCCTGGTGATTCCGACGGTGACGGCATACGACCCATATGATCCGCCGATATTTGGAGCGTCGCTCCAGTTGTTCGTGAAACCGGGAACGTTCAACCGGCTTCCAAAGGTGGATCCGCGGGCGCTGGAGCGGAGCCCGACGGCGTCGGCCCTGCCGCCGATGCCCGCGGCAAAAGATATGACGCAGGTGGTGGATCTTTACGATGCCTCCGACGGAACCGTGCGTGACCGGGTCGCCGCCTATGCCAAGGGGCGCACCGATCCCAACGGACCCCTAAGCGCCAATGAGATCACCGTCACCATGGACCGTTACTGCGGGTTTGCCTACCACGAACTGCTGGTCACGATGCTGAACAACATACAGGACGCCAACGCCCAATGAACCGGAACAAAGCCCACGGCGCCGCCGTGGGGCCCATGAGCCAGATACGTCCGATACCTGAGGAGTCCTGATGAACACTATGAAAACGCTAAGCCTGGTAAAAGGCCGCCATCGCTTCTTCTTTCGTTATGAAGCGGGGCAGGAAGCAAAAGTGCTGGATTCCCTGGTGGAACTGGTGAATCGCAGGGACGTTTGCTTCGATTGGTTCGACGCCGCGATCCTCTCTCATCAACTTGGCCAGCATTTGGCAAAAGAATTAAAGGCCTTTTTGCCGAAAAAGGTTGCATAAGGATTATCGGGTCGTCAAGGAGGACGGCCAACCGTGAGACGGTTTAGATCTCACAGTGAGACGGGGACCGTCTCACCAGCGGGCCACCGGAACTTGCCGGGCGGTGGCAGATGTTTCGTGCCAGAGTTCTCGCCCATGTAACCGGTTTTATGAACCCCACGAACGAAATGTCCGTCCTCGCTGCTGCGCCCAGCCGCGTATTGGTGCAAGAAAAGAATTTCTCCCCCCTGGTCCGCCAGTTTCTCGACTACCTCAAGCTCGAGAAGCACTTCAGCGACTACACCGTCAAAAGCTATGGCGCGGACCTGATTCAATTCGCCCAGTTTCTGGGCGGGGAAATCGGCCGCGGCGAACGCCAGCCCGCCGCGGGGCAAAATACCGATGAGCGCCACGTCAAGTGTGACGCCCTCACCATTCGCGAATTCCTCAACTATCTCTACGGCCAGAATTACACGAAAAGCACGACGGCTCGGAAGCTGGCGACGCTGCGCAGCTTCTACAAATTCCTGATCCGCCGCGGCATCGTCAGCGTGAATCCCCTGTCCACGATTCGAACACCCAAGCAGGAAAAGCGCCTGCCCAAATGCCTCGACCTGGAGCAGGTGCAGAGGCTGCTGGAAGCGCCTGGCGACGCCGATCTGCTCAGCGCCCGCGACAAGGCCATGCTCGAAGTGCTTTACAGCAGCGGCATCCGCGTCAGCGAGCTGGTTGACCTGGAAATAGCCGACCTGGATTTGCAGGAAGGCGTTCTGCGTGTTCGCGGCAAGGGACGCAAGGACCGCCTCACCCCCATCGGCAGCCAGGCGATCAAGGCGCTACACCGCTATTTCGAGCTTCGGTCCGTCGATTCTCGCTGCCAAAGTTCGCATACCCACCGGGTATTCCTCAACAAGCACGGCGATTCGCTCTCCACGCGGTCGGTGCGCCGGAAACTGGATAAGTATCTCCTCTCGGCCGGCCTCGACCCCGGCATCAGCCCGCACACCCTGCGGCACAGCTTCGCCACGCATCTGCTCAACAACGGCGCGGACCTGCGAAGCGTCCAGGAATTACTGGGCCACCAAAGCCTCAGCACCACGCAGATCTACACTCATCTGACGACGCAGCGGATGAAAGAGGTGTACGATCAGGCCCACCCGCGGGCCAACGACGTTGCGATTCCGCATCCGTCCTCGACGGAAAAGCCGGCTACGCCGTTTTATCCGTCCAAAGTGGGATAGACCGCTCCCTGACCAAAAACAAACAGCCGCCTTCGGGCGGCTTTTTCATGCGCGAAGGGTTGTTAAAACGCACCCAAAGCCAGATTCGTTCGCTGCTCAAACCACGCCTCACGCCACGCCGGCATATTTCGCCAGGTTGCCGTCGCCCACAACCCCAGGCGCTTTCGCCTCGCCTGGCTCTCGGCCTGATCGACGGCCCCATGAAACGCAAAGGGCATCCGCCGGTCATCCAAGGCCAGGCCCTCCCCCACCAACTGAGGACTGAGCGGCTGTAATTCATCGGTGAAAACGAAAGCCAGAAGGCGGTCCTGGCGATCCCGCGTCTGAGTGGGTTCCAGGAGCAGAATCAAATTTCGCCCAGCCAGAAGCGAATTCAGCCGCCGCGCCGAGAGGCGATCCCACTGGGTTGTAAACGAAGCAACGCCCAGGAGTCGGACCGCCGTGACAGAGCCGCCAGGTTCTTCGCGAATGGCAATCGACTCTCCGTCGATCGCGCCGGCGAACGCAAATTGATGGCCATCAAAGCGAAGCCAATCGTCGCCGCGTCGGTTTTGCGCTCGGAGATGGTCGAACAGGCTTGAGAGAAGAATCAGGCCAACCACACCCCATGCCAGAAGACGCCATCGCCGCCCGTTTCGCAAACGCGACGCCGCCGTGACCGCATCCCATTTGGCGACATAAACGCCCATGGCCGCGCGACGATAACTCGCGTAAAGCTGGTTGGCAAATCACTTCGCTTTCCCCAGCTCAAACGCATCATGCACGATTTGCAGCGCCCGGTTCGCCTCTTCCTTGCCGATAATGCAACTGATCTTGATCTCGCTGGTCGTGATGTTCTGAATATTGATCTTCGCATCGGCCAGCGCTTTGAACATCCGCTGGGCCACCCCGGTGTGCACTTTCATTCCAGCGCCGACGGCGCTGACTTTGGCGAGGCCATCCTGGTAAATCGGCGAAGTTTTGCCGCCGAGTTCCTTGATCACGCGATCCACCACGGGCTTGATTTCATGCAAATCGCCGTGTTCGACGGTAAAGCTGATATTGGCTGTGTTGTCGTCCATGACGTTTTGGATGATGTCATCGACGACGATGTTGGCGGCGGCGATGTCGCCGAAAATCTTTGCCGCCGCGCCGGGGCGGTCGGGGACGTTTTTCACCGTCACGCGGATGAGGTCCGTTTTCAGTGCCACGCCCGATACGACGATGTGTTCCATGTGAGGGGTCTCCGCGACGATCCAGGTGCCTTCCTTCTCATTCTGGCTGTTGCGCACGTGGATCGGTACGTTGTATTTCTTGGCGAACTCAACTGCCCGCGTCTGCAAAACGCTGGCGCCCAGGCCGGCCAACTCCAGCATCTCATCGTAGCTGATCCGGTCGATCTTGCGGGCATTTTTGACGATCCGCGGGTCGGCGGTGAAGATGCCGTCAACGTCCGTGTAGTTTTCACACGCGTCCGCCTTCAACACCGCGCCGATGGCCACAAGCGTGGCGTTGCTCCCCCCGCGTCCCAGGGTTGTGTAATCCCCCTCGGGCGTCACCCCTTGAAAACCGGCGATGATGACGATCTTCCCCGCTGAAAGCTGGTCAAAAATCCGCTGCTTGTTGATCGATTGAATCCGGGCCTTGCTGAACGCGTTGTCGGTAATCAGTCCGATCTGACCGCCGGTGAAGCTGATCGCCTCGTGACCCTGCGCGTGGATTGCCATGGCCATCAGCGCAATCGTCACCTGCTCGCCCGTGGCCAGAAGCTGATCCATCTCCCGCTTCGGCGGATTCTGGCATATCTGCTGGGCCAGCGCGATCAGGTCGTCGGTCGAATCTCCCATGGCCGACACGACGACGCATATCTGGTTGCCCTTTTGCTTTTCAGCGATGGCCCGGCGCGCCGCCTGATGGATTTTCTGCGCATCAGCGACGCTGCTGCCGCCGAATTTCTGAACGATCAACGCCATGCCCGGTCCACTATTTCTCCGCGTTGTAAACGGGAGATGGGATTATAAAGACGGTCGGCGAAGACTCAACGGCAAGGGCGATCATTTCGCGAACCGTGAACCCGTGGGTGCGTGATGCAATCGGCCCGAGCAAATGGATGCAGAAGAGGATGATCGGTTGCGTTTTCCTTAACGGCTGCGCGCATATATTCCCAGCATGACGCCTTGAAATCCTCCGGCCACGTCGGTGCTGAGGATGCTTCCATCAACTTTTTCTTTCAGCGGCTTAAAATCACCGCCCGCGCGATAGAAAAAAGAATAAGGTCGGCCGGCGGCTTCGATCTTGAGTTCAACACGCTCTGATCCCTCCGGGAGGGGAGCGGCGGCGAGGACCTTTATGTCTGGCCCGGAGCGTGCGCCGGCCGCGCTGGCGGCAACCTGCTCGACGAATACTTGCCGGGCTCCTCCGCCATCGATCCCAATACCAAGGAAGAAATAATGGGATTCATTCTGAAACGCGACGAGGCCCGCGTCGCACGGGGCGGTGGCGGGATTTACCATGACGACGACGGCAGCGGTAAAATCCGCGTGCTGCTGTCGGCAGGCGATGAACGAGGGATTCTCCAGCGACGTCAGCGCGACCGATCGCGGCGCGATGAGCAGGGAACCCTCCTTCAGCGAATACCATTGCTGCGCCGGCGCTCGCAGGAAATTCCAACGTAAATTCAGCCGATCGCCGTCGAAACTGTCTGTCCAGGAGTATGACCCGTGCAGCGGAAACTCAGCTTCCGGCTGCGCCGGCAGATTGGGCCGCGGGACGATCCTCGGCACGATTTGATCGTCCTTCAGAATGATTGGCCAGTTGTTTTCCCACCGCACCGGAAGGAGAAACGTCTCGCGCCCCGTGTTGTACCGATTCCGCTGGTAAGGCCGGCATCCCAAAAAGACGGCCCACCACTCGCCGCCGGACGTCTCGACGAAATCGGCGTGGCCCGTGCATGTAATCGGATCGGGGCGATCGGCCGGCAGTTGCCGCTGGGTCAATATCGGATTGCCCTTGAACGGAACAAAGGGTCCCCAGACCGAATCGGATTGAAAGACGACTTCGGAATGGGCGTCGGCCGTTCCGCCCTGGGCCGCGATCAGATAATAGATGCCGTTTCGCTTGAAGATGTGCGGGCCTTCGATCCAGTGCGGCTTCTTGGATATGTCGGTCCCGCCATTGACGAGAACCTTATCCCCGCCGGTGATTTTGCCGGTCTTGGTGTCGAATTCGTGAATGCGGATGGTACGATGGCCGTCGTAAAGCGGTCGATCATCCGGAGCCGGGGCGCAGTTAACGATGTAAGCGCGGCCGTCGTCATCAAAAAAAAACGAGGGATCCACTCCATCCACTGGTTTGAGCCAATGCAGGTCCGACCAGGGTCCGGCCGGGTCTTTGGCGGTGACATAAAAATTCCCGCCGCCGTCGGCCATTGTGGTGATGACATAAAACAGGCCGTCGCGGTATCGAATGGCGGGGGCGAAAATGCCGCGTGAAACGTCCGCCGGGTGCATCGATTCGAAATCAGAAACACGATCCAGCACGAATCCGATTTGCCTCCAATTGACGAGGTCCCTGCTGTGGAAGATCGGTATGCCGGGGAAATACCAAAACGAGGAATTCACCAAGTAATAATCGTCGCCGACGCGGCAAATGCTGGGATCGGGATAAAACCCCGCGAGGATCGGATTGAGAAACTGCTCTTGCGGGGATTTCAGCAGAGTCGCCGCATCGTCTGTGCCGCTGTAGCTGAAGGACTTGAATTGGACCCAGGAATTTACGGGACCCAATTCGTTCTCCGCCGCTGGACTATTCATCGCACCGATCTGTAAGAGCAGCACAGCAGCCCATGGCCCGACAATGCCGCCATGAATCCACCTCGCAAAGTCTCGCATCGCCACGATTGCAATCTAAGTGATTGTGGGAAAGCGATCAAGCCGAGGGTTGCTTGATCCTTGCGTGTCTTGTCGCCGCATCGGATGATCGCGCGGCATGGAGAATCCGCATTGGCAAGTGCTTCGTCGGGTTACGGTTTATGACAGTCCGTGGGTCCGCCTTCACCGGGACGACGTTCGCCTGCCGGATGGGTCCGTCATTGAGGGACACCACGTCGTTGAAGTTCCCGCTCCGGCGGTTGGCGTGGTTCCCGTCGGCGACGATGGCCGCATCCTTCTGATCGAACACTACCGATTCATCACGGGCACGACGGGGTGGGAGGTCCCGGCCGGCCGGTTCGAAGCGAGTGACACCGCTGAATCCGCCGCCGCCCGCGAGTTGCTCGAAGAAACCGGCCACACTGCCGCGAACTTTGAATATCTCGGGAATTATTTTCCCGTCAACGGCTTATGCAACCATGTGTTTCATGTCTGCGTTGCCCGCAAGCTGATCCGCCGGAGCGATATTCAGGATACCAACGAAGTCATTCGTCTCGGATGGTTTGATCCGCGGGAGATTTCCGCGATGGTCCGCAACGGCGCGATCAAGGATGGCCTGTCTCTTACCGCTGTGCTGTGGTTTCTTTTGCGCGACGAAACAGAGGTCACTCCAGGCGCTTGATCCAGGCTGCGATATCCTTCCAAACCGGCGGTGTGGTCAGTTTCAGGGGCTCGGAGCCCGTTGCGGTCAGTGTTTCCTCAGAGACGATCATTCCGGTGCGCGTGTCCATCCAGGCGACATGATACGAACCAGCGGCCAATCCCGGGACTTGCAACGTTCCCGAAACCACCTGGCCGCTGTCCGAAACGCGATTGTAGACCCACAGGACGGTCAGGTCCCGGCCGCTTTTTGCGAGAACGGCCACCTCGGGCGCGTAGGGCGTCAGGACGAATTCGCTGATGTGGGCCCAATCCGCGCCCGTGTTTTTCAGGCGGACGGTGTGCTCGCCCTGGGGAATGGGGAACTCCAAGGCCGCATTGAGATGCGAAGTGCTGGGAGGCGGGATTTTGCCATCGGGCCCGGGTCGCGGAGGCGGCGCGGCCCCGAGGTTAAGCGTGGCCGCCTGTTTGCCGTCCAGTTCCGCTTCCAGTCGAGCGCCATCAGGCGCTGTCTCGTCAATGCGAACGGCGAAAGTTCCCGCGGCCGGGTAATTGACGTGGAATAGGGCGAAAGGAAACATCTGGTAGTTGTTCGTACCGGTGCCCTGGAGAAAGGATGACATGCCGCCGATTCCTTCGACGAACCCGCTGGGTTTGACCGTGAAATCCTTCACCCGCGCCGGCGCCCAACTGGTGCCGGGGCCGAATCGCAACGGCCCGCGGGTTGCAGTTTCGGCGAGGACCTCGATCGGCTTCATGTCCTGCTGATTCAGCAGGCCCGATTGTTCGATGAATTTTTGCGCGGCCGTGTAGTGGAACAGCAGGTTGTTCGCGTCCACCTCGTCCCAAAACCAGCATTCGGCGGCTCCGCTCGCCTGGCTCATTATGCTTCCCCAAAGGCCACGATGCAGCACATCTCCAGTCTCGGAGGGCGGAGGCTTCATTTCGCCGAATTCGCCGTAGAAATATGCCCGGTCAAGGTGATCATCCGCAAGCACCGCGATGGCCGAGAGAATGTCAGGGGGATAGATGTGCGCCTGGTAATAATCCATGGCCGGCCAAAGCTTCGGCTCCCTCACATTAGAACTGGTCGTGATGAGATGATGATACGGATCCTGCTCGCGGATGAATTTGGCCATCGCGACATGCCAGGCGGTGACACCGTCGAGGTTGGTCTTGAACGCATCCGTGTTTTCCACTTCGTTGAACAATTCCCAGGCCATGATGGCCGGGGAATAGCCCCAGCGGGCGATGATGTAGCGGAATTTGCTCTTCGTGAGGGCGATGGCCTTGGGATCGGTGAAGAATTTCTCGGGACCGTCTAGCCATCCGCCGTTTGCCTTGTTCCATGGATTGAGCTGCCAGTTGGGGTTGGATTCCGTGCTGTATTGGCCATGGTGCTGAAGGACGAGATGAAAATGGACATCCGCGGCGTCGGCGGCACTGGCGATCTGATCCCAGGTTTTGGCGGTGGCGAGATTGAGATAACCGAGCTTGGGCTGATCGGTGGGATCCTTGGCCCAGTCAAGGTTCTTGCCGTCCCAGTAGCACATCCAGATGCGGGTCCAGTTCGCCCCGGCCTTGCCCATGCGCGCGATCGCATCGGTCAGCGGCGGCGCGTCCAGATCGCGCCAGCACAGGTTGTAACCCACGGGATAATACGGCGATCCATCATCCAGGACGAAACGCTTGTTGTTGCGGGGATCGAGACGAACAAATCCCGGCCTGGGCGTGCCGCTTACCTCAAATGCGGTTGGCTGGAGGTTTTGCGGCTTTGCATCAAGGCCATTGAGCGCCACGGCCCGGATGGTGAATTTGCCCGGCAAAGTGGGCGTGTGGCGCACGCGCCACGTTTGGCCGCCGTCGAAAAATGCCGGAAGCGTCAGTTGGCTTCCGTCCGGATTGACGAAAGTGACCGTCACATCGTTTTGCGTGAAGTCGAACGGATTGCCCTGAACCTGCGGCAACTCAAAGGCAGCTTCCAGCATCGGGTACGTTCCCCCACTGGCCAAGGCGGGGTAGGGGACATAGAGCACAACACAGAAGACAAGAGAACAGAGCAGCCGCCAAGATGGTCGAGACATGCATTTAATATACATGAAATGGATGTGCAACTGAAACGAACTCCATTCACCATTTTCAGCAGGGTCGCGCAATAGCCGGCGCGCAATATTGTCCCAGCGGTCAATAAATGGGGCTTTGTATCGGGAGTAACTCTTAATTCCCGCCATGGATCGCGGCGGTCAGGGCTTCGGATAGGGAGGCGTCGGACAGAACGACCGGATTGAAACGCATGCTGCTGGCTTTGCGGGCCAGGGCGACCATTTCTGGAACGTCGGCGCGACTAAGGCCGAACTGGCTCAGCGGCGGTATTTTCATCTCTTTCGCCAAATCGGCCGTGAACCGCACGCAAGCGTCGATGGCCTCGGCGTCGGCGGCGTTTTCCAAGCCGGGGAATTGCCGGCCGATGTCGGCGTATCGCGTCAGGGCTGGCGCGCCGGTTGCCGGCGATTGCTTGCGAAGCGCCCCAATATTGGCGGCGATTATGTGTGGCAATAATGCGGCGCAAATCGTTCCGTGCGGAGCGGGGAAATTGGCGCCCAATGGGGCGGCCAAGCCGTGAACCGCGCCGAGGCCCGCGCTGGTTAGCGCCATGCCGCTGAGCAGTGCGGCCATGGCCATGGCCTCGCGCGCATCGAGATCGTTTCCTTCCTGGAATGCTCGCGGCAAATTTCTGGCGGCGAGGTGAATGCCGCGGAGCACCAGAACGTCGCTCAGCGGCGAAGCGCCGGTGGACGTGTAGGACTCGATCAATTGGCAGAGGGCGTCCATGCCGGAGCTGGCGGTGATCGATGGCCCGACGGTGACGGCCAATTCCGGGTCGATCAGGGCGATTCGCGGAAGGAGCAGTTCGCTACGGATGCTGGCCTTGAATCGCTTTGCGGGAAGGCCGATTACGGCGTTGCGCGTTGCCTCGGCGCCGGTGCCGCCTGTGACGGGGATGGCCATCCAGGGTGCCGCCGGGCGGGTGATTTTCCGGCCGTTTCCGACGATTTCCATGTAATCGACGGCCGATCCGACGCTGGTGAGAAGGCCGGCGGTGGCCTTGGCGGCGTCGATGGCGCTGCCGCCACCCAAGGCAATCACGGAGTCGCATTTGCACTGGCGGGCTTGTTCGACGGCGGCGTCAACGTCGGCGACGGTGGGTTCGCCGCGCTGGCGGCGGGTGGTAACGGAAAGGCCGGCGAGGGATTTAAGCAGACGATCGACCGCGGCGTCACTGTTGTGGATCAACAGTGGAGACTTGCCGAGTCCCGCGGCCAATTCACCGGCGCGGGCGACGGTCCCACGGCCGAAGATGATTTTCCCGATGCCGTAGAACTCGAATGCGGTCAAACGGCTTCCTCTCCGAAAAACACCGCGTTGTGTTTCACGCCTTGGCGCGGCTGGGCCATGAAATCGGAGACGGTCTTCTTCCAGCGTAGATAGTGATCCGTCTGTTGGTGGCGGGAGAAATCATCCGGGGTTTTGTATGCTTCATACAACAGGAAGCGGTTCGAATCCGACTCGGCTTGCAGGAGGTCGAAGCGAACGTTGCCTGGCTCGAGCCGGGTGTTGCGGGCGTTGTCCAGCGTGGCTTCGATGAATTGTGCTACGAATTGCGGCCTTACGAATATCGTCACGCTTACCACGAACATGAATTCTCCGCTTCTGTTGGTCTAACGGTTAACGAAATTGGAAATGCCCGGGAGGTTTTGCCAGCCGCGTTCATCAACCGTTCGGCGAGCGATTGCTTTTGGGGCGATGAATCGCCGAAGCGCCAGATCGAATATGTCTCGTGAAGGGTGACCGACGGGGCTCGAACCCGCGACCCCAAGGACCACAACCTTGTGCTCTGCCAACTGAGCTACGGCCACCATTTTCGCACCTGATCTTATCACTACCATCACATCCTTCAAGGTCAGGCGGAGAGCCGCCATTGCCGATTGCCCATTGCTTAGTCGTCCCGGCGCGGCGGGGCCGAAGAAAAGGCTTGACATGCCGGGGCGCGTGATCGACAGTTCAGCGATGCGCGAAACATCAAAATGTTACTCCCTTCGGAAGGCTCGCGGGGATTTTGACAACTTCCTCCGCGGAAGGGGAATAGACATCGGCTGCGGGAACGATCCGCTGAAGGTTGATAATGGCTCCGTCCGGCCCTGGGATATTCCCGACGGCGACGCACAGGTGATGGCCGGCGTGCCTGACGGCGAACTTGATTTCGTCTACTCATCCCATTGTCTTGAACATATGCGCGATGTTCCGACGACGCTGCACCATTGGGCGCGCATCGTGAAGCCCGGCGGGTTTCTCTATTTCGCGGTGCCGGAATACTTTCTCTACGAGAAGATGACCTGGCCGTCGATGTTCAACACGGACCACAAGCAGAGCTTTTCGGTTCTCATTTCGCGCCGGCAGGTGCAGCGGCCCAATCATTATCATACCACCGAGGACATGATTCCGCTGATGACGTCGCTGGGGCTGGAGCCCATCCGCATCACGCTGGAAGATCACGGCTTCAATTACAACTGCGGGATCCTGGATCAAACCCTGCAACACGCGATCGCGCAGCTTTGCTTCGTGGCGAAAAAGAAATAGCCCGCAGCGCTGATCCTTCTCGCATGCCTGGTGACCGCTGACTGAAAGCCGCGGTCATTTAATTTCGCATTCCACCAGGGCCATGGTGTTGGTGGCCGTCATCGACCCGGAGGTGCTGGATTCCATTTTTACGACCAAGCCAGGCACGTCGTCGCAGGTCCAGGTTTTGGCGGTGATCTTCATGCCGTTTTGCTCGTTTGTCACTTTCGTCCATTTGCACGAATAGGTCTTGTCGCCGACTTTGAGGTCTTCCGTACCTTGTTCGGTCTTCGGAGCTTCGCTGTTGGCCGGGGGAGCCGGGGGCCGCTTGATCTTGGCGGTAATTTCCTGAAGTTGCGGCGGCATGTCCATCTTGTTGCCCGAGACCGACATTGAACTCAGGATCTCAACGGTGGCCTTGTCGGGAGTCAGGTCCTTGAGCGTTTGCGTGGTGATAATGGTGTTCTTGCTGCCCATCGCCTCGGAATCCGTTTGATATTTCACCCAGGTGCCGGGTTTGTATTTGGCCCAGGACTGGTAGGCGGGATTGTCGATCATGTCATCGTCGGCCTGAGCGATGGCTACCCATGCGAGACAGATCATAATGGCGCCGAGGGCGGCAAATTTTCCGGGACGAAACATGGAGGTCTCCTTTGAATCGAGGTTGAAGGCAACAGCGGAGCAGCCAATCTCCGCCAATTCGCGGATTATACAGAGAACAGGACCAAACTGGTGAATAATTCCGCCCCTCTTAAGTTTGGGAATGTGGCGGCGCGCATCATAAGGAAAGCCCCCGCGAAGAAATACTGAAATAAATTGGACCACGAAGCCGCGAAGAGCGCGAAGGCGGACGCGAAGAAATCAGCCAATGAATTTCCTTCGCGCTGTCTTCGCGCCCTTCGCGTCTTCGCGGTTGCATTTTTCGTTGCGGCCAGAAGCACCGCCAGGTGTTCCGTGTCTTTGCGGCTGTCCTCGCGGTACCATTCCCCCGTGCTCGCCACGGTCCACTCCTACGTTTTGACCGGCATCGACGCCATCCTCTGCGAAGTGGAGGTGGACGTGAGCCAGCGCGGCTTGCCCAGGACGACGATCGTCGGCCTGGCGCAGGCGGCGGTCAAGGAATCCATCGAACGCGTGCGGCGGGCGATGATCAACGGCGGATTCCCGTTTCCGGGCCATGCCCTGCTGATCAATCTCGCCCCGGCGGATGTGAAGAAGGAAGGGCCGAGCCTCGATCTGCCGATTGCCATCGGGCTGCTTCGCGCCAGCGGATCCATCGAAACCGATCTTCACAAGCAATTCCTGATTGCCGGCGAACTGGCGCTCGATGGCCGGGTGCGGAAGATCAAGGGCGCCTTGTCCCTGGCGCTTCTTGCCAAGGAACGTAAGTTGCGCGGCCTGATTCTGCCGGCGGAAAATGCCCGCGAGGCGGCGGTTGTTGAAGGCATCGAGGTTTATCCGGTCAGTCAACTCTCGCAGGCCGTTTCGTTTTTGAATGAGAGACTGCCGATGGAGCCGTTTGAGTTGGAGGGGGAGCAATACACGGCATCCTCGCAATCGGCGGAATTGGATTTCGCGGACGTTCGGGGACAGGAGTCGGTGAAGCGGGCGATCATGGTGGCGGCGGCGGGCGGACACAATCTCCTGATGATCGGGCCGCCGGGGACGGGCAAGACCATGCTGGCCCAGCGGATGGCGGGTGTGTTGCCGCCGCTGAGCCGCAGTGAGTCGCTGGAGACGACGCGGATTTATTCGGCGTTGGGTTTATTGCCGGAAGGGGTGGCGCTGATGGATCAGCGCCCGGTGCGTACGCCCCACCATTCCGCGACGGCTCAGGCGCTGGTTGGCGGCGGGATGGTTCCGCGCCCGGGTGAAGTTTCCCTGGCGCATCATGGAATCCTGTTTCTCGACGAGCTGCCGGAGTTCGGGCGATATGTGCTGGAAACCCTGCGCCAGCCGCTGGAGAGCGGGGAAGTGACCGTTGCCCGCGTGCACGGCTCGATGCGATTCCCAGCCCGTTTCATGCTGGTTGCGGCGATGAATCCAACCGCTCGCGGATTCGCCTCCGACAATCCGCGGGCCCGCGATCGGTATCTGGACAAACTGAGCGGGCCGCTGCTGGATCGCATCGATATCCACGTCGAGGTGCCGGCCGTCCCCTATCCGGAACTGACCGGCAAAAACCGCGGCACCGCGAGCCAGACGATCCGCCAGCGCGTTCTGGCAGCCCGCGAAATCCAGCGAAAGCGCTTCGGCGACGCAACGATGAATGCCCACATGAGTTCCAAGCAGCTCAAATCCCAATGCGATTTGAGCGAGGCGTGCCTGCTATTGATGCGGCAGGCGATGGATGAGCTTGGGCTGAGCGCCCGGGCGTATGACAAGGTTCGTCGCGTTGCGCGCACCATCGCCGATCTGGAACAAGCCGCCGATATCCAGCCGCATCACCTGGCGGAGGCGATTCAATATCGCCTGCTGGATCGGCGGTTTTAGGCTTGGGCGGCGGGTTAGAATTTGCCTGCCCGGCTGGAGATTGAACTATCCGGGCAAAATATGGGTGCCCCTTTGCCCCCTTTGCCGCGGGCGGTGAATCCCGACTTAACTCGGCACCGACTTTAATCGGCCTTGAAATTTCCGGGCTATGCCGCGTTCTTGTCGTCATCGTTATCCGCGGGGAGTTCGGCCGCGGCTTCGGCCGGATCCGCTGGGGCTTGGGCCGCTTCCGCTGCGGCTTGGGCCAGGTCCGGCGGGAAGTCGCCCGGCTTGATGCCGCTGGCGGTGGTTTTCGTCGTTAGTCTTTCCTTCACTTCCGCGAGCCATTTTGCGTTCGGCAGGGCATAGGGACGAAACTTTTCCATCGATCCTTGCTCTTCGCTGTAGGCCAGGGCCCGGTTGGCACCTAATTTGTTCCCCGCGGGGGAATCGATCAGGTTGCTGCTGTCGGTAGCGCTCATCTGGAAGAGGATGCGATTGTCCAGCTCGCGCATCGAGCCGCGGTCGACTGAACGATCCAACGCCGTGGCCGTGTCGATCCAGGCCATAAGGTGAATGCCGTTGGCCGGGCCTTCGCGCATCAGGTCGGCGAATTCCTTGCCGGGATCGGAGGGCTTTTCTTCATCGCCGCTGCTCGAGGAAAAATTGAAGGTATCGTCCGACTTGCGCAGGGCGCGATAGCGTTGCAAGCCGAAAACAAACACGAATATTGACGGTGAATTCGCCGCGTCGCTCGACTGCCGCCGCTCCAATTCCTGGGCGAGTTCGTGAATGCCTTGGGGGACGGCGCGATAATCGACCAGCTTGGTTCGATGCGGAAGAGCGGCGGCGACGCTGGCGAGATAGCCGTGGGTCGCGGCGTCGGCGGGCGTGCCATCGAACAGATAAAAGCTCGCCGACGCCGGCGAAAGCTGGGCGGCAAGGCTGATCATGGAGAGCGCGGTGATGGCGAGGGCGCTTTCTTCGTTTTGGCCGATGATCAGGACGTTCGAGCCGCTTTGGCGGCGGATTGCGATGGAGGTGGGCGCCTTGATCGCGACGGGATCGCCAAGCCAGATCGCCGGGGCAGGATTAGTCGAGGCATATTTGGGGGCCGACATCTCCTGAGCGAGGGCGGGATTCTGGCGAAAATCGGCCGGCTCGTTTCCCTCGAAGACGATGGGGGGCTCGAGGGTTACATGCTCTTGCACCGCTTTGGCGCTGACGGCATCGAGATAATGGTCGCGCTGCTCGTCGGGGAGCCAGGCCACCTGGAACGGGCTGTTGCCCTCGACCAAACCGCCGGCGTCGTTGTAGATGGCCTCGCCCGGCCGGGAGAGCAATCGGGCCGCGGAATTGCCGTCGCCGAGGATCATCTGCGAATCCGCCTCGCTGGTTTGCAAGGCGATGCGCACGCCGATCTGGCCGATGGTGCTGCGCGACAATCCCGAAGATCCGCCGATCGTTTGCGATCCCAGCAGGAGATGGACGCCGAAGGCACGGCCCTGACGCACGACGCGGTCGAGCAGCAGGCCGGCATCTTGCGCCAGCTTGTCGTCTTCGGTGAAGAATTCCTGGAATTCGTCGATGATGAGCAGCGTTCGCGGCATCTTTTTTCCGGAAGCCTCGCGATACATTTGAAGGTTCTGGGATTTATGCGGGCGGAAGAGTTCGGCGCGCTGGGCCATTTCGACATCGATGCGATGGAGGACGCTGAGTCCGAATTCGCGATCGCTTTCGACGGCGATCGCCCGCGCATGGGGCAATTTGTGCATGGCGTAGGTCTTGAATTCGACGCCCTTCTTGAAGTCGATGAGATAGAGTTCGACTTCATCGGGCGAATACCACATCGCCAGGTTGCTGATCAGGGCATGGAGGAGGGTGGATTTACCGGAGCCGGTTTTGCCGGCCACCAGCGCGTGCTGCGCGACGCCTCTGCCGAGGCGGAAGGTTTGGACGCGGGTGGCGCCGGATCGGCCGATGGCGACTTCCACGTCGGCGTCGCTCTTGAGCGTCCAGAATTGCGCGGGCTTGGGGGCGATGAGGTCGAATGCGACCTCGACGCGCTTGGCTTCGCGCGCGCCCTTGCCGACGAGGTGGAGGATTTTGCTCAACTCATCATCGGTCGGCGGCGGATCGAGGGAGAGCGGAAATCGATTGAAGACGGGGTCGCGCCAGACGAATCGCGTGCCTTCACGCACAAGGTTTACGCTGTGGGCTTCCAGATCGTCCAGATGGATCGTGCCGCCGGCGGTGCTGACCCGCGTATCGCGCATGACCAGGGTATAGACGCCGCAGCGCGCCCCGGTGCTGGCGATGCTGCTCAGGCGGCGCATCGCTTCGTCGCTGAAATTCACCGGGAAATCAGAGATGACCAGGTAGCGATAGGGCTCGGCGAGTTCACCGGCCTGGGCGTTGTAATCGTCAATCGTCGCGAACTCGTTGCGCAAATATTTCTGAATGACCGTCTCCATGTGTTCGGTCAAATTCGCCAGGCGCTGATCGATCTGGTCGGAATCGGTCCAGATGCGGCTGCTGATCAGGGCTTCGTCGTAGTCCGCCAGGTGCATGAAGCCGGCGAAGTTCTGGCCCAATCCAACCGGATCGATGAGCGTGAAACGAACCCGGCCCGGCGGGATCGACGTGAGGAGCCGAGTCATGATCATTTGCATTCCGCGAATCGCGTCGGCCCGGCCCGGCCGATCGGTGTGAATCAGGACCGATGACTGCTTCGGATAGGCGAGAAGGGCTGGAACGCTGAACGTTTCCGGCAACGGGAGCGTGAAGGGGGCGTCCTTGGCGACGTCGGCGATCATCGATTTCAGATCAACTTGCAATTGGCCGAACCGAATGGTCGCCGGGAATTTGGTCGGCCCCTTCCAGTTGTCCCAGACGGGATCATTCCAGGCGGGATAGGATCCGCCATCCTCGCGCATCGGCTCCTGAATGTTCTTCAGGCCATCGCTCCAGGTTCTTTCGAGGGCGGCGCGATCGGCGGCGTGCTGCTGCTCCAACTGGCTCTGGCTGGAGGAGGCGCGGTCGCCGAGTTTTACGGTTTCGGCGTCGAATAGCTTCTTGACCTCTTCAAGCTTTCGATCGCGCCATTGCTCCAACTCGGCCAGGGATTTCTTTTTTTGCGTGGCGTATTGCGCCGACTTGGCCTGGAGGTCGGCCTGGGCAGCCCGGAGGGCGGCGTCGCGCTTTTTGGTCGCGGCATCAACAATCGGAGCCGCGCGGTCGCGGGCCGCCTGTGTTTCACCCTTTTGCTGACGCTTGGCCTTGGCCAGATCGTCATCGTGCTTGAGAGTGGCCTGGCTGAGCATGTTGTCGTTGGCGATTCGCGCGGCGTCCAAGGCTCGGCGCAGGGGCGTGTAAACGGCGACCACCTGTTTGCGCGCGACCGAGCGCATGACGAGCAAAAATACGATCACCACCCCCAGCGCCCCGCCGGCCCAAATCCCCAGTTGCTGCCACTGCGGGGTCAGCGTCCCGGCGATGCCTTGCGGGATCGCCGCGGCGATCACCAATGCCAGCACGATAATCAAAGCAGGCGTCGCTCCGACAAAAATCCGCGGCACTGAAAGATCCGCCAGCGCCCGAATCTTCGCCTCGATAATCTCTTTGTGCTGATTGAAAGATATGACGGGGTCGGCGGAAGCCTCGGCGTCCTTAATCACCGCCAGCGCCTCGCCCGGCGGCGGACGCTGGTTGTATCGAACCAATAGCGAGTTCTGGTCCTGCTCCTTGGTATCCAGGAATTCCGTCTGAGCGCCGTTCAACTCCGTTGCCTTCTTCAGCTCCTCCGCGGCTTTTTGCTCCTCCGCCTCCAGAACGCTCTCGGCGAGCCAGATCGCCTGGTCGTAATCCTTCTTGGCCTTCTGCTGGGCCTGGTCATATTCCGTGCGAGCGCGGTGGCGCAGATTCTGATCGTTTATCTTCAAGGTCGCGAGGGATTGTTGGTATCGGGCGTCGATCTGCGCGTGCTTTTCCTGAAATTTCGCCGCGACCTGTTCCTGAAGACTCTTGTATTTGCGCTCGGCGTCGGTGAGTTTTCGATGGCCGGCGCCTTGCGTTTCAGATGAAGCGGCTTGGAATTGCTGTTCGATGGCGGCCTCGCGCCCGGCGCACTCGGTCGTCAATTCCAACAGCTCCTCCAACGCTCCGCGTTGCTGGTCGCGATGGGTTTTGGGTTCGGCGGCGGCTTCTTCGGCGTCGATCTCGGCATCCGTGGGAACGGGCTCCGGCGGCGGAGCCTCCTGCGGCGCTTCGGTGGGGATATCCGGTTCGGAAAGGAATCGCAGCGGGTCGTTTTCGTCAAAAATCGGGTCCATCAACCATAACCTCTCAACGGGTCCACCCCCGTGAAGCGACTATTCGCAGTCGCTCCTGACCTTCTGGAGAATCTGAGCCATGTGATCCATCGCCCCGACGGCGGTTTTGGCGTCCTGCTCCAGCGGGGTCAGGAATTTGGATTCGAAGGCGCGGGAGGTGCCGTCGTTCCACTGCGACTTGGTCTCGTTCCAATGCATCATCAGTTCCTTGACGGATTTATTCAACCGAGCCCGGCCTTCGTGCATTCCCATGGGATCTCCGAATTTTCAGGTCTTTACGTCGCTGGGCCGCCGGCCGATTCCGGTGGTTGCAGGATGTTTTCGTTCCGCTCGTTGAAGACAGCCGACAACCCGTTTGAATCGACGATCGCCAAAGAGCCGGCGGGCAGCTTGAGCAAGGGGGCCAGATCGGGACGTCCCTCCCTCAGATCGCCTGCCGTCACCGTATTGTACACTCCAGAGTCCGGCCCATCGACCGAGCCTAAACACCAACCGGCGCCCGGCGCACTGAGTCGCAACAGATATATTCTGCCCGAGCCCATCACCGCGGGCGAAATGACGAGGCGATCGTCGTCGCCCGGCGGCGCGGCGGCGGCGAATGCGGCCAGTTTCGCGGCCTGCTCACCCGTGACAACCCCGCAGGACGTTTTGACAGGCCCTCCTTCTTGCGGCTTGGCGGCGAATATGGCCTGGGCTGAGGGCGCGCCGGCTCGGATCGCGGCCGGATCGACGGCTTCGGCCTTCTTCGGCACAACCGCTTCTTCGGGCGCCCGGGCCATCGACGCACCCGGTCCCTCGCGCACGGCACCGCCCGCGGCGGCGGCGGCTTCGGGGCCTTCGCCGACCGTTTCCGCCGCAATCTCCATATACTTGTCCAGGTGATCCAGCGTTGTGCCCAGGTGAGCCACCGCCGCCGGCACGCCTGAGGCTACCGTGCCGGCAAACCGTGACATTCCGCCGCGATACAGCACGATCTCCTTCTGCAATTGCCGAGTCCATTTCTTTACGTTCGCCAGCTTTTCCTGCGCCTCGGCCAGCCTTTTTTTGGCATTCTGCACGGCCTTCTGCTCTTCCACCGCCGACGGCATCGAGCCGCTGGCATCCTTGTACAAACGCTTGAATCGATACGCTTCCTCGGCTTTGGCCAACTCCTCCTGCCGTTTGCGGATGGTGGACGTCCAAAGATTCAGCCCCTCCCCTTCGAGCCATCGGACCGCTCGATTCATATCCGAGTCGGCATCGCCCATCGCCAGGCTCGCCGACTCCTGGAACTTCGTCAGGTAAACGCGGAAATCCTTGATCGCATCGGTTGAATCAACACGCGCGGCGGTGGACATGGGGCGCTCCGATCTGACAAGCGAGCAAGCTTATCGCGTCTTGAGATAATCTTCGATGGCCGACGCTTTCTTCGCCAGGAACTTCACGTGTTCCCCTGAGTTTTCCAGGAAGGTCCCGATCGCCTTGACGGTCTGATCGAACGCTTCGGTGAATTTCCGTTGCTCCTGGTCGCGCCACGTCGCTTCCAGGCCGTGGAGCTTGGCATTCAGCCCCGAAACCAACCCGTGCAGTTCGTTGTTGAATCGATTGAGATCCTGGGCAAATCGTCGCAATTCAGCAGGGTCTACATTGGCCTTGGACATACCTCGTTCTCCCTAAGCAATATCCTCTTAATCATACGCGCCGGACCGCTAAAGTCACCCGTTGATTCCGCAATCGAGCCTCTGGCGATTTGCCTCGGCAAGAACCACGGCCGCGGCATGAGACATCGGCAAGGAGGCCGTCCCCTGCATCGTGGGAATCGCGACGATCCCGTCGCATATCCTTCGCACCGCGCCCGAGAGCCCGCGCTTCTCCCCGCCGATCGCCAGGATGACCCCTTCCGTCAGATCCACCTGGTAAATCGTTCGCTTGGCCCCGCCGACACATCCCAAAAGACGCAACCCCCGCGACCGCAGGTTTTCAAGCAGTTGGGTGTCTTCGACCTGCACGAGGGGCAATCGTTCGAACGCCCCAGACGCCGGTCTGGCCACTTCAATCGGATCGAAGTTCCAGAGATGTTTTTTGATCAGCACGGCCCGGGCCCCGAGGGCCTCGGCGCTGCGCAGGGTGAACCCCAGGTTTCTCGCATCCTCCACCCCCTCGATCAGCAGAAGCAGCGGACTGCGATCCTGCTCCAGAACCTTCAGCAACTGCGCTCCCGTTGTCAGCGGCTTGGCCGAGCACAAAGCCAGCACCCCGCCGTGGGTGGCCCCGTGCGCCATCGCGTCGAGTTCCCGCCCTGCCACTCTCTTGACCGGCACCCCTGCGGCCTGAGCGGCTTCCAACACCTCCCGGATTTTCTCCTCGTGCGCTGCCTGATTGACGAGGATGACTTCAAATCTTCGCTGCCTCGCCGCCAGCGCCGCTAAAACGGATTGTCGTCCTTCCAAATGCTCCATAAACGATTTCTTGACTTCCCTTCCGGCTCCGACCATAGCATATTCGCATCACCGCAAAGGAGCGACGCTATGGATCTGCAACTCACCGGAAAAGCCGCCCTCGTCACCGGTTCCACGGCCGGCATCGGGCTGGCAATCGCATCACTCCTGGCGGCGGAGGGGGCTGTCGTAACCATCAACGGCCGCACCCGCCAGCGCGTGGACGAGGCGGTGAGCCATATCCGCAAAACGCATCCGCGCGCAAACGTGAGCGGGATTGACGCGGATGTTTCGACGACGGCCGGCTGCGACAAGCTCACCGCCGTTCTCGCCCAGGTTGATATCCTCGTCAACAACGCCGGCATCTTCGAGCCGAAACCCTTCGTGGAAATCTCCGACCATGATTGGGATCGTTTTTTTTAGACCAACGTGATGAGCGGTGTCCGCCTCAGCCGATTTTATCTGCCCAAAATGTTCGAGCGGAACTGGGGCCGGATTATTTTCATTTCCAGCGAGTCGGCCCTCCAAATACCGGTCCAGATGATTCATTACGGCATGACCAAGACCGCCCAGCTCGCCATTGCCCGCGGGCTGGCTGAGTTGACTATCGGCACGCATGTGACGGTCAATTCCGTTCTCCCCGGCCCCACCGCGTCGGAAGGGGTGGATACGATGGTCAACCAACTCGCCAACAGCCAGAAGGTCTCGCCTCAGGAAGTCGAAAAGCAGTTCTTCAAATCCGCTCGTCCCTCGTCTTTGCTGCAACGATTCGCCAAGCCGGAGGAGGTCGCCAACCTTGTCGCTTTCGTCTGCAGCCCGCTTTCCTCGGCCACGAACGGCGCTGCGCTGCGCGTTGATGGCGGGGTCGTGCGATCCATCGCCTAAAGCTGAGAAAAATGCGAAGTCATTTTTGCCACAGATGAAACGCTTTGCGGTTTCGCGGTTGTTTCCTTTCCCGCTATAATCGCCTGCGTGGCTCGAAATCCGATCCGGCAATTGCCTCCAGCGCTCGTCAACCGCATCGCCGCGGGCGAGGTCGTCGAACGCCCCGCCTCCGTCGTTAAGGAACTGCTCGAAAATTCCATCGACGCGGGGGCATCGCACATCGCCGTTGAGATCGAAGATGGCGGGAGAGTGCTAATCCGCATCATCGACGACGGCTCCGGTATTCCCGTCAGCGACTTGCCGCTGGCCTTCGCCTCCCATGCCACCAGCAAGCTGCAAAGCGATGACGATCTTTTCCGCATCGGCACCATGGGGTTCCGCGGGGAGGCTTTGGCCAGCATCGGCTCGGTTTCGCAGGCCCGGCTGCTGAGCCGAGTCGCCGGGCAGGACATCGCCTACGAGATTCACGATATCGGCGGACAGATCGACGAGCCGCAGGCGGCGGCGGGCAACGTCGGCACCGTCATCGAGGTTCGCAATCTCTTTTTCAACACCCCGGCGCGCCGAAGATTTCTCAAAAGCCCCGGGACGGAATTCGGCCACGTCAGCGAGGCCCTGCTTCGCCTGGCCATTCCGCACCCCCGGATTTCGTTCCAACTGATTCATAACGGACGCAGCGTTCTGGAGCTTCCGGGCGCTGAGCCGCGCTCGCGCTGGCTGGCGGCGTGGCCGGAGGATTTCACCGACCTTTACCTGCCGGTGGAATCCCACGACGCGGAAATATCCCTCATCGGCCTGATCGGATTGCCCGAACTGGCCCGGCCGGTGGCGAAAAATCAGTTTTTCTTCCTCAATGGCCGGCCGATCCGCGATCGTTTCATTCAACACGCGCTGCGGGAGGCGTATCGCGGGCTGACCGAGCCGGGGCGGCATCCCGCGGCGATTTTGCTGATCTCCATGCCGCCCCAGGATGTTGATGTGAACGTCCATCCCACCAAGAGCGAGGTTCGTTTTCGCGACAGCTCGCGAATTCACGGCTTGGTTCTGTCGGCTGTGCGCGAAAAACTTCTCGGTAGCGATCTGGCGCCGTCGGCCGTTCCCGCGCGCCAGTTTCTTTCGCGTCCGCTCGATGACCCCAATCGACAAAACCTGCGGGAAAAGCTGGCGGATTTCTTTAAATCCGCTTTGCCTGAAACATCGCCGCCGTCGGCTGCAACACAGGCGCCTCCCGCATCAGCCTCGCTGGCGATTCCGCCGCCGGGGCCGCCACCGCAGCCAATCTCCCCCATCGGTGAGTTGCCGGTTCCGGCGATCCAGTTTCACAACAGTTACCTCGTGGCCGAGAGCGAGGATGGTTTGATCATCGTCGACCAGCATGCGCTGCACGAGCGGATCATGTATGAGGATTTGCTCGCGCGAATCTCGCGCGGGCCGCTCGAGAGCCAGCGGCTTTTGATTCCCCTCACCGTCCCGGCTAGCGATCGCCAACAGGAATTGCTGGAGCAAATTCAGCCATTGCTGAACCGCCTCGGAATCGAAGCGGCCGCGATCGGTCCGGGCGCCGTCGCCATTCATGCGTTTCCAAGCTTCCTCCAGCGGCTCGACCCGGTCGAATTTCTGGGTGAACTCCTGGAGCGCGGCGAGCAGGAAGCCCTCGATCTGCACCAGGAAGAACTCCTGCACGAGATTCTCGACATGATGGCCTGCAAAGCCGCCGTCAAGGCCGGCGACCCGCTTTCCCCCGCCGAGATCGAAGCCCTGCTGTCGCGGCGTCATCTCATCGACCGGAGCAGCAACTGCCCGCACGGGCGGCCGACCACTTTGCGTCTGTCGCTTCGCGATCTGGAAAAGCAGTTCAAACGCACGGGATTTTGAGAGCCGCGCGAAGGCGATTTGGTAGAATCCCAGCCGCGATCATGGCCACAGTGGTGTTTACAGGCAACCTGCAACGACATCTCGCCTGCCCGCCGAGCAGCGCGGATGGAAACACCGTCGGACAGGTTCTGGGCGTCGTCTTTGCGACCAACCCGCAGGCCCGCGGTTATATCCTCGACGACCAGGGCGGCTTGCGGAAGCACGTGGTCGTGTTCGTCGATGGCAACATGATCGCCGATCGCGCCGGCCTGTCTGATCCGGTGCGGCCCGGCAGCGAAGTTTACGTCATGCAGGCTCTTTCCGGAGGCTCCTCACAGCCATGAATTCGCAACTTTTCCTCGGCACTCGAAAGGGTTTGTTCATCCTCTCCCGCCTGAACGGGCGCGGTGATTGGAAAATCACGCAGACGGCATTTCTGGGCGATCAGGTGCCGATGTTTTTCCCGGATCCGCGCGACCGTTCGATCTATGCGGCGCTGTACCTTGGCCATTTTGGGCCGAAACTTCACCGCTCGACGGATGGGGGAAAATCCTGGAGCGCCTGCGCCGCTCCGGCGTTCGCCGCGACAACCGCGGACGCGGCAAAGCCGGGGGCGAGCGTGGAACTCATCTGGTCGCTGGAAGCCTCCCGGCCCGCGACGCCGGGCACGCTGTGGGCGGGAACCGTGCCCGGAGGTTTATTCCAGTCCGCCGATGGCGGGCAGTCGTGGCAACTCGTCGATTCGCTTTGGGACAATCCCAAACGGCACGAATGGTTCGGCGGCGGAATGGACAAGCCGGGAATCCATTCCATCTGCGTTCATCCGCGCCAACCGGATCATGTGAGGGTCGGAGTTTCCTGCGGCGGTGTGTGGGAGACCCGCGACGCGGGCCGAACCTGGGATTGCCGGGCGAATGGGATGATCGCTCGATACATGCCGCCGGATCGGCAAAATGATCCGAATATCCAGGACCCGCATCGTTTGGTGCAATCGCCGTCGAATCCGGACGTACTTTGGGCTCAGCATCACAATGGGATCTTCCGCTCGACGGACGGATCGCAAACGTGGCACGAAATCCGGGTTCCCGGCGCTTCCTCATTTGGCTTCGCGGTTGTCGTTCATCCGCGCGATCCTGACACGGCGTGGTTCGTGCCGGCCATCAGCGATGAGCGACGCATTCCGGCCGACTCCAAGGTTGTCGTCACGCGCACGCGCGACGGGGGCAAAACGTTTGACGTTCTGACGAGCGGACTGCCCCAGCAACAGGCGTATCATCTGGTGTATCGTCACAGCCTGGACATCGACGGTTCCGGACAATGTCTGGCGTTCGGCTCGACGACCGGCTCGCTCTGGACGAGCGACGACGCGGGCGATTCGTGGCATCGGCTGAGCGCCGATCTTCCGCCGGTTTATTGTGTCCGCTTTGCGCCGTGGTAAACAGCCGGAGATGAACAGGCGATAACTTGATTTCCGGAACGCGATTCGGGGAGCGGGATTGAAGGGGGGCGCGGAAAGGGACAGTAAGCCATTCCGGCTCCATCGGATTTTTTAGCATTCCGCCGAAAGTTATGGCCCCCGTTATGCGTCGATCAAACAGGAAGCGCAAGTTGGCGGCGAACTTCTGGCAGGTGCGTCAGGCATCGCCCGATCTCCGCCTGTAAATCCGCCAACCCATCCCGCAGCGTTTGCAAATCGCCGGACTTTCCCGCCCCTTCCAAGCGCGTGACCAACTGCACCACGTGGTCTGATGCGAGATATCCGCAGGATCCCTTGAAGGCATGCAACGGGCGGAGGAGAGCTGCCAGCTCTTCGTCCGCGCCATCGCACCGCAACATTCCGCATAACTCTTCCATCTGCTTTTCAAACCGATCCAGAATCTCCGGGACCATCCGCGGCGTACCGGCAAACCGTTGTCGAATTTTGTCTGCATCCAGCGGATCGGGGAACGCCGGCTTGGGCAAAGCGGGGGCCTGGGCGCCTGTCGGCTTCGTCCGAGCGTGAGCGTGGCGGCCGATGGCGGAGAAGAGCATGGGTAGCTCAAGCGGCTTGGCTACGTAATCGTCCATGCCGGCTTTCAGACATCGCTCGCGATCGCCCTGCATCGCGTGGGCTGTCAGCGCGATGATCGGAATATGAGTCACCGGCGCGCCGGGCGCCGCGGCTGATTGCTCGCGCTGGCGGATGAGCCGAGTCGATTCATACCCGTCCATCACCGGCATTTGACAATCCATCAGGACCAGGTCGTACGACTTCTTCTCCAGCGCCTCAATCGCAAGCTTGCCATTGGCGACCATGTCGCAGGTGTAACCCCCGGATTGAAGTGATGCCGTGATCACGATCTGGTTCACATCGTTGTCCTCCGCCACGAGGATGTGCAGAGGCCGCGTGGGTGATTTTTCCGGCTGCGGTAAGGCCGCCGACGGCATCTGAACCGGCACGTCCGTGGCAAATCGAGCGGTGAATGTGAAGGTGGACCCACGGCCCAGGATTGATTCGAGTTCAATGGTTCCGCCCATCATCTCGGTCAGGTGTTTGCAGATCGCCAGACCGAGCCCCGATCCGCCGTATTTCCGCGTCGTCGTCGCATCGGCCTGGGTAAAGGAATGAAACAGGCGCTGGCACACCTCGGGCGCAATGCCGATGCCCGTATCGCTCACCGCGAAGCGAAGCAGAACATGAGACGCTGAGGCTTCCTGCACCGCCACTTTCAAATCGACCGAACCGTGGTCGCTGAATTTCAGGGCGTTTGCCAGGAGGTTGGTGAGGACTTGGCGCAGCCGCGTGGGATCGCCTTGCAGGTGTTCCGGGACGTCCGACGCCAAAAAGGAACTGAGTGCGATCATCTTCTCCCGCGCGCGAAGCTGGAACGTTTCCATTGCATCGCGAATCAGTGGCCGCAGAGCGAAGGGTACGACCTCCAGCTCCATCTTCCCGGCTTCGATCTTGGAGAAATCCAGAACATCCCTGATCAAATTCAGCAGCGCTGAAGCCGACGATTTAGCGATTCGGATATATTGCTCCTGCCCCGGATTCGGGGCCGAACGCTCCAGCAGATCGATCGCGCCCACCACGCCATTGAGCGGCGTGCGAAGCTCGTGGCTCATGTTCACCAGGAACATGCTCTTGGCATGGTTGGCGGCCTCGGCGGCCTCTTTTGCGCGCTTCAACTCTGCGACGGCACGATGCCGCTCGATCGCCAGTCCCGCCAAGTGCGCGCCCGACGTGATGATCCGCAGCAGCGTCTCATCCGGCTTCTTCGATTTGCGGTAGTACATCGCGAAGGTTCCCAGCACCTTTTTTTCGGTGGAGAAGATCGGATGCGACCAGCAGGCGCACAAACCATGTTTTCGCGTCAGCTCCAGCGCCATGATCCAGTTCGGATGGGTCTCGATATTCTCGACAAACACCGGCTGCTTCAAATATGCCGCCGCCCCGCAGGAGCCGACCTCGGGCCCGATCGGCAGATGCCCGATCGCGTTGAAGTAATCCCGCGGCAGGCTCGGACCGGCCACGGGCGTCAGGTACTTTCCCTCTTCATCCAGAAGCATGACCGATCCCAACATTCCCTCACATTGCTGTTCGGCAGCGAGAATGAGCGTGGACAGAACCTGCTCAAGCCCCTCGCCCGTGGCAAGCGAGACCAGGACGCGATTCAGCCCTGACTGCAGCGCTGCGATCGCCTTGGCATCGGATTGGTCCAGGCCGATGCCCATGACGCGGTCGGCTCCGTCCACACCGATGCGCGCGCTTGTGAATAGAAACTCCCGAGTTCCCTGCTTGGTGCGGAAGCGAAATTCCCCCGATGCGTTGCCCTGAGAAAACGCTCGATCGAGGTGCGCCGCCAGCGCGGGACGATCCGCTTCGGCAACCAGTTCCGAGAATCGCGTGTGCGGCAAATCCTCGGGGGTAATCCCAAACAGCGTCTCGTAGGCGCGGTTCCAGCGGAAAAATTCTCCACCCCGCCCCAGAACGTGGAACAAGCCGGGAATGTTTCCTATGACCGTTTGAGAGAGTTGTTGCTCTTCCCGCAGAATCCTTACATTTTGCAGGCAAATTTCATCGACGCGCCGGGCGCACCGCCGACCGTACCACCAGCTCCAGGCGATCGCGAGGGATGCCAGCAACACCTCATAGACAAGGCGAGCCCAAGCATTCGCATCGCTTTGGAAGTGGTACAGGGGGGCGGCCGCAAGCAGACAGAAAAGCGGGAGCAAGCACACCGCCATCAGCCGCTGCATCCGTCGAACAGACCTGGGCACACCCAGCTCGCTTTCGCTTCGTATTAGAAACTGCTTCTCAAGACCCGCGCACCGCGTCTTTTATCGACTAATGAAAGGTGTGGCTCAATTCGCGGTGCTGCATTTTGGACGCTTCGCGTCCAATAAAATCGCTAACGGACAACGAAACAGGCGATGGCGCCGGCCGGACAAATTGGGCTTGTGACCCCGCATTAGTCCCCTGCCCGGATGTGGAATAAATGCCGTTGCGGGATTACCCTCGGTGATATGGAAAGCGGAAATAACGACGCCAATAAGGACGCTAATCCGCCCCCCAACGATCTGGGGACGTATGCGCAGCAGTTTCAGCATCAGCCTGTTTCGGCTCGCGTTCCGGAAAGACTGGCGCGCGGGGCGATCACCACCGGCGTGCTGGTTCTGGACAGTCCGCACGAATTCGTGCTCGATTTCCTGCAAAGCCTGACCCGGCCGTATCAGATCGTCGCGCGGGTGGTTGTCGTGCCGCAGGTCATGGAACAGATCGTCAATGGGGCCACCGACAACCTTGCCAAATACACGGAGACGTATGGCCCGCCGCCGGCGCTGCCCAAGCCGCCGCAGCGGCGGCCGACCATTGCCGAGATCTACGAGAATTTCAAACTTTCCGATGACCTCATGAGCGGGGCGTATGCCAACAGTGTGATGATCGGGCATTCGCCGGCCGAGTTCTTCTTTGATTTCATTACCGGGTTTTACCCGACGGCGGCGGTTTCATCGCGGGTTTTGACGGCCGCGCCCCACATGCCGCGGATCGTGGACACTTTGAAGATGGCGTTGCAGCAATACCGCAATCGGTATCCGCCGCCTTCGCCGTAGGGCTTCGGATGTACATCCGGGACTTAGCCGTTATCATTGTGTGTCGTGAGCAAACGCATCGCAATTCTGGGGTCCACCGGCTCAATCGGATGCAGCACGCTGGATGTGATTCGGCATCTTGGGCCCCCCTACCGGGCATCGGCTCTGGGGGCGCATCGGCAAGCAGAAAAATTGGCCGCGCAGGCGAGGGAATTTTCGCCCGGGGCGGTGGCGCTGGCGGATGAATCGCGAGCGGATGACTTGCGGCGCCTGCTCGGCGCCGGGGGACCGAAAATCTACGTCGGCGAAAGCGGAATGGTCGATCTGGCGCGCCGGGACGACGTGGAGGTGGTCGTGGCCGCAGTGGTTGGGGCGGCCGGGTTGCCCGCGGCGCTGGCCGCGGTGCGGGCGGGGAAGAAGCTGGCGCTGGCGAATAAGGAAGCCCTGGTTGTCGCGGGTTCGCTGCTGATCCCCGAAGCGCGTCGCCGGGGGGTTGCGATCGTGCCCGTGGATTCGGAACATTCGGCGATCTTCCAGGCGATGGCGTGCGGCCGATCGCGCGAAGTTCGCCGGGTGATCCTCACGGCCAGCGGCGGGCCGTTCCGCAACGCGCCGCGCGAAGCAATCCACAACGCGACGCCGGCCGATGCGCTGAATCATCCCACCTGGCGCATGGGGGGCAAAATCACGATCGATTCGGCGACGATGTTCAACAAAGCGCTGGAATTGATCGAGGCGTGCTGGCTGTTCGATCTTCGGCCCGAGCAGGTGCAGATTGTGGTGCATCCCGAGTCGATCATCCATTCGATGGTGGAATTCATCGACGGCTCGGTGATCGCCCAGCTTTCGCCGCCGGACATGCGGACCCCGATACAATATGCCCTGACCTATCCGGAGCGCGCCAACGGCTGTAGCCGGCGGATGGACTGGACCAAGGTGCAATCCCTGCATTTTGAGCCGCCGGATTTTGAAAAGTTCCCCGCCCTGAAGCTGGCGTATCAGGTGGCGGAGGCGGGCGGAACGTCCGGAGCGGTGTTAAACGCGGCAAACGAGGCGGCCGTTGCGGCCTTTATGGCCGGGAAAATCGCGTTTGGCGAGATTTGCCGGGTTGTCGAACTTACAATCTCGCAACATCGTATTCAGACCAGCCCCACTCTGGACGATTTGCTCGAAGCGGACCGTTGGGCTCGCCAGTGTGCGGAAACTTGTATCGCGGCTGGCGCGGCTGGCGCGGCCGGCCCGGCCGGCGCGTGCGCACCCTTGGCTTAAAGTGGATGGGTTGATTTCATGGCTGTTTTTCACACCGCGATGGATTATCTGCTGCTGGTGCTGGGCCTGGGCTTTGTCATCTTCTTTCATGAACTCGGCCATTTTCTCGCCGCTAAATATTGCGACGTGAAGGTCGAGCAGTTTGCCGTTGGCTTTGGGCCGGCCGTTCTCGCCTGGCGAAAGGGTTTGGGATTCCACTGGGGGACGACGACGCCCGCGTATAACCGGATCATCGAAGAGAATTTCCTCGCCGGGCAACCGCCGCAAAAGGAAATTGAATATAAATCGCCGATATCGGAGGCTCAGGCGAGAGACATCGGCGCCAAGCTGGGGATTGGCGAGACTGAATATCGCCTGAATTGGGTTCCGCTGGGCGGGTACGTGAAGATGCTGGGGCAGGACGACATGAAGCCGGGCGCGACGGTTGAAGATCCCCGCGCGTACAACGAAAAGTCGGTCGGGGCGCGGATGCTGATCGTTTCGGCGGGCGTGATCATGAACGTGATCCTTGCCGCCATCGGGTTCATGATCGTGTTCATGATGGGGTATCCGGTTCCGCCGGCGACGGTGGGCGGCGTTGTGTCGATGAGCCCGGCCGCGCGGGCGACGCGCGCGGATGGAACGCTCGTCGGGCTTCAGCCGGGCGACAAGATCATCCAGTACAACGACAAGTGGATGTACGGCGATTACAGCCGGATTCAATTGGATGTCGCCCTCACGCACGACGGCGCGCGCGTGCCGATCCTCGTGGAGCATGTTGATGGGCGGCAGGAAACGCTTTACGCCACGCCTGTAAAACCCGGCGACAACAAAGGGCTGGTGGAGTTGGGGCTCACCCAACCGTTTGCCCTGACGGCGATGGATGCCGATCCGGAAGATCCGCCGGATTACGCCCTGCTGGCCAAGACGGATATGCCGGATCTCATCGCCTTGCGGCCCGGGGATGTCATCACCCAAATCGCCGGCCAGGATGTGAAAGCGAACGGGGATGCCGCCATCGCGCAGCTTTACGCGGCCATGGAAGCATCGAACGGCAAGCCGGTCGATCTCACGGTGAAATCGGGGGACGGAAAGATCTCGCACAAGACGGTGACGCCGCATTTCGGCGAGCCGATGGGCGGGGAAGAGTTGAATTTCCTGGGAATGGTGCCGCGGGCGATGGTTGTGGGGCTGCTCGATAAATCACCCGTGTTGGACAGGATTCGGCCGGGCGACACGATCCTGGCGGTGGATGGCGGCACGGACCATCTTCAGAATCCCACGCTGGAGCAGATCCGGAGCACGCTCTCGGCCGCGGGCGACAAGGATATGAAGATATCCCTGACGGTGCTTGATCCCGGCGAATCCAAGCCGAGGTTCGTCGAGGATTTGAGCGCTTACCGCATCCCCAGCAGCGGCGGACGGATGGGGCTGGGGATTGCGCTCAGCTGCGACGAGATGCATCTGGTCGTGGCGCAGACGCTGCCCAACGGCCCCGCGGCCGGCAAGATCCCGGCGGGGGCAACCTTGACCGCCATCGACGGCAAGCCGATCACCAATTGGTTTGAAGTCCGCCGCGCCATCGCTTCCGCCAAGGTGGGCCAGAGCATTTCAATTACGTTCGTTCCCGCGGACAGGGATGCCAAGCCGGCCGTCGCGAAAATCGAACTGGAGCAGCAGGACATCGACCTGGCGAAGCAAGTGACGCTGACGCACTACCTGGCGCTGCGGCAGATGGTCAGCCCGCTGCACACGCATAATCCGCTGGTGGCGCTGAAATGGGGCGTGATTGAAACACACGACCTGATCCTGGAGTTTTATGTCACGCTGCAACGAATGCTTACCCGGGACGTGGGGCTGTCGAACGTCATGGGACCAGTGGGCATGGCTCACCTGGGCGCTCAGGTCGCCAGCCGCGGACCGACCTGGCTGCTCTGGTTCCTGTGCAATATCAGCGCCAACCTGGCGGTGGTGAATTTCCTGCCGATCCCCATCGTGGACGGCGGCCTGTTCACGCTGTTGATCCTGGAAAAGATTCAGGGCAAGCCGCTGTCGGCCGATGCGCAGAGGATCGTGCAGATGGTGGGATTGGTGCTGATCCTGGGCGTGTTCCTGATGGTCACGTTTCAGGATATTGCGCGGATGGCGGGGTATTAGAGTTTCCGTTCGATCGGCAATTAAATGCTTTGCCGCCCGCGCGGGCCGGCGAAGTCCAACGCCAGCGGCAATTAACGATAAAGCTCGCGGAAACGCAAGAAATTTCAGAGCCCCAATTGATCCGGCGGCTGGGAGTTGCGAATTGACTCGGCAAGAATGGCTTTCTGGCGCTGGGTCCACCAACGTGGGCCCGAATCGTTCAGCGCCACGATGCCCAATCGCTGATGGATTTCGCGGCGAAGCTCGTCGAGACCGTGGCCTGTCCTGGCTGAGATAGGAATCGAATCCAGCGATTGAAAGTCCCAGCCCGAAGGTTGATCCGTCTTGTTGACGACCCTAAGCGCGCGGGGATGGGTGATGGCGCTCGCCGGCGGGGCCGTGGCGTCGAACACGACGAGAATCAGATCGCTTGCTTCGATTTGTTCGTGACTGGCCGCGATGGCGGCGCGCTCGATGGCATCGCAGGCGTCGCGCTCGCCAGGCGTATCCACCAGCAGAACCGCCAGACCATCGATGTTAGCGATCTCGCCCACCCAATCGCGCGTCGTTCCCGGGAGATCGGCTGTGATCGAACGCTGCTGTCCGAATAGCTGGTTCGCCAGCGTCGATTTGCCGACGTTCGGCTCGCCGACGATCGCAACCTTCGGCGGGTTCAGCAGCCGCCAAAGCGTCTGGTCCGCCAAGATGCTCCGGGCATCCAGGCCCGCATCGATGGCCCGATGCCAGGCATTGGACTGATCGAGAAGCATGCGAATGGCCGGCCCGGTCCGAGCCAGCGGAAGATGCGCCAACATTTCCCGCTCGAAGAGCGAGGACGCATCGTCCAGTGCCGCATCAGGCAGGGGAAGCGTGCCGCCGCGGAGGATTTCAAACCCTTCGCGCTTCGCCAGGGCCAGCGCCGATTCCACCACCCACGCCCCGCCGTGCAGACAGACATCGGCCCACCATCCATCGGCGGCCAGAACGACGACCGGGTCATCGATGATGGAATCGCCATCGCGCAGCTCGCCGTGAACGCAGCGATTGGGCAGCGGGGTTTTGGAGAAACATCGGGCGAGGAATTGCGCGACCGACGGCCCGCGGAGGCGGACGACGGCGATCGCCGAACCCCCCGCGGCCGCGGGCGGCGTCAACAGAATGGCTGTATTGAGCGCGGGAATTGGCACGGTTAGAGCTTTTTTAACTTCTGGGCGGCGGGTTTGCATTGAGAAAAAGCCCAGGGATGGCCATCCCGGGGCTTTGCGGAGACGCGAGCGATAATGCTATGGCCCGGCATCGTGCCTGATATGGTGATCGGTGTACGCCAGCGCAATACCGTACAGCGTCAGATCGGGTGCGATGGCGTGGATCAGCTCCCAGCCCTCGAAAAGTTGCCGGGCGTCGCCGCCGGTGGCGATGATCTCCGGCCATGAGCCGAGCTGCACGGCGTAATTCTCCACAGCTTCCTTAACCAATCCGCGAATGGCGTGAAAGACTCCCTGCGAAACCGCCGCCGCCGTTGATTCACCAAATCCCGGCCCCGGCACGGCGAACGATACGCGCGGCACCCTGGCCGTCTTCTCATGCAAAGCATCGAGCATCATGTCCAGGCCCGGTGCGATGGCTCCGCCGAGAAAATCCCCGTTGTCATTGCAGCAATCGACGGTAACCGCCGTGCCCGCGTCCACGACGACGCAGGCTTTTTCCATCTGGTCGTAAGCGGCGGCGATATTCAGGATGCGGTCGATCCCCGTTTCCGAAGGATTCTGCGTGCAAACTTCAATCGGCACATCGATTTGCCGGCCCACCCATTGAATGGATTGGCCTGTTTCGCGCCGGACGATCTCCTCGAGAGCCGGATCGAGATCGGGCTGAACGCTGGCCGCGGCGACGGCCGGAGACTGCGAATCAGCGATGCGCGACCAGGCTTGCTGGATGGATTCGGCCCACTGGCGGCGATCGGCGTTGGCGACGCGGCTGGAATGGAGCAATTCGCCGACGGCAAATGCGCCCGCCGCCAGGCGCGAATTGCCGACGTTAAGGACGAGAAGGTTGATGTCCATCAATTATCGAGAAGCTGATTGACTCCCGAATTGTTGGTGTCCAGTAGTTGCGCGGCGACACTGTCGGAGGAGTCGCCGATCGGCGTGCTGGCGGCCGCGAATGTGGACGGAGCGACCTGCACGGCGGCGGAAACGACCGACTCGCCGGTCAGCGATTGCAGGTTGTTGTCCGCCGCGAAGACTTGCGCGATCTGCGCCGCCGTCGGGGCACTCTTGGATGTATAAAGCGGCGCATTCCGTAACTGCTCGAACAAAATCGCCGGCTCGCTCAATGCGGCGCCGTTGAACGTATAGTGCAGCGGGACCGGGATGGGAACGACCTCGAACGCGTTGGAGGTCACCGATAGAGAGCCATCCGTCGCAATCAATTTATAGGTGCCTGGGACGTTGAACTTGAGGCCTGTGAAGGTGGCCTGACCATTCGACGCAACCGCCGAAGTGTTTCCAATAATTGTGCCGCCGAGCGGCCCAACGGCGATGGCCAGGATCACGGTGGAGTTTACAGAGGTAACGACATTTCCAAATTGGTCCTCGATCCCGAGGATAAGCGGACCGGTGAGTGAGCCATATTGCCAAAGCGAGGTCGGCTGATCGATGAAATTCAACTGAGCAATTGGGCCGGAGGAAATAACGAACCCGGCGGAATCCGCGCCGTTCGCCCCGTTACCGCTGGCGATCAACTGGTAGCTGCCGTCGGTATCGATCGTCAGGTTGCTGAATATCGCAACGCCACCGACAGCGTGCACTACTGTTGTAATGCCGGTCAGCGTGGAACCCGGAGGGCCAAGCAGGTTTAGGGTAACACTTCCCGTGAAGGACGCATCCACGGTGCCATTTAAGTAAGCGGTAACAGTTGCGGGAATAACCTGTCCCGCGGTCTCGCTTGTCGGCTGCACGGAAAATTCCAATTGGGGCAAAGATCCGTCGGGAACGGTAAGGTTGAGAGCGTCGTTGGCGTTGTGTTCATCGCCAACCATATCTTCGACGAAATGAAATGCCCCGCTGTCGGGGGCGCCCCAGCCGGTATTGCCGTTGACTGGCGTCTTGGTAATGTCCGGAATCGGTCCAGTCGTCGTGTTCCAGAGCGGATAGGACGTCAGCGGTGTCCCTGGGGGCGGATTAAGGGTGTCCAGGTCTTGGAAAGTGTAATGTCCATCCGGCTCCTGGAGGGCTGTGTTTGGCGTATCCACTATGCCTGCCTCCATGAGGCCCAGAATGCCGTCGTAACCCGCAGGCCGCTCATCATAGCCGCCGTCAAGCGCCTCTCCGGTCGTCAACGACCCGATGCGGCGATAGCTCAGGCCTTGGTCGATAATGGCAATCAGGCCCGCCCAAGCTGGGCATGAGAAGCTCGTCCCACCGACTACGCCCCAGCCCACCTGTCCAAATTCATCCGGCGTGGAATCATAGACCCACACCCCGGTCAATGGATCCGCATCCAGCGCCACTATGGCCACGTTCCAATGGGTTGTATAGTTGGGGTTGTCGCCGCCTCCGCTGAGGCCCCAGGGCCCAATGGTTTGGACTACACCGTTGAGGCCGACGTCCGTAAACTCCCCGCCGACCGAAATGACTTCCTGCGAGGTTGAGGGCCAACTAAGGGTGCTGGTGTCCCCAGAGGCCGCAAGGAACGCAACTCCTCCGGGTATACCGCTGCTGTCTAGGTGACCGGTGGGCGTCACCATATACCCGTCGAATACGTCGGGGTTAATGTACTGAGCGATGGTAGCGGTGGAACCGGGCCCCGGCACCGCCCCATTATCTATCCCCCAGCTCATGGACACGTCCACCACGCCGGGATATGACGCGGCGTAGACGTCGGCATCCATTGAGTCAACAAGTTGTTGGTAAATCGCTAGGAAGTTCGGCGACCCGTCCGCGTTGAGCGTTTGCAGCAGCGGCGCCTCCACGAGCAAGATGTGCGCCCCTGGCGCAACCGCATGAGCCCATTCCACATCCAGAGATGTTTCCTTCGCCCAGCCTGCATAATCGCTTGGGTTGGTATCCATCGCCTGACCGGCGGGGGTTGTCAGTTGCTGGATCGTCAGGGCAAATTGGCCTGTCCCATCATTGTTGCTAATACCCCAATGGGCGTCAAAGGTCTCCAAGTCCTGAATGATCGTCGGGCTGCCGTATGGGTCCACGATGGCGATCGTCTGACCTGTGCCATTCGCGGGAACAAGTCCGCCCGAATCGTACGAAATGGCATTGAAGCCATAGGCGTCGTTCAGCATCGCTGGATCGAGGCTTTGGGGAGTTCCCACGACGCCCTGGAGAGGCTCAGGTTGGTCCGGCAATGGTGGAGGAGCAATCGGGTTGGTTGCCGACAGCAAAACGCGCTTCTCCAGCATCTCGATCTGGACACTGCTGGCCAATTGATAAAACCGAGCAAGCCGATTGGACAAACGCCGCGTAGCACGTTTCCTCAACATCGCACACCTTTTGTTCGTAAAAAACTCTGTTGGAAGCGCCTCAAGAGAACATCTAGGGTGCAGCCTAAGGGGAGGCGACTGGAGAGTTTGCCCCATGTTCGTTACTGGAGCACACACTGATCCCCAGCAGACCTTTCCTCTCGCCGCGAATACCGTTTAAAAGCGCGGATATTATATGCGCCGGCGACCCACGTCGCCAATAAATCTTCCGGTCATCACAAGGACGATGCCGATTTCAGAAACGTCCTAGAATCTCCAGTAAACGTCCATGGATGCGGTCAACTGGCCAAACTGGGAAAAATCGAAAACGGCCTCATCCGCATAGTCATATCGCACTTCCGGACGGATGGTTAGAAACTGAAATAGCGGATTGTCTGGAAGGGGCGTGATAGCCACGCCAGCGGTCCCTTCCCAGTAATTGATGTCATTCCCGCCGACGCCGGTGGTGACGCCGCCACCATCGTGGTAGTACTCAAACCGCGAATTGATCGCCAGCTGGGGAATGATTTGATATTTAACGTAGAGCGCCCCGCTGAACCATTGGACCAACGCCCCACCGCCCTGCTGGTGGTTGGCATCGCCGTAGAGGAGATCGCCGGAGATGGTGAACTGGTCGGACACCTTCCAGTTCAGGATCCCCTCGGGAACGACCCAGAGGTCGGTGTAGTCCGCCGGGCCGTAGGGCAGCACGCCTTCGGTTCCGATCAGAAGATTCACTGTCCAGTCAATACTCCCAGCCACATCATGTATCTGGAAGATCCCGTCGGGATTGCCGTTATTGGCGTAGGTCGATTGATTCCATCCGCGTGTGACGCCACCGGTCAGCGTCAGCATGTTGTCCGTGGCTGTGTCGCTGAAAGTGTAATCGACTAGGACACCGGTCAGCGTGTAGGGCTTGCCGTATGAAAATTCGTAGCTGTGCGTGTAGAAAAGGTTCTGGGTGGGATCGATGGATTCGAAGCCCATGGGGCTGACGAATTTCCCCGCCTCGACGGTGATTCCGCTTCCAACGGGAATCCCCAACTGCACGTACGCCTGGAGAAGATCGAGCTGATCGTCAGGTCCCGACAGCCCGCCGTTCTTATTGTCCTGATCCAAAATCCCGTTGGAATGCGTGAAGAAAGCATCGCGGCCGTAAATCCCCTCGACCTTGAAGCCGACGTCCCAACTTCCTTTGCTCAGGTTTACCATGTCCCGCTCAATGGTCAGGTCCACCTGATCCAAGTCGATCGCATTTTTGTACGGACCGGCAAACAAAATGTCATCGCCCGGCGCGGTCTTGGCCGGCGTGATATCTTTGGGCACCGTCAGGTCGTACAGATAGCCGACATCCACATAACCGTGGATGTTGAAGCCGAGGTCTTCCATCGGCTTACCGATGCCGATCTTCTCGAATCCCTGCATGATCGCGCCGTAGGAGGTGGGAGCGGGGGCGACGGGCGGCGGCGTTTCTGGCGCCGGGTTTTCCAGTTGATCGGAATTCGGATTCTGATCGCTTCCCCCCATCGAATTTGAATTTGTGTCATCCGCCAGCGCGACCCCCCAAACGGTAAGAACCACCATCAATAATTGGCCGGCGAATCCATTCCAAGGTCTTGCGAATCCATTCCAAAGCCTCATGTTCACTCCGTCCCTTGCACCAAGGGGTTACGAGTCCTATTCGTCGAAAGCGGCGCCTCTGCACCGCCCTACCCGAGCATTAAGTTAGCGAACTCTTCGTCAAATACAAATTTCCGTCGTATCGGTAACAGATGAGATTATCGGTACTTCGGCGTAAGACAAGCTTGGGAGAGCGGCATCGCGCCTTGGGGGCCGCGGAATGGTTAATTGGCCAGGGCGAGAACCATCGCGGTTGGATTGCCGCGAGACGACCGTTGCGTGGCGCGGGAAATCGATTTTTGAGTGCTGGACTTCGCTGAACTTCCCGGCGGCGGGTGTCGGACCGCCGGCCAAGGAATCGGCGGAGCCGGATCTCTTCGCCATGACGAACGACTCGAATGCAGGTGTTCCCGATCCGGCGATTCTGCCACCGGTGAACGTTTTTGGGTGATGACGCGGCGTCGGCATAGTTTCAGACGACGCGGGCTGGCCTTTCGCCGTTCCATGCTTTCCAAATATCGCTATCTATAAAATATATGTATTTTATATACTTTATAACTTATTATATTAAATAGCTTTATGAAACATATGATAAATCTAGGATATAAATACCCATTGACAAACCCTGGATTTCAAGATAGTCTATAAATGATGTAGGAAAGAATGGAATTGTTGCCGATAGTCATTTGGGGACTCAAGCGGCGACACCTTTTCAGGGATCGGCCCCCGATCGGGGTTTTGGGAAGAGAAGGCAATGAAGAAGGTTCAGAGAAAGCTCGGATTCACCCTGGTTGAGTTGTTGGTTGTCATTGGGATTATTGCGCTATTGATTGGCATTCTGCTGCCGGCGCTCAGCAAGGCCCGGGATAGCGCCAACACCGTGAAGTGCGCCTCGAATCTGCGCAGCATCGGCCAGGCGTTTCAGGAATATATGGATGAGAACCAGGGTGTTTTCCCGCCGTCGAATTTTTACACCGGCCTGACGATCAGTTCCAATCACACGGTGCAAAATCCTCAATTGCCGTACTACGGCTACACGCATTGGTCGGCGCTCATCAAGGGCAACCAATGGATGGCGGCATCGGATTACCTCTCGACCAATCTTAACCCGACCTACCGTGCGCCTCAGCTTGCGGCGTTCATGAATACTTCCGGCTGGGAACAGTTTCAATGCCCGTCGCTGATCAATGGCGGGCTGCCGCCGGCCAACACCTTTCCGGCGAACAGCGATGGCTTTGCCAATGAGGCGCCGGGAAATTACCTGGATCTTCAAGCTCCGCGGCTGGCGTACACGGTCAACGAGGCGCTGTGCCCCCGGTCAAGATTCACTCCCCATGAAATGGGTGTCTTCGCTTACCCCTACCACTTCGTCCGCGCGACGGAAGTGAAACATAGTGCCACGACAATCCTGGCGACGGAACTGTGGGGATTCCAGGGCGCTGCGCAGACGACCTCGCAGTTCGATGGCACATCGATGGTCAGCAACAGCCGTCGGCCGGTGAGCGACTACGACATAACCGGCGTTTCCGCTCCAACGCCGGACAAGTTCTATGTATTGAAATCTTTTCCCAACTCTGAACTTCCCAATCTTTTGAAGACATGGCCGGATCATCTTTCACCCGATCCAGAGAAGAATGGTCCAGCTGGCTTCACCACCCTGGATTATGTGGGCCGCAATCACGGGTATCCCAAGAGCTACGGCCATGTGGGGGGCTCCACGCTCGGCGGGTGGGATTTACGCCGGACTAATTTTCTGTACGTCGATGGCCATGTGGATATCAAGCACATAGTCGACACGATTTATCCCAAGAGTGAATGGGGCGACGAATTCTACTCGATTACGCCATGATCGAACCGTTGCTCGCAAGTGAGAGGAGTCTTGCCATGAATCACACCTGTTACTGTTATTGCTGCCGTTGTCCGCGCAGCTAAATCAGGGTCCGTTTTTATCAAGCATTCAATATTACAGTTACCCATTTTCTGAAATGGGGAGAGGAAATTCCATGAATTCGTTACGCAAGAGAAGCGCCTTTGCGCTCGTGGCCGCCGCTGCAACCGTTGGTTTCGATTTCAGCGCGTTGGCCGGCACTTCAACCAACACCAGCGGCCCCGTTCAACAGGGCCAAAATGGCGGAGTCAACAACCCCGCGGTCACCATCTCCTTCAGCGGGCAGACGGCGCTCAGAACTTTTGATACGTCGCCGTCGATCACCGAGCTACAGCCGGGAACCGACATCATTCTTCACGATGGGACGAATGGCGCTGCGGTGGAGTACATCGCGCCCAACAACAGTTCGACGTCCGTTCAGCTTGCCAGCCCCAATTTCACGACCCCGGATTTCAATCCGGGCACGCCATCGAGTCCGTCAACGGCCAATGTTCAGACTGCCTCGGCCATTCGTCTGGAATGGCACGAGCAAGGCTCGATCGACGGATTTTACGATCTGATCAACGACGAAGTCGGCTATAACCAGACGAGCGGTCCAATTTCCGTTGAAGCCCAGCGGACGCCTTCGAGTTCCAATCCCACGTGGATCAACACCAACTCGTTCAGCGCCGGCGGCACCACAAAGGGCTTCACTCTGGACAACTCCGGCAGCGATGATCTTGCCGACACGTACAGCACCACCGTCTACAACCAGGCGACCGGAGTGAATCTGTTGGGCGGTCAAAACCGCATTCAATTCTCGGTCGGCGAATATCCGACCGAAGCGTTCTCCGTCGCTGGAACTCCAAGCCCCAACGCCACCGCGGGCTCTGCGGGGTATGGCCAGGGGAATCCCGCACTACGACAGGCATCCACGCTCACCGCATTGGGTGTGGGCGGAACCCGCCAGACATTTCAGTCTTCCTCCATCGCCAACGAATCGACGAGCATTGACGACCCGCAAACGGATGCGGCCTATGCGTCCGGACCGTGGAACACCGCCGGCGCCAGCAATATTTCAAGCGCCTCGATCGCCGCGACCGCCGTCACGTACTCGGCCAATCCCGGCACCGGACTTTTGCGCGTCAACAAGGGCGATGCCCAGTGGCTGCAAACAACCGGTCGGCTTCAAAACGGGGCGCTGTTCAACGTCGTTGCGCGCACCGTCGATACGGGGCAGCGAGCCGTTTTCGCGCTGAACACCGGCGTCGATCCGTCCTGGGCGGTTGGAAGCAACGACGACGGCAACAGCACCTCCTCCGCCAACGCCAATGCCCAGCATTCGATCGGCAGCTCGCTGCGATTTGACGGAAAGACCAGCGGCTCGGAGGCTGAGAAGACGATCGCCCAGAGCCGCATGGCCGTCGGCGCTTTGTCGGTTCCGGAAGCCAACGCCGCCGCTGGCACCGCGCCGATCCGCGCCTTGAATGTCGATTTCAACGACCTGACCGATCCAACGTCAGGCGGGGTGACCGTTGACAGTGATTTCATCGAGGCGAATTTCAATACCATCGTGAGCAACTCCAGTTCGCGGTACCAGGCCGTGCTGATCTCGCATTACAACACGGTCAAATCTCCGAATGCCACCGCGTTGAACGCAGAATTGGCGGCCCTTTATGGCGCGGGCAGCAATCAATCCAACACGACGTCGGCGCAGCAACAAACGGCATGGGCGGCCATTCCCAGCTACAATCCCGCGGTGGCGGAAACCGATGGCATCTCCCCCACTCCCGTTTCCGGGATCAAGGGTGATACCACCGGCGACGTTGCCGCGTTCATCAGCAACATCGTCAACAGCGTGGGCACGGCCAATGCCGGGCTGACCGCCGCCAGTGCGAATAATCCGGCGGACGGTCTGATCGCAACCGGTTTCCTCCCGGCCGGGCTGCTGGATTGGACGCGCGTTACCGATGGCGGGACGATCACGCCCGTTACCCTGACCACTGCGCAGCAGAACGAGCAGAGCGCCGTCAATTCCAACTACGGGAACCTTTTCACCACGGACAATTCGATAAACCCCAGTTCGTTCGCCTCCAACGATGAGACGACCGGCGAGAGTAGCGGGCCAGCCGCTACCTACGGCGCCGGCAACGCCAGTGGCACCCCCGCGATCAACGGCGCTATTCCCATCACGGATAAGGACGCCAGCGGCAATCCGCTCGGCAACGGTACAATCGGGCCGGGTGGAAACTATCTGTTCGGGAACTTCAATCAGAACGGCGTGCGGGATTTCTCCGCCGTCGAGCAGGCGGTCAACGCCGCCCTCTCTCTGGCCGAGGTCGATGTCGTTCAAAACGGCGGCAAGGACAGCATCTTCACCCAGGACGGCGGAGTGACCAACAGCACGGTCATCCCCTCGCTGGATAACTCCGGCGGAACTCCCGGGTGGGTCACCACTGGCACCAACCACAAGGGGGATCTGATTGTCCTGGGGGATTACAACGGCGACGGCAAATTCAACGGGCAGGACCTTTATCTGCTGGCCCTCGGCGCGTCCCTGGCGGACAGCACCAGTTCCAACACGCTAACGGCCACGGCCACGACGTTCTCCGACGCGCTGAGAAATCCCAACGACGTCCTGCGTAAAAATGCGGCGCTGGACTATATCCAGAACTACCTGAATACCACCAGCTACACCGCCGCGGCCACATTCCTCAAAGAAACCGGGGCGGCGGTCCTGAGCGGGGCAACCGTTCCCGCGGGAGCGACCGATTTGGGTACGCAGGACCCCATCACCGGACTGGAGCAATACACGTACGATCCCACGGGCGCCAACGCATTCAACTCGGCCGACGTCCTTCGCGCCGGCACGGTCGATTTCAACGACGCCGTGATTGTCGATGAATACAACGGCTGGAGCTACGAGAACCAGACGCAGTCTCTGGCGGCGGTTGCGCCGACTCCCGTGACCGGGGTGACCGAGCAAATCAGCTTGGCGGCCGTGCAACAGGTCGATGGTGAATCCGCCATCGGCGCCGCCGACCTCGCCGTAGTCAATGCCGCGCTCACGGGCGTCGGCACGACCAATTGGTACGGATATAACCTGCAGAAGACCGGTCCCGGCACGATTACCTGGGCCCGGACCGGCGGCGCGGTCAATGTTTACAGCGGCGCCAGCTTCGAGGTATCCAACGGCGCCGTACAGATCGGCGGCGCCATCGATCCCTTCTCCGGCACGGGTGCAACGGCTGGGAATCACGTCGCCCTCGCAGTTGATCATGGCGCCACGGTTCAGTTTTTGCCCAATGCCGCTGGCAGCGTAATCGCGGGCCTGACCATCGACGGCACCAGCATGGTGGACCTCACCAACAACACCATGACCATCGACTACGGTGCGAATCCCGATCCGGTGGCGGCCATCCGCACATACCTGATCAACGGTCGCAACCTTGGGGCATGGAATGGCACGGGCGGCATCAACAGTTCCGTCGCCGCCCTGCCCGCCAACAGCGCGTATAGCCTCGGCTATGCCGATTCGGCCGACCCCGGCAACCCCGCCGGCCTTTCCTCTGGCACGATCGAAGTCAAATACACGCTGCTCGGCGATGCGACTCTCACCGGCACGGTCACCGGCACTGACTTCACCATCTTGGCCACCAACTTAGGCAAGTCGGTGTCGGGGTGGGATCAGGGCGATTTCCTGTACACCGGCACGGTCACCGGCTCCGACTTCACCGCGTTGGTCACCAACCTCGGCAAGACCTCCAACGGCGGATCCGTGGTGTTGCCCGCGAGCGACTGGGCCGCGGTTGACGCCTTCGCCGCCGCCAACGGTTTGATGGCCGATGTGCCGGAGCCGGCATCGGCAGGCCCGCTGGTTGTGGCAGGGCTGGGCATTCTGTCCCGGCGTCGCCGAGTTCGGAAGGCTTGATCGCCTCGCAAGGCCGGATTTAGGATTGATCCCGAGCCCCGTCGGCAAGACGGGGCTTTTTTCATTGCCCCTGCGCGAGTTGCTCTGTTGGGTGGAATGGGTCAGGAATTATGCTTGCGGGATTCCGTAAGCATAGATAGTATCCGACCCCATTCATTTTAACCGGCATCAGGTTTTTTTTGGAGAGATCATGCAATCAGGGATGCGGCGCGGCGTCAATTCGGACTACTCTATCAATCAAAGCAAAAGAATTGCGGCGAATACTAAGACTCGCCGGCGGGCGATGGTCGCGCTCGTTGGGGCCATTGCGGTAGTGGATTTCACCTCCCGGGCCGGGGCCGTGACGCAGACATCCACTTGGGTTGGCAGCTCTAGCGCAAACTGGAGCGCTGCCGCGAACTGGAATCCGAGCAACACGGATCCGAGCAATGGCAACGCATCGATCAGCGATTTCGACGTTATTATCAATTCGGTCCTGACGCCCAATGTCGAGCCTGTCCTCAACGTCTCTGCCACGATCGACACCCTGGCCCTGGGGACGGGAGCTACGCTCGACATTCAAGACAACACCACGTTGACCGTCAACGGGCCGACGCTGACCAATAACGGGATGATCATCGTCAATTACAATCAGTCCTACCCCTCAACCCTGGACTTGGTCAGCGGGACGCTCTCGGGTTCGGGAAGCATCACTTTGGACGACGGCGGCACCAGCGCGGTCCTGGCCGGCGCCTTCACCCAATCGAGCGGCCACACCATCAACGGCCTTGGCACTGTGACCGCGGCTTTAACCAACAACGGGACGGTCAACGCCAACGTCAGCGGGAATACTCTCAGTCTGCAAACCAACAACATGACGAACAACAACCTGATGGAGGCGACATCAGGCGCAAATCTCAGCGTCAGCGCGATCACCATCAGCCAGGGCGGCGCCGGTGAAATCAGCGCCGTCGGCGCCAACAGCACTGTTGATCTCAGCAGCGCCACCGTCACGGGCGGAACGCTCACCAGTTCCAGCGGCGGAATTATTCAAACCGTCTCCGGCACCAGCACCGTCGGAAGCCTGACCAACAGCGCGACCTTCAACATTACTGACAACACCAATCTGGACGTCACGGGAAACCTGACCGACAATGGGGTGATCACCGTCAACAGCAATCAGTCTTACGCATCAACGTTGACTTTCAGCGGCGGAACGCTCTCGGGTTCGGGAACGATCACTTTGAACAATGGCACCAGCGCGGTCCTGGCCGGCACCTTGACCCAGTCGAGCGGCCACACGATCAACGGATTTGGCTCAATCACGGCCGCTTTGACCAACAATGGAATCGTCAATGGCAACAACGCCTCCGGCTCGATCGTCATTTCCGGGTCAACCCTGAGCAACGCCCAAACTATCGAAGCCACCACCGGCGGCGGGATTGTCATTAGCGGAACCTCCATCGCCAACGCCGGCGGCGCGATTCTCAACAATGGCGGAAGCGTTACCATCGAAAATGCAGCAACGATCACCGGCGGGACGATCACCGCCGTCAGCCCCAGCGTCATCACCCTCGACACCGCCACCTTAAACGGCGTTACTTTTTCCGCTAATACCACCACTGATATCCCAGACAACAATATCGTGACTTTGATTGGAACCACCCTGACCAATAACGCGACGATCGTGGTCAACAGCAACCAAACCTACCCGTCCGAGCTTTTGGTGAACTCCAACCTGCTGCTCACGGGTTCGGGCACCGTCACCTTGAACTACTCCAGCACGAGTGCCCTTATCGCTACCGGCACCGGTGACACCCTTACCCTCGACACGCATCAGACGATCAACGGCCTTGGCGCCATCACCGCCGCCCTGATCAACAACGGCACAGTCAACAGCAACGTCAATGGTCAGGCGATTACGCTCGAAACCAACAACGTGACCAACAACAGTCTGATGGAATCGACCGGCGGCGGGAATCTCACGATCAACGGAATCACCATCACCCAGGGCAGCGCCGGTGAAATCAGCGCGGCCGGCGCCAACAGCACGGTCGATCTCATCAGCGCCACCATTACTGACGGAACGCTCATCAGTTCCGGCGGCGGAATTATTCAAACGACCTCCGGCACCAGCACCATCGGAAGCCTGACCAACAGCGCGACCTTCAACATCACTGACAACACCAACCTGGACGTCACGGGAAACCTGACCGACAATGGTCTGATCACCGTCAACAGCAATCAAAGTTATCCGTCGACGCTGACTTTCAGCGGCGGGACGCTCTCGGGTTCGGGAACCATCACCTTAAACAATTCCAACACCAGCGCGGTTCTGGCCGGCACCTTGACCCAGTCGATCGGCCACACCATCAACGGCTTCGGCACCATCACCGCGGCCTTGACCAACAACGGAACGGTCAACGCCAACGTCAACGGGCAGGCGCTTACTCTCCAAACGGGGCCTATGACCAACAACAATCTGATTGAGGCCACCGGCATTGCGGGATTGAATATCGGCAGCGTGACGATCACCCAAGGAACCAACGGACAGATCAGCGCCGCGGGCGGGACGGTCACTCTTACCGGCGGCGCAACCATCACCGGCGGAACGCTCCTCGGTTCCGGCGGCGGAATTTTTCAAAACGCCGCCGGCACCAGCAACACCATCGGCGGCCTGACCAACAATGCGACCTTCAACATCCTTGACAACTCCGATCTGACCGTGTCATCAAACATCGTGAATAATGGCGCCATCACGGTCAACAGCAATGTGAGCTACGCAGCCACGCTAACCGCAAACGGTGCGATCACCGGCACCGGCAGTCTCGTTGTGAATCCCAGCAGCGCCGTGCTTTTCGCCAAGAACGTGGGAGGCAGCAGCCAAGGCTCGCTCACGATTACGGGCAGCGGCTACCTGGATCTGAACAACAACCACTTTTATATCAATTACGGCACGAATCCCGATCCCGTTGCCGCGATTCG